>Ga0335074_10014016_pt1 | contig 11259 bp, 6 predicted proteins | sample Lox_Sample_23_FD_206715 | JGI IMG/M metagenome (GOLD analysis project Ga0335074, IMG submission 206715) | Soil microbial communities from Loxahatchee National Wildlife Refuge, Florida, United States - Lox_Sample_2.3 | ecosystem: Environmental > Terrestrial > Soil > Wetlands | place: USA: Florida...
GCCCCACCGATCAGGTGCCGGGCCTGATGCACGTCGAGCTGGGTAAGTACCACGTCGGCGACATCGAGGTCGTTGCGGCCTTCGACGTCGACAACGCCAAGGTCGGAACGGACGTCGGCAAAGCCATCTGGTCGGGCCAGAACAACACCGTGCGTTTCGCCAACGTCGGCCACCTTGGCGTGGACGTGCAACGCGCCCCCACGCTGGACGGGCTGGGCAAGTTCTACCGCGACATGATCGAGGAATCGCCCGCGCCCGCCGTCGACGTGGCGGGAGTGCTCGAGAGCGTTGCCGCCGACGTCCTGGTCGCCTACCTGCCGGTTGGCTCGGACGAGGCCCAGAAGTACTACGCCCAAGCCTGCTTGGACGCCAAGGTCGGTTTCGTAAACGCCATTCCCGTCTTCATAGCCAGCGACCCGATGTGGGCGCGGCGTTTTTCGGCGGCAGGCGTCCCCATCATTGGCGATGACATCAAGAGCCAGTTGGGGGCGACGATCGCCCATCGAGTACTTGCTCGGTTGTTCGAAGACCGCGGCCTCGTGCTCGACCGCACGTACCAATTGAACTTCGGAGGCAACATGGACTTCAAGAACATGCTCGAGCGGGAGCGGCTGGAGTCGAAGAAGGTCTCCAAGACCCAGGCTGTGACCAGCCAGATCGAGCGCGGTATCGCAGCGCACGACATCCATGTGGGGCCTTCGGACCACGTTGGCTGGCTCGATGACCGCAAGTGGGCTTACATTCGTCTCGAGGGCCGCAATTTCGGCGACGTCCCGCTCAGCATCGAGCTCAAGCTAGAGGTGTGGGACTCGCCCAACTCGGCCGGCGTCGTCATCGACGCGATACGTTGCATCAAGCTTGCCCGTGACCGCGGGATCGGTGGGCCGCTGGTGGGGCCTTCTGCCTATTTCATGAAGTCCCCGCCTAGGCAGTACCACGACGACGTGGCGCGTGAACTGGTGGAGGACTTCGTCAACGACCGCCCGGCGGTAGTGGGCCCGTAGCTTTCAGGGAGTCGCCGGCTGGGCCGGGTACCAGCGAGACGGCCGTGCCGAGGGAGCCCGACCTTGCCGTGTTGGGTACTGGCGTGCGGTTGCCACCTTGAGTAGTTGCGGCGCCACCGAAGTGCTATATTTTTGGGCCGGCCGGCCGGGAACCAAGGTTTCTGGTCGCGGTGCGGGGTTCCGGGCGCGCCGGCGTTGCCAGGACTGACAAAAGTACGCCCAGAACCACTTCTGCACCCAGTAAATCGGGCTAACCATGCCTGCGGCCCTGCGGCCCTGCGGCCCTGCGGCCCTGCGGCCCTGCGGCCCTGCGGCCCTGCGGCCCTGCGGCCCTGCGGCCCTGCGGCCCTGCGGCCCTGCGGCCCTGCGGCCCTGCGGCGACGGACGGCTATGGACGGCTATGGACGGCTATGGCAGGAGCCACGCCGCCAGCGCCGTTGTCAGCGCCAGGCGGTGCCCGAATTGCGGCTCGTTACGGCTGGCCGGCTTCGGGTTGAGCCGCCCACCAGCTGTCGAGCAGCGCCAAGGCCTCTTCTCGCGGACGTGGCCCGTGGTCGAGCCGCTCCTCGAGCAAGAAGGCCAGGGCTCGGCCCACCAGCGGGCCAGGAGCCAGCCCGAGGTGCGCCATGACGTCGCGGCCGTCTAAGTCGGGCCGGATGGCTGCGAGTTCCTCCTCTTCACGTAGCTCCTCGATGCGACGCTCCAACTCGTCCATGCGCGCGGCCAAGGCGCGCGCTTTGGAGGCGTTGCGGGTCGTGCAGTCCGCACGGGTGAGCTCGTTGAGCTGGTCGAGCAGATCCCCCGCGTCGCGGACGTAGCGGCGGATGGCGCTGTCGGTCCAGCCCATGCCGTAGGTGTGAAAGCGCAGGTGCAGCTCCACCAGATTGGAAACGCGCTCGATGTCTTCGCTCGGGTAGCGCAGGGCACGCATGCGGTCACGGGTCATACGGGCGCCCACGAGCTCGTGGTGATGGAAGCTCACTGCACCAGCCGGCCCGAATGAGCGCGTCTTGGGCTTGCCCACGTCGTGGAACAGTGCGGCGAGGCGCACGATCCTTTCTGGCCGGGCCCGCTGGACGACGGCGATGGTGTGGGCGAGCACGTCCTTGTGGCGGTGGACCGGGTCCTGTTCGAGGGCCAAGGCGGGGAGCTCGGGCAAGAACTCCTCCGCCAGGCCGGTCCGGACCAGGAACCACAGGCCTGGCGCGGGGTCGGGTACCACGATCAGCTTGTCCAGTTCCTCGCGCACGCGCTCGTCGGAGACGATATCGAGCCGGCCGCGCCAGCGGGCCACCGCGGTGAGGAGCTCAGGTTCGGGCTCAAGGTCATAGCCGGCTATGAACCGGGCGGCTCGCAACATCCGCAAAGGGTCGTCCGTGAAGGAGATCTCGGGTGACAGGGGAGTGCGCAGCTTCTTGGCGGCGAGGTCGGTAACACCGCCGAAGGGGTCAACCAAGGCGAGGTCAGGCAGCGATATGGCCATTGCGTTGACAGTGAAGTCGCGCCGCGCCAGGTCTGCCTCGATGACGGTTGAGAACGCGACGTCGGGTTTGCGGGAAGCAGCGTCGTACTGCTCCGCCCGATGGGTGGTCACCTCGATCCGCCGCCCAGCTTTGCTCGCCGCGATCGTGCCGAAGCGCTTGCCCTGCGCCCATGTCTTCTCCGCCCAGCCGGCCAGGACCGCCTCGGTGACTTCGGGCGAGGCGTCGGTGGTGAAATCGAGGTCGCTCTGCGCGTTCAGCCGGTCGAGCAGAGCGTCGCGGACCACGCCTCCCACCAGGTACAGCCGGGCTTTCTGAGCGCGGAACCGCAGGGCCAGGTCGTTGGCCACGTCGAGGACCGGTCTCAGCCTCTCAGGTACCACAGCGCCGAGCCTACGGGCCCGCCATGAGGCTTCGTGTGCTTTAAATTGCAGGCAACAAGCCCGCGGTCTGGAGAGCCACGCGGAAATCGTGCGGGTTGGTGGCCGCCTGGAGCGCGGCTCGCAGCGAGATCTCACCCGCTTTGAACAAGTTGAACAGGCTCTGGTCGAAGGTGACCATGCCGTGGTACTCCCCGTCCGCGATGACGTCCTCGATCGTTTCGCCCGATCCGCCGTTGGGGTCGAGGATGCGGTCGGAAATGCGTCCGGTCATGACCATCGCCTCTACGGCTACGCAGCGGCCAACGCCGTCAGCCCGGGGTACCAGCCGCTGGCTTACGACTCCCCGCAGCACCGAAGCCAGGCTGATGCGCACCTGACGCTGCTGGAACGGCGGGAAGAAGTCGACGATGCGGTTGATCGTCTCGGTGGCGTTGGTGGTGTGCAGGGTGGAAAGCACCAGGTGGCCCGTCTCACCAGCGGACAGCCCCGCCTGGATGGTCTCCGCATCGCGCATCTCGCCGATCAGGATCACGTCTGGGTCCTGGCGCAGTACCCGGCGCATAGCCTGCGACCAGTCTTTGGTGTCGGTGCCGATCTCGCGCTGGCTGACAATCGACATCTTGTCGCGGTGGAGCACCTCGATCGGGTCCTCGATGGTGATTATGTTGGCGGCCCGGCTGTTGTTGATGTGGTCGATCATGGCGGCCAGCGTCGTGGTCTTGCCCGACCCTGTGGGGCCTGTGACCAGGACCAGGCCGCGCTGCTCGTCAGCCAAGCGCGTCACTACCGCGGGAAGGCCCAGGTCGCTCGCGGAAAGGGCGCTGGGCAGGACGCGGCGCAGCACCATGCCGGCTGTCCCCCGCTGGCGGAAGGCATTGCAACGGAACCGCCCGAGCCCGCTGACCGATAGCGAGAAGTCCGCTTCGCCTGTCGTGCGGAACTCCTCCAGCCTTTCGGGTGGGAGCACGACCTGCACAAGCTCTTCGCATTCCTCTGGGCCAATGGCCGGGAACGGGCTCATGCGGAGGTCCCCGTTGACTCGCACCCTCGGTGCGGAGCCCACCTTGATGTGGAGATCGGACGCGCCTTGCTCTACGACGTGGCGCAAGACAGCGGGAAGGTCGATCACCACAACGGGTATCGGCACCTTCGGCCCCTGGCCTGAGCCTCCCAAGGCCGGCACTAGGGTGGCAGGGGACGCGCTGGCCTCGCCGTATGCCTCGTCAAGAGCTCTCAAGAGCGACAGAGTAGGTACCAGGGCGCCAAATAGTTTGTCTGAGACCACGTATGCCAGCTGCCGGCCAGATCATCCGTTGGGGAACTGAGCGCGCCCGGACGGGCAAGTGGCGGGCGGACGGGTCGGTCGCGTTCCTGGCACCGCTGCCCGATGGTCGCGCACCTTCGCCCGAGTTCGTGCGCCAGTGCTTGCGCATGCTGGCCAAACAAGGGTACGAGCGGGTGGTTACCGGGGCGCTGGCCCCGTTCGAGCAGCAGGTCTTCCTCGATGCTGGTTTTGCCGTGCACGAACCGCTCCACCTGCTCGTCCTCGACCATACGGTGGCGGTGCCGCCGGTCCCCCCCGGCCCAAGGTTGCGCCGCGCCGGGGCACGCCGCCGGGAGGGCGTGCTCGAGGTGGACGCCGCCGCCTTCTCCTCGTTCTGGAGGCTTGACCGCGCAGGGCTGGGCGAGGCGCTGGAGGCTACTCCCCGCCACCGGCTCCGAGTGGTCCTGGGTGATGGTCGACGCGTGGTCGGTTACGCCATTTGTGGGGCCGCCAGCTCACGCGGCTTCGTGCAGCGCTTGGCGGTGGACCCGAAGGCTCAGAGGCGAGGCCTCGGTCAAAGGCTGTTGCTCGACGGAGTTCATTGGCTCCGCACCCAGGGGACATCGCAGATCGCAGTCAATACCCAGTACGGCAACCGCGCCGCCCTCGCTCTGTACCACAAGGTCGGCTTTCGTGACGACCCCGAGGGCCTGTGCGTGCTGTCCGCGCCGCTTGGCTCCTCTATTCTGGGCTGAACCGTGAGCTCCCGGTTGTTCCCCACACGTGTGCCACCCGGGTGCACAACTTGGCGACGGTCGCCGTGGCGCGCCCGAGCCGGGCGCATGGTCGCCGCAACCGTCGTCATAGCCATATGCGCCTCCTCATCTCCGGTGTGGGCGATCGGCTTGCGCCCGGTTGGCCACCCAGCCACAAAACCCAAACCGAAGCCCCCGGCGCCTTCGTCGGCCATAGCCAAAGGGACCGACAGCATCCAGTTGCTTGCCCAGCCGGCCTGGGTGGGGCCTGCACAGACTGTGTTCGAGCTGCGCTTGGCGGTGACAGCGAGCGACGAGGCGGACGAAACGCTGGCGGCGAGTGTCTATGGAGCGCTGACGGCCCGGTCCGCGTTCCAGGCCGCGGTGGCCGGTGAGGTACCCGGAGCCCCCTATGAGTCCCCGCCGCCGGTGCCTCTCGCCGCATTGAAGCCCGATGCTGCCGGCGGGGTTGACTTCAGCATCCCGGTCAACCAGCCAGGATTTGCCACCTTCACTACCGGTGTCTACCCGGTGCAGGTGTTCCTGCAGGAAAATTACGCCCGCGTGGGCCAGCCGCTAACCGTTTTCCTCGTGTTCGCGGGCACTGATGCCACCCACCTCCAGCCGCTTGACGCTTCGGTGGTGGTGCCCTTGGCGGCTTCGGTCGCCATCGACCCCCGTAGCGGCAGTCCCGAGCCGTTGGCCGGCCCGGTGGCGGCGGAGTTGCTGGCCGACATCTCGGTACTGGCCAGCCATACGCACGTGCCCGTAACGGTTGGTGCCGACCTGCCGACGCTCGAGGCCCTCATCGGGAGCCGCGGTGCCAGCGCCCCCGCAGCGACACAATTGGCCGCCGCGGCCGGCGCCGGCGACGAACTGCTCGCATCGCCCGCCCTGCCCATGAGCCTGCCGTCACTTGTGGCGTCGGACCTGACCGACTACCTGGAGGCCCAGCTCGTCACCGGCATCCGCGACATGCACGCTCTGGTGGGCACGGCGCCATCCCCGCAGACCTGGGCCCTGCCCGGAGGGACCGACACGGCCAGTGCCGAGGCTCTGGCCGCTCTCGGGGCGCGCGAGCTGGTGGTACCTGATGCCAACTTGAGCACGCTGTCGTCCCAGTACCAGGGCCGGACTTTCGGCTGGCCGACCCGCCTCGCCGCCGGTGGGGCGCGGCTCGAGGTGATCGGAGCAGATACTGAGCTGTCCGAACGGATCGCGCAGGCGGCTGCTCCCGGCGCGGCCGTGCTGGTGGCCAACCAGGTGTTGGCCGAGCTGGCGATGATCGACCTGGAAACGCCGAGCTACACCCGGGGAGTTGTGTTGCTCGCCCCCCCGGGTGTGCTCATCAACCCGATATTTCTTTCCGTCCTCTTGTCCGGGCTCGACGGGGATCCCCTGGTGCGCGCCGAGACCGTGGCGACCGAGTTCAACCAGGTCCCGCTGCAAATCCCTCCGGGCAATGCCGTGCTCACCCGCAGCCTGCAAGGTGTCTCCCCGGGGCCTCCGCTGGCTGGGGCCATGGGGTTGACGCGCGCGGCAGGCGCGGTCAACGCGGTGGGCGAGGTCTTTGGCCGCGCCACCGGGTTCGTGAGCTCGCTCGGGCTCCAACTGATGATCGGCCTCTCGTCGGTCTGGGACGCAAAGCAACGCCAGGCCATCATCAGCGGCGTGCTGGGGGGGGCCGAGCAGGAGCTTGCCAAGGTGCACCTGCCGCCGCCCAACGCGATAACGCTCACTTCCCACACCGGGCGCCTGCCCCTCACCATCTTGTTGTCGGCTTCTGTCCCGGTGCATGTCCGCTTGTCCCTGACCAGTGAGGAGCTCAGCTTCCTGGCGCAGCGGTTCGCCGAAGGGAGCTGCGCGCCGGTCAGCCCGAGCTCCGAAACCTGCCAGCTGACGTTGACCAAGACGACCACATTGCAGGTGCCCGTGGCCGTGCGCACCAGCGGCGTGTTCCAGCTCTCTCTCGCCCTGGACACGCCAGATGGCGGCACTCAGCTCGCCACGGCGACCGAAACGGTACGCTCCACAGCGACCAATGACGTCGCCTTGGGCCTGATGGTGGGCGCCTTGATCTTCCTCGGCGTGTGGTGGGCGCGCAATGCCAGGCATGGCCGCCGGGCGAAGAAGCTCGTACCGCGCCCCGCTGAGGACTCGCCGGGTCCCAGCGCGGCGGCGACCGGCCTGCCCGCTTGAGCACGGGAGGGCCGGGCAGGCGGCCGACACCGGTACGGGCCGCGCCTTCGCTGACGGTCCTGCCGGCCCAGGGCGCGCCAGCTGAGCAACCGCCAGCGGCCCCGCCGGAGCCGGGGGTGCCGGCGACCGCTCGCGGCTTTGGTGGCGCGCAGGCCCGGCACGCCGGGATCATGGCCGCAGGGACGGCTCTTTCCCGCCTGAGCGGCTTCGCTCGAGTGCTCGCGGTCGGCTGGGTGCTCGGCCAGGGGCGGCTATCGGACGCCTACAACCAGGCGAACACCGTACCCAATACGATTTACGAGCTCCTGCTTGGCGGCGTGCTTTCGGCGACACTGCTGCCGGTCGTCATGCAGTCGCTAGGCAAGCGGGCGGGCGAGGACGAAAGCGACGCAGTACCGGCCATAATTACCGTGCTCATGGCGGGCTTGGTCGTTGCCACGTTTATCTTCTGGCTGCTGGCGCCGGAAATAATTCACTTCTATTTTGTGCTAAAGCCAGCTTCCCAGCAAGCGACGGCCGAGCAGTCGTTGGCCACTACCTGGCTCCGGTTGTTCGCACCGCAATTGCTCTTTATCGGCCTCATAACGATAACGACCGCTTTGCTCAATGCCCGCCGGCGTTTTGGCGCCGTCGCCTTCAGCCCCGTGCTCGCCAACCTCGTGACGATAGCAGCTCTCGCCGTCGCAGACAGATTGGTGGCGCACGGGTCGGTGGGGGCGTACCTCGGTAGCACGGCGGCAGTCGCCGTAGTCGGCATCGGCACGACAGCCGGCTATCTGGCCCAACTTCTCGCACAACTGCCGGCTTTGGTGCGGGCGCGGGTGCCCCTTGGGTTGCGTTGGGCACCTCGGCATCCCGCACTCGTAAAGATCGCCCGCCTGTCGGGTTGGACGGTTGGCGCCGTTGTTGCCAACCAGGTTTCGTTCACTCTGGTGTCGTTGCTGGCGCTGGCCCGCGGCAACGGGGACTACACGGCCTTTGCGAATGCGTACGCATTTATGCTCCTGCCCCACGCGGTCTTGGCCGTTTCGGTGGCCTACGCGGTGGCGCCGGATCTGGCCGAGCTGTGGAGCATCGGCGACCGAAGCAGGTTCGCGGCCGGCACGAGCCAGGCTTTACGGGCTACGGTGGCGCTGGTGCTGCCGGCCGGGGTCGGGTACGCCCTTGTCGCCAAGCCCGTTGTAGTTGCCGCATTGGCGCACGGGAACCTCAATTTGCCCGCCGCCCGCCTGACTGGCTCGCTGCTCGTGGTCTTCGCGTTGGGCCTGCCGGGGTTCAGCGCGTACCTGTTGTTGATGCGCGCGTTCCAAGCCAAACAGGACACACGGTCCATGTTCTGGCTTTATGTGCTGGAGAACGCGCTAACCGTTGCCTTGGCCTTGGCGCTCTACTCTCCCCTGGGCATAAAGGGGCTCACGGCTGCGTGGATCGCTCCTTACACGCTCTGCGTTCCGTTCGCCTGGTGGCGCCTGCGTCTCAGTGCTCCAGTCTCGGTACCATGGGCATGGTGGGCGCGAGCTGGGGGGGCGACCGCTGTTATGGGGGGCGTAGTGGCCGCATTGGTCGTGCTCGTGCCCGAGCCGGTTTCCCTAGCCCTCTCTATAGGCCGTGTGGCGATCGTCGCCATCCTGGGGGCAGGCGTGTACTTGGCGCTAGGTAGGGCGTTGGGCTTGAAGGAGCTCTCGCAGCACCGCGAGTACGTCTCCTAGCATTACCTGCCGTTGCTTGCGTTGTCATGGCGGAGGGCCGACCATTTGCTAAAATGCCAAGTTTACTATTGAATTTGGTGAGCCCGACAGGAGTAATTGGTTGACGGTCAAGATTGTCTGCGACAGTGCGTGCGACTTGCCTGAGGAGCTGGCGGAACATGCCGGGATCATCGTGGTGCCCCTACACGTCCGCTTTGGGGCGACCGAGTACGTGGACCGCGAGGAGCTGACGACCAAGGATTTTTGGGCGCGCTGCGCCCTCGGCGGCCCGCTCCCGGAAACGGCCGCACCTTCACCGGGGGCCTTCGCTGCTGCCTTCGCCGGGGCCACCGCTCAGGGGGCTGACAGCATTGTCTGCGTTACCCTTTCTTCGAAATTGTCGGCTACTTATGAAGCCGCCCAGCAGGCGGCGCGACAGGCCTCGGGCTCACCAGTGGAAGTGGTCGATTCTCTCAGCGTGACCGTGGGCGAGGGCCTTGTGGTATTGGCCGCCGCCGAGGTTGCCGAGCACGGGGGCAGCGCTGAGGCGACCGTGGCCGCGGCAGTATCGGCTCGCGAGCGGCTGCATGTCTTCGGCGTCCTAGATACCCTCGACAACCTGCGCAAGGGCGGGCGGATCGGTGGGGCGGCCGCTGTGCTCGGTACTTTGTTGTCGATCAAGCCAGTCATACAGGTGCGCGAGGGCGTCGTCGAGGAGGAGTCCAGGCAGAGGACGAGGATCAAGTCATTGCGCTACTTGGCAGACAAGGTGCGGTCGGCCGCGCCGCTCGAGCGCTTGGCTGTCGTCGGCGCCGACGCCCCGGACCTCGTCGATTTCGTCGCACTGCTCGATGACGTGGAGGTCAAATACCCTGTCCTGAGCGGGGAGATCGGTCCGGTGATCGGCAGCCATGCCGGCCGTGGTGCGATCGGCGCGGCCTGGGTTCGCGTCGCCGGTGCGTGAGGCGCGCCGGCGGGCCGTGTGTTGCGGGCCCGGTGCCACGAGCCGGCACCAGGCAGTAGCCTATTGAGGCGTGGCAGGTCTTGCACCCGGAGTACCCCGGGCTCTGGCCGGTCGCTACCGCTTGGTGCGGCTATTGGCCCGAGGGGGTATGGCGGAGGTCTGGGAAGGCAGGGACGACGTCCTCAGCCGCCCCGTGGCAGTCAAGATGCTCCTGCCTCACCTTGCTGCCGACCCGTTCCTGCGCGAGCGCTTCAAGCGAGAGGCGGTAACCGCCGCCCGGCTCGTCCATCCGGGCATCGTGGCCATTTTCGATGCTGGTGTGGAGCCGCTCGGCGAAGGACCGTTCGGCCCGGGTTCGGTGTTGTCGGGCGCCTGGGCGCGCGACCAGAAGGCGAGGTTCGAGCTGGACTGGCCGGACGAGCCCAGCACGGCGTTCATCGTCATGGAGCTGGTGCCGGGCGAGACGCTGCGCGACCTGGTCTTGCGGTCGGCCCCCCTCCGGCCGGACCTCGTCGTGGCCATCGGCCTCCAAGTCGCCGACGCCTTGGCCCACGCTCACGCCCAAGGCCTTGTCCACCGGGATATCAAGCCGGCCAATGTGCTCTTGCGGGACGAGGGTGCGGGCATGGTGAGGGTCAAGGTGGCTGACTTCGGGATCGCCAAGGCGGCCACGAGCACCGGTGACCTCACCGCGAGCGGGACATTCCTCGGGACGCCGAAGTACGTGTCGCCCGAACAGGTCCAAGGGCAGGAGCCGGACGCCCGTGCCGACCTGTACTCCCTCGGGGTTGTCCTGTTCGAGATGTTGGCGGGCCAGCCTCCGTTCCGTGAGAACAGTGACATGGCAACCGCCTTGGCTCATGTACAGAAGCCACCACCGCGTCTCGACGACACACGGCCCGGCCTACCTCCTGCGCTCAGTGACCTGGTTGCGTCGCTGCTGGTAAAGGATCCCAATTACCGCATCGGTTCGGCGCTCGCCCTGGTAGGTGGGCTGAACCAGGTACGCAAACAATTGGGCGCACCGGCCAGCGAGCCGGGGGCTTATGTCAACCTAGGCCCCGCACCCGGTGCGGGCAGCGGTCGCACCCCTGTGACCAGCGGCGGGGCCACGGCGCATGCCGGCCGGGCGGCGGCGGCGACTGTCGCGCCACGCCGGGACACTGTGCCTGGTGGACCCGCCGGAGGAATGGGCACCGTGGAGGCCGTGGCCGGCTCGGGGACCGAGGCGTTGCCTGCCCGTAGGCCGGGCCGAGGGGACGCGGGGGCGCCGCGGGCGAAGGACCGTCGCCGGCGCAAGCATGCTGCTGCCGGCGCCACGCTGCACCAGCCGCCACCGCGCCACTACCGCACCGGCAAGGTCACCGGTGCCGTGGTGCTCTCGCTCACGGTGATCGGGGCGCTGGTTGTGCTCGTCATCTTCAATCACCACCCGGTGGCTCAGGCAGGCGGGTCGAAGCCGCCCGGCTCGGCGCCGTCCACGGTGACCTCGGTGTCCCTACCGCCCGAGAACACGTACCC
>Ga0335074_10014017_pt1 | contig 11258 bp, 15 predicted proteins | sample Lox_Sample_23_FD_206715 | JGI IMG/M metagenome (GOLD analysis project Ga0335074, IMG submission 206715) | Soil microbial communities from Loxahatchee National Wildlife Refuge, Florida, United States - Lox_Sample_2.3 | ecosystem: Environmental > Terrestrial > Soil > Wetlands | place: USA...
TTGCTCTTACCGCGATCGGCGCACAATTGAATCCGATCAGTTCCTCCAGCAGTCCACGCCGGCGCAACTCAGCCACGAACCAGGTTGCCCACTCAGGAAGCACGGGCAGTCCAAAGCGGGCTGCGAGGCGATGCAGAACAAAATCGGGCGAGTGATCAAAAAGAACTGTGCGGCGCGCTTCGTTGTTTGCGCCAAACGTGGTCTCAACCAAAACTTTCGAGAGGATCACGGCGTGGCGCGCCGGCCGCTTCCGTCCTGGAATCTGCAGCGATGCCCGGTAGACGACTGGCTTCTCGCCGAACGTGCCAAGAAGCATGGTGGCGCCGGCGTCAATTTGAACCCGCAATCCCTCGTGCACGGCTGCAAGCATTGCTCCGATCTCCTGATCTCCCCCGAACACGGAGACCAGATGAAAGCTCGTCTCCCGCGTCCCATTTGCTACCGGCTCCGCAATGAAGCGGTCGAGGTGCGCGGAAATGTGGGTGATCGAGTCACGGGTTTGCCGGACAAAGGTTAGCTTCCCTAACCTCAGGTGGGCGTTCTCCATCCCTTCTCTCCTTTGGCGGCGCCTTTTCGGTGGGCTTTTCTGAGAGCAATGCAATCCTGCCGTCCGCATACAACAGCGTCAGACGCTGGGAGAATCGTTCTTTCTCGCGGATAATTGTGACTTCGCCATCGCCTTCCTGCTCTTCTGCTCGGTCGACCACCTTCACACTCTCCCAATAGGCGACGTGCAGGTCGGTGCCTTCGCCGAATATGCCGTTCATAAGACCAGCAGTGCAGAGCAGGCCAACGTGCCCTTTGTGCAGCGGCGTCAACGGACGCCCGGTGAAATCGCTTTTGGAGGCGTGAGTGACGCGTTGCGCCTGTCGCCACGCCGGCGAGGCCGGGAGCAGATCCTCAATCACGTCGAGCGGAAGGCCTCGATACTCCAGCCGCGCGGGGGGACTTGGCGGCACTGGGTACAGCCGATCCGGTGTAGCGCCCAGTCGGGGGATTTCTTCATATCGCCGAGTCAGATCACTTAATCTCCGATTGGCTTGCTCCATAGTATGGTCGTTGAGCTTGTCCCGCTCGTGGCGGCTCCGCCGGATTCCGAAGACAACAACCTGCTTGTACGCCGTCGCTTCCACTTCCGCCAGGCGCAGAATAGTCTTATCTCGAAATTGAAGCGTCAGCACGGATCGGCATTCATAAACTCGGTCATAAGGGACGACCATCACGAGCACACCGCCTGGGCGCACCCATCGGCCGACATGTTCGAGAAACAGCCGCTCCATGCGTTGGTTCTTGCCTTCGCCCATCTCGAAGTCGTAAGGCGGATTCAGGTACACGAGCGAGAACGACTCCACTGGTGCATGTGTGTCAAAGGTGCTGCCCTGGATTACCTCGTCCAAAGTTCGCCCGGCTTCGGCGGCCCGATACGAATCCAACTCGACTCCGTACCGCTTTGCGTTGACGCCCTCCACAAGGGTGCAAAGTGCGGCGCCAGTCCCTGCACACGGGTCGAGCACGCTCGCGGCTTCGTTCGAGAATTGCAGATGCCTGCGGATGCGAACGGCGTCTACCGAATTCAGCGGATAATAACCCAACTTCAGCTTCGCCTGGATGCGCACAAAGGGAGTCCTCCCGAAGAGATGATTATTGGCTGAATTGATCGTGACAATGACTCACACGTGGACGTTGACGGCTCATCGGATCCCGATACGTCCGTCTGTCACAAGGTCCAAAAACCACCACTTCTCGACCCTCCGCAGATCAACTTCGTCCGGGTGAGTCAGCACAAATGCACGAACGTCAGCGTGAGTGATCCAGTAGGCGTCAACCCCGTGAGATTCGTGCCGCGCGCTGCCTCGGCGAGTCGCATCGAGCATCTTGCGATTGATCCAATACATGACCTTATGGCAGTCCACACCAAACGCACGCGCCAGAGCGCGTGCAGAGTATCCTTCGAGGTTCTGCTTGATCCGCATCCGCCCCATCTTAAGGCGTATCGCGTTGGGAGATCGCCGAAATCCTTTCGCTCTGAGTTTGCGTCGGATCACAGCGGAGGTCAGATGGCCGCATTGGTCCAGAACGATGAGTTCCGCGGTACTCCACTCCGGTTCCTTAATTCGTGCCAACCCGAGAACCGCCGCCCTCCGTGTGATCATCCACCTCGGAAGCCTAAGCTTTCGGGCGCATGCGCCGATCGCCCTACGGTTGTTGTACTCGATAAACAAGTGATAGGCGTTGCGGATTTCTTCGTCCATCGCTGGAGTGAACCAGTACTTCTGCCGCGACCGCGAACGCTCTGTCACGACGTGCCTTGTTTCACTATGAACGGTTCGAATCGCCGACTGTTCTTCGGTGAAGGCCCTCGACGACCTCCGGTAATAAGGCGCCACTTTCCGTCTGAACCCGCATCGACGTAACCTTCCTTGACGAGATCGGCGTGCCGCCCAGAAGCTCGGAGATATTCTTCGCGGCGGCATTGCCACGAACTGGGACGCTGCGACTCACTTTCTTGCATGTGTTCTCCTGCTGAATTCCAAGTTCCCGTGCGCCCTTGGTCAAAGGAAGAACGCTTAAGCATGCGTTGGACAGGGCGGGTGCCAATCTGGCGCTGCGTGGGGAGACTCGCGACGCATGTTGGGGGCTTAACGACGGTGAAGGCAGATTGCAAAAACGACTTGAAGGGGATTAGTTTTCGAGCTTTTCTGTGGCAGTAGAACGACTCGTGTGTTGAGGGAACGGAGCAGTGGAACGAAATGATAAACCCTGTGTTATGAGCGCGATCATGACTTATGCGCAGGCAAAAAGCTCGCGGGCGTGGGCAGAAAACGAGTGTGTTTGGTCCTTAATACAGCTCAGATCGCTAACCTCGAGGGCTATAATCCTGGCTAGATATGAACCACGCAAATCCTACTGGCATGCGAGCCAAAGCCCGGGATGCGGTCGATTTTCTGAAGAACCAATTGGTCACTACAGGGGACATCGAGCCCCTTGTCGCGCTGTTGTTCCGCGACCACATCGAGCAGGTCCAGTTTGAAGATCCCTCCATCCTGGAGCATTTCGACCTCAGGACCATGAAGAGCTTTAACTACCTTCGTAATGTGGCCCGAATGAAGCAACCTCAGGCTGCGATGATTGCTCTGGATGTTCGAATGGGGCGGTTCAAGTCGGAGGAAATAGATGTGGTGCCGGACACCACCGCCATTTTCTTCATGCTCGATTCTCCGTTGCTTACTATCCAGGTGATCGTCCCTTACGTACGCTCCGGCGATGAGATCACTCTTTCAAGCGAACACTTCACGGAGTCTACCAGCGACCAGGAAGATATTCCGTGCCCGCTGTTCAGGCTCTTCTCGAACACACCCGCGCTGGCCTGCTGATCTCCGCCGCAATCGCCGTCGTGTGGCGCGCGGTAGTGTCCTCGGTGCCCGCTACTCCTTCGCATTCAGTGTCTCTTGCATTCGATTAAAGACCCGTACAGCCAGGTCTGGATTCAGTCTCGCCCTCGGGTTCAGACGTAACTGTCGCAGAATGTTTGTGTACCCAGGCCGCCCGATCGCCCGCAATGCTTCCCCAAATCGAATCCGGAAAGAGTCCAGCAGTTTCTTATATACCTGACGCGCGTCGTCGATGCTCGGGATGGTGGTGACTTCGCTGTATCCGTGCTGCCCAAGAATCGCTTCATATGCTTCGACGCCCAATACACTCCGCATGGCGCTGAAGCGGGCTCCCATGTTCCGGGTGGTCAACCCCATGAGGTCGGAATTCCCCCCTGCGGCCCTGTTTGAAGTCTGTTGTGCCTTTCCTACAGACGCGGCGTGGCTGGTGTTGTGCCAGCCAGCAGATCCTTGGGGTCGAGTGTCATTCAAACCCTTATATACGTCCATCCCAATCCCCAAATAGCTGGCGCATTTGGACAACGCATCCGTGCAAGCGCCTTTGTAGGCGTCACCACGATCGGGATTGTCATTGCCGCCGAACTGCTCGATTGCGATCGCAAATTTCGGAATCGATAGCGTTGCTCGGACCACTACCATAGACCCTGTTTCCACGATCTCATTGTCCACATGCCATCCGTTCAGACCGAACACATCATTCAGGCGCTCGACGACATAGATCACCTTGATCGCAGAGAGTCCCGGCTTTATCGGATTGGGCGATACCGCGGCAGGTGGCAGTGGCTCCTTCAATTTCAACCTCAAATCCTCGGGGAGTTCGATTGGGCCTTCCAAATTCTCGATGGGAGGTGGGGGCGCTGGTACCGTTAGGTGGCTTTGATCGGCGCCATTTACTGGCATGTTTCTCCTCCCTCGAAGGTCGGGCGTAAGTTACGCAATAGCAAGGACCGTTGCTCTCTCCCGACTACGTCTAAGCGCTCGTTTGCGCCGTTTCTCGATTTGGGCTACTCTCAAGCTGCTGTGAACTCGACTGTGGAAGCTTCGGTAGCGTCTTCCGGCACCGAAACCGTTGCACCCATCCTGACTCGCGTTCTCACCATCAGGCCGGGGCAATCGAAAGTTGTTTGCGGCCTCTCTGATTCCCGCGAGATCGCTCTATCCGGCCTCGTTGGTTCGAATGTCCGAGTCGGAGATGACCTCCTTGTATCGGCCGCTGCTGATTCCGAGAACGAGGAGATCTACATCCACAAGCCGACGCATTCGAAGGCCGATGTGTACCAGGTCAACGTAGGCTACGCGGCGCTGCCGAAGCAAGATAAGTGGGGCGAGCATTTTGTCCGCGTACAGATTGTCGATGCTCAACTTGGAATCAACGCTATCCACATACCCTGCCATGCGATTCGCGATTACTTCTTCTCTGCAAATCGCAGCGCACCATGGGCATCTCAGCCATCGTTCTACTACCTGCTTCACTTGCCGGAAGACGTCAGATCGCACGAGTTGCGCCTCGGCTATCGAATCCGGCGGATCGAACTGCGTACGAGGAATGCATCAAAGGTCGAGCTGGCAACGATCGAGCGGGCCTATAACATGTTGGCGGACCCGGAGCTTCGCGCCCTCTATGACGAGCTGCGCAAAAATCCCACTGTTCCGGTTCCATTCCCGTATGCGGGATTCGGATCCCTGGTCATTCGTGGAGCGCGCGCGGCGGAGAATGGTGTCTTCTTCGCGAACCGAATTCTGGCGTTCCTGCCTGAGCGCCGGTCTCGAAAGGTACCGGTGCCTTTACGCAAACTGGATTATTTTGACGACTACGCGATCCTTCGCGACCCCAAGCGCAAGCTTGAAATACTCATCGACCAGCAGTTGCTCCCGATCCGGTGGGATCCCACCTGGAGTCAATGGCGACACCTCATCACCTCAACCGTCGAAGTTTCGGCCGACTTCATTCACACAGGCCGTTATCGCAAGCACCGCGGCGAGTGGAAACTCGTTGAATGGGAAACCGCGCTCCCAAGCCGGACGGAGCTTGAGATGCCCGAAGACATTGAAGAGGAAATCCTCAAAGCACGGCGCACGCATAGCCGATTCGGGGAATACTGGAAGCACATCGACCATCTCCGCGCACACGTGCAAAGCATTCCCACAGAGCGTGGCGAGTTGCAGCGGTTATGCTGTGGCCTTGGTCTTCCCGCCGACTTCGACGTGGCGCAGATCACCTGGCGTCCTGACTACGACCCCTTCTATCACGAGGAGCTTATCAAACGGGCCCGGACCATGTACGTGTTTCGGGAAGAGTACATATTCGATCTCGAGAAGGCCATAGTCGTTGAGGTGCCACAGGCTGGTCATGCCACTTACGTGTTTGAGAAGCCGACAGATATTAAGCATTGGGTCTGGCTGTACGCCGAGACGACCAAGCAAGATATTCGCCTCAACCGTGATAATACCGCCGGATCGTTAGGATTCGTCGGCCGCGTTGTTCACGGTACGAGCAGAAACGAATGGCTTAGAGAATTACGTCTCCGGATTGGCGAGCCCCCGGACTGTTCTTCTAGTACCGCGACTACAAATTAGGTTGGGCGGCCCGCTATGGCGATATCTCGCAAGCGCGCCCAGCTACTTCGGTTCACTGGAAGGGGACTAACCTTCCCGCTAGCGAGATTCACAAATCCGCCGTGATATGAAATCGTCCCATGGCGAAGCAGCCGGGCGAGCATTGCCAGGGCCAACTGTGCGACGGACTGATTTATGTACGGCTCCTGCCGCAAGAGCGCTTCGGCCGCGCTGCACGCCGGCATTGAATCCGTGCGGTCAAGCGTCGCCTCCGTCATTTGGGGAAACAGTTCGTCGATACATGGCAGGCGTGTCGAGCGGTCTTTGCGTCCAGGGCGGATCGGCTCTCCAAGCACAAACTGGCCGGAGTCGGCACTGTTCCCCGTGTCGAGCCAGTAAGGGAACCGTCGGCTCTTGAGACGTACAATCTTTGCCAATCTGGCACGTGCTGCTCGCGTGTCGACGCAACTGATGACGACGTCGCAGTCGGGAACGTCGCGCCCACACCGTACTTCAGTCGGAACTGCATCCCAATCCAGACCCCAAAACAAGTTCAGCCGATTGATCAGCACCTGCGCCTTGTACAGTCCCACTTCGCCGAGGCTAAATGGCTGTCTCACGCAGTTCGTCTCGGTAATCCTATCGCCGTCGATCACGCAGACCCTGATTCCTGAAGGGTGGCCGCCAGCAAGCAGCGCGTAGTGCAGATACGGCAATCCAGTAACCAGCGCTGCCCCAGTTCCGCCGCAGCCCACTACCACGATTACGATGCGATCGCGTGCCATCCAGTGTTTTATCCGGTGCTCCCTTAGCGGTTTCGGCATAGCGTCTCCCTCAGCGTGTACCTCGGAAGCAGGTATTCCACCGGGAAAGTCTTCTTGCCCACAATCGATCGCCACAACCCGAGGAAACCTTCTGGGTGACTACACTGCTGAATGCCCAGGTTCGAACCGGTGAACTGGCTTGCAAAAAATGCGTGTGACCAACGAGGAAGATTGTCGATCGTCACTGTCGTTGGCACTGGCATGGACCCGTGGCAGACTCTTCCGTCCTCGTACGTATTCCAGTACGGTGCCATGAAGAGGCGCGTCTCAAGCTCCGGCCTCCGGTTCTCTTCGAGGGCCCACACCATCAAATGACCGTCGCGAACGGCGAATATCAACGGTGGATGGGGAAACCGTTTACCATCGAGTGTCTTGCCATCACAGTCGGGCGAAAAGAACATGGTTCGGGCTTGAGCAGGCTCCCACCACGACACGAGCGAGGTTGAGTAAACCAGCACATGACTAGGTAGAAACGCGGGCGGAAGTTCATTGCCCAAACCTCGCGCAAGTCTCTCCAGAAATTCACGGGTAAGGGGTTCTCCGGTATCCAACAGCGCGGGGCCTCCCTGCGGATCGAGCATTGGCTGATGAACCGTGGCAAGTCGGATCCTACTTTTGCTGCCGTACAGCAGAATGGCGTGGACCAAGTTCAGCGGCGAAGACTGGCCGTATTCAGCGTCAAAATGCATCATCGCCTCCCCATTGATCGCCTTTTGTTAGTGGTTCAAAGCCGGGTACGAGCGAAAGGACCTGTGAGGCCGCTTCGAGCGCATCGAGTGCAACGTCCGCGCGACGAAAGGCTTGGCGGATCGACGCAGGATTCGTGCCATCCATTGTCAAAATAGGCCACGGCTGGTTCTCGACTTGGCCGGTAGCTTCAAGTTCCATGTTCAGGAACTCAGTTATGACGTCGTGTTCTCCGAAGGCGAGCGCGATGAGTGGGATAGGCGCGTCGCTGTCGTTCAGATCGTCATTATCTCTTGGGTCGAATTTGGGGCAACGGAGGCGCCGCGAGATCCGATGCAAACGTTGGGCACAATCCATCAGACGCGTGGTTTCGGCACTCTTGGTAAGGGTCGCGACATCCGGCAATTTGTCCCGCGGTAGCTCGCCAATAGACTGGGGAAGGGTGGGTTCGGCGAGAGTTTCACCAGGCTCGTACGTGACGCCAGCGCGCGCGCAGTCCCCCTTGCGTTCGTCTTCATCCTGCTGACGCATTTCGATCCACGAGTCCCAGCACCAGCGGGCTTCCTGAACATCGAACACACGGAACCAGCGGGAGAGGGACGTACTCAACCAGGAATAGAATATCCCTGGCAGCATTTCGTGTTCGGCTTTGAGTAGATCGAGCACGGGCGTGAGGTTAACCCAACTCACTGTTTGTGCGACGCGAAACGTTAATAGAACTCGATGAGGATCGATCTCTTCCGGCTGATGCCAGTTCGATGCTGTCGTACTCAACCGAAAGCTGATGTCGAACGCTCGATCGATCACGCTCGCTCGAGAGGAGCCTGCAAACTGTTCTACTGTCCGCTGCAGGAACCTGCCAACTTGGCGTGTGCATTCCCAATCCTCCGGACTCGCGACGCCGGCGCGCAAGACGTTCGCCGCAAACAGAGCGCCGTCACTTTGCAGAGAACTGCCCGAAAACTGCCAATGGCGCTCGTGGAGACGAGGGAGAGCGAAACCTGGCCCGGTGGCAATCAGCCCGGGTGCACGCGACAGGGGGGAATCGGCAGCAAGTCTTGGCGGTCGCGCGGCCGCTGGCCTCTTCGGACGAGCACGCACGCGCCCAGTAGGTCGGACAATGCGCGGGATTCTGGACATAGTCGGAACTTCTCCTCCAATTGCTGGCGGTTGGGATCACGGGCGAGTCGTTCGAGTTCCTCGATGGCTTTTTGTCGTGTCATCCCTTGGTTCCTAGCGCGCGTGTGAACTTGAAGTTCAATTTCCCGTCACTGACTTCGGGTCCTTCGATGGACGCAGTTGTGATCTCCGGATAACTGCTCCCGTAAAAATCGCGAACTTGTTCTGGCGTCATCCGTTCATCAGGATCTGGGAGCTGCAATCCCGTATAGTAAAATGATCGATTTAATCGCTCAATCTGCATCTAGCCTCCTCCTCTCTTCTTCTGCTTCTATACGTTGAAAGTCTCGACACCTCTTGCCGTATACAAAAACCGCCCCGTGACATTCGAGCCGTTTTCGAAGCCATGCCGAGAGTCGACGCAATTCCGGCCTTCGTCAGTCCGGGTATGTGAATGTGCCTTGAATTCCCGTCGGTGCGGTGGGTGCGCTTGGATAATCATCGTCGATGGTTGCCGGCACCTCCTCGCTGGCGGGCTCTGGTTCCAGATCGGCCTCGGTTGGTGTTACCCCCACGCCCACAGGTTGCTGCTCCGCTGGAGCCGTGCTCTCTCGCGTTGTGTCCGAAGGCGTCTTCGCGGGGGCAGGGCTCTCTCCGTTTCTTGTCCCAAAGACAGGCTTGCCATTCTTAATCACTGGCCCTGACTTACCGGGTGTTGAATTCGTTTTCGGAGCCTTCCCACGCTTCCTGTCGAGCTCCTCCTTCTTCTCTGCTTCAACTGCCTTGACAGCGGCACTGTGCTTTGCCTCGACCTCCGCAAGATTCGACCCGAGGGTAATCATCGACGTCGTGTATCTACTCAACTCGGTTGAGAAGTCCCGATCCAGTTCGTCCACATTTCCCGTGACCATCAACGGCGTGCATTGCGCGGTCTCGGCGGTGTCCTCCCTCGCGACTTCTTTCACACGCTTGGGAATAACGCACACCCGCACCGTGGCTTCATCGAGCCCGGCGATAGTCAGCATTACAGTCCGCTCTTTGAGGAGCGGCATCAATTCACGAAACATCACTGTCCTCCTTGTCCAAACCTGGTCTAAGCGTTGCTATTCCAAACAACCAATAACGGGTTTGTCACTAATCGCTCCGTCACGAATCTCGATACCGAGCGCGGTCAGACGACTTCGCAGATCATTGAGGGCGGCCGAACTAGCGTGGGCTGCGCACCTCACTTCTTCGTCGAAGAGCGCAATCACAGGAGGTTGCTGAATCCGCAGCTCGACGACTCGGCCGTCGCTGTTGAACCCCGCGGCCGACACACTGAATATGACCAGCGGAAATCCGCTGCTATCCCCAGCACGTGATTGCACTTTACTTTCTGTCGAAGTGATGTAGATAGGCCCTTTGGCTTCTTCGATTAGGCCTTGTAGGCTCGTCTTCCAGATTTTCATTGAGCACCCCCGGCTCGATTTTGTATTCCTTGCTCGTTTAGTGCGCTCTAACCGCTCGTGGCAATTCCATTCCCGCACCGTGCTGCTGCCAACCTTCTGGCGCCCCTCGATCCCGCTACCGGCAGAGTCCGGCTCGCCGTAGATCGCAGTGGCTGGCAAAAGACCTCTTGCGCGATACCATCCGCAGGCGCTACAGTGACACCGAATGAGATTCGAAAAACTCTGGGTCCAACAGTGTCGGGCGACGAAGACAATCAAGAGACGCTTTGGCCCTAAGAGTGCACTCGATTACCTGATCCGCGAGAAACTGATCGCGTTTGCCGACGACGCGGAGCGTTACCCTGAGTTTGCCAAGGAACTTCCTCGATTTCTCGCTTCGGTCTGGCAGGTGTTCAACGAATACGAGCTTGCCGGATATATTGTCAGCCAGAAACCGGCGAAAAGAGAGCAACTGCGCCGACTACTGTTTATGAAGTGATGTGTCGCCGCCTGGGCGGGGTCCTCTTGAGGCACCGGCAGGGACTGGCGAACTTTGTTCATCGTTCTTGACTGCGCCGATAACATGATGCGCCTCCGCAGTCGTCCACCTATCCTCGAATCCCATGCGGTGTTCCATGACCCACCGAAGCGTGTAACTCTTGAGGCCCTGGAGCCACACTTTCGCGTCCGCCGAACTCAGATGAGCCGCCTCCTCGGGTGTGAAGTGGTGATTACCGGCCTGTCGCTCCTTTGCATGGCGCATATACTCTGTCAACTCGCCGCTGGCGCGTGCCAGCGCCAGATACAACCAATCGGGTGTGAGCACGAACGCGAGCTTGTCCGCTACGCAGAGCGGCGAGATCGGTAGGCCCCGCGCCCGCGCGTAATACCTGGAATGCCGGCGACAAAATTCTCCCCACGACAGGCCAAACAACGCCTGCATGACGCGCGCACCCAGTTCGACATGCGTCTCCCCAATCGGACCCTCCATCGAACTCTTCCCCAAATAACCAATGTCGTGAACCAAGAACGCAATCCAAAGCCTGGGATCGAGCGGCCGCCCATACAATTTCCACCAAGCGATCCCTACAGCTAGCGGATGAATAAAGATGTTGTGTACCCCAAAAAAAAGGACACTACGAGTACCAACCGTCACCTTTCACCTCCCGAATTAACTCATGCCAACCAGGCTGGAGACCTCCTGCCCTTCGTTAGGGTACCCGCAGGGAATCCAGTTCCTCGCCGACGCAGGT
>Ga0335074_10014018_pt1 | contig 11258 bp, 10 predicted proteins | sample Lox_Sample_23_FD_206715 | JGI IMG/M metagenome (GOLD analysis project Ga0335074, IMG submission 206715) | Soil microbial communities from Loxahatchee National Wildlife Refuge, Florida, United States - Lox_Sample_2.3 | ecosystem: Environmental > Terrestrial > Soil > Wetlands | place: USA...
CATTTGCATACGAATTCGGCGGGCAACGGCGTGCGATGGCACGAATGTCGTCTCCTCGATTGCGGTTCACGGCGGCAACCGCCTGTTGGCATGTTATTCGAGAGCGAATACGCACCGCGTCGGATCGTTGGGTCAATCAGGTGGCAATCACGATAGCGCGACACGTTGAATGGTCTCGTCGATCTGATAGTTGCAGTATTCGGCACCATCGTTTGTGAATCATGCGTCAAAGTTCGTGCGATACGACTGGCATGCGCTGCCAGGCGTGAAAGGTGACGCGTGGCCGTTAGTGCGCACGGTGTCGACAGGTGCCAAACCTTCGATCCGAACCTACGCGGACGGCGTCGCCGGAGGCACCGCGCCAGTACAGGCTGTCATTGCGCCCGCGCCCAGTGTCATTGCGAGGAGCCAAACGACGGACCAATCTCCTGCGAACAGGTGCCGGGTCAGTCCATGCGCCCGCTCGAACGGGATTGCTTCGTCGCTGCGCTCCTCGCAATGACGGGTGGCGACAGACAGACAGCGCCCGGCGCTACACCTGATCGCCAATCGGCAGGTTGCGTATCCGCTTGCCGGTGGCGGCGTGGATCGCGTTGCACAGCGCCGGTGCGAAGGGCGGCAGTCCAGGCTCGCCGACACCGCTGGCGGGTACGGACCAATCGGCCGGGACAATATGTGTCCGCACGTTCAGCGGTGCCTCGTCCATGCGCGCCACGACGAAGGTGTCGAAGTTGGATTGCTCCGGCACTCCGTTCTTGAACGTGATCTGCCCGTGCTTGGTGAGTGCCAGTCCCATCACCGCCGCGCCTTCGATCTGCGAGCGGATCCGCTCGGGATTGATGTGCACGCCGCAATCGATCGCGGTGTCCACCTGCCGTATCGCCAGCGTTCCGTTGCTGTCCACCGCCACGTGCACCACCGTGGCGATGTAGCTGAGGAAGCTGCGATGTGCGGCAATGCCGAGGCCCTCGCCTTTCGGCAGGCTCTTGCCCCATCCGGCTTGCTCGGCCGCGATCTCGGCGACACGGCGCAATCGCGCGGTGTCGATCGGATAGGTTTCGAACGGATCGCCGTAGTTCCAGAAATTCTCCACGCCGGGAGACTTGCGCGGATCGACGATGCGGTCGGGGCCGATCAGCTCCAGCAGCATTTCCTTTGGGTCGCGGCCCTGCGCGGCCGCGATTTCCGCCACCATCGACTGGACGGCAAAGGCGTGCGGAATGTTGGACACCGAGCGGAACCAGCCGATGCGGGTGTGCGCCTTGCATTCGCCGTTCTCACACCGCAGGTTGGGAATGTTGAACGGGTTGTCCACCAGCCCCATCCCCAGTTCGAACGGCGCCTCGTGGTCGGCTCCTGCCGTGAAGGTGGAGGCGATCGTCGGCGCGACGCTGCGATGCCGCCAGGCGACGACTTTGCCGCCGGCGTCGAGCCCGGCATCGATACGCTCCACCGATACCGTGTGATAGAAATCGTGCTGGATGTCGTCTTCGCGGGTCCAGACCAGCTTGATCGGGACGCCGGTCGCCTTCGATACCAGCGCGGCTTCCAGCACGTAGTCCCATTTCGACTTGCGCCCGAAACCGCCGCCGAGCAAGGGCACGTTGACGGTGACGTTGTCGACCGGAATGCCCAGCACCTTGGCGAGGTCGTCGCGACAACCGCCGGGGCTTTGAGTCGCGGCGAAGGCCAGGCACTCGGTCCCGGACTTGCCCTGGTGGACGCTGACCGTCGCGCTCGGCGGTTCCATGCTGGCGTGGGCGAGATGCGGGACATAGTACTCGGCGCTGATCACCTTGGCGGCGGATTTCAAGGCCGCTTCGGCATCGCCGTCGTTGCGCACCACTTTGCCCGGCGCGGCGGCCGTCGCCTGCATCTGCTTGCGGAACGCGGCTGAATCGTACGCCGCGTTGGCACCGTTGGCCCATGTGATGTTCAGTTTCTCGCGGCCCTGGATGGCGCAGGCGGTGTTGCGCGCCACCACGGCGACGCCGCCCACCGGCATGAATTTGTGGGGCCAGGACCAGCCCTGCACTTCCACCACCTTCTCCACACCGGGCACTTTCAGCGCCTCGCTGGCATCGAACGAGACGAGCTTGCCGCCGACCACCGGCGGACGCGCCACCACCGCGAACTTCATGCCGGGTATCACGGCGTCGATGCCGTACGTCGCGTGACCGACGGTGATGTCGTGCAGATCGACAATGCGGATCGATCCGGTGCCGATGTAGCGGAAGTCGCGCGGATCCTTCAGCTTGAGCTGGTCCGTTGGCGGCGTCGGCAGCGCGCTGGCCGCATGCGCCAGTTCGCCGTAGCCGATCATGTTGCCGGATGAAAGATGCACGACACGGTGGTTTTCCGCCCGCACCTCGGCGACCGGCACGCCCCAGCGCGTAGCAGCGGCTTGCTCCAGCATCATGCGCATCGCGGCACCGCACTGGCGCATCGGCTGCACGAAATGCCGCGTGCTGCGCGAGCCATCGGTATCCTGGTTGCCGTATTTCTTTTCGTCGCCTGGCGCCTGGGCAACGCGCACCTGCGACCAGTCGGCTTCCATTTCGTCGGCCACCACCATCGGCAGGCTGGTGCGGACACCGGTGCCCATCTCGGAGCGGTTGGTGATGATGGTCACCAGGCCCGAGGGATCAATCGCCACGAAGACGTGGGGATCATTCACCGTGCCGCCCGGCATCGCGCCGGCGCCGGTGGACCAGGCCGATTGCGCCGGACGCGGCACGATGCTGACGCCCAGCACCAGAGCGCCCGAGCCGATGAGGCCTTTCATCACGAACCGGCGGCTGACATTGGTCAGGCCGGCCGGCTGCATCGACCCGGCCGGCTGCATCGACATTTCGTCGAACATGTGTGTCATGGCGTCACACTCCGATCGAGGCCAGGCGCACCGCTTCGTGGATGCGCTGATAGCAGCCGCAACGGCAGATATTCCCCGACATTGCCGAGGTAATGTCTTCCTCCGACGGCTTGGGCGTGGTGGCGAGCAAGGCCGCGGCCTGCATGATCTGGCCGGCATGGCAGTAGCCGCATTGCGGCGCGCTGGTCTCGCGCCACGCGCGCTGCACCGGGTGATTGCCGTCGGGGTCGAGCCCCTCGATGGTGACGATCTCCTGGTTGGAGACCTCGGAGACGTGCACCTGGCAGGAACGCACCGCCTGTCCGCCGAGATGCACGGTGCAGGCACCGCAAAAGCCGCCGCCGCAGCCGAACTTGGTGCCGGTGAGCCCAAGCTCGTCGCGGATCACCCAGAGCAGGGGTATGTCGCTGGGGCCGTCATAGCTGTGGTCTTGTCCGTTCACCTTGAGCGTGACCATGCTTCACCTCCTTGGCGGGATGTTCGAACGCGTGCGTCGTGGCGCCGCGCGTTGCGTGAGCGGCCGCGGCGTCGCGCGGGTGTGTCCTCGGGTTGCGAAATGGGACGACGGTGTACCGCACCACGCGTGTAGGGCGGGCGCGTTCTGTCGCAGTGGGGCACACGGAGAACGCCCAACGCCCGACCACGCCGGCTGTCTGCGGCGGGCCGAGGCGGGTGTGGCATCGGGCTGCCACGGTGCTGGCGCGGCATGTACTTTCCGCCATCGTTTCTCCCCGACCTGTCGAGGCGGTTGCACCGCCCCGTTGTCCACAAGCAAACTAACGCCGCTTGGGTGCAGTGCCACGTATGGGAGTGCTTTTCCCATCTTCAACAATCGCTGAGCGGCGACGAAACGCAAACCTATCATTTGTCGTGTTGTTCGCCAGCTTCACCGCCTGGTTGCCTGGTCCAGCCGGGCGCCAGCGGTCTGTTCGGCATCGTCATGCGTCGCTAGCATGCCAAATCGGTCATCGGAGCCGGGGGACGCCATGCTGCGCGAGGAACTCGTCTTTGTCGGCACCTGTGACATCGCCGGCCATGTCCGCGGCAAGGGCTTTCCCGCCCGTGAGATCGATGCCCGCCGCCGCAAGGGCGTGGGCTGGACGCATTCCAACCTGATGCAGACGGCCTTCGGCCCGATCTGGGACACGCCGTTCGGCACCGGCGGCGACCTGATGATCGTGCCGGACGCCAAGGCCGAGGTGCGGGTCGATTTCCTCGACGGCTCCGCCCCAGAGCATTTCTTCCTCGGCGATATCCGCAACACCGATGGCTCACCCTGGGAATGCTGCCCGCGCGAATTCCTGCGCCGCGGCATCGCCGCTTTGGCCGAGGCCGGCGGCCTGCACCTGATCGCCGCGTTTGAGCAAGAGTTCGTCTATACCGGGAATGAGGAGCGGCCTGGCGATGCATACAGCCTGGGCGCGTTCCGCCGCCAAGGGACGTTCGGCGAAAGCTTCGTTGCCGCGATGCGGGCGGCGGGCGTGGTGCCGGACAGTTTCCTCGCCGAGTACGGCGCGCGGCAGTTCGAAGTGACGGTGGCGCCGGCCGCGGCATTGACCGCGGCCGACCACGCCGTGATCACGCGGGAGATGGCGCGCGCCGCGGCGTTCCGGCACGGTCACCGCGCGTGCTTCTCGCCGATGCCGGCGGCCGATGGCGTGGGCAACGGCGTGCACATCCACATGAGCCTGCGCGAGGCAACCGGGCGGCCGGTGACATACGATCCTTCAGGCCGGCTTGGGCTCAGCATACCGGCGCAGCAGTTCTGCGCCGGGGTGCTGCACCATCTGCCGGCGATTGCCGCGGTCACGGCGCCATCACCGGTGTCCTATCTGCGGCTGACGCCGAACCGTTGGGCACCGACGGCGGTGGACATTGTAAAGCAGGATCGCGGCGCTGCGCTGCGTGTCTGCCCGGTGTTTGCGACGACCGATGCCGAGGAAGTTGCGCGGCAATTCAATTTCGAATTTCGGGTCTGTGACGGTTCCGCAAGCCCCTACATGGCGCTGGGTGCGGTGTTGTTTGCCGGCGCGGACGGCGTGCTGCGCAAGCTGGCGCTGCCGGCGGAAGATGCCGAGGCTCCGGGTCTGCCGCGCTCATTGTCCGAAGCGCTGCGGATGATGGAGGAGAGCAAAACGGTTCGGAACTGGTTCGGTCCGGTGTTCCTGGAGGCATATCTGCGTCACAAGCGTTCCGAAGTGGCATTCACCGAGCCATTCGATGCGCTGGATTTGTGTCGGCGGTACGCAGAGATTTACTGAACCGATCGATTGCGTGGCGCAATGCCCACAAGTTGATCATCGCTCCACGGCACGACGGCTTTTATTGATATTGATCACTTGCATCGATGTGCGATGTCCATTTGATAACTGTCGTTCGGAATCCCAGGTGGAATGATGACAATTGGCATTGGGTTGGCGGATCGCGGCCTCGCGGGGTTGCGACGGCAGATCGGTCGTGGCGTTCGTTTCGGGATCGGCCGATTTCGATCGCATGGTGCCGCGCATTTTCAACGGCTTTACGATGCCAACCCGGATCCCTGGGGCTTCCGCACCAGTATTTATGAGCAGGAGAAGTATCGGCAAACGATCGCGGCTCTTGGTGATCGTACGTTCGAGCGTGGGTTCGAGGTTGGTTGCTCTATTGGAATCTTCACGCGGCTTCTGGCACAGCGCTGCCAGTCATTGCTGGCGGTGGATATCGTCGAGACACCGCTGATTTCCGCGCGGGAACAGTGTGCCGATCTGCCGCAGGTGCAATTCAAGTGCATGGATATCACCACAGCCTGGCCGGAAGGGCAGTTCGATCTGATCGTGATGTCCGAAGTGCTGTATTTCCTCAGTCCTGCGGCGATCGCTGGCGTTGCTCGGCGTGCAACGTCCTGCCTGGCTCGGGATGGTTTAGTGGTGCTGGTGAACTGGCTCGGCAAGGGTGACGATCCGTTGTCGGGTGATGATGCGGCACGGCGCTTTATCGCGGCGGCCTCGGACCTGACGGTTGCTGCACAAGACAAACAGGCGCGGTACCGTCTCGATCTGCTGCGGCTGAAAGACGCGTAGTCGCACAGACCATGCGGGCATAGCGGCACTCCCCGCGGCATGTCATCGTAACATGGCATTGCGAGGAGGGTCGCGACGAAGCAATCCCTGTGGTGTGGGCGACGGACGGTCGGGAAGCACTCTCGAACGAGAGTGCTTCGTCGCATTGCTCCTCGCAATGACATTGGGCGGGTATCCGGCCTTTCCGGTTGCCATTCCCAAACGCCGCCATCGTGCTACCCTCTGCGCCAAAATCAGAAGGACCGCCTCGGGCGGCCCGTAGCACGGAGGGACCAAGCGGATGACCTATGACCTGTTGATCCGGAACGGACGCATCGTCGATGGCTCGGGGATGCCTGCGTTCCGTGGCGACGTTGCCGTGAAGGACGGCAAGATCGTCGAAATCGGCAAGATCAACGGGGCGGCGGACCGCACCGTCGATGCCGATGGCCTGGCGGTCGCGCCCGGTTTCATCGATAACCATTGCCATTATGACGCGCAGGTGACGTGGGACCCGCTGTGCACCTTCTCGCCACAGCACGGCGCCACCACCGTTATCTTCGGCAATTGCTCGCTGTCGCTGGCGCCGGTGAAGCGCGGCAAGGAAGAGCGGATGGCGGAGTTTCTCTCCTACGTCGAAGCCATTCCGATGGAGGTGCTGCGCACCGTCGATGTGAACTGGGAGAGCTTCGGCCAGTACATGGATCGGCTGGATCAGAACCTCGGCGTCAATGCCGGCACGCTGATCGGGCATACCGCGGTGCGTTTTTATGCCATGGGCGAAGATTGTCAGCAGCGTGCCGCCACCGACGACGAAATCAAGGCCATGCAGGGCGTCGTGCGCGACGGCATGCAGGCCGGTGCGATCGGTTTCTCCGGCTCGCGGCAGAAGGGGCATTTCGATCCGCAGGGTGTGCCGATCCCGGCACTGTGGGCGGACGAACGCGAGATTTTTGCCCTCGCCGATGTGCTGCGCGAGATGGGCACCGGCACGGTGCAGATGGGCGGCGGCGTCGATGCTGAACTCAGCGATGGGCTGATGGCGCGGCTGGCAGAAGCGAGCGGGCGGCCGGTGATCTACAACAGCCTGAGCCAGACCGTGCGCAATCCCGATAAGTGGAAGCAGCACATCGCGCGCGTGGAAGAGACGGCGAAAGCCGGGATCCGCGCTTATCCGATGTGCTCGCCGAATCGCACCACGCAGGACTTCACGATGAAGAACTGCCAGGTGTTCCGCGGGTTGCCGACCTGGCATCCGATCCTGATCGCATCGGACGAGGAGAAGATGCGCGCCTACGCCGACCCGCAGGTGCGCGACAAGCTGCATGCGGAAGCGGTTGAGCGGTCCGTGCCGATCCCCGGCGCGATCGGGTTCTCGCGGACCTGGTGGGACTACATGTGGGTCAACGAGCCGGCGCTGGAAAAGAACAAGCCGCTACAGTTCAAGAGCATTGGCGAGATCGCCAAGATGCAGGGCAAGCGCGTGATCGACGCGTTCCTTGACCTGGTGGTGGAGGAGAAGCTGGAAACACGCTTCCTGCAGGCCGAGAACAACGTCGATGACGAGGCACTGAGGACAATCCTCACCTATCCCAATGCCTTCATCGGCCTGGGTGATGGTGGCGCGCATGTGCAGTTCCATGGCGGCTACGGCTACACCACGCGATTGCTCGGCGAGTGGGTGCGTGACAAGCACGCGATGACGCTGGAGCAAGCGGTGCGGCGGCTGACCTTTGAATCCGCATCATTGTTCGGCATCACCGATCGCGGACTGCTGCGCGAGGGGCTGGCAGCCGACATCGTGGTGTTCGATCCGGACACGGTGAAGCCGGGGCCGGAGAGCGTGGTGCACGACTTCCCCGCCGGCGGCTGGCGTATCAAGGAGCCAGCGATCGGCATCCACATGACGGTGGTGAACGGGCAGGTGTTGCTGGAGGACGGCAAGCACACTGGTGCACTGCCGGGGCGGGTGCTGCGGAATTCCTGGTACCAGGCGCATCGGGGCTGAAGTCGAGGCCTTGAAGCCTGGGTCGTGGATGGCGGGGCGTCTATCCGCCGTCCACGACTGCCCGATCGGCCAGCGTGAAAGCAGTTGAGGCTGCGCCCGCGCGGGTGGTGGCAAACGGCTGGCTTGTTAGTTTCCCCGGCCCCATCGTCCGACCAGCGTCGCTGTTGCAAGCGTGACCCGATGCAACGCGGCCTCGACTGTCGGGCCTGATGCCTGCGGGCCGATAGCTAACCGCGGCACCGTTAGCGCGTACACCGTGACGACATAGCGGTGCGGTGCGGCGCCCATCGGGGGGCAGGGACCATCGTAGTTGGAGAAACCAAAGTCATTGCGTCCCTGTACCGCCCCTGCCGGCAGCGCGCCCGATCTCGCGGTGCCCGCGTTTTCCGGCAGGTTGCTCAAGCCCGCCGGAATGTTCACCAGGGTCCAGTGCCACCAGCCATGGCCGGTGGGCGCGTCCGGATCGAACATCGTCACCGCGTAGCTTGCGGTGCCCTGCGGTGCGCCCGACCATGATAGGGCAGGGGACTGGTTGCCGCCGCCGCAACGGTTGAGCACCTGCGCCATCGGTATGGTGGCCCCGTTGTGAATGTCCGAACTGGTGACGGTGAATCCGCTCGCCAGGGCGGATGCCGCCGGAACGCCGAGAAACAGCAGTATTAGTATGAACTGCATCGCGTTATATTCCCCTGACAGCAGCACGGTGGACGATGCGCGACGTGGACCATGCGCATCAGGTCAGAGGCTGTGCAACCTGGTTTGGACCGCCGGGCGTCAGCAGGCCCTGGCCCGGCACGTGATTTACTTCCAGCCGCACGCCGTCGGGGTCTTCGAACAATACCGAGTAATAGCCCGGCGCATACTGGTCGTCCTGTGGCGGATGCACGATGGCTGCGCCGATCGAGAGCAGGAAGCGGTGCACCTCGTCGATATCCTCGCGCTGGCGGGCGCGGAAGCAAACATGGTGCAGGCCGACGCGGCTTTGCACGAAGCGCTCGCCGGCATGTTCGGGCGACGGTGCGCGTATCGCGAAACCGGTGCGGCCGCCGACGCAGTAATAGACGCCGGGCTCGTTCGCCACCTCGCGCAGGCCGAGGAACGGCAGAAGTTGGGTGTAGAACGCCTTGGACCGTTCGAAATCGCCTGACGTGATGAAGATGTGGGCGATGCCGTTGATTTCCATCGAGGGCTCCTGGTTGGTCGAGTGCATATGCGGCGGGTCGCCACGGCCGGCGGTGGTGCGACGATAGGCCCCGCCCCAGTGGCTGCGAAGGCGGCCACTACCCTGGGGGGCGACGCAACATTTCGTTCATCGATACCAGATACGCTCGGCGCTGCCCCCCGCTCACCGATCGCACCCGAAGATCTGGGGCCATAACGATTTGTTCATCCGACCGGCCTACGTTTGCGCAACACGCGCGCGAGGCAGTCGTGGGTCGCAAGCCGATCCCAAGACCTGGATACTTGGACACTTGCGAGTATCTTGGCTACATCCACGGTGCACGCTGGCGGCGCAGCCCGGATGGCAAGGACCTGCTCACCTGGGACAGCCTCCACGGCGAGATCGAGGTTTATAACATGCGCGGTGAGCATCGTGGCACCAAGCACGCCGTGAGCGGAGTATGGATCAAGGATGCGGTCCGTGGGAGAAGGGTCGATGTCTGAAGTGCACGCCGAGACCAGAGCGCTATCGTTTCTGGACTTATACGACCAGGGCAAAGTTACCCCCGACAACGTGGATGATTTCGTCAGCCGCTGGCATGCCGATCAGGAGCGATGGGCGAAGGACCTGTCGCTGCACGAATACCTTGGCATGACGCATGATGAGTATGAGGTCTGGCTCTGTGACCCACTCTCGCTGCCATCGATCCTGCTCGCGCGGCGATCCAGTCGCGACCGTTGGCGGATGTCATGACGGACCGTTACGACGCCATGCGCGCCGCCGGACGTTGCGCCGATGCCGCGATTCTGCATTCGCTCGGCAACTGGCTGGACCAGCGGCGGCAGCATTGACCAGGCTTGAGGCCGGCCGCGCGGCGTATGTGATGGCAACGCCCTTGCTGCCCCGCCATTGACAACCCAACCCGCCTCCCCCAGTCGCACTGGCACGTCCGCATCCCCATTTCCGGCCGAGCATGCCCATCCAACTCCAGCCCCCCCGCGGCACCCACGATCTCGTTGGCGAAGACCAGCGCCGCCACGCCCACGTGGTGGACACGGCCCGCCGCATCGCCGCCACCTACGGCTTCGATGAGTGGACCACCCCCATCTTCGAGGACACCCGCGTGTTCGCTCGCACGCTCGGGGAAACCTCCGACGTGGTCACCAAGGAGATGTACAGCTTCACCGACCGTGGCGGCGACCCGATCACGCTCCGCCCGGAGGCGACAGCCGGCGTCTGCCGCGCCCTGGTCTCCAACGGCCTCACGCAGTCGCTGCCGCAGAAAGTGTTCGTCGCCGGCCCGATGTTCCGCTACGAGCGCCCGCAGAAGGGCCGCTACCGCCAGTTCCACCAGATCGACATCGAGGCGATCGGTTCGGCCGAGCCGCTGGCCGATGCCGAGGTGATCGCCTGCGGCTGGGCCATCCTGCAGGCCCTCGGTGTCGCCGGCGAGACGATCCTGGAAATCAACACTCTCGGCGACAAGGAAAGCCGCGCCGCCTATCGCGACGCGCTGGTCGCCTATTTCACGCGTCATAAGGACGCGCTGTCGCAGGACAGCCGCGAGAGGCTGGAACGCAACCCGCTGCGCATCCTTGACAGCAAGGACGAGGGCGACCGCCGCATCGTTGCCAACGCTCCGGTCATCGCCGGCCACCTGACCGAACCGGCCGCCGCCTTCTACGCCAGCGTCCGGACCTGGCTGGACCGCTTCGGCGTGCCGTATCGGGAAAACCCGCGCATCGTCCGCGGCCTCGACTACTACGGCCACACCGCGTTCGAGTTCGTCACCAGCAAGCTCGGTGCCCAGGGCACGGTGATGGGCGGCGGCCGCTATGACGGGCTGGTGGAGGAGATGGGTGGTCCTCCTACCCCCGCAGTTGGCCTCGCTGCCGGGGTCGAGCGCCTGGCCATGCTGCTGGAGCATCCGCCGGCTCCGCCCGCCCCCATAGCGGTGGTGCCGGTTGGGGAGGCGGCGGAAGCGGCGGCGCTCGATATCCTGCAGGCCTTGCGGGGCGCGGGCGTCCGGGCGGAAATGGCCTATCGCGGCAATCTGCGCCGCCGGATGGAGCGCGCCAACCGCATCGGTGCCCATGCCGCGGTCATCATCGGCGACAACGACCTGGCGCAGGGCGTGGCGCAGGTGAAGAATCTTGCGACGGGAGAGCAGGAGGCGGT
>Ga0335074_10014019_pt1 | contig 11258 bp, 8 predicted proteins | sample Lox_Sample_23_FD_206715 | JGI IMG/M metagenome (GOLD analysis project Ga0335074, IMG submission 206715) | Soil microbial communities from Loxahatchee National Wildlife Refuge, Florida, United States - Lox_Sample_2.3 | ecosystem: Environmental > Terrestrial > Soil > Wetlands | place: USA: Florida...
AGTTCTCGGGAGACGCGTACATCAACTTCCTGCTGGGATTCTCCAGCAGCTATGACCAGCTGCAGCAGCTGAACACCGATCACTGGGTCAACAATACTTACTCGTTCTATGCGATGGATAACTGGCGTGTTCTGCCACGCCTGACGCTGAACCTCGGCTTCCGCTACGACGCGCTGCCGCACGTGTATGAGAAGAACAATCGCGTCTCGAACTTCAATCCGACCGCATACAACAGCTCGGACGCGGCGGTGTTCTCGACGGCCGGCACGATCTGCACGGCGTCGACCGATCCGGGCTGCTCGGGACCGAGCCCGGGGCTGTCGACGGTCAACGGCGAGACGTTTTATCTGAACGGCATGCAGCTGGCAGGTACGAGCGGAGTGCCGCGCGGCCTGGTGCAGAATGACTACTGGACGCCCGAGCCGAGGTTCGGCTTTGCCTATGACATCTTCGGCACCGGGAGGACCGTGCTCCGCGGCGGCATCGGCATGTTCTACGAGAGGGTACAGGGGAACGACATTTACAACCTTTCGACCAACGCGCCGTTTGCCTATGAGCCCAGCGTCAATGACGTGTACTTCTCCGATCCGCACACTAACGACCTGACGGGCGCCACGTCCACGGTACCGGTTGGGGCAGCAGGTTTGACGAACCTGCGTTACTACTATCCGAATCCGGCCACCGTGCAGTACAGCCTTGGCGTGCAGCATCAGCTGGCGCCTTCGGTGGTGATGGCGGTGCAGTATGTCGGCTCGAATGGGTGGAACCAGGACGATCTGCGCGAGATCAACGATCTGCCGCTAAGTGCGATTGCCGAGCGTCAGGCGGTGGCGACGGGCGGAAAGAACGGCCTGAATGCTAACGCGAACCTGTATCGACCTTATCTCGGCTACAGCAACCTGCGCCAGGAAGAGAACGGCGTCGGCTTCAATTACAACTCCCTGCAGGCGGCGCTGCGGATGGATGCGCGGCACGGGCTGAGCCTGCAGCTGGCCTACACGTACTCGCACGAGCTGGACATTCAGAGTACGGATCTGACCACAGAGACGCTGTCCGGATCGCCGGGGGCTCTCTCCGATCCTTACAATCCGAAATACGACTATGGGTCGGGGGCCTTCGACCGGCGTCATATCTTCAACGCCAATTACATCTATGTGGTGCCGTTCTTCGCGCACTCCAGCGGGCTGATGCGAACGGCGCTGGGAGGGTGGCAGTTCGCAGGAGTAACCCAGGCGGAAGCCGGATCGCCGCAGAACATTTACTATAACGGCCCGGATACTCTGGGACTGGGGGGCAATACCACCAACCGTCCGAACATCGTCAGCGCGGTAAGCATGCCGAAGACGCAGAAGCAGTGGTTCAACACCTCGGCGTTCGCCGATCCGGTGGCCCCGTGGAATGGCGGCGGGAACAACGGCTTTGGCGATGCCCGCAAGGACACCATCGTTCAGCCGGGGCTGTTCAACTGGAACATGTCGCTGTACAAGGATTTCCTCTTCACGCCCAATGCAGAGGGACCGCGGCTGGAGTTCCGGGTGGAATCGTTCAACACTTTCAATCACACAGAATTCAACAACATTGACACCGGCACCAACGACAGCACTTACGGACAAGTTACAAGCACTTATGACCCGCGGGAGCTGCAGTTCGGTGGAAAGATTCTCTTTTAACCTGGCCACTGGCCTTCCTGACGCAGCGGAGCCTGGACTCCGCTGCGTTTTTTTGATCGGCGAATGAGGAACGCAGGTTGCGGCCCGCTTGCGGGCGCGCGAGAGGGTGTGGTCGAATGCTGGCCATGGATCGCAGGCGGTTTCTGAGGAGTTCGGTTCTGGCGTCGGGTGCGGCGCTGTGCGGGCGGATGGGTTTTGCGGAGGCCGCCTCGACGGTTGCGGCGCGGGTGAAGCTGGACGCGCACAAGAGGGGAAATCCGATTGCGGCGGATTTTACCGGGCTGAGTTATGAGACAGCTCAGCTGGGCGATCCGGATTTCTTTTCACAGGCCAACACCGAGCTGGTGGGATTTGTGCGGCGGCTGGGAAAAGCGGGGGTGCTGCGCGTGGGCGGGAACACGAGCGAGTACAGCTACTGGTCGCCCGGGGCGGCGCCGCGCGAGGATGCGCAGACGCGGCGGGAGGATCAGGCGAACGTGCTGCCCCAGGCGCTGGCCGTGGGTCCTGACCTGGGACATGGGCCGGCGAAGGCGCGGAAGATTACACCCGAGGCGGTTCGCAACCTGCGGGGCTTTATCGACGCGATCGGATGGACGCTCATCTACGGGCTGAACATGGGGACGGAGGACGCCGATACCGCGGCCGCCGAAGCCGAGTATGTGATGCGCACGATGGGCGACAAGCTGGTGGCATTCCAGCTGTGCAACGAGCCTGATTTGTTTTATCGCAACGGGCTGCGGAAATCGGACTACGACTTTGCGCAGTTCGCAAAGGAATGGCAGCACTTTTACGAAACGATTCGGAAGAAAGTGCCGAACGCGCCGTTTGCCGGGCCGGACACAGCTTTCAACAATGAGTGGCTGGTGCCGTTTGCGCAGCAGTTCAAGAGCGAGGTGGCGTTTCTGTCGCAGCACTACTATGCGGAGGGGCCGCCGACGGATCCTTCGATGACCATCGAACGGTTGCTGCGGCCGAATACGCGGCTGGCGGCGGAGTTTGAAGGGATGGCGAAGACGAAGGCGGAGACGAACGTGCCGTTTCGGCTGACGGAGACGAATTCGTGTTATCAGGGCGGCAAGCAGGGAGTGAGCGACACGTTTGCCTCGGCGCTGTGGGGCGCGGAGCTGATGTATCAGCTGGCCGCAGCGGGCGGCGTGGGGATCAATTTTCACGGCGGTGGGTATGGCTGGTACACGCCGATTGCCGGGACGGTGCCCGACGGTTTTGTGGCGCGGCCGATTTTCTACGGGATGCTGTTGTTTGCCGAGGCGGGGCCGGGGCATCTGATCGATGCGCAGATCGAGGGCGGCGGGGACGATCCGCTGCTGACGGCGTATGGAGTGCTGAACGAGAGTGAGCCGAGGAACAGCGTGCGGGCGGTGGTGTTCAACAAGCATGGGGACCGTTTTGCGCGGGTGGAGATTGAGAGCGGCGAGAAGCCGGCGTTTGCGCGGGTGCTGCGGCTGACCGCGCCGCGGCTCAACGACACGACGGACGTGACCCTGGGGGCGAATCCGGTGGGGGCGAGCGGCGCGTGGGAGGTGGCGCGCCAGGACGATGTGCCGGCGCAGGATGGGACGGCGACGCTGGAGATGACACCGGGGAGCGCGGCGCTGGTGACCTTCCATATGGGCGCATAAAAAAGGCAGAAGGACGAAGAGGGTCTTTGCAGGAAGGCCGGGGGCGTATTCTGTAACGCTGGCTGCAATGAGGCTGCGGCGCGTTCGGCGCGGAAAACGCCGGCGGCGTGCGGAGATGTGTAACCGATAACGTTACAGAAGGACGAGGAGACACGAGTGATTTCCAGAAGGGACTTTGTGAAGGGCGGCGCGGCGTGCGCGGCCATGCTGGCGGCGCGGGAATTGTGGGCGAGTCCGCTGGGATTGCCGCCGGGGCTGCAGTTGTATTCGGTGCGGGAGTTTCTGCCGAAGGATTATAACGGCACGCTGCAGCAGCTGGGGGCGATGGGGTATCAGGAATGCGAAGCAGCGGGATTTTACGGGCACTCCGCGGCCGATGTGAAGAAGGCGATGGCACAGGCCGGGCTCAGGTGCGTGAGCGCGCATTACCCGATGGCGGATCTGCAAGCCAAGCTGGACGACATTCTGAAGTTTGGGAACGAACTGGGGCTGAGTTACATCGTTTGTGCTTCGCCGATGGTTCACGGACCCGATCAGGCTGCCGGAAAGAACTGGATTGCGGCTCTGGAGGCGATGGACGAGGACGGCTGGAAGTGGAATGTGGAGCAGCTGAATCGAATCGGCGAAAGGGCGAAGGGGGCGGGAATTCAGCTTGGATATCACAACCACTTTATCGAGTTCCACGAGCACGACGGATTTCTGCCGTATGACCTGCTGTTGCACCAGACCGATCCGAAGCTGGTCACGCTGGAGATGGATTGCGGGTGGGTGGTGATCGGCGGTCACCGGCCGGAGGAGTATCTGACGAAGTATCCGAAGCGGTACTCGATGCTGCACATCAAGGAATTCAAGCTGGAGGGGTGGAAGCCGGGGATGGAGCCGGTGTCGACGGAGCTGGGGCGCGGCAGCATCGACTACGCGAGCATTTTTACGGCGGCGAAGCGGGCGCCGATTCGCCACATTTTCGTGGAGCAGGAGGCGTTTCCGGATATGCCGGGGATGGAGGCGCTGAAGGTGGATGTGGAGTGGCTGAAGGGGTTCACAGGATAGCAACGCGTGAACCTGTGGACGGAGCGCGGCCTCGCAGCCGTGCCGAGCGGGATTCTCGATCGCCTGTCTAGTGAGCCATGGCGAGGATGGCAAGATTCAGGGCGATCATCAGCACCGATGAGGCGGGGATGACGAGGAGCGCTTTGCGGATGCGCTTCGGGTCGGGGCCGGCGATGGCGCCGATGACATGCGAGCTGACGGCGAGGCCGGCCCATCCGCAGGTGATGACGATGCCGATGGCGGTCGAAGTCATGCGCGGGAAGGCGTCGGCGACGATGGCGAGGGTGGTGGGAAAGACGGGAGCCATGGAGAGTCCGGCGAGAAAGACGAGAGCGGCGGCGGCTCCCGGCTTGTTGGTGCGGAGCATGAGGAAAGTTGTAACAGTCATGGCTACAGATGCAGCGAGGGTGACGTAGACCGGGGGAATACGGATCAGCAGCGATGAGGCGCCGAGGCGGCCGAGCAGCAGGCCGAGCGCGAATCCGAGGGAAAGGATGTTGAGGGCTCGCGACTCGGGAATGCCCTGGGCGATGAGGTGGCGGACGAGCCAGTTCCACACGCCGACTTCGCAGCCGATGTAGAGGAAGAGAAGAAATCCGAGGATGAAGAGCATGGGGCGGGCGAGGACGGGGCCCGCGTCGGCAAGAATGAAGCGGCCCTGGCCGGTAGGCGGAGTCATGTGCACGGCGGCGTTAATGGCGAGGGTGATGAGGGCGAGGCCGGCGACGGTGTAGCAGAGGCGGACCCAATTGCGCTGGAAGAGGTTGGCGGAGATGAAGGGAGTGGCGAGGCCGCCGAGTCCGAAGAAGATGTTGACGAGGTTGAGGGCGACGGCGCGATGCGCCTCGGCGACGTCGCTGGTGAGGGCGTTGGCGCCGGTGACGACGATGCCGCCGCCCATGCCAAGGAGGAAGAGCAGGAAGACGACGCTGCGGAATCCGGCGGAGCGGGGGATAGCAAGGAGCGCAGCGACGATGAGGGCGAGGCCGAGGACGAGGCCGACCTTCTTGCCGAAGTCGTCGAGGAGAGGACCGACGGCCAGCGAGGCGAGCATGAGGCCGAGGGCCTGGGCAAAGGCGATGGTGCCGTTCTGGCGCGGCGTGAGGTGAAAGCGGCTGGAGAGATCGGGCAGGATGGTGCCGAGCATCGCGGCGATCATGCCGTAGACGAAGATGGCGACAACGGCGGCAAGGATAAGCAAGGACGAGACTCCTTTCAGGAGTGCGGATCGACGCGGGGTGCGGAGTCAGGCTGGGGGGACGTCGACCCAGGCGCGGGTGCGGTGGCTTTCGAGCTCGGCGCCAAGAATGACAAGCTGGCGGAGGCCGTCGGTGAACTGCGGGTAGTCGCGAGGCGCGTGGGGATCGCGGATGGAAGCGTAGAAGCGGCGGAAAACCTGCTTGAAGGTGTCGTCGTAGCCTTCGGAATGGCCGCCAGGAAGATCGGCGAAGGCGCGGGCGGCGGGTTTGAGCAGCGAGGGATCCTTGACGATGACGCAGTTGGCGCTGTCGCGATGGCCGATCCAGAGCTCGTCGGGGCGTTCCTGATCCCAGGCGACGCCAGCCTGGGTACCGTAGATTTCGATGCTGAGGCGGTTCTTGCGGCCAGCGGAGATCTGACTGGCGGTCATGGCGCCGCGGGCGCGCGAGCCGATGCGAAAGACGACCGCGCCGAAATCCTCAGTGTCGACGGGGGTTTCGACGGTCTCGGCCTCGGAAGCGAGCTTGTTGGCGAAGGTTTCAATGGGGCCTTTGGGCCGTTTGCGGGTCTTGTGGACGGTGTTGAGGTCGGCGCAGAGCGATGAGACGCGCAGGCCGGTGAGGTGCTCGGCCATGTCGAACCAGTGGGAGCCCACGTCGGCCATGGTGCGCGACGGGCCTCCGGCGGCGGAATCGACGCGCCAGTTCCAGTCGGTGTCATAAAGCAGCCAGTCCTGGGAGTAAGTGCCCTGGACCACGAGGATTTCGCCGAGGTCGCCGGCTTCGCGCATGGCGCGCATCTGCTGGACCATGGGGTAGGATCGGAGATTGTGACAGACGCAGTTACATAATCCTCGCTGCGCGGCCAGGGCGGCGAGTTCCTGGGCTTCCTGGGCGGTGGTGGCGAGGGGTTTTTCGCAGAGGACGTGCTTCCCGGCCAGCAGCGCGGCTTTGGCCATGGGGTAGTGCTGCGCGTTCGGGGTGCAGAGGTGCACAGCGTCGATGGAGGGATCGCGGAGGACGGCTTCGGGATCGAGGTGCGGGATGCCGAAGGCGGAGCCGAGTTTTTCGGCAGCGGCAGCGTTGCGGCCGGCAATCGCGGCGACCTTGACGTGTTCGGTGCGGCGGAGAGCTTCGAGGTGGACCCGGCCCATGAAGCCTGTGCCGAGGACCGCGGTGCGGAGGAAAGTGGTTTGCGCGAGAGGGTTATTTGTTCCCATCAGTCACCAGTGGAATCCATGTTCACCTTCTTCAGCGCCCAGCCGGTGTCTGAAAGTTCGAAGAAAGCTACTCCGAAGTTCGAGAACCCGCCGGGCGTCTCCGACTTTAAGAACTCTCGGGGATTCTGTTGGCCAACAGAAACTGCGCCGGTTCCCGTTTCGTCAGAAGGATCGTCGGCTAGAAGGTCCTCGCCGTGATTCTCAGGTGTGATTTCATACTCGAACTTCACCCTCGCCCGAGGACCGTCCGTGAATATTTCCATAATTTCGACTTTGTCGATTTTGCCGACCTGAAAGGACGCGGTCTCGTTCTTACAGCCGCCGAAGTCCTCCGTGAAGACAGAAGACGTCGCGCTGCCCTCGGGAGTTAAGAGTACGCGGGAGTACGTCCCGTCAGGAAGGACTTTTATGTAGCCGTGTTTCTCGGCCCACCGTTGGCCGGAGGATGGTGATTGAGTACACGGCGAGGGTCGGTTCGCAGTGATCGGTGCAACCTGGCCCAGGTTCACAAATACGTTGGCTCCAGTCTTAACCCAAACCGATGACTGAATTTGCTTAGCTGCATCGGTACGGCTCAGCCTGCTACTGCAGCCGCCGCAAAATACTACGAGCAGAAGAAGAGCACTCGCGTATCTGATTTCGCTCTGGCCCTTGCGGGTAGAGCACCTCTGCGCTAGCTCTGAGGCGCGCGGGCTTGCGGAGCGGGGATTGAGAGAAAGTCGGCTCATTTTCGCGCTTATACCCACCAGGCGGCGCCCGGCTGGTCGCGGAGAACGAGATCGTTGAGGAAGGCGGCGGCTTTGGTCAGGCCTTCTTCGGCGGAGAGCAGCGAGTCTTCGTGCTCGATGGAAAGAACGTAATCGTAGCCGAACATGCGGAGGGTGGAGACGAACTCCTTCCACCACTCGGCGCCGTGGCCGTAACCGCAGGTACGGAAGATCCAGCCGCGGTGGCGCTCGTCGGTGTAAGGCTTGGTGTCGAGCACACCGGTGAGCGGCAGATTCGCCGGGTAGAGCTGCGTATCTTTGGCGTGGACGTAATGGATGGAATCGCCGAGGCGGCGCACGGCAGCGATGGGATCGATGTTCTGCCAGAAGAGATGGCTGGGATCGAGGTTGGCGCCGACCGCGGGGCCAGCGATCGCGCGGAGGCGGAGCATCGTCTCCGGCGAGTAGACGACGAAGCCAGGATGCATCTCGATGGCGATGCGCACGCCGTGGTCGGCGGCGAACTGGCCGTGCTCACGCCAGTACGGAGCGACGACCTCGTCCCATTGCCAGCGAAGGACGTCGAGATAGTCGGGCGGCCAGGGACAGGTGACCCAGTTGGGCGCGATAGCAGTGGGCGAATCGCCGGGACAGCCGGAGAAGTCGACAACGACGGGGACGCCAAGCTTTTCCGCGAGGAGAATGGTTTTGCGGCTGACGTCGCGGTCATGCGCGGCGCGGGCGGCATCGGGATGGAGCGGGTTGCCGTGGCAACTGAGGGCGCTGATGGAGGCGCCATGGTCGGCGATAACGGCGCGGAATGCGGCGAGGGCGTTGGCGTCGTCGAGCAGGGAGAGCTTGCAGTGCGCATCGCCGGGATAGTTGCCGGTGCCGAGTTCAACGGTATCGATGTGGAGAGCCTTGAGCTTGTCGAGGACGGCGGCGAGCGGGAGTTGGGAGAGAAGCGGGGTGAACACTCCGACCTTCATGCGTAACAGGGTACAGGGTGCGGGGTGCAGGGTACAGACCAGCGTTCAGCGTGCGGCGTGCGGCGTTCAGGAAGAGCGAGCGAGGTCCCGCAAAACGGGACAAGAGGCCAGTCGCGCGCCGACAATATTGTGGATGGAAGCCATCGTTTTGAAGCAGGGGCCGGCGCACTGGGATGAGGTGAGCCTGGGCGAGGTGATGCTGCGGCTCGATCCGGGCGAGGGGCGGGTCCACACGTCGCGGCAGTTTGCGGTGTGGGAGGGCGGCGGCGAGTACAACGTGGCGCGCGGACTGCGCCGGTGCTTTGGCCTGCGGACGGCGATTGCGACGGCGCTGGCGGACAACCCGGTGGGGCGGCTGGTCGAGGATCTGATGCTGCAGGGCGGCGTCGACACTTCCCTGCTCCGCTGGGTTGCGTACGACGGCGTGGGGCGGGCGGTGCGCAACGGTCTGAATTTTACGGAGCGCGGCTTTGGCGTGCGGGCGGCGGCGGGCTGCTCGGACCGCGGACATACGGCGATCGCGGCATCGAAGCCGGGCGACTGGAACTGGGAGGAGATTTTCGGGCCGGGCCGGGCCGGAGAAGCAGGGGGTGCGCGGTGGTTCCACACCGGCGGAATTTTCGCGGCGCTGAGCGCGACCACGCCGGCAGTGGCAAACGAGGCGATGGATGCGGCGAGGAAATATGGGACGCCGATTTCTTATGACCTGAACTTTCGCGAGTCGCTGTGGAAGAGCATTGGCGGAAAGACGAAGGCGCAGGAGGTAAATCGGGAGTTAGTGCGGAAGGTCGATGTGCTGCTGGGAAACGAAGAAGATTTCTCGGCGATGCTGGGGATTTCACTGAAAGGCGTGACGGAGGATTTTCGGGAGCTGCCGGCGGCGAGTTATGAGCCGATGCTGCGCGATGTGGCGGCGGCGTATCCGAACCTGAAGATGGTAGCGACGACGCTGCGGACGGCGCATACGGCGACGCGCAATGCGTGGGGCGCGATGGCGTTGTATGAAGACAGGATTGTGCACGTGCCACAGACTGAGGTGGAGATTCTGGATCGCGTGGGCGGCGGTGACTCGTTTGCGTCGGGTCTGATCTATGGGATTCTTGCCGGCCAATCGATGGAGTGGGCACTGCGCTGCGGCGTGGCTCATGGGGCGCTGGCGATGACGACGCCGGGAGACACGAGCATGGCGACTCTGGCCGAGGTGGAGCGGGTGATGAAGGGCGGCTCGGCGAGGATTGCCCGGTGAGGCAGGGGTTAGGGATCAGAAGTTTAGGGATTAGAGATTCGGGCAACCGGCGAAGCGGATTCAAGCGAAGGCGGGGCTGCAGGGAAACATGAAGGCGACAGAAACGAAGGCGTGGATTGAGAGCTGTGGGATTATGCCGGTGCTGCGGGCGCGGTCTGAGCGGGAGGGGCATGCGCTGGTAGAGGCGCTGGTGGCGGGCGGGATCACCGTAATGGAAGTGACGATGACCGTGCCGAGGGCGGTGGAGTTGCTGCGCGGACTGAAGAAGGAGTTCGGGGATCGGCTGCTGCTGGGGTCGGGCACGGTGACGGAAGCGGAGCAGGCGGCGGCGACGATCGAGGCTGGCGCGGAGTTTGTGGTGAGCCCGAGCTTCCATCCAGAGGTGGTGAGGACGACGAAGGATCTGGAGAAGGTTTCGATCCCGGGGGCCCTGACGCCGACCGAGGCGATTACGGCGTGGCGGGAGGGGGCGGATTACGTGAAGATCTTTCCCTGCTCGGCGGTGGGCGGGGCGAGTTATCTCAGGGCCCTGCTGGCGCCGTTTCCGGAGCTGAAGCTGATCCCGACCGGTGGGGTGACGCTGGGGACGGCAGCGGATTTTCTGAAGGCGGGAGCCAGGGCGCTGGGCGTGGGGACGGATCTCGTGGATCCGAAGGCGATTGAGGAAGGCCGGCCGGAAAAGGTGACGGAGATGGCTCGAGCGTATGTGGAGGTGGTGGCGAAGTTCCGGTCGGCAGGTTGAATAGCACTGAAAATCGTGCATGGCATCCGAGATGAAAAGGGGACACTCCCGGGGCCCGGTGGCATCCGATTGGCGCCTTGTTGCTGTCGGAACTTGTTGCTGTTGACAGCCGCGGCTGGCCTTTCCGGGGAGTGATACGATGGAGATGATCCATAGTTGGCGATTCAACTCGTATTGAATCGCATATTCCCTAAACGGCCCAATCGAACTGCGATGCGGAAGCCCACGAGCGGGCCGACTTCGTCGGAGGCTGTCTTGATTCCTTTGTTCTGGCGCCATCTCCGGATGCCATCGGAAATTCCTCTGTCCGTTTTGCTCGTTGTCGCCGCCACCTTTTTGATCGTCGCCGCGCCGCCCGGGGCCCGGGCGCAGGCGTCATCCAGCCTGTCCGGTGTGGTCACCGATCCCTCGAGCGCCGCGGTCGTGGGCGCGGAGATCATCGTCCACGACGTGAATACCGGCGTCGATCGCACCACCACCAGCGGCGACAGCGGGCGCTATCAGGTGCTCGCGCTGCCGGTCGGCGACTACTCCATTACCGTGCGCAAGGCTGGCTTTACGCCGGAGGTGCGGGCCGGCGTACTTCTTGCTGTTGGCCAGGACGCCACGGCAAATGTCCGTCTGCAGGTGGCGGGCGTGCGGCAACAGGTGACGGTGAATGCCAACGCATCGATCCTGAACACGACCACGGCCGATATTTCCGGGCTGGTGGGCGAGGAGCAGGTGAAAGATCTGCCGCTGAACGGGCGCAGCTACGACGAGCTGATGACGCTCGATCCGGGGGTGGTGAATTTC
>Ga0335074_10014020_pt1 | contig 11257 bp, 9 predicted proteins | sample Lox_Sample_23_FD_206715 | JGI IMG/M metagenome (GOLD analysis project Ga0335074, IMG submission 206715) | Soil microbial communities from Loxahatchee National Wildlife Refuge, Florida, United States - Lox_Sample_2.3 | ecosystem: Environmental > Terrestrial > Soil > Wetlands | place: USA: Florida...
GGCATCGGCTCGCCCCCGCACCTCGCGCAGGTGCTGCTGGCCAATGCCGCGGGCGTGAAATTCCTCCATGTGCCCTATCGCGGCGCGGCGCCGGCATTGACCGATCTCCTGGCCGGGCAGGTGCAGGTGGTGTCGCTCGACATGCCGGTCGTGATCGCGCAGATCCAAGCCGGCAATCTGTTGCCGATCGGGGTGGCATCGGACAAACGCGACGCGCTGTTGCCGGACGTGCCGACGCTGGCCGAGCAGGGTTATGCGAACACCGACGCCTCGAACTGGTATGGATTGTTGGCGCCGGCGAAGACGCCGCCGGCGGTGATCGCAAAGCTGAACAAGGCGGTCAACGATGCGCTCAACGATCCGGCGGTGCACGACAAGCTGGTCAAGACCGGCGCCACGCCGGTCGGCGGCACACCGCAGTCGTTCGGCACTTTCCTCAAGGCCGAATACGATAAATGGGGCCGCGTCGTCGAGGCGAACGGGATCAAGGAATAGCAGCCGTCATTGCGGGTTGCCGCCCGGCGGCAAGTTCGCAATCCATATTCGCCGACCTGTGGCTATGGATTCCGGGCTCCTCGCTTCGCTCGGCCCCGGAATGACGAGCCCTACCCCGGTCGGTATTCCCCGGTCTTCGGATCTGGTTTCAATTGCGGCAACCGCGAGCGGTCGAGCGGCTCGGCCGAGGTCCGGGCCCGCACCTCATCGAGCTCGGTGTTGACGCGTTGCACCTCGCGGGCACACCAGCGCACCACGACCGCCGCTCCCATGACTCCAAGCGCGAATACAATGAGTGGCGGCATGGTTACCCTCCAAGAGGTGGATTTCAGAGACCATAACGCGCCCACAAGGCGCGTGCTTCAAGTGCCGAAATCAAATCGTCGGCAAGACCGGCTTTGTCGGCGATCGCCATCGCTTCGGCCGGCGCCACACCCAAAAGGCGGCGGCCCAGCAAGCCGCGCTCGGCCGCGATCAAGGGCGTCGCCACTTTCTCACCAAATCGTTGCCGCAGCACGGCGCGCAAATCGCCGATGGTATCGACCAGGCCCAATTCCAAGGCCTTCCGGCCGGTCCAATATTCGCCGGAGAATAAGTCATTTTCCGGACCTTTCAGCTTGGCGCCGCGCCGCGCTTTGACGAGCGCGATGAAGTCTTGGTGGATGTCGCGTTGCAACTTCTTCAAGCGTTCGACGTCGTCGGGATTCTCCGGCAGGAACGGATCGAGCATCGCCTTGTGCTCGCCCGCGGTATAGAGCCGGCGCTCGACGCCGATCTTGGCGATCAGCTTGTCGAAGCCGAACGAGCCGCCGACGACCCCGATCGAGCCGACAATGGAGTGCGGATCGGCGACGATCTCATCGCCGGCACAAGCAATCATGTAGCCGCCCGACGCGCCGGCGTCTTCCACGAAGGTAATAACTTGCCGCTTGTGTTCCTCGGCCAGCTCGCGAATGCGCCGAAAGATGAGGTGCGATTGCACCGGCGAACCGCCCGGCGAATTGATGCTAACCGCGACCGCCGCAGCGCGGCGCATGGCAAACGCGCGCTCGAGCGTTCGCGCCACACCGGCTAACGACAGGCCCGGCCGCAGCGGCGTCGAGAAGCCGATAACTCCGGTAAGCCGCACGACCGGCACGATGGGGCGGTCAAAGCGAAACCGCTGGGGAACGAGCGGACCGAGTGCGCCGATAATACGGCGAGCGACAGCGCGGACGCCGTTTTCAGTTGCTGCAGCCGGCCCAGGTTCGGTCATGGAAAGGTCAAATAGGACTGATCACATCGGCGCTCAAGTAACCATTTCTTAATGCATGGAACGCTTTTTGCTTCATCTGGTTTGCCACAAATAACGGCGGAGACGCATACGTGAGCAAGATCGAATTCCTGGTGATGCTTATCAGCGTATTTGTAGGCCTTTCCTACGTTCCGGTTCGCACCGAAGCGAAGAAAACTGTGCCGCGCCGCCCAGTTCGCTACGGTCGGGATGCCTAAGGGCTGAGCAGCAGTTCGCGGCTAATTTCGGGTTTTAATTCCGGGAATCGACGTTCAGTTCCAGTCAGGTCGCGGGGAATGGCAGAGCGGCGCCGTCGCGCAATACGGCTTCGGTCTCCGGCGTTGGCTTGCCGTTTTTGTCGGCGAGGGTGAGACCGGGCAAAAGCGACAGCGCCGCTTTGCTGGCCTTGACCGCGCGCACCAAGACGCGGATCGCCGGCGCGTCCGGCTTGGGATAGATCGGCAAGATGACGACGGCGGCAAAGTCCGCGCTCAGCGCCGCAAGCACATCGCTCAGTCCGTCGGCTCGCCAGATCAGCGCCACCGTGCCGCCCGGCGCCAGAAGCCGCGAAGCGGTGTTGAGCCACACCGCAAGCGTCTCGGGCGAACCGGTGCGCGCGGCAGAACGGCTGCGAACCGGCGATGGATTTTGCGGTGCGTTGAACGGAGGATTCATCAGAACACAATCCGCCGATCCCGCCAGGAGCCCGGCGGCGGCAAAGGTGGCGGCAGGCGCCGCAACGTCGAGACATATCGCGCGCACGCGCGCGGCAAGTCGGTTACGGGCGGCGTTATCTTGCGCCAGCGCCGCGAGCGCCGGATCGATCTCGACCAGCGTGACGGCCAGCCCCTCGACACGGCGCGCCAAAGCGAGCCCCGCCGCGCCGACGCCAGCGCCGAGTTCGACCGCGTGCTCCTGCGCTTGCGCCGGCGTCGCGGCCGCGAGCAAAATCGAATCGTGGCCGAAACGGTGGCCGCGCAGCGGCTGGCGCAAAATCAGCCGGCCGCCGAGCGCGGCATCGTCGCTGGTCGCACTGCCGTCAGCGGTCATCGGCGCGCAGCTCATGGCCGAAGCCCGCGTCCTGCAACAGCCGTCGCGCCGCGTCGACCTGATCGTCGGCAACCAAAATGCGCCGCGGGAAGATGCCGATCGAGCCTTCCATCACGCTCATGTTCTGATCGAACACCAGGTGCTCGATATGCGCGCCGTCGAGCAGCGCTCCAATCGCGGAAATCAGCACCGCGTCGTTGGTACGAACCAGCTCGCGCACCGGGTCAGCTCCGCCGCCGTTCCTCGCCCGGCGCGCGCAAGGCGAGGTAGGCCATGAGCTTCGCCTCGCGCCGCCCGCGCGTGACCGTGTCGAGTATCAGGCCGCAAGCGAACGACAGGAAGGCGAGCAGCATCAAGCCGGTGGACAGTACCGCAGTCGGCAGTCGCGGCACGACGCCTTCCTGAACGTAGGTGATGACGATCGGGATGGCGAGGCCGATCGAGACGATGACGAGCGCCAGGCCGAAAGCGCCGAACAGCGGCAGCGGCCGTTCGGCGCGGTAAAGCTTCAACACCGTCCACACAATCCGAAAACCGTCATGCCAAGTCGACAGCTTCGACGCGGAGCCTTCGGGGCGCGAGTAATATGGCGTTGCCAGCTCGCCGACCGGCAATTCGAGCTCGAGGGCGTGTACGGTCAATTCGGTCTCGATCTCGAAGCCGCCGGACAGAATCGGAAACGATTTGACGAAGCGGCGCGAGAACACGCGATAACCCGACAGGATATCGGTGAAAGCGCGACCGAAAATATGCGCGACAAACCCGGTCAACAGCCGGTTGCCGGCGCGATGGCCGGGCCGATAGGCCGCCTCGTCGCGGTCCGCGCGGCACGCCACGACCATGTCGAGCCGATCCTCGATGAGTTTTGCGATCATCGCCGGCGCGCTTGGCGCGTCGTAGGTGGCATCGCCGTCGACCAGCACATACAGATCGGCTTCGATGTCATTGAACATCCGTCGCACCACGTAACCCTTGCCCTGATGGGCCTCGCGACGAACCACGGCACCGGCTTGCCTGGCGGCGGCAACCGTGCCGTCGGTCGAATTGTTGTCGTAAACATAGATGGTGGCTGCCGGCAGTGCGTGACGAAAGTCGGCAACCACTTTGCCGATGGCGTGTTCTTCGTTGTAACACGGCACCAGGACCGCCACCTCCAACGGGGCGACGTCGTGGCGGCTAATGCCTAGGGTCTGGGCGAGGTCGTTGCTCGGCATAGCGTTTTTTTGCCCCTCCCGGTCAGCCTATGGCATGAGCGTTACCGATGGATTGACCTGACGCCGACCAAATTATACATGCCGCCGCGGTAGCGACGGCCATACTTGTCGTGTCACCATAGCGTTTCTATGCTCTGCCGTCCCGCCTGGAGAGTGATTGCGTGGCCGTAATTGTCCCGTTCGAAGCGCCCGAGCCGTCGATCGAGCCGCTGGTCGATCTGGTCGCCGCCGACATGGAGCGCGTCAACTCAACCATCATTTCGCGTACCGGATCGGACGTGGCGATGATCCCGGAAGTGGCCAATCATCTTATCAATTCCGGCGGCAAGCGGCTGCGACCGATGCTCACTTTGGCCCTGGCGCGGCTGGTCGGCTATGCCGGCGACGGCCACATCAAGCTCGCCGCCGCGGTCGAGTTCATGCACACCGCGACACTTCTCCACGACGACGTGGTCGACGAGAGCGAGCTGCGGCGCGGGCGCCTCGCGGCGCGGATGCTATGGGGCAACGAGGCGAGCGTCCTGGTCGGCGATTTCCTGCTCGGCCAGGCGTTCAAGATGATGGTCGAGGTCGGCAGTCTCAAGGCGCTCGAAATTCTGTCCGCGGCCGCCGCGGTGATCGCCGAAGGCGAAGTCATGCAGCTTGCCGCCGCCAAAAACACCGCGACCACGGAAGACGAATACATCGCCGTGATCCGCGCCAAGACTGCGGAATTGTTCGCCGCGGCTTGCGAAGTCGGACCGGCGCTGTCGGTGCGGCAGAAGGCCGAGCAGGCGGCCAGCCGCTCGTTCGGCATGAATCTCGGCATCACCTTCCAACTGGTGGACGATGTGCTCGACTATGGCGGCGCCGCGTCGCGTCTTGGCAAAAACATCGGCGACGATTTCCGCGAGGGCAAGATTACGCTGCCGGTGGTGCTTGCCTTCCGCCGCGGCAGTGACGAGGAGCGCGAGTTCTGGCGGCGCACGCTGGAGCGCGGCGAAACCAAAGACAGCGATCTCGACCACGCCATCGGACTGATGGCCAAACATCGCGCGCTGGAAGACACAATCGGCCGCGCCCATCACTACGGCGCCATCGCTCGCGACGCGCTCGCGTTATTTCCAGATTCGGCCATGAAGGCGGCGCTGGTCGAGACCGTGAACTTCTGTGTTGCGCGGACGCATTAACGTCGCCTCCGCTCATTCTCCTGAGAATTGAAAGGCTTACCCGTCGCGGCGGAGGGAACTCGCGCGCCTGCCGCGGCGTTGTGTTGTGTTGCGGGCACAGCAATTGGCGCGAGCCGACTATGCAATCTCACGATCCGCCTCCGGAGGACATTCGAGATTCTCAGTCGGCAGAACCGCCGCGTGCCGACGAAAAGCCTGAAACTGCCGCGATCGACACCTTGCCGGCCTCGCTCCTGGTGAAAGCGCTGGTCAGGCGGCTAACGCAGTTTGGGCGCGGCCAGGCGCTTCGCACCGGCAACGCCGTTTGGCGGCTGCGCTCCAATGCCGCGTCGCTGCGCCGCTCGGCAATCGACCGCCTGCATGCGCGCAGCAATGCGTCCGGCAATACGGCCCAGCGGATGGCCCGTCCTCGCCGCAGCTTCGCTATCGCGGCACTCATTCTTGCAATCCCCACAGTCTACCTCGCCTATTGCCTCCTCACGATTCCCTTCGGGGGTGCGGCCGCAGTCCAGCCGGTGCCAAGCGCAATGGTGTTTGACAGCGAAGACGGTCAGCCCTTTGCGACCCGCGGCATCCTCAAAGGCCAAGCCGTCGCGGCGGATCATTTGCCGCCGCTCCTCACCAAGGCCGTGGTCGCCATCGAGGATCGCCGGTTCTACGACCACGGCGGCATCGACCTTCGCGCCATTCTTCGTGCGAGTTGGAACGACGTGACCGGGCACAATCTGCAAGGCGCCAGCACCATTACGCAGCAGTTAGCGCGCCGGCTTTATCTCACCCCGGACCGCACGCTCAAACGCAAGGTGCAGGAGGCGGCGCTCGCCGAATGGCTGGAGTTGCGCTACTCGAAAAACCAGATTCTCGCGCGCTATCTCAACACCGCGTATTTCGGCGACGGCGCCTACGGCGCCGACTCCGCTGCGCAACGCTATTTCGGCAAAACTGCGCAGCAACTCTCGCTCGGCGAAGCGGCGTTGCTGGCCGGCCTGATCAAGGCGCCGTCGCAACTCGAGCCCGATCGCAATCCGGCGGGAGCGCAGGAACGGGCGGCGGGGGTTCTCGATGCGATGGTGCAATCCGGAGCGATCACCCGGCAACAAGCGGATGCGACGCGTCGGGATCCCGCGTCTCTTCACTTTGCCGCGCAGACGCCGCCGGGCGACAACTACTTTCTCGATGCCGCCGCAGCCGACGTCAAAGCGCAGGTCGGCCAAACCACCGACGATCTGACGGTTGCGACAACGCTCGATCCGCGATTGCAGCGCATCGCCGAGAACATCGTCGAGCGGCACCTGGAGATCGCGGGAAAGGCAAAGAACATCCAGCAGGCCGCCTTGGTCGCCTTGCGGCCCGATGGCGCGATCCTCGCCATGGTCGGCGGGCGTGACTACGACCAGAGCCAATTCAACCGGGTGACGCAAGCGCGGCGGCAACCCGGCTCACTGTTCAAGGCCTTCGTCTACTTGACCGCCTTGCGTAAGGGTTACACGCCGGATTCCGTGCTTGTCGATCAACCCGTGCGGATCGGCGATTGGGAGCCCGACAATTACGGCGATCGCTATTTGGGACCGGTGACGCTGCGCACCGCCTTCGCGCACTCCCTCAACAGCGTCGCCGTGCAACTGGGGCAAGCCGTCGGCATTCCAGCCGTGATCGATACCGCCAAGCAACTCGGCATTCGCTCCGAAATCCCCGCTGTGCCGAGCGTCGCCCTTGGCTCCGGCGCGGTGACGCCGCTCGAAATGACTCGCGCCTTCGCCGCCATCGCCACCAACGCGGCCGGCGTCGACAGCTATTCGGTGCGCTCGATCAGCGATGACGGCAAAGTCGTTTACACTAGGCCGGCAGAGGCAAAGGGCGCGATCGACAATCCGGCAATTCACGCCGAGATGCTTGATTTGCTCTCGAGCGTGGTGCGCGGCGGGACCGGAACGGCGGCGCGGCTCGACCGGCCGGTCGGCGGCAAAACCGGCACGTCGGAAGATTATCGCGACGCCTGGTTCGTCGGCTTCACCTCCGACCTGGTGGTCGGGGTGTGGGTCGGCAACGACGACAATTCGCCGATGAACGGCGTCGTCGGCGGCAGCGTGCCGGCGGCAATCTGGCACGATTTTGTCGGCGCCGCCGAACCGCTGCTGCAGGGGACCGATGCCCCCGGTGCGGCGACGATCAGCTTCAATACGGCCGCGGAGACGGTGAGCGGGAATTTCGGCAACAACGAAAACTACAGCCGCTTCCCGTTCGGCGGACGCCACCCATTCCGCCTGTTCTGGTTTCGGTTCTAATCAGCCCGCGCCGAGCTTGCAGGCCTTAGCCCACCAGTCCGGATATTTGCCGCCAAGCGCGAGCGCCGCCGCTTCCGCCGCTTCGCTCGAGTCGAAGATTCCGAAGCAAGTGGCGCCCGAGCCGGACATGCGCGCGAGCCGGCAACCGCCGCGTGCGCGCAGTGCGGCGAGCGCCTCGGCGATGACGGGCGCAAGACTGACCGCCGGCTGTTCAAGGTCGTTCGCATCGCGCGCCAGCAATTCGACCAAAGCCGTGCTGTCGTCAATCTTTTCGACGTCGCCGACATCGAGCGGCGGGGCTGCATTGTCGTTTCTTGTCCAGGCGGCGAAAACGTCCTTCGTCGGCACCGCGACGCCGGGATTGATCAGCACCGCGGCCAGCGGCGGCAGGCTCAGCGGCGCCGATAGTTTTTCGCCGATGCCCGCCATCAGCCGCGGCCGCGGGTCGAGACAGACCGGCACGTCGGCGCCGGTTGAGCGGGCGGCGTCGTAGAGGCGCGGATCGTCGCTCGCGAGCTTATTGGTGCGGGCCAATAGCCGCAGTGCCGCGGCCGCGTCCGTCGAGCCGCCGCCTATTCCGGCGGCCGCCGGCAGATTCTTTTCCAAGTCGAACGCGCCGGTGACGATATCGGACAGCCGCGCGGCGAGCGCACGCGCCGCCTTGATAACGAGATTGTCGGCATTGCTGCCGGCCCACGCCGCGCGCGGTCCGCCGACCGAAAGGGTCAGTGCGCCGCCCGGCGTCAACGTCAGCCGGTCGGCGACGTCGGCGAAGACCACCAGGCTCGAAATTTCGTGATAACCGTCGGCGCGGCGACCGAGCACCCGCAGCGTCAGGTTGACCTTCGCCGGCGCGTTCTCAACGAGCGAAACGAGCAAGGCGGATGCTCACCCGCCGTTGCCGGTCTTCTTGGCCTTCTCGGCGTCCGCAGCGGAATCGCTTTTGCCGCTGTCGGTCGCAGCGTTCGGTTTGCTGTTATCGGCCGCCGAAGACGTGTTGTCCGAAGGCAGACCATGCTCGAGCTTGGCCTGGATCTTCGGCAGATCTTCCGGTTCGGGCTTCAAATCCACAGCCTGCGACCACTGGAAATGCGCTTCGAGCCTGCGCCCGACCCGCCAATAAGCGTCGCCGAGGTGATCGTTGATCGTCGGATCCTCGGGCTTGAGCTCGACCGCACGCTCGAGGTTCTTCACCGCCTCGTCGTAATTGCCGGTGCGGAAATAAGCCCACCCCAGCGAATCGACGATATAGCCGTCGTCCGGCCGCTGCTCGACGGCCTTGCGGATCATATCCATGCCTTGGTCGAGATGGACGCCCTTGTCGACCCAGGAATAGCCGAGATAATTCAGCACCAGCGGCTGGTCGGGATAGAGCGCCAGCGCCTTCTTCATGTCGGCTTCGGCCAGCGGCCACTGGTCGGAGCGCTCGTAGCAAATGCCGCGGAAATAGAACATCACCCAGTCCGATTTCTGCGGGTCCGGCACCGCGTCGATGGCTTTGCCGTAGGTTTTGGCGCAGTCGGCAAACTCCTTGTGGCCGCGCTGAACGTTGCCGAGCTCGATAATGGCCTCGGTGTCTTTGGGATTGGCGGCGATGACCTTATCGAGCAGCTTCTTGGCCTCGTCGGTGCGATCGAGCGTATCGAGATCGACCGCCATCTGAATCTCGGCGTTGCGCGACAGCGACGAACTCGCCGGCACCCGTTCATAGGCCTTGATCGCGAGGTCGGGCTTCTTGAGGTCTTCGTAGAGATCGCCAAGCGACAATAGCGCCATGGCGTGCGACGGCTCGAGATAGAGCGCAAGCTGCAGGTAGATGAGCGCCAAATCCTCGCCGCCGCGCCGTCCGATCGAAGCGCCGAGCCCGTACAAGGCTTCGGCGGCGCCGTCCTGCGGCGTTTCGACGAGCGGCGGCAGCTTCTGGCCGTCCGAAATCTCTTTGATCTCCTGATTGACCACCGGATGGTTCGGCAATTCCTTGGCGAAATCCTGATAGACCTTCAGCGCGTCGTCCTTGCTGGCGGTCCGTGACAGATACCGGCCATAGGCCTGCACCGTCCGTAGCGCCGTCGGATCGGCCTTATACGCGCTGGCGAGACGCTTGCCCGCAGCCTTGGTGTCGTGGGCGGCGTCGAGGATGAGGCCGGCATGCAGGTCTTTGAAAATGCCGTACCAATCCGGTCCCGACAGTTTATCCAGGGTATCGATCGCCGCGTGCGTGTCGCCTTCGCCGGCAATCGCCCAGGCCGACAGCAGCGTCGCGGTCAGATCGGTGACCGGACCGCGCACCGACTGCGAAAAGTCCTCACGAGCCGCCGCGTAATGCTTTTTCTTCAGCTCCCGAATGCCGACGACAAGCCGCGAAATCCGATCGCTGTGATCGATCGCCAGCAACCGGTCGGCGAGCTTGCCGGCTCCGTCGATATCGCCATCGCTCAGCTCGGAGAGAAAAGCGCGGCTCAACAGATCCTGATTGTGCGGATCGAGTCTCAATACGTCCAGGTAATAGGTCGCCGCCGCGCCCTCGTCGCGCTCCGCCGAAGCGTGCTGGGCGGCGAGATAGCTGCCGGCGGCGTTGTCGGGCGAAAGTTGCTCCTGTGCCGGCGTCTCGGCGGCGAGCGCGGGGGACAGACCGAAAGCGAAGGCGATACCGAGAAGGGCGGCATGCCGGGGCAGCAAATGAGTCACGAGATCTCCATTGGCGAATTGTTTCGGCTGGCGGACTCGATCGGCGACGTGGGAATCGAGCCCCGGCTCTCTAAGTGCGCGAGAATGATCCTTTTGCCGCAACGCCGCAAGGACGCAAAGTCCGGCCCTCCCGGTGCGCTTTCTCGGCGCGAACGCCGGCCTTTAGGCCTCAACGGCGGCGAAATCGCGGCATTGCCGCCGCGTGACAGATCGCCCGATCACATATTCGGATAATTCGGTCCGCCGCCGCCTTCGGGCGGCACCCAGGTAATGTTCTGGTTCGGATCCTTGATGTCGCAGGTCTTGCAGTGGACGCAGTTCTGCGCGTTGATGACGAAACGCGGCTGGCCCGCCTCCTCAACCCATTCATAGACGCCGGCCGGGCAATAGCGCGCCGACGGACCGGCATAGACGTCGTGCTCCGAGGACTTTTGCAAAGCCGGATCGCGGACCAGAAGATGGACCGGCTGATCCTCCTCATGATTGGTGTTCGATAGATAGACCGACGATAACCGGTCGAAGGTCAGCTTGCCGTCGGGCTTGGCATAGGCGATGCGGCGGCAATGCGAAGCCGGCTGCAGCGTGGCGTAATCGGGTTTGCCGTGCTTGAGCGTGCCGAACAGCGAAAACCCCAAGGTGTTGGTCCACATATCGAGCCCGCCGAGCGCGATGCCGGCGACGGTGCCGAACCTGGACCAAAGCGGCTTGGCGTTACGCACCCGCCAGAGATCGCGTCCAATGGCGGAAGCGCGCCACGCATTTTCGTAAGCGGTGAGTTCGTCATTGCCGCGACCGGCGGCAAGCGCGGCGGCGACGTGCTCCGCCGCCAGCATCCCCGACAGGATGGCGTTGTGCGAGCCCTTGATGCGCGGCACGTTGACGAAGCCTGCGGCGCAGCCGACGAGCGCGCCGCCCGGAAAGGTTAGCTTTGGCACCGACTGCCAGCCGCCCTCGGTGATGGCGCGCGCGCCGTAGCAGATGCGTTTGCCGCCGGCGAAGGTGTCGCGGACCAGCGGATGCGTCTTGAAGCGCTGGAATTCCTCGAACGGCGACAGATACGGGTTGCGGTAATTGAGGTGGACG
>Ga0335074_10014021_pt1 | contig 11257 bp, 6 predicted proteins | sample Lox_Sample_23_FD_206715 | JGI IMG/M metagenome (GOLD analysis project Ga0335074, IMG submission 206715) | Soil microbial communities from Loxahatchee National Wildlife Refuge, Florida, United States - Lox_Sample_2.3 | ecosystem: Environmental > Terrestrial > Soil > Wetlands | place: USA: Florida...
TTTCAACGGGGAAGTGAGGCCGCGGCGGGCATGTCTGATTACGGTGACGGCGCTCGCGCCTCTTTTGAGCCACACCACGGGCGAGACCCGAGGGGCCGGCACCTCGTTCTAAAGCCAGGCCATAAACGGTCGGCAGACGGTTCGAGAGCTGGCCCATCGGACCTCTCGACGCTACGGCAGGGCCGCAACGCCTACAAGCATTGTGCAATCAGACGGCTCGGGGAACAGCCAGTCAGCCCCTCAGTCACAAAAGAACGCCACTGAAGCTGCACGAAGACAGACACCGCCTCTCCGGCAGTCCCTGTCGTCAGCGTGCGCAGGTAACCCCGCGCCGTGCAGGCCTATGGGGGCGCACTGAGGCTCGGTCCGGGCGTCGGTCGCCGACGACGAGGTCGGGCCGGCCCTCGTGCCCTGGACGCGGCTCAACAGCTCGGTGGCGCCGTTGGCGCGGCGGTGATGGGGACAGGTCTTGTTCGCGTCCTTGGCCGTCACGGGTCGTCGCGGCCGTGCAGGCGTGCCTCCCAGTCGAACTGGCCACGGCGCCCGTGCTGCTTGGCCTAGCCTTCACGCTGCCCGGGCGGCCCGCGACCAGGAGGGCCGGCCCGGCTGGAGGGGTCCATGGTGATGCCCCGAGAACGGTAACCTCGCGCCGGGACGTGAGGCGTCGGGCCGGCCAGGTCGAGCACGCCGTCGACCGCCGCCGTTCGCGAAGGAGCCAAGATGGGGCGCCTGGTTGGAGCGCTGGTCAGCGGGCTGCTGGCGGCGGGCGCCGCGCCAGTGGCGACGAGCGCCACGGTGCAGGTCTTCGGGTGGGATCTGGACACCCCCGAGGCCATCTGCGCCGACGGTACCCACGTGTGGGTGGCGAACAACGCCAACCAGTCCGTCGTGGAACTGGACGAGGCCACGGGCGGCCGGCTGAGGGTGCTGTGGGGGCCCGAGTACGGTTTCCAGGACGTGCAGTACATGGACTGCGAAGGCGGGCAGGTGTGGACCATGAACGGCAGCGGGTCGGTGACGGATGTCAACGGTGCCACCGGCGTGCCCCGGCTGATAACGCCGCCAGGCACGGACCTCGGTGCCGGGCCGGGGCCCATCGCCTCGCACGGCACCGACGTGTGGGTCGGCAGTACCAGCTACCCGGCCAATAACGGGCAGTTGACGGAGCTTGACGCCACGACCGGGACTGTTGTGCGAGAGATCCGGGGGGACAGCTACGGCTTGGACGACCCCATCGGCATTGCCGTCGACAGTGCGCATGTGTGGGTGGCCAATCTCGAGGGCGCCACGGTGACCGAGGTGGACCGTGCCACGGGCGCACTCGTGCAGGTCATCTCCGCCGCAGAGTACGCCTTCGACAGGCCCGTGGGCCTGACTTCGGACGGGGCCCATGTCTGGGTGGCCAATTCGGGCAACAACTCTGTCACGGAGATCGACGCCTCCACGGGAGACCTCGTCAAGGTCTTCTCCGGCAACTACGGGGTGAGCAGCATCAGCACGGACGGGCCCTACGTGTTCGTCACCGGTCCCAGCACCGTGGCCGTGCTGAGCACCGTGACCGGGTCCCTGGTCCGGCTCGTCCACATCGATGAAGGCTCCTTCCAGCCCGACGGCGCTACCGCGGACCTCGGCAATGTCTGGCTTACGTACGGTGGCGGCGGGGCCGGTTGGGTCGAAGAGTACAGCGGCGCCACGGGCGCGCTTCTCAGGCGTGTCAACGGCTCGGTCGACGGCTTTGACCAACCCGAGGGCGTGGCCTGCGACGCCGGCCATGTCTGGGCCGTGGACACAGGCGACGGGGACCTCACCGAGCTCGACGCTGCCACCGGCGCCCTTGTCCACAAATTGGCCGGCATGGCGCCAGAGCCCCAGCAAGGCCCGCCCGCTGTCGTGGCCGACGACGGTGCGCACGTCTGGACCGTGGCGGCCGGCTCGTTGGCCGAACTGAGCACCTCGACAGGCAAGGAGGTCGGTTCGCTGTCGGGCAAGGCCGCTTCGTTCCTTGTCAACCCTGTGGCGGCAGCGTCGGACGGCACGCACCTCTGGGTGCTCAACGAAGGCGCTGAGTCCCAGTTCGCCGAGCCGGGCAACCTGGTCGAGCTCGGCACCTCGACGCTGCGTGTCATCAGGACGATCGCGGGCAACAGCGACGCGTTCTCCTGGCAGGAGGGCGACATCACGGGCGGCGGCCTGGCGCTGGACGGCGGTTACGTCTGGCTCACCAACCCCAGCACTAACGCGGTGGTCGAAGTGGACGGCGCCACAGGAAAGATCGTCCAGGAGATCACCGCCGCGGCCGATGCCCTCGACCAGCCCGACGGGGTGGCCGCCTACGGCTCCGACATTTGGGTGACGAACCTGCAGGGGAACTCGGTCACCGAACTGGCAGCGCCCAGCGGCGAGCTTGTCCGGGTCGTCTCGGGCCCGGTCACCGGTTACGACTTTGACGCGCCCGGCCCGGTCGTGGCCGATAACGGGTCCGTTTGGGTGGCCAACACCCAGCGCGAGCCCGACCCGTTCCTGACCCCGGGCGGGTCGGTGACCGAGATTCAGGCTTCCACGGGGGACCTTGTGAGGGTCTTCTCTTCGGGTACCTACCGGATCGACAGCCCGGAGGGCATCTGCGCTTCCGGGAACAACGTTTGGGTCACGTCGCCGGCGCTCGCTTCGGTGACTGACATTCGGGTGGCAACCGGCAACGTGGCAGCCGGCCGCGGGGCGGTCCTGGGCGCGAACGCTCTCACGTAAGCCTTGGCGGCGGAGGCAGGCTCGTTCGTACATAAGGCAAGAAGCCCGCTGGGTGCAGAATGTTCCATCTCGCGCTGCCCAGCGACGTGCTACTTGACCCAACCAAAGATGCCGAGCGACGGCACTGGCGCTTGTCAGTGGCTCCTCCACCGGGTGACGGCGACGCCAGAACACTCACCCCCGATCCCCTGGAAGGTCGCCGGGCGTTCGGGCGTGGCCGTCCTGAAACCTAACCTTGGTTCGTCGTCGAGCCTCGCTGTGGGCCGACGTCATCGTCGACCGAGTGTTACTTTCTCCGGGGCAACCGCGCCCCGGTTCTCCAAAGTAGGTACCACACGACAGCGGCGGCGATGAGCACCGTAAGCACGACGCCGCGGACTGATTTTGCGGCACCGCCGACTAGCGCGCCCATCACCGCGGCAGCTCCAGCCAGGGCGCTGACAGCCCAGGGGAGCCAGCGCAGGCTAGTCCTCTCCAAGGTGCGTGCGCGCTGAAGCTTTGCCCCGTACAGCATCGCTCCGACCAGCACGAGGCTCATCATGACGAGCACGATGAAGATGGCCAGCGCCACGGCCCCCACCATTACCAGATCAACCATTACGGAGCACAGCCCGCGCCCTCAGAAAGGTGGCTGCTCGCGGGCCAGACGGCTATTCCTCGTGCTTTCGCTAGAGCGGCCGATGCATAATGTGCGCCCGGAACAGCTCGATGTTCTGCACCCGCGTCGCCCGAGCAGAGCTGTTGCGGTGCTTTTCAGGCCAGGTTCAGTTCTTCCCAGGGGACCGCCTGCGCCTGACGCTGGTCGTTCAGGACGCGTCCGCCGGGTGCACGTGGCGCCACGGCTGGCCAGGGACAGTCAGTCGTTCACCACCGAAGGGCCGAAGCGGTCCTTGGAGGATGTCTGGGCCCCGACGTACGCGGAGTTCGGTCTGCCAGGCGTGATGACGCCTGAGAAGGGTCCGGCTACAGCCGGTCCAACTACGACCCGGCGGGCTTTGGCGGCATAACATGGTGGGACCGGGCGCAGCAACGGCGCTTCCTGCGGCTCAACCTAATGATCCGGGGGGTCATGGCGGCAATTGGCCTTCTGGCAGTCGCGGTGGTCGTTATCAGTCTTATCCGAAGGTTCCAAGGGGCCCCGCGGTAGACCGAGTCAAGGCGTGCTACCGCAGCGTACTGAGTGAAAGCCGAACGGTGATCGGCTGGAAGGGAAGCGACAGATCGTTCCCTATGGCGCGGACTCGAGGGGTCTCCTGGCGCCCGACCCCCGCGCCATAGCGACGGGCAGGGCGCTGATCAGCAGCTCCGATGCCCAGCCTGACCCGCGTCAGAACGCGCGTCCTGATCTCCGGGTCCCTCCGGGGCACTGGTCGCGGCACCGGTTTCGCCGGACCTGCGGTACCACATGAGCGCCGAGCACGGACCCTGCCCTTGGGGCGACCAGCTGACGACGGTGGCCGCGCTGTTAGTCGTTCTTCACCCTCCGTCAGAGACGACGAAGCTCCTCGGCCGAGCGAAGAACCGCGTCCCGGTTCGTTGCCAGGACGATCCACTCGGGCAATTGCTCGCCCAAAGCGCTCCCGAACTGCGTGAACTCGCGGCGAGCGCGCACGCTTGAACGGACGTAATCCTCGATGTAGTCGAGATGGCCCAAATTGCGACACCACCGGCACCGTCGGACCCCGGGAGGGGTCCGGCGGTAGCGCTGAACCCGAGCGCCCGAACATAGGCCTCACCGTTCGCAGACAACTTCTAGCCCCACCACGCCTTCCTTGGAGCCTCGCTCCCGCTCGGCTGCTCTACTCGCCGATCCGGGATGCCCCGCCATAGCGACCGGGGAGGCCTGGTCAGGGGTCGAGCTGACGTTCTCGGCGCTTAGGGACCGACCTTCTTCCAGTGGGGCGAGCCATGCTCCATCACGCACTTCAGGGTGCCGTAGGGGTCGTGGATTGTCTTGCCAAGGTCTGCCTTCGGGCAGAACTCGCCCGGTCGGTAGTAGTGCCCGCTTGGCGACCTATTCGAGACGGCAAAGGCCGGACTAGCCGTGCTGAGAACTGCCAAACCAACCACTAGCGCACCGAACGCAGTCAGCCCTCTCATGGCTTGCGATGTACGCGTCGTGGCCAACAGGCGCAGACCCGTTTTTACCGGCGACTCCGATGCGTCAGAGAGGCTCCAGGGTCGCCGCTGACCACCAGACTCTGAGTAACTGTAACTCCACTGTAACTAGCATCGGCAATGGGAAGTCGCGAGCGGACACCAGCGGGCGTTGGAATACCCCCATGATTAGGACTTTCGCGCAAGAGTGGTGGTCACGGGGAAGCCGCTGGACCAACCTGGGGGCTGGGGGTCGGGAGTTCAAGTCTCCCCCGCCCGACAAAAGAGTACCTGGTCATGGCGGGTGAGCGCTGCTCGACAAGTACGTCCTGCCCGACCTTGCCGCGTGCGCCCTGGCTGACCTGAAGACCGCTCGTGCCCGGCAATGGCATCCCGACCTCGTGGCCAACCACGGCCACGGGCAGGCAGCGAAAGCCTACCGGGTGTTGCGGACGATGCTCGGCGAGGCGGCTCAGGACCGCCTCATCGTCGCCAACCCTTGCACGATCAAGGGCGCCGGGCTGCAGCCGACGAGGGAGCGACCTTCGGTCAGCCTCTCGCAGGTGCAGGAGATCGTGCAGGCACTCGCATCTTTGGGACTAGGCGGGACGCACCAAGATGGCCTTGACCGAGCTATGAACCCGAGTAGGGGAACACGACGTGAAGGCCACCAGTGCCGGGTGCCGTGACAGACCCAGTGCCGCTGTAGCCGTCATTGGCGAGCTGCGCCATGGTCTTGAACGGGTACAAGCTGCCCCCGTAGCTGATGTAGACCCCAGACGGGGAACTCAGCGAACTGAGCAGGGCCCCGTCGCCTACGGCGGCACCGGTTTTGGCCGTGCCCACCGAGCCATGGAGCACCACGGCCTTGTCGGCTTTCCTGACCGCTACCAACTCGGCCTGCTTGGAAACGCCGAAGGCCTTCCCACCAGCGAACACGTAGAACGTACCTGATGAGTCGACGATGGCGCCGTCGGAGCTTGTGGCCAAGGCGGTGGCGGCGGTGCCTTCGGCCCCCGCACTCGAGCCGATAATGAGGCCGCCCAGGCTGGGCACGGTGACCACAAGGGCGGTGTCGTAGCCGTCGTCGCTGAACTGGGTCGGTGTGGAGAACCCGTGCAGGTTGCCGTCGGTGCCGACGACGTAGACCGTGGGGTTGCCGGTGACCGGGCCGGTAAACACTACCGTGCCGGCGCGTGGCGTCTTGGTAGTAGGCGGTGCGGCCCCGGCAGGGGCGCTGAGGACCCTGGCGTGGTCGACTCTTTGCACGGCCGCTAACAGCTTGGACGCGATGCCGAAGGCGCGCCCACCGGCGAACACGTAGTCCGTGCCGGCGAAGTCGACGATCGCCCCGTTGGGGTACGTGACGCTGGCGTCAGGGAAGGCAGGGCGAAGCGGGGGGTACGTCGGCGTTGTCGTGGTGGTAGTCGTGGGGGCCGGGCCCGGGCTGGGATTTGGCGGCGCGACCGGGGTGGCGGAGGCTTCGTTGGACGCCGGCCCTTCGCCCGCCCCGTTGACCGCCGTCACCTCGAAGTAGTACTTCGTCCCATCGGTGAGCCCCATGGCGGTGTAGGAAGTCCCGCTGGTGCCGGTGTTGGTGAGCAGCGTCTCGCCGCCCGAGGTGGTTCCCATGTAGATGTTGTAGGAGGTGACCGTGGAGCCGCCGTTGCTGGCGGGGGCAGCCCAGCTGAGGCCCACCTCGCCGTTGCCGACGGTGGGGGCGAGCGCCGTCGGCGCCCCAGGCGAGGAGACGATGTCGATGGTTTGTTGGGCCTGCGGCGCAGGGTTATAGTTCCCGTCGCCTTTCTGGTTGCCGTCCACCACGCACTTCCCGGCGGCGAGGAAACTGACGAGGCCGATCGAGCTGACCGAGCAGGCGCCCGGTGTGGAGCTGGCGTCTATCGAGTAGCTGACCGGCAGCGTCGATGTAGCTGAGGCGCTGGCAGCATAGGTGTTGCCGGCACCGGCGGTCGTCGGAGCGGTCGAGCTGAAGGACACGGTCTGGTTCGCGACGGCAAAGTCGATGCTCCAACCACCCGCTACTGAGCCGGTACCGTCGCCCTCGCCCGTCGGTCACGACGTAGAGGCTCCAAGTGCCATTGGGGTTGGTCCCGTCGAAGGTCCCCCCGAAGGTCGCGCTCCCCTTGGGCGCAGGCGTCCCGTAGGGGCCGGCCGGCGCCGGGGCGGGGAAACTGTCGGTGTCGGTGCCGACGTAGTCGACTGGTTTGGTCGTGACCGAGGACCCAGGGCTGCCCAGCGGAGTGAACTGGGGGATCGCCGAGGTCGCGGCGTCATCGAAAGTGACAGTCACGTCGGAGGCGTGGGTGACGCCTGAGCTCGGTCCCACGTTCGACAAGAGCACTATCGAGTTGCCGGTCGGCCCGACCAGGAGAGCGTCAAGGTCCTGCGAAAAGGGGTAGCTGACCCCGTCCAGGGTTACTGTGAGGCCCGTCACCGGGCCGAGGTCCGAGGTGTAGATGTGCGAGGGGTAGGGGGTGGCCGGCTGCGGGCTCGAGCTGGTCGGGTTGTTGAGAGCGACGGCGCCAATATTGGCGAACTCGTTCGGCGCCACTACCGTCGTGTGGTTGTCGACCTCCTGGGTCGTCGAGGCGTCGCTCACGGCGAACGAGGCCGTCCCGCTGTACACCGCCTGCAGGGCATGGTCGCCTTCGCCAGAGAAGCTGGTGGTGCAGGCCGCCTGGCCGCTGCCGTTGAGCGTCACCGCTCCGCACCCACTGATCGTGGTGCCGCCGTCGGTGAAGTCGACGGTCCCGCTCGTCACAGGGCCGCCCGAGCTGGTGACGGTCGCGGTGAGGGTGACCGAGCTGTCCGGGGCCGACGTGAAGGACGGGTTCTGACTTGATGTAAGCGAAGTGGTGGTGGCGGAAAGTGTGGCGGCCGTCGTGATGTCGAGCAACCAACCGCCAGAGATCGACCCCGTACCGTCGCCTTCTGTATTGGTCGTCACGTGCAGGCTCCACGTGCCGTTCGGGTTGGTCCCGTCAAAGGTCGACCCGAGCGTGGCCATGCCAGTAGGTGCCGCTTCCCCGAAGCTGGTCGGAGCAGGGAAAGGGTACTGGTCGTAGCTGAACCCAGCGAAGTCGGTACTGATGTCGTCGGGTTTCATTGTCACCGACCCGCTCGTCGGCAAGGCCGTGTTGTAGGGAAAGGTCTGGGAAGCGCTGTCGTCCAGGGTCACATTGAGGCCACTGGTTGCGGTGCTCTGGGTGTTGGAGCCGACCGCCGTGAAGAGGCTGAGCGCCCTCCCGGTTGGGCCGACCAGGAGGGCACCGATGTCCTGGGAGAAGGAGTAGTTGATCCCGGAGAGGGTCACGGCGACCGAGCTGATGGTCCCGCTCTGGCCCGAAACCGAAATCGTCGAGGGGTAGACGGTCGCCGCTTGGGCCGAGGAGCTACTGGGGTTCTGGAGCCCGATCGACGCGGTGTTGGAGAAGACCCCGGAGGCCGACGCCGACGAGGTTGCCCACGCCATGGGTGCAGAGACGATCGCCAGAGCGGCACTGACCCGCAAAACCTTGGAGATCCCCCTGTGCAACATCAGTTACCTCCCGTGAACCAGAACCCACAACCGGGTGTCGCGACAGAGCCTATAAGGGAGCCTTACCTGAATGGTTCGGGCCCTCCGCGGTCTACGTGGTTCCGCTGACCTCGACCGTCCGCGGGTTCCACTCGGAGATCACGATCGAACCTGACACGCACGACAGTCTCACCTTAAGGTCTGCCGCCCAGTGCCAACACCTTCGGGCGGTATCGACTGGGCGCATCGTCTCGGCTCGCGCCAACGTGGGGCCAGCCACGCTCGCCCAGATCCGCGAGACGATCGCGATCATTCTGGACATCCGCGCTTGACCTCGACGACCGCCCCTTGTGCCGGGCCGCCTGGCAGGGGTCGTGGGCGCACCGCTTCAAATACCGACCCGGTCCTGGGCCTTCGGCACTGTGACTTTACTGTAACTAGCAACGGCAACCGGCGGTAGCGAACGGACATCAGCGGGTGGTCAAGATGTCCCGTGAGCAGCACTGTTCTGCAACGGCGATGGTGCGTATGGTGTCTGAACGAATCTGGGGTCTGGCGGTCGGGAGTTCAAGTGTTCCCCGCACGACAAAGAAGTACCTGGTCATGGCGGGTGAGCGCTGCTCGACAAGTGCGTCCTGCCCGACCTTGCCGCACGCTCAGCTCGGCGCCACCACCAAGGACCACCAAGGAGCTGATGGCCTTCGCCGGCCACAGCACGATGAACGTCGCTCTCACCTACCAGCACGTGACCAAGGAGCGCCAGAGGGAGATGGCCGACAAGATGGACGAGGCCGTCAGGGAACGGTCATCCGTTGCTCCGGTCATCGCTTGGCGGACTGAAGGCTCGAGCCAACCGTGAAGGCGACAGCGTAGGGGAACGACTCGTCGCGAAGTGACGCGCATCCTTTCGAATACGGCGTGGACGTCCGGTTACTAACGACGCGACCGGGCGACGCGGCGGGAGTTCAGCCAGTCGGCGATCTCAGCGGCATCGAACCTGATGAACCTGCCGACCCGCAAGAATGGCACTCGCCTCTCGGCGACCAGGCGCCGCACAGGTCGGCGAGTTACACCGAGCTGCTCGGCAAGTTGGTCCATCGTTAACAGCCGGGGGAGTGCAGCAGAGCCTGACATCGGCTTCTCCTCGGTAGTGGCTCCTACCTGTAGGTAGCCGACGTCGCGATTTTCCCGGCTCACCTTTCGCGGCTCCGCCGTCCGGGCAATCAACCCTTGGCCGCTCAGCGGGACTCACGCCTCTGTCACAAGCTACGCCGCGCACCCATAAACGTTCTCATGGCACCCGCTACCACGGCGCTCACTCAGTTCTCCTAAAATTGCTCGTGCCCGTTCGTTACCGTAATTGACCGTCACTGCCCGAACCGAAAACTGGCTCTGTACAACGCTTTCTGGTCTTGATAAAAGACATATAGAACGAGCACGATTGCAAGCCGAGGGCTTGCCACAAATAGCGGGGGCCGTGTTATCGGGGCGAGGTGGGCGTTGGCTGGATGCGCATGTTGGGGGCAGAGCCGGTCGAGTACCACCGCGCCATTGTGCTCGGTCGAACCGACGACCACCCCGGGATGGCACTGGAGTACTATGCGTCTCGGTGTGAGACACTACTTGTTTGGGGTGGCTCGGGCAGGGCGGGACTGGGCTGTAACACGGGAAAGCTACGAGGCTGTCTTCGGGCCAGGCGGCGCCAAGGACCCGCGCACGGGCGGTCGTCTCGTGCAAACGCGGAGGCCCTGGCATGGAAGTCGTCGTCTCCGCCCACAAGAGCGTGGCCGAGCTCGGGGTTACCGGCCAGGCAGAGGCAATGCAGCAGATCATGGACGCGGAACGAGGTACCCAACTCGGGGGTTCTACGAATGGCAGCCAACCGTTTTCCAGCCCTGGGGGGCACGCAGGACGTGTTTTTCCCACGCTCCAGTACCGGCGACCTGCCGACAATCGTCGCCGGCGATGGCGTTTACCTAGTGGATGAGGCGGGCCGGCGGTTGCTCGACGTTTGTTCGGGCCCGTTCCTGGCCAACCTAGGGCAAGGGAACCGGCGAGTGCTCGAGGCGATGTTCGCGCAGGGCCGCCAACTCAGTTATACGTACTCGCGAACTACACGCCATAGCGCCAACGCTGCCCTGACCGAGCGGTTGGCTTCGTTGGCTGGACCGGGGCTTGAACGGGCCCATCTCACTTCAGGCGGGTCCGAAGCGGTCGAGACGGCGCTCAAGATCCTGCGCGTGCATGCCGTTGCCACCGGGCACCCCGAGCGGCACCGAGTGATATCTCTGATGCCTGGTTACCACGGGGCAACGCTCCAGACGCTCGCCCTGAACGGCGACATCGCCGCTCCGGCACTGTGGGGACCGCTCGCGGTGGCGTCTGAGAAGATCCCGGCGCCGCTCACGTTCCGAGCGCCAAGCGCGGAGGCAGCCGCGGCAGCTAGCTGTAAGGCACTGGAGGCGACCATCTTGGCCGTGGGTCCGGATAGCGTGCTGGCTTTCGTGATGGAGCCGGTGGGCGGGCAATCTTCTGGGGCGAACGTGCCCCACCCCTCCTTCGCCCGCCAAGCACGGGAGATTTGCAAGCGTTATGGCGTCCACCTCGTGTTCGACGAGATCGTGAGCGCTTTCCGTACTGGCCGTTTCCTCGCCGCCCACCACGATCCCGACGCCTCACCGGACGCAGTAGTGCTCGCCAAGGGCCTTGCGGCTGGCTACGCGCCACTTGGCGCAGTACTTGTCTCGGCCGCGCTCGTGGAGGAGGTGGCCGCGACGACCGGCTTTGTCGTGTCCCACTCCTACGACGCCAACCCGATCGCGTGCGCCGCCGGCTCCGCCGTGCTTGATGAGGTTGTCGATCGTGGCTTGATCG
>Ga0335074_10014022_pt1 | contig 11256 bp, 13 predicted proteins | sample Lox_Sample_23_FD_206715 | JGI IMG/M metagenome (GOLD analysis project Ga0335074, IMG submission 206715) | Soil microbial communities from Loxahatchee National Wildlife Refuge, Florida, United States - Lox_Sample_2.3 | ecosystem: Environmental > Terrestrial > Soil > Wetlands | place: USA...
CGCACCAGGATCGCCGCGGAAGCCGCCGCGTCCAACAACCGGGTCGCGCTCGACCAGATGCTGATCGCGCAGTTGCCGCAGATCGTCAAAGAGGCGGCGGCCGGGCTGGCCGGGGCGAACGTCAGCGTGCTCAACGGCGCGGACGGGCTGGGCGAGATAGCGGCCGGGCTCGTTAGCCAGGGGCTGACGATCCTGGAGAACGTGCGCCGGGGCGTGGGGGCGCCTGGGCCCAATGATGAAGGCAACGACGCGCCCCAGCAAGGGAACGGGCAGTTGCCGCCTGCGTAGTCGTGGGGTCGGGCTGGGCCTCGGGGAAGATTTTCGCCGTCAGTCCTTCGGAACAACGGCGAGAAATCTCCCCTCGGCCCCGCCCTCTCGCCTCAGAGGAGGCTCGCCAGTTCCGCGGCTGGGGAGGCGTCGCGCAACACGCCGTGGATCAGTTCCACGGTGTGGACGATCGGAGGTTGCGCTACTACTGGGACCGCTGCGATCTCGTGTCCGGCTAGGACCATGGTCGGGAGCAGGGTTAGGCCGTGGCCTGCCGCTGCTAGGGCTATCAGAGATAGCGGGTCGGTGCCTTCGTAGCGGAATGCGGTGCGAAATCCTTCCGTGCCGGCCACCCGGCGGACGCGGGACAGGGGCGGGGCTACCTCCGGTGCGTCGATCCATCGTGCGTCCACGAGGTCTGCTAGGCGGATGCGCTGGCGACTGGCCAGCGGGTGGTCGAGCGGGAGGGCCAGGGCGACCTCGGCTTCCGCGATGCTTACGCCCGTGAGCGGTTCCTGCAGGGGGAGCGAGTCGCCGGGGGCTGCTAGGTCGTCGAGCAGGCCGATGTCGAGTTCGCCGCGCGCCACCCCCGTCGTTATTGACGACCGCGAGGCTACGCGGACGGTCGCCTCGAGGCGCGGCATCCGCTGGCGAAGTGCCGTGAGCGTGCTTGCCAGCATGGACGGGGCTGCTGCCAGCGGGGTGATGCCGACGGCCAAGGTGGCGGTTGGGGCCTGCGTCATCCTGGTGAGGTCGGCGCGAGCCGCGTCGAGGCGCAGCAGGATGGGCTCGGCGTGCTCGAGCAGGCGAACGCCCGCCTCGGTGGGCGTGACCGGGCGGCGGTTCAGCAGCGTGACCTTCAGGTCGCTTTCCAGGGCCGCTATCTGCTGGGAGACGGCCGCCTGGGTGTAGCCGAGCTCGGCTGCCGCCGCCGAGAAAGAGCCCAGCCTGACGACGGTGACGAAGGTCTTGAGCAGATGGGGGTCCACTGGATAAGTGTCTCTTATGGAGCGACAAGAAACTATCGTTGGCGCTTAAGTACCCGGCGAGGCCACGATGGGAGCATGACAAACTTCATCGCCCGGATCGCCCTTGTCGGTGATCGCTCAGCTAATGTCCCGGCGCACGCCCGCTTCCCGGGGCTCATGCGGGCCCTGCTCAAGCGCGAGGGGGTCTCGCTTGACCCTTACTGGATCGCCACGCCCGAGGCCGAGGAATGCGATCTCGGCGGATTCGACGCGATATGGCTGACCCCCGGCAGCCCGTATGCCAGCGCGGACGGCGCCATCGCCGCGGCGCGCACCGCCCGCGAACAGGCGATCCCGTTTCTGGGCACCTGTGGCGGCTTTCAGCACGCCCTGCTGGAGTACGCGCGAGATGTCTGCGGCCTGGGAACTGTGCAGAACGCGGAGATCACGCCGGAGGCAGCGGATCAGCTGATCGTCCCGCTCGAATGTTCGCTGCTCGGGCACGAAGAGGGGGTCATGATCGCTCCCGGCACCCTCGCCGCGAGGATCATCGGTCCGGGACGCAGGACCGAGCGCTACCGCTGCGCCTACGGGCTTAACCCGGAGTATCTGGATGCGCTGATCCAGGGCGGGCTGCGGTTCAGCGGGTTCGATGACAGCGGGCACGTACGCGTCTTCGAGTTGCCCGGGCATCCCTTCTTCATGGGCACGCTGTTCCAGCCCGAACTCCAGGGCGACGGCACCCAGCCGCACCCGGTCATCACGGCCTTCGCCGTCGCGGCCGTCGATCACGCGCTGGCGGCGCGCGCGTCCCTGCCGGCCTAGCGATTCTGCCGGCCTGGCGATTCTGCCGGACCGACTCCGGTTCAGCCCTCCGGGTGACGGACCAGGATGAAGTTGGTGGCGATCAGCCGCAGCACGGTGTCGCCGTTCTGGTTCGTTACCTCAGAGACCGAGCGGACGATCCCCCGGTCGGGCTTACTCTTTGACCGGCGCGCCTCGAGGACCGTGGCACGGACGTGCAGCGTGTCGCCCGGCCGGACCGGGCTCGGCCAGCGCATCTCTTCCACGCCCGGAGAGCCGAGGCTGCTCTCCTGGCTGATCCAGTGGTCGACGAGCTGGCGCATCGCCAGGCTGCTGGTGTGCCAGCCGCTCGCGATCAGCCCCCCGAACGGTCCGTCGGCCGCGGCGACGGGATCGACGTGGAACGGCTGGGGGTCGTACTCCTTGGCGAACGCGATGATCTCCGCCTCGCTGATCGAGACGGTGCCGCAGTCCACCGTGAAGCCAGGGGCGTAGTCCTCGAAGTACCTGGCCGGGCGCTCGGGAAGGTCAGTCACGCCCGTAAGTATCCCAAGGTCGCCGGGCCGCGTCAGCACCGCATCTGCCAGTAACTACGCGTGGTTTTAGTCGGACTGGACGTGTTATCTGCGAAAATGATCACAGAATCATCACAGGAAAAACTCGATTTGCCTGCGGTCGATGTTCGCTGGCTGCCATGATCCTCCAGATGGCTCGGTCGGGAACAAAGCCATACAGATCATCCGAAACTAGGACTGATTTTGGCGTGCCCGGCTACGCGTAACAGGACCAGCCGAGAGGCGCTAGCCGCCGCGTAGGCCGGACATGGCAACGATCTTGGGGAGAGAATGACCGCTGGGCGTAGTGAGCATCGGCCAGTGAAGTTCCGGCGCACAGGGCGGCACACGACCCCCTCCCAGGTGGAGAAGGTCGCGGAGAAGGCCGGCAAGGCCGCTCCGGCGATGGCCATCGCGGGAGTGCTGGTCGCGGCGCCGCAGGCGCAGCACGTGCTCGCCGGATCCGCCAAGCCGGACGCCGCGACGACGGGCGCCCACCGGGTGGCCACCACGGACCAGGGCTCGTCCCAGGCCAGCGGCTCGGCGACGCTGGACTCCTTCGCCACGCACGCCGTGGTGGTGCACAGCGCGTCCACCGCGCGGCACGCCGCGACCCACCCTGCGAAGAACACCTATTACAAGGTCCAGTCGGGCGACACGCTGTCCGGGATCGCCCAGCACTATTACGACAACGCGTCCGACTGGCAGTGGCTCGCCCACGAGAACGCCAAGACTGTGTCGGACCCGAACCTGATCTACCCGGGCCAGACCCTGTTCGTTCCGGCCGACCCGCCCGCGAACTACACGCTCCCCGCCACGACCTACGTGCCGAAGCACGCCGTGTCCAGCACCCCGGTGACGACCACGGCCGCTCCGGTGTCGAACACCTCGAGCACGAGCGACACCAACAGTGGCGGTGGCGATGGCGGCGGCGGGAACGGCGGCACCGTGAACCAGTCCGCCCCGCAGCAGAACTCCGGCGGCGGCTCGGGCTCGCTGAGCGGCACGCTCAGCTGCTCCGGCCTCGAGCAACTGTGGGACTCCGCTGGCGGCAACCCGGGCGACGCGTTCATGGCGGCCGAGATCGCGATGGCCGAGTCCGGCGGCAACCAGTACGCTCTCAGCCCGACCGACGACTACGGCTACTGGCAGATCAACGCCTCCAACGGCTCGCTCGCGACGTTCAACGCCTACGGCAACGCCAGGTCCGCGATCATCCTCTCCCAGGACGGCACCAACTGGTCCCCCTGGACCACGTATACCAGCGGCGCCTACGTCGGCCGCTGCTAAGACACACCCCGCCCGAACCCGATCAGGCCGCGCTGCGATAGGCAGCGCGGCCTGATCGCTTTTTAGGATTGCCCATAGCGACTTCAGGCGTCGGCCGCGGCCAACATGCTGGTAGACGAGGGGCTTCGCATGATGGAACACCCTGGCGTGATCTTCCGGCCCGGGCCGACGGGACGACGGGCTGGACTAGCCGAGATTGACGCTGAAGTGGCCGCGGCCGATGCCGCCGAAGAGAACGCCGAGCGGACCGCACGGCGAGAACAAGAAAGCCGAGGTCTCCCTGGCTCTCCGCCCCTCCTCATACCCGGTGGGGTATCTCGAACGACGAGGTTCATGATCGTGGGGAGTTTTCCGCGAATATCGCTGAGAACTCCCCGTGATCATGAAACGGCAAGTCGAGCCTGCTGCCGCCCGGCGGCTGAATATAGGTCAAACCAGGACATATATCCCCACATAGCCTCGGCCACTTGCGGCGAAGGCCGCCGTCCTTTAGGTCCTGTAAGTGGGTGGCGGCGAGGGCCTCGGTTATGCCGAGCCTGGCTAGTTCGTCGGCGCGCTCGTTGCCGGGGTCTCCGTTGTGGCCCTTCACCCACCGCCAGGTGACCTCGTGCCTGGCCATCGCCGCGACCAGGCGCTGCCACAGGTCGACGTTCTTGACCGGCTGCTTTCCTGCCGTCCGCCATCCGTTGCGCTGCCAGCCGGGAAGCCATTTGGTCACCCCGTCAAGCACGTACCTGCTGTCGGTGTACAGCGTCACCGGCGCCGGCCGGTTCAGCGCCTCGAGCGCCGAGATCACCGCGGTCAGCTCCATGCGGTTGTTCGTGGTCTGCGGGTCACCGCCGTGCAGTTCCTTCACCACGGAGCCGTACCGCAGCACGACACCCCACCCGCCCGGCCCCGGGTTCCCGCTGCACGCCCCGTCGGTGTAGATCACGGCCTCGCTCATGCGGAACAGGCTAGCGGACCAGGCTATGCGCCAATGGCGGGCAACCGGACGCCTAAGTGCGCATTAACACATGTCCCCGCTGGTGACCTGGCCAGCGGGATGTGTTGTGCTAGTAGCGTGATTCGATCGCTGCCTTCCCCAGGATCCAAGGACCCCGAGGACCTAGCGCTCCTCGCCGGCCTGACCGTAGAGGACACCGAAGACGACGACCCGGTCCTGCTCTGGCCGGACGGGACCCCCGTCGACACCTGGCGCGAGGATTATCCGTACGACGAGCGGATGACCCGCGACTACTACGAGAAGGCCAAACGGCTGCTCCAGATCGAGCTGGTCAAGCTCCAGAACTGGGTCAAGGAGACCGGCCAGCGGATCGTCATCGTCTTCGAAGGCAGGGACGCGGCGGGAAAAGGCGGCACGATCAAGCGCTTCACCGAGCACCTGAACCCGCGCGGCGCGACCGTCGTGGCGCTGGAAAAGCCGACCGATCAAGAACGGACCCAGTGGTATTTCCAGCGCTACGTGACGCACCTGCCGGCCGCCGGGGAGATCCTGATGTTCGACCGGTCCTGGTACAACCGGGCCGGCGTCGAGCGGGTCATGGGGTTCTGCACTCCGGAGGAGTACGCCGAATTCATGCGCGAAGCGCCGGAGTTCGAGCGGATGCTGGTGCACTCCGGGCTGGCGCTGACGAAGTTCTGGTTCTCGGTGACGCGCACCGAGCAGCGGACCAGGTTCATCATCAGGCAGGTCGACCCGGTGCGGCAGTGGAAGCTGTCGCCGATGGACCTCCTGTCCCTGGATAAGTGGGAGGACTACACCGAGGCCAAGGAGGCGATGTTCTTCTACACGGACACGGAGGACGCCCCGTGGACCGTGGTGAAGAGCAACGACAAGAAGCGCGCCCGGCTCGAGGCGATGCGGCACATCCTCGAGCAGTTCGACTACGACCAGAAGGATCCGGAAGTCGTGGGGAAGCCGGACCGGAAGATAATCGGGCCGCCGGCGCTACTGTCGGAGCAGGGGTCGTTCCAGTCATTCATGAGGTTGTGAGGAAAGCGCACAAGTGAAGACCGACGAGACGAGTTTCACTGAGATCACCACCGAAGCCGAACTGCGCGACGCGATCGGCGGGTACGCGCAAGGCCGGGCCGCTACGAAGGACCGCCCGCAGCTGCACCCGCTGCAGATCGAGTGGCTGAAGGCGTCCCCGTTCTGCGTGGTCGCCACCTGCGACGCCGCCGGGAACTGCGACGCCTCCCCGAAGGGCGACCCGGCGGGACACCTCATCCACGTGCTGGACCCGCGGACGGTAGTGATCGCCGAGCGCCCGGGCAACAAGCGCGCGGACGGCTACCTCAATATCCTCGCCAACCCGCACGTCGGCATCATCTCGATGATCCCCGGCCGGAACGACACGCTGCGCATCAACGGCCGCGCCCGGCTGGTGCGGGACGCGCCGTTCTTCGACGACCTCGCGGTGCGCGGGCGGCGGCCAGTGCTCGCCCTGCTGGTCGAGATCGAGCAGGTCTTCTCGCACTGCGCCAAGGCGTTCATGCGGTCGGAGCTCTGGGAGCCTGAGACCTGGAAGCCGGACACGCTGCCGTCGACCGCGGCGCTGTGCAAGGCCGTGCAGGACCCGGAGGAGACGCTGGAGGAGCTCGAGCACTACTACGCGCCGGACAACTACGCCCCGCTGCTGTACTGACTCCACAGCGCGGGGATCGTGACGCCGAGGTCGCGCAGCAGGCCGCGCAGCAGCGGCAGCGAAATCCCGATCACGTTGTTGTGGTCGCCGTCGATGGAGTCGACGAACCAGCCGCCGAGGCCCTCGATCGTGAACGCCCCGGCCATCTTCAGTGGTTCCCCCGTGCCGACGTAGGCCTCGATCTCCTCGTCGGTCGGAGTTCCGAAGCGCACGGTCGTCGCCGCCACGGCCGCGACCTGGCGGCCGGCCGCCACGTCGATGACGCAGTGCCCGGTGCAGAGCGTCCCCGTCTTGCCCGACATCGCGCGCCAGTCCGCGATGGCCTCGTCCGCGGAGGCGGGCTTCCCGTACGCCCGCCCGTCCAGGTCCAGCAGCGAGTCGCAGCCGATGACCAGGCCGTCGGTGAGCGACGAGGCGACCGCGGCAGCCTTGGCCGCGGCGAGCAGGCCGGTGAGCTCCGCCGTGGTCGGCGCCTCGAAGGCGTCCTCGTCAACGCCGCTGACAATGACCTGAGGATCCAGGCCGGCGGCGCGCAGCACCGCGAGCCTGGCGGGGGAAGCCGAAGCCAGAACGACACGCACGGTCAGACCTTACGCGGTGCGGGCCCCGGCCGTAACATCAGTGCATGGTGCGAATGCTGGTGCTGTACAACCACCCCGAAGACCCCGCCGCCTTCGACAAGCACTACAACGAGGTCCACATCCCGCTAGCCAAGCGGATGCCCGGGCTCATCAGGTACACGGTCAGCAGGAACCTCTCGAAGAAGGCGCCGCACTACCTGGTCGCCGAACTCGACTGGGAAGACATGGCGGCCTTCCGGGCCGCGACGGCCTCCGAGATCGCGGCCGAGGCGGCCGCTGATGTCGAAAAGTTCGCGACCGGCGGCTCGTCGACCCTGATCTACGAGGTCGCCGAGGTCTGATGAAGTTCGGGCTCGCCGGCACCGGGCACTGGGCCAGGATCGCGCACGCGCCGGCGCTCGCGTCCACGCCGGGCGCGTCGCTGGCCGCAGTCTGGGGACGGAATCCCGACGCCGCCCGGTCGCTGGCGGCCGAGCACGGCGCGACGGCGTTCGCCGACATGGGCGCCTTCCTCGAGGCGGTGGACGCGGTGGCGTTCTCGGTTCCGCCGCACGTGCAGGCGCCGCTCGCGATCCGCGCCGCCGAAGCAGGCAAGCACCTGCTCCTGGAGAAGCCAGTCGCGCTGACCGTGCCCGAAGCGGACAAGCTGGTCGCCGCCGTCTCCGTGTCCGGCGTGGCCACCGTCGTGTTCTTCACGCTGCAGTTCAACCCCGAGATCCGCGCCTGGCTCACCGACGAGCGCGCCCGCGGCGGCTGGTCAGGCGGCGGCTGGTCAGGCGGCGTCGCGATCTGGCTCGGCTCGGCGCTGCAGCCGGACAGCCCGTTCAACACGCCCTGGCGGCGCGACAAGGGCGGCCTGTGGGACCTCGGCCCGCACGTGGTGTCCATGTTGTGGTCCTGCCTCGGCCCCGTAACCGCAGTGACCGCCGTGAACGGCGGGATTGACGTAACGCACCTGGTCTTCGCTCACCAGAGCGGCGCGTCCAGCGTCGCGACCGTGACCCTGAGCGCCCCGGAGGCCGCCGCCGGCACCAGCCTGTTCGTCTGGGGCGAGGCCGGCCGCTCGGTTATGCCCGCCACCGCGGACGACCCCGTCGACGCGCTGCGCGTCGCGGCGGCAGAACTCGTCGCCAGCGCCGAAGCCGGGCGGCCGCACCCATGCGACGTCCGCTTCGGCCGCGATGTGGTTAAGGTGCTGGCCGAGGCCCAGGCACAGCTTGCGGCCGAATAGCGGTCGAACTGTACCTAGACGGCTGCACCCGCCTAGGCTCTATCCATGAGCGGTCCGCCAGCAGTCCCGGATGACGGAAACCTGCGCGCCTCCGACGCCGATCGCGAGCGCGTCGCCGACGTACTTCGCCAGGCCGCCGGGGACGGGCGGCTGACGATGGAGGAGCTGGACGAGCGGCTCGACTCCGTGTACGCGGCCAAGACCTACGCCGAACTCGAGCCGATCACCAAGGATCTGCCGGCCGCGGCGGGCGGGCGGCCCCCCGCCCCGGCGCCGGCCGGCGACCCGCGGCGGTTCGGCGGCGAGGCGACGTCGCACGGGGCGTTCGCCATCATGGGCGGGTTCTCCCGGAAGGGCGACTGGGTCGTGCCGGAGGAGTTCACCGCCTTCGCCTTCATGGGCGGCGGTGAGCTCGACCTGCGCGAGGCGCGATACGCCGCGCAGACCGTGACGATCCACGTGTTCGCGATCATGGGGGGTATCGAGGTCACCGTTCCCGAGGACGCGAACGTCCGCGTCACCGGCGTCGGCATCATGGGCGCCTTCGACCACCAGTCCAGCGGGACCGGCGACCCGAACGGACCGACGATCGTCGTTAACGGGGTGGCTTTCATGAGCGGGGTCGAGGTCAAGCGGCGGCCGCCCAAGAAGCCCAAGCGCGAGAAGCTCGAGTCGAGGCGTCACGGCGAACTCGAGTAGCGGGACTCGGGGAGTCAGCCGGGTACGTTCGGGATAATTCTGGTTTGTCGGCCGGGAGCTCGGCTGGATACGGCTCGGCGTAGTCGGCTGAGCGGCTGACGGCTTCCCAGACGGAGGCTTCGGCGAGCTGCTTGCGTGAGTAGCCGACGGCCATCTCGACGGCGGTCGCGCCGAGCAGGAGGTGGCTGGGCGGGTTGGCCCGGTCGGCGGCCCGCACGATGATCTGCGCCGCGCGGACCGGATCGCCCGCGGGACCGGCCGGGTTCGTGCGCATGAGGCGGTGCATGGCCCCGATTGTGGCGTCGTAGTCCGCCGGTATGTCGTGGATCGTCATCGACGAGCCGGCCCAGTCGGTCGCGAAGCCGCTGGGCTCGACGACCATGACCCGCACGCCGAACGGCGCCGTCTCGGCCGCGAGCACCCGGCTGAAGCCGTCGACGGCGAACTTCGCCGCCTGGTAGCTGGCGATCCCGGGAGACCCGCCCACCCGGCCGCCGACCGAGGAGAACTGCACGATCGTGCCGCCGCCCTGGACGCGAAGCTGCGCGATGACGGCTTTCGACACGTTGTAGACACCCCAGAAGTTCGTCTCGAACTGGGCTCGGAAGTCATCCTCGTCACCGGTCTCGATCGGCGCGAGGTTCGCGTAGCCGGCGTTGTTCACGACGACGTCGAGCCGCCCGAAACGCTCAACGGCGGCGCGCACCGCCTGGTTGACGGCGTCTCCGTCGGTCACGTCGAGGGCGAGCGGCAGCACCCGGTCGCCGTACCGCTGGGTGAGGTCGGCGAGTTGCCCGGGGCGGCGCGCCGTGGCGGCGACGAGGTCGCCGGCGTCGAGTGCCGCCTGGACGAGGGCGCGGCCGAAGCCGCGCGAGGACCCGGTGATGAACCATACGTGTTCCATGCCTCTTAGTAAAACACTGTTTTGTTATTTACACAACTCCGTTGCGCTAAACTTGGTGACGTGACAGAGTTCCAGCGCGCACGATCCGCCGAAGCGAAGCAGCAGCGCGAGGAGGCGATCCTCGAGGCCGCGGCGCGCCTGGGCGCTCGCTCCGGCATCCGGGAGGTCACGCTCACCGACATCGCCGACGAGGTCGGCATGCACAAGTCGGCGATGCTCCGCTACTTCGAAACCCGCGAGCAGATCTTCCTCAGGCTCACCGCCGCCGGCTGGCGCGACTGGTCGGCGTCGCTGCGCTCCCTGCTACGGGGGATGTCACTCGGGGTGCCTGCCGGGACCGTCGCGCAGGCGTTCGCGGACACGCTGGTGGAACGGCCGATGTTCTGCGACCTGCTGGCGCAGGCACCGCTCAACCTCGAGCGCAACGTGTCGCTCGAGTCCGTGCGCGCGTTCAAGCTCGTCACCCTGGAAGAGGTCAAGGCGATTGGCGCGGAGCTGGCCGGGTTGTTCGGGCTCAGCGAGCAGGAGTGCGTCGACGTGATCGCGACCGCGACCTCCCTGGCCGGAGCCCTGTGGCAGATGGCGACGCCGGGGCCGTTGGTGCGGGAGCTGTACCGAAGCGATCCCCGGCTCGCGCACGCGATCGTCGAGGTCGGACCGCGGCTGACGCGCGTGCTGACGGCGCAGCTGACGGGATTGGCCGCCTGACCGCCGGGTTCTCCGGGAATCAAGCGATCGGTGACCGCTAGACTCGCCTAGGTGATTGACCTGAGGGCCGCGCGCAATGAGCCGGACCGATACCGGGCAGCACTGGCCCGCCGCGGCGCTGCCGAAGACTTTGACGCCCTGCTCGCCGCCGACCAGCGGTGGCGCGAGCTGACCGAGCGAGCCGAGGCGCTGCGCGCCACCCAGAAACGCTCGTCGAAGGGCACCCCGCCCAGCCCAGAGCAAGTCGAGGAACTGCGGCAGCTCCGCAAGGAGCTCGACGCGGCCGAGGCCGAGCAGGCCGAAGCGGAGCGCGAGCGCCAGGCGCTGCTGGCCCGGATCCCGAACCTGCCCGACCCCACGGCGGCGGACGGCATGTCCGAGGAGGACTCGGTCGCGATCCGTACCTGGGGCACGCTGCCGGAGTTCGGCTTCCCGGTCCGTGACGCCGCCGACCTGGGCTCGCCGCGCGGCTGGATCGACATGGCCCGCGGTGCCCGGCTCTCCGGGTCGCGGTTCGCCTACCGGATCGGCGACGTGGCCATGACCGAGATGGCGATGTACCGGTTCGTGCTGGACCGGCTGGCCGGCAAGGGGTTCCT
>Ga0335074_10014023_pt1 | contig 11256 bp, 10 predicted proteins | sample Lox_Sample_23_FD_206715 | JGI IMG/M metagenome (GOLD analysis project Ga0335074, IMG submission 206715) | Soil microbial communities from Loxahatchee National Wildlife Refuge, Florida, United States - Lox_Sample_2.3 | ecosystem: Environmental > Terrestrial > Soil > Wetlands | place: USA...
CGATAAGATCGTTGACATAAGATTTCCCCTCAGCCGCCCAGTCCATTCGACAGATAATGCGGCTTAGCGGAAATCCTCCAGGAGCATTGCCGCTGGCGATTTGTTCGAACGCGCTCAGCATTCGGTCCTTATCAAACCGGCCATGGCGGAGGTACGTCTCGTTATTGGTCCGAAGCTCTAATTGACCACTGCGCTCGGCTCGCGCGGGATCGATGCCTGCCGCAACCAACCGTTGCACGTGCTCGCTGCGCTGGTCAGGGTTGACGACATGAACCGCTTTGTGGCCGCAAACGAATCCATCCTTAATAAAGGGAAGTAGCACGCGATATTCTTCGTCGTCATTGTTAAAAAACGCGCAAACGTGGCGGGTTTCGGCGAGCTGAGAACCAGCGAAAGAAATAGGGGCCGGGGTACTCATGGAGGCTCCTTCCCAAGAGAGTGCAACGGTCGTGGGATTCCAGACTATCGCGGTATAGGGAATAGTTCAACCGGCACTAAAAGCGGGCGGCCCGACGCGGTCCTTAGCTGCTTACACCTCGACGTACTGCTGAGCGCTGCGGGCGGACGAAGTTGCTGTTCTCATGCTTCCTGGTATCCACAATATTGAGTCATGTCTGCGGAGTTTGGCTCATTGGTGAGAGTCACAACAACTATTCCTTTTGCACGGCAGAGCGGGCCCTTGCAGCGCCAGGCTTATTCCAGCCGTGGAAACGCGACAGATCGCCCGCGTTCCATGCCTCGCGAAGTCCGGGCGTGCTCAAGTCCCAGTCTGGACGGATTTCGCTGGTGACGATACGCAGATCGTGCCAAAGATCGACGACCGAAGGGCGGCCCCAGAACCAATAACCGTTGTAAAGACTGTGAATCACGAGGCCGGGCTTGAGCACCAAGGTATGTGGGATCATCGGATTGTGCTCAGGGTCGGTGTACTCCTGGATGTCGAGATCCTTCGGAACCTTTCGCTCAGGGTCCGAGAGGAAAGGCCACTGCGCTCCTACCGAGGCACGAAACTCCTGAATTGTGTGATGGTCGTCTGTGGCGATCGTGGCGATCTGAGTGTATGCCACTGCGATCTTCGGGTAGAAAGCGGCAAGCTCCAGATGCTGCTGGTGCTCCTTCGGGCAGTAGTGGCCGCGTGCGAGGGTGAGGATCAGTGGGTCGCCGCCCTGGATTTCGCTGAGCTTGCGAGGCGTGTTGGTATGATCCGGCAACTCGTAGTCGGGGAACTTGCCCCCCGGCACAATGTCAGAGCGCATGATTGGATTCCTTTCCTTTGTCTCAAAGATCGAGTGTGACACCCGCGTTTGTCTGGGAACCGCCGTTCCACGGCACATCGCGTGGAAGGCCCACATTTAGTGAAAGCAATCGAGCCATTTCTATCTCATCAAGGCCCAGCGTTCGGCCAGGAGCCAGTGATCGACGCTGAACGCGCCCGGACCAGAGCAGACCAACCAGATAAAGAAAAGCACGTAGAGGACCTCCGGAAGGTAAAGAAGATCGTCGAGCCAATCGAGAGGCGAAAGCCCTTTAGGGATGGTGGAAAGATTTGTCGTTAGGATGGCGACGAGCATATCGACCGATAAAACCAGGCAGTCCAGGGTCGAAAGAAATCCCAGGGCCAGGAAGAATCCAGCGATGAACTCGACACCCGATACGAAATAAGCCATCGCATGGGGAAACGGGACTTTAGCCTTAACGAGCGTTTCGTACATCGTTTGTCTTCTGCCGGCGACAAATAATTTGTTAGCCCCGGAGACGGCGAAGAACAACCCGAGCGAAACGCGGACCAGCAGGATGGCATATTGTTCCAGACCAGTGCTACCGAGGAGCGAGAACTGGGCCAGCCGTTTCCAATCCACCTCTTGTCCCTCCATCGAAGGAAGTTGCTACCTGACACCCGATTCTGCTACAAGCGCGTTCACCACTTCTGACTAAACCGTGGGCTGGCCGGGATCGTCTGCGAATCTTGTGACGCCGGAATTATGTGCCCATCTTTTCGACCCAACGACCCCGGAATGCAGGAGCCACGAACGGATCGGCAAAGTATTGGGTTTCGCGCGCGACTTTGTCACCCTGGAATTCCATGATGCTCACTGAGTAGGACGGCTTGCCGTCGTACGTCAGGATGAATTCGGTGACCCAAAGCTCACCGACACCGATGATTCTCCGGATGGAAAACCGCTTTTTGTTCGGCTGACTGGCACGCTGATTCTGTATGTTGGATCGACCTCGAGTTCGCTCGCCTGACTGGGGATATTCCAGCACGGCGTCGTTGAGGTAGATTCGGTGCTCCGTTTCAAAATCGTCGGCATCGGACGCCGCCCAGTGCTGATTCAGTGCCTTCCGGATTTCTTCATCTCGCCTGGACTGTTCTGGCTGAGGTTTCGCGTTCATGTTTCGCACCTTTGAATGAAGGAACGACGTGGAAGAGCAAAAGGTCGTCGTGGTTCACCAGGAGTGGTTCACCAGGAAATGATTGAACCGCGGATCGCCCGATGGGGAAAAGACCCAGTTGCGACGTCTCCTGCTTACCCGATCTTTAGCAGGATCTTGCCTTGCTGGCTCGTATCCTGCGCCTCGCGCGCCTGCTCCAACGGAAACATTTCGCCCATCGGCGGCTTCACATCGCCGCGTTCGACGAGGCCCGCTAGTTCCAGCAGGTCTGCCGCACTTCGCGGTTTTCTGGGCCCAATCAGGGCTTCGGAGTTAGCGCATCGCGTCAATCGTCAAGGCGGAGATTGCTGAAGCGCGACGACGAGGCTCCAAGCCAGGATCTTCTCAGCACCGGCGTTAACCGTACTTAAGGGAGGTGCTTTGTCCGACCTCGATAATATAGCCGTCAGGATCGCGGATATAGCAGCGGATCTCGCCATACTTCGGTATTGGGGGAGTGATGAACTCCGCTCCCCGACTTTTCCATAATTCATAGCACGCTTGAATATCCGCGACGCGGAAATTCATAAAGCTGTTGATATGATTGGGGTCGGGGACGCTGAGCGTTACCGTCGGCTTGTCCGGGGTCGGGCCACCACCCACGTTCAGAATCATCCAGATATTGGCAAGCTGAAGGTACGGAGGCGCGTTACCGTCGCCCATGCTGAGGATGCGAGCGCCGAAGACCTTCTCGTAGTAGCGAGCCGATCTCTCGGTATCGGCGACGGTGAGAAAATGCGCGACGCTGAACCCCTCGAGCGGCGGCATCTCATAGCTCTTCTGTTCAACCTGTACCGCATTCATTGATGACTCCTTTCGATGGTGCGCAGAACGCGAACTTGTTTCTCATTTACATTACTCTCGTTAAGGCGCTTCGATTTCCGTGCCAATGCATAAGAACAGAGCCGTTAAAACGAGACAATTGGACAATGGTATTGGGAATACGCCGACATGGAATTTTCAGAGAGTCGGGTTCCTCCCGATTACGCGGGACGGCGCTAGCTTGCCGAGGACATTCGGCAGGTATCTTGCGCCTCGCGTGAAGAGCGGACAAATCCCCGGACGAACGCAGCGATTTCGTCCGCGGCCGTGTCTAATGCGAAATGGCCTCCATCGACGATGTGAACCTCGGCATTCGGCACGTCTGTGCGATAGTGTTCCGGCTCGCTCGGGTCGAATGAAAGCTCATATTTGCCCCAGATCACCAGCAGGCGCGGCTGGTTTTCGCGCATCCACGCTTGCCACTTCGGGTAGGCGTCTACGTTGGTTCGATAGTCGTAGAACAAATCGCTCTGAATTTCGGCCTGTCCGGCTTGATTGAGAAAATGAAATTCATCCGTCCAGAGATCGGGGTCGTAGCGTTCCACGTTCGGATCGTTGCCGATATGACGAGTGCGTGTCGCGGGCAGCGAGAGCAAATTCGCGCGCAGCGCGCTTTCATTGGTCGCACGATCGGCCCAAAAAGCCCGCCGTGTCTTCCAATTCGCGCCCAGGCCCTCGTTGTGCGCGACCGCGTCTTGAACGATGAGAGCTTCCACGCGCTGTGGGTGGGCCAGGATCATGCGAAAGCCCACCGGGCCACCGTAATCCTGCATGTAGAGCGTATAGCGCGAGAGGCCGAGCGCCTCAACAAATCGGTTCATGATCCGGGCGTAATTATCGAACGTGTATGCGAATTCCTTCGGATCCGGCCAGTCACTGTGTCCGAAACCGGGGTAATCAGGGGCTATCAGGCGATAGCGATCGGAAAGCCTTGCGAAGAGCGGTTCAAACATCCGCGACGAAGAAGGAAGTCCGTGCAGTAGGAGAAGGGCTGGCGCATTTTTAGGTCCAGCCTCCCGGTAGAAAATCGACAGGCCGTCGACCTGCAGTGTGCGATAAGTGGTGGGGCAGTTCATCGAAGGGTCCTCCTGACGCCTAGTCCAGAGGCTGCCCCACCCGAAAAGCACACTAGCTGGGGCAGCCTCACTCGTTTATTAGCGAAGACTCGATCCAGCGGAGGATGCGCGAGCCCCCTCACTTTTCTTCCAGCTGAGCGCCGGGAGAAGAAGTCTCACAAGCGCTTCGTCCGAGAACGGATTTTGACCTGAGATCAACTCGCGGTCCTGAAGGACATAGCTCTTCCATGGAGCGAGCACACTTACCTCACCGCCCGCCGTACGCAAGGCGAAGTCCGGATAGAAGAGAACCTTACCACCAATCTCAAGCGGCTCCCGCTGCTGCTCTTCCGCCGTCGAAAAGATGGTCATCTTATATCCGGAATAAATCCATCCTTGAGCCTTGGCCCGGGCTCCAGCGGCATCGCCCGCCGCCAGCCCTGCGACCACCTCCGTCGAATTCGGAAGAGCTGAGAGAAGTGAAATCGGGCCATGGCAAAGCACCGCCGTAGGCTTGGATGTTTCGTGAAAGTGTCTCATCACCGTGCCGGCGTCAGGGTCATCGAGAAGATCCATCATCGGGCCATGGCCGCCGGGGACGAAAACGGCGTCATATTGATCCAAACCCGATGCGACCACATCCGATATGCGAGTTGGATTTTTTAGCCCGGTCAGGCTGTCGCGGAATTTTAGATAGTCCTGAAGCCTGGCCTCGTCTCCGCCGAAGAAATCGGCGACGGCAGAATGGACGTCCATTTGTGGCGTGTTGCCTTTAGGGTTGGCGAAAGTGATTTCGTAGCCTTCCTTCATCAGGGCGCGGACCGGAACCGTCAATTCGTTGAGATAGTAGCCGGCGCCCGCATACACCTTGCCGTCTTTCAATGGCAAGCCGCGACCGCTCGAAACTAGTACCAAGACTTTCCCTTTTGCTGTCATTCTGTTCTCCTCTCTAAAATCAAATCTGTTTCCCGAGATCTAAGCTTGTGCGGAGCAACCCAATTTGCGAGAGGCTTGGCCCCCAGCCGCCCCGTCAATTCGCCTGCCAAGACCGCGTCGCTCTCGCCCAGGATTGGACTCGACATCGTCGAGTCAATGCGGAGTGCGTCGCCGAAGAGCTTGCCCGCTCGCCCACCATCACCCCTTGCCGGGGCGCAAAAACGCCACATCAACTGTGTTCGAGGTCATGTGTGGGTTCGCACGCATGCTCTGTCCCAGCCAACTTGTACTGTCCGCCCCGGCAACCCTTTCGGCCTCAAGAACGAGTGCCCTTAAGCGCGAGACTGGCAGAAGCGCGACGCCAAGTCTATTGGACGAACGTATCGACTGCCGCCAAAAGCCGGACGGGACATGTGGGCAAAGACTGATCTGCCGGCCCCCGCAAATGCATCGCCGATACCATCGTCCAATTGATTCACGGGGGCGCGTGGAGTTGAATCGCTCATGACGGGCCATCGGGTCGGGGCGAGGACAAGCCGGGAACCGTCCCCCCGAAGAACGGTCATCACCGAGGGCCACACGATCATGGATGCGTTACGAGGCGTTTTGGCTCGTTTGCGGCAGCAAGGCGCGGCGCTGGGCCACTTCAATGTTGCCGATCTGGCGATGCTGAAGGCAGTTGTGGCGGCCGGCGATGAGGTCGGAACTCCGGTAATGGTTGGTGCGTCAGAAGGCGAGCGAGACTTTCTGGGGACATACGAACTCGCCGCGCTCGTGAAAGCTATGCGCGAGGAGCATGACATCCCGCTTTTCCTCAACGCAGATCATACCCATTCGCTCGGTAAAGCAGTGGAGGCCGCGCGGGCGGGGTTCGATTCAGTAGCAATCGATTTTTCCGCTCTACCGTTTGAGGATAACGTTTCTCGTACGAAGGAAACTGCGGTGGCTATTAAAGCGATCAATCCCGTAATCTTTACGGAGGGAGAAATAGGCAACATCGGAACCGGCTCTGAAATCCACGATGCCTTTCCGAACGAGCTTCGGACTCTCAGCACCCCCGAGGAATCCCGTCAATTCGTCGATGCCACTGGAATCGACGCACTCGCTCCTGCCGTCGGCAACATGCATGGCATGCTGCAAAGCATGGTTGAAGAGAAAAATAAAAAACACCTGAATATCGGGAGAATTGGCGAGATCAAGAAAGCAACTGGAGTCTTTCTTACTCTGCACGGAGGGTCGGGAACGGATGATGAAGATTTTGTACGCGCAATTGCTGCTGGCATTAACATCATCCACATTAGTACCGAACTGAGGGTCGCTTGGCGCCGGTCGTTGGAAGGCAGTCTCGCGAGTGAGCCGAACGAAGTAGCGCCGTACAAGATTCTGCCGCCGGTGGTAGAGTCCGTTAAGCAAGTCGTGAGTTCCCGCCTGAAACTGTTCAATGGCCGATTGACATCCAAAGCGACTAGGCAATAGCAGCCCGTTAGGCACTACGTCCATGTGAGGAGCCAAATTATGAAGGCAATCGTCGTCCACGAATACGGTGGCCCGGAAGAGCTGAAGTTTGAGGAGTACCCTGACCCGGTTCCGGGACCCGGCGAAGTGCTGGTGCGGGTCGCGGCCACAAGCGTGAATCCGATCGACTACAAGCGGCGTGCGGGACTGATGAACGATTACTATCCCATCCAGTTCCCGGGGCTGATAGGAGTCGATGTCGCAGGGACTGTGGCCAAGATTGGGGCGGGTGTGGAAGGTTTTTCTGTCGGCGAGCAGGTCTTCGCTATGGCCGCCGATACTTACGCTGAACTCTGTGTTGTGAAAGCCGCGAATCTGGCGAATGTTCCTAAGGGGCTTGATTTAATTAAGGCGGCAGCGCTGCCGCAAGTAACGACCGCCGGCAACCAACTGATTGCCGCTACGGAAACGAAAGCGGACCAGACGGTCCTCGTTGTGGGCGCTGTGGGGAGCGTGGGGCGTTCGGCGGTATTCGCTGCGAAGCAGAGGGGAGCATTCGTGATCGCAGGGGTGCTGCGGAGTCAGAAAGATGAGGCGAAGAACATCGGCGCGGATCAGGCGGTTGCGACCGACGACGATGACGCGATTGCGAACCTTCCGGCGCTCGATGCAGTCGCGGATACAGTCGACGGAAGAACCGCGGAAAAGCTAATCGCCAAGATCAGGCAAGGAGGAGTTTTTGCCTCGGTCCTCGGCGCGCCGCAGAACGCTGCGAAGTACCCGTTTGTAAAAGTGGTGTCGGTGATTACGAAACCCGACAGGAGAACGCTCGAGTTCATGGGCGAAGCTGCGCGAGATGGCAAGCTGGTGATCCCGGTCAGCCGAGAGCTGCCACTCAGTCAAGCAGCCGAGGCTCAAGCAGCGGCGGAAAAGGGGAGCATCGGGAAGATCTTGCTCTTGGCTTGACGTCATTTCTTCCAGCATAAAACCGATTCAACCAACATCAGCTCGGCGCCATCGGTTCATCCTTGAGAGGAAAAATGAAAGCCGCCAGAATCCATCGTTTTGGCCCGCCGAACGCGATCGTGATTGACGAGATACCACATCCGACGCCGAAAGAAGGCGAACTCGTTGTACGGGTCGCCGCAGCAGGCGTTGGCCCATGGGACGCGCTCATTCGAGAGGGGAAGAGTGTGTTGCGACTGTCCCTTCCGACCATTCTCGGGTCCGATTTGGCGGGGATTGTCGACTCTGTGGGGAAGAGAGTCACCCAGTTCAAGTCCGGTGACGAGGTTTTCGGCGTCACAAACAAACAATTCTGTGGCGCCTATGCCGAATATGCCGTCGCATCTGCACAGATGGTAGCCGCAAGGCCGACGTCGTCGAGCTTCGTCGAGGCGGCGTCTGTGCCGGTGGTGGCGGTGACCGCGTATCAGATGCTGTTCGACTACGCGCAGATGAAGGCAGGCCAATCGGTGTTAATCCAGGGAGCGGCTGGAAATGTCGGCGCGTATGCGGTGCAACTGGCGAAGCAAGCGGAACTCCAGGTTTTCGCAACCGCTGGGCCTGCTGATCTGGACTATGTCCGCAGCCTCGGGGCCGGGATGGTTGTGAATTACAAAACTACGAAATTCGAAGATGCCGTGCCTTTCGTCGATGCGGTGCTCGACACGGTCGGTGGAGAGACACAGCAGCGTTCCTTTCGTGTTTTAAAGCCGGGCGGTATCCTCGTGTCCGTGATTTCGCCACCGCTACAGCACGCAGGCTTCCGTTCAGTGTTCTTCCTGGTAGACGTGACCGCGGCACGGCTAAGCACACTCGCGGCCTTGCTTGATGGCGGAAAGCTGACGGCAGACGTAGGCACCGTGCTCCCACTAGAAGACGTTCGGAGGGCGCACGAAATGCTGGCCGGTGCGCCGCACAAAAGAGGAAAAATCGCGCTCACGATGGATGGCGTTCGCTAGATACTGCGCTTTGCCTTGAAAAGGCACGGCCGCGCCGCTTGGCACACGGATAGCATAAGGCAACGGAGTCGTGCGCATTTGATTCCACGGGGCAAAGCAAACGTGTCGACGTCGGAAACTGGCCTGCTGCGGGGAAGTGCAGCCAGTCGCGCAGCATACCATTGCCTGAGATAATCCGAGTGGCAAGATTTGCGCTCTTGCGCGGCAGCTTCCAGGTTTCGCGGGAGCGAAGGCGCATGACGTTGGAGCTTGCCGGAGGGGAGCAGGTCGCTTCGTTGCAAACTGCGTCTAATCTCGCTCTCGAAGTCGGTCGGCTATCGCGGGCCAGCTTGCCGAGCGACACGACCGAGCTGGCCCGCTATCTGATTGGAAAAACCATTGTGCGCAAGATCGGACGAAGCCGGCTCAGTGGTCGCATTGTCGAGACGGAAGCCTATCCACCGGGCGACCGGAGTGGGCATGCCTACCGCGGAAGAACTCCGAGGAACCAATCTCTGTTCCTCGGCAAGGGATTCGCTTACGTTTACTTCATCTACGGCGTCTCGTACATGCTCAACGTCACAGCTGAAGAACCCGGCGTCGGCGCAGGAGTGCTCTTGCGCGCCATCGAGCCTCTTGAAGGAATCGAGTGGATGAAACGGCTCCGCAAGACCGAAAAGCTCGCCGATTTGGCGAGAGGGCCGGGCCGGCTCGCCGTCGCATTGGACATCGATCGGCAACTGGACGGAGTTGATCTGTGTGCCGACGGCCCGCTTTGGCTCGGGAAAGCTGTGCGAGAACCTGGGGCCATAGGCACGGCTGTGCGCATCGGCATCACCCATGAGGCGCACCGGCCTCTGCGTTTCTTTGAAGCGGGGAGCCGATTCGTAAGCGGTCCCCGCAAAGAGATAGGAATTCGCTAGCCTCGCGATTCGAATTCAACTTGCATTCTTCTCCCAGCGGAATCGCCGTTTGTGCAGATAATTCTCGACCGGGATTTTGCAAAGCGTCCAAAATGGCGGAGAGGGTGGGATTCGAAACGTTGATTGCTGGGCCTTGCACGATCTTGCGGGGCCTTGTTTGCATGCAGCAAACAAAGCACTTATCGGAATTCCGCTCCCTCACGGATTCTCTCGACTTATTCTGAAGGCTAATTCGCTCGAAAAATGTAGCACGGCTACCAAAAATGTAGCACGCCAAAGACGTTCTTTTCGAGTGAGAGCCGACTCGACTGGTTCTTCGGAGACGAACGGACAAATCGAGTCTCCCTGGTCTTTTCTTCATTCGATCCGTCCTTCTATTACTGCCTGTCGCCATCTCCTAACGAACCGCGGTTGTTTGACACGCTTTCGACTTTATAGTAGGGTGTCCGTGAAACTTGAGGTAGTCGCGAGTCGGCGATCGACGCCTCTTCGACACATCGGTAGCGGTCGGCAGTTACTTGTTCTAAGAGTTAGCAAAGGGAACCCCATTTTTGGAGACTATCTACAGGCAACAGCAGCAAAGCGCAAAGCACCGGGTCTGCTCCGCGGCGAGAAATAATCATTGGGTAATTCCCATCGCACGAGAGGTTGCTTCCACTCAGAGACCCCGTAGACTGGGCGCAACGTTCAAAATATCGTTGACTTGGTGAGATCCTGCTATGTTGCGGGTCGGCGGCTGAGCCAACGAAAACGATCGAGTCGCGCAGCGCAAGTCTATGATCCTATGAGGCGAGACTGAGTGGATCCACAGCTCTTTCGTACCAAAAGTATCGACCAGCTCGTCTCGGACGCCGATCAGCCGGATAAGCGGCTCAACAAGTCGCTCGGATGGGTAAGCCTCACGGCTCTCGGAATCGGCGCAATTATCGGCAGCGGCATTTTCGTGCTCACGGGCACGGCCGCAGCCGGCGAATCAGTGGAATTTCCTTCTATCCTAAAAGCGCCTTTGCTCGAAGTGCTGATGCACGGCCGGCATGCGTTAGGCGTGAGCGGGCGGCCCGGCGCGGGACCGGCTATCGCAGTTTCGTTTTTCATTGTGGCTGTGATCTGTGGCCTAGCCGGACTCTGCTACGCGGAGCTCGCTTCCATGATTCCCATCGCGGGCAGCGCCTACACCTACACGTATGCAACACTTGGTGAACTGATAGCCTGGATCATCGGCTGGGACCTAATTCTTGAGTATGCGGTGTCCAACATGGCCGTCGCCGTCGGCTTCTCGGCCTACATCAACAGCTTGCTCGATTCTTTTGGATTTCACCTGCCGGACGTACTAAGCACTCCCGCATACTCACCGGACACCGGCTGGGCATGGCATTTCAACATCATGGGGTTCGTGATCGTTATGTTGCTCACGGTGCTGCTGGTCGTGGGCATCCGCGAATCGTCCGGGGCAAACAATCTGATGGTGGCCATCAAACTACTCGCGATCGTGGTTTTTTGCGTCGCTGCCAGCAAATACATTCAGCCTTCGAATTGGCATCCGTTTGCGCCTTATGGGTTTCAAGGCGTGCTTACTGGCGGCGCGATTGTATTTTTCACTTACATCGGATTCGATTCCGTCTCGACAGCCGCTGAGGAATGCAAGGATCCTAAGCGCGATCTTCCCCTCGGCATTCTGATTTCCCTTTT
>Ga0335074_10014024_pt1 | contig 11255 bp, 6 predicted proteins | sample Lox_Sample_23_FD_206715 | JGI IMG/M metagenome (GOLD analysis project Ga0335074, IMG submission 206715) | Soil microbial communities from Loxahatchee National Wildlife Refuge, Florida, United States - Lox_Sample_2.3 | ecosystem: Environmental > Terrestrial > Soil > Wetlands | place: USA: Florida...
GTTGTTGTTGGCAGGGATCGAATAGGTCTCCGCCGAGAGCGGAATGGTGAGGGTATAGGAACTGCCGTTGGGACACAAGACGTCCATTTGAATGTTCGCGTTGGGCACGCTCACGGTCGCTGCCGGGTGCTTGCCGGGCATTGTAATGTCGTATCCTGCCGTGACGGTGTCGCCGGATTTGAGATTGAGACTGTTGTCAGACCACAGGTCGAACGTTCCGCCCGTGTTCCAATTGTCCGGGAATGCTGGTGTGTTCCAAATATCCGGGAATACTGGATTGTTGCTTCCCCACCAATGCGTCCACCGGCGGTAATCCATGGTTGTAAAGAGATATGGATAGTCCGTTGGGAAGGGGGTTCCGTTCGATGCGAGATAGTTTCCGCTGTAGTCTCCCATGGGCAACGAATAAGGAGGCTGGGTCTCCTCCTGGACGTACGGTTTTGGGTAGACCTCAATATCCGTAGAGACGTTTTGACCGAGCAGGAATCTGTCGACAAACGCAGCTATTTGGGGCACCTGGACAGCCGGCACGGAACAGTGGTTGTGGTTGCCATCGATGACGAACCCGAACCTGTCTCCTATGCCAAATTGGTTGTAGATTTGCTGCGTTGCCCGTGCCGAGACATAGTTGGATCCATTCCCCAGCCAGTAAAAATCGGTATTCCCGGTTTCCAGCAGGGCTCTGGGCGCCACCATGGCCATCAACTCATGCTGATCTATCGGAAGCTTGTAAACGTTGCTGCCGGCAAATTGGAACATCTGGCCGCTGAACCAGCCGTAGTTTGTATCGTCTATATCTTCCACCGAACCTGCGGCCCCTAAAGCGGACCCTGGGGGGGCCGGGGACTCGACGTCATGGTTGAAGCGAAAGGACGGTGCACCGCCGCCACCGTTTTCCTGGGCAATCGTAAGGGTGATGCGCTCGTCCAGAGCTCCGGCATAGAGCGCCTCCTTCCCGGCATAGGAGCATCCGGTTACCGCGGAGTGTGTCGTATCGAGCGGTAGCGGATTGGCGGCCTGTTTCGAAGCGATTTCTATGCCATCAATCAAGCGGCTGATTCCCCAAGCCCATGCGGCGTATTGCCCGGAGTTACTACCCCCTTGTCCGAAGTTAGTAGCCACGGTGCATGTTGGTCCGGCGCACAGCTCGGGATACAGCTTGTAGAACGCATCTGTGGCAGATGGGGCCGAAACCCCTGTTACGTCACCTTCGAGGAATTCGACGGTCGCGACATTGGTGAAAATGCTGGCTGGAAGACTTCCGGTATAGGGGCCGCTCCCGCCGCCTGAGATACCGATGATGTACGGGAACGGACCGGACCCCGACGATGGAAAAGTAACGTTCGCGGGGAGCGTCATCGTGTTCCCGTTCCTAGTCACAGTTACCGTGAGTGAACCGGTCAGGGGATTGGTCGCGTCCGGCGTATAGACCGCACTGATGGTGCAGTCATGGCAATCCGGCTTTGGGCCGAGCATATAGTTCTCGACCGCATGGTAGATCTCGTTACGCCGGCGCTCCCAACTTGGGAACGAGGTATCGCGGAATCCATCGGCGAATCGGAATGGATCGGGCAGAGGCCGAACGATGGGGAGCTGAGAGAACGAGGGGAAGTTCGGCGCCGGGTAGTGCGCACCGGTATTCTCCACGTTATAAACCTGGGGCACGGATGAGTCGCCCCACGTTTGCTCCTTGCTCTGATCTTTGTCTTGAGCGAACGCGGTTAGCGTCGCGGCCGGCAAGACCAAGAGCAACAGCAACGAAAGAGATGCTTTGGCGAGGCTGAAATTGTTGAGGGAGGCAGGCATGACGCTCTTCCACCCTTTTGCGCGAAACTGAAAACCCGCCAGCAGATTCGCGGCAAAGGCTGTGAGCCGCAGCGATCCCGGCCCAATCCGTATCAAGCGAAGACTTCTCATCAGGTTCCTCTCGGGGGCAGAGGGGTCTGTTCCACTGTCCGGCTAGGGCGAAACGCGCTCAACGCGCTCGCCAGGTTACGGCGCTGTGAAGACCGGTCTTGCGACAGGCTGTTGGGCACCGGGCGCTGGTTAGCAACCGGCGCTGCAGCAGCTTAATTCGCGTCGCAAACTATATGTAAAGTATCTTCACGCTGTCAAGAGAAAAGTCCATTAAATTTAAGGCGTGACAGCGATAGTCGGCTAACTCCAACAATCGAACTATTAGCTGGTCAATTGGCGCAAGCGGGTGGACCATGCCTCACATTAAAAAGCTCGCGTCGTTGGACCGGGAGGGCAACGCGGTAAGGTCCGATGTAGCTGAAGTTACAAGTGAGCTAGCCGGAGGTAACAGAATTCTCGAGCTGGCGTCGCCGGCAGGTGGGCAGGCCTTTGCGCCTTTTTAGTGAGGAGCATGTTTTGGCGACGCAGATCGGGTGGCCCCGCAGACGCAATCGCTGTAGCTTGCCGCAGTGAAATTAGTCTGCGCGCAGGAGTAATAGGACACGTTCGATGAATGAATCGGCGAGGGCGTGGATACGGCATAGTTATTCTCAAAGGTGGTTTGTGCGTCGCCACCACTCCGGATGGCAGTAGCGACGGAGGATAGATTGGCAGCACTGAATGAGCTGACGCCGTAGTCGGCCGTAAACCGATATTCCTGTGACCATGAGGGCGTCGGGATTGAGGATGAAAGCACGACGAAGAATGTCGTAATGTCAGAAACCGAACCGGTCTCCACGTTGTAGGTCATCAGGGAGAAGGCGGGATTGTTCTTGAAGATGGGGCTCACGGCCGGCGTGATGCGCAGCGGCAACGAGGGTGGGTTGGCGGCTGAGACGCGAAAGTCGTCCATGTGAATGTGGCCCGCGAAGGCCAGTTTCACTACGTCGGAATAAGTGCTAATCAGAGTGGCGAATCCGGTTGAGTACTTCGCCTGCCAGAAAGGCACGGGTTTCCGGCATGGAGCATGCGACGAGTTATAGGCGTCCATGCCCGGCGGAATGTGCATGACGAGCGTGACACCCCGATGCCGCAGCCTGGCAGTATAGAGCTTCCAGCCGAGCCAGTCGATTTCGGCCTGGCCGGGATCGCCGCTGTTAGGCATGCAGCTTTTGTAGGAGGTGGACCAGAATATGGTGTTCAGAACGATGATGTCCTGATTGGGGACGGTCGGATGGGGAACGGAAAAGAATCCACCCAACTGGAATGTCGCCTTCGCTTCGGGCGAGGCGGCGAGCACGCCTAATTGATCAGCTGTCGTGGCGAGAAACGGGCTGTCGGGAGGGATCTGGTAGTCTCCGCAACTCGAGTCGTTGTTTCCGAGCGCTGCCAGCACTGGAACCTTGAATCTGCTTTGCAATTCCTGAACCACGAAGGCCTCTGTCCTCGCGGCAAACGCCGGGAACTGGTCTGCTGTTCCGCCGGCCGCGACAAATGCCTGCGAGAAGTTATGGCGAAGTGCATCACCGGTGAATATCACGTAATCGAAGGGCGCTTGCGCGGCGGCTGCATTCAAAGTGGAGGCAAAGAGCGGATAGTTCGTGTCGGTTCCATAGGGCGAGAACGACTTCTGCTGCGAGCTTTGGAGAATCGCGTTCCACTGCGCAACAGGCGAGGCTATCAGTTGCTTGACGATGGCTGGATCGGCCAGCGGATCGAGGTGAATGTCAGAGATCAGCAGGGCGCGGCCTGTGGCGGGAGGTGTCTGTCCGAACGCCGCAGACCCCACCCAGGCGAACAAGAGCCAAAAGGAGATTGCCATCCGGAGTTCCATACGCGGCTTCAAGTGGAAATCGAACAGGGTCAATCCTTGAAGGTAAGGGTGATCTTGCGCTTGTCGCCGCCGGTAGTGCGCATGACGATCTCTCCCTGGCTGCGCTTGACGATGGAGGGGAATTTGTCTCCCCACTCGACGAGGATGATGCTGTCGGGCGTGACCAGCTCGTCGATGCCGAGGGTGTCGAGCTGGCGTTCGGTCTCGATGCGGTAGAGGTCGAGGTGGTAAAGCATGACGGGCTTGCCGTTGTGCTTTCCTTCGTACTCGTGGATGAGGGTGAAGGTGGGACTGGTGACCTCGTTGGGGTCGGCGGCGTCGAGGGCCTCGGCGATGCCCTTGACGAGCGTGGTTTTGCCCGCGCCGAGATCGCCGTGCAGGATGAGGAATTTCGGCGGAGTGAGCTGGCGGGCGATCTCATGGCCGCAACGGATGGTGTCGGCGGCGCTGGTGCTCTCGTACTCATGCACCTTGCGCCCGGCGCTTTCGGTAGTGGTCATCGTGCCTCCGTGAGGTTGGTGAGGATTTTCCTGGGAAGGCCTTGCAGCCATGTATATCCTGCCGCGTCCTCGGGGCGGAAGCGAAAGGCTTTCCACAGGTGCGAAACGGTGTCGGTGGCGAGCAGGGTGTGATCGTCCTGCTCACGTACGGCGATGTCGGCGGCGAGGCCGTGGAGATAGACAGCAGCGTTGACGGCTTCCGCGATGTGATCGGGGTGCTGGGCGATCATGGCGGCGACGATTCCGGTGAGAATGTCTCCACTGCCGCCTTTGGCCATGCCGGGGTTGCCGGTGGTGTTGATTGCCATGTCTCCGTTGGGATGCGCGATAAGGGTACGCCATCCTTTTAACACCAGTGTTACATGATGGCGGGTGGCGAAGTTGCGGGCGAGAGATTCGCGGTCGACCTGGACTTCTTTGGTGGAGATGCCGGCGAGGCGGGCCATTTCTCCGGGATGCGGGGTGAGGACCATCGTTCGGGTGCGGCCGTCGATCCTGTCCGGGTGCTGGGCCAGGATGTTGAGGGCGTCGGCGTCGAGGACGGCGGGGAGGGTGGTCTTCTGGAGCAGATCGAGGAGGAATTTTTCGGTGGACGGGTGCTGGCCGAGGCCAGGACCGATGGCGAGTACAGTTTTCTTTTCCAGGAGCTGGTCGTAATCGAGATTCTGCCCGGTGACCTCGCCGCCTGAGCCCTCGGGGAGGACGGCGGTCATCAGTTCGGGAGTAATGGAGGCGACGCTCGCGAGAATGGACGGCACGACGGCCGCGGTGACGAGTCCCGCGCCGCTGCGGAGAGCGGCGAGCGAGGCCATGGCGGGGGCTCCGGATTTGCCGCGGGCTCCTCCGATGACCAGGGCGTGGCCATACATGCCCTTATTGCTGTCGGGGGGACGTGGCGGCTGGACGAGGGCGTGGGCGGCGCCGGACCAGGTGAGATTGAGGCTGGACTGGACAGCCTCGGGGGGTGAGCCGATGGGTGCGACGACGATGGGTCCGTAGACGCTGCCAGCGAGATTGCCGCAGACGTGCGCAAGCTTGGGCGCGGTGAAGGTGACGACGGAATTGGCACGGAATGCGCCGTCGGCGGAGAATTCGCGGGAGTCTGCGTCCCATCCGGAGGGTAAGTCGACTGCGACGATGGGGGTGTCGAGCGGGTTGATGCGATCGCGCAGGGCGGCGGCAACTCCGCGGAGAGGCGGCCGAAAGCCGGTACCGACGACGGCGTCGAGCAGCAGGTCGGCATTCGACAGTAGTGCACGGACCTGCGGGGTGTCGAGCGATCGCTCGTCGGGAACGAAGATAGGCGTCAGCTGCATCTCGCCATAAGCGGTGCGGGCGTCGCCCTTGAGTTCATCGGGATCGCCGAGCAGAAGCACCGTCACTTCCCTGCCCCCGACGGCGAGGGCGCGGGCGGCTACGAAGCCGTCTCCCCCGTTGTTGCCTTTGCCGCATAGGACGGCGATACGGCGGGAATGCGGGTACTCCCGCTCGACGAAGCGAGCGACGGCCTGTCCCGCGTGGCGCATGAGAACGATGGAAGGGACGCCGAACTGTTCAGTGGTGACACGGTCAGCGGTGCGCATTTCTTCAGCCGTGAGGATCGGGACGGCGGGAATGAGACTCACGAGGTCATCGTACTTGATTGGAGGCGCAGAGACGAAAACGGCCTCCGATTTGGAGGCCGCTGTCAGGGAGATAGTTTCAGCTTACTGGTTGACGCCGGTGGCGGTTGAGGGCGTCGTCTCGCCGGCCTGCACAGTGGCAGGCTGGTCGGTGGTCTGCTTCTGGGCGAAGTAGCTGTGATCCCAGAGATTGCGATAGAAGTAGCCGGTGAGCTCGGCGGCCTTGGGTCCGAAGGTGGGGCGTCCGCCCTCGAGGAAGATGACGGTGACGATGCGGCCGTACTGGGTGTCGGCGTAGGAAGCAAACCAGCCGAAGCGTGTGCCGTTATTGGAGCAGGTGCCGGTCTTGCCCATCACCGGGAACTGATTGAAGTTGGCCTTGAGGGAGCGTGCGGTACCGTAGTCGACGGCGGCCTGCATGCCGTCCTGGATTTCGGGGATGAGGTTATGGATGTCGAGGGTGCGCTTGATGCGCGGCTGATAGTTGAGGACCTGGTCGGGCGTGGTGGGGTGCTGGAGGTAGTAGAGGGTTCCGCCGTTGGCGATGGCCGAGACCAGGGCACCAAGCTGAAGCGGGGTCATGGAAACGCTCTCGCCGAAAGAGCACATGCGGCCTACGCCGCCGCGGTCGGCGGGAAGCGGCTGGTCAGGATAGACGCCGAGCTGCTCGCCGGGAATATTGTAGCCGGCCAGCTCGCCGAGTCCGAACTGGTTAGCATAGTGGCGGACGCGATCAAAGCCGAGGCTGCGGCCGAGGGTCTCGAAATAGAGATTGTTGGAGTGGGCGAGCGCCTCGGTCAGGTTCATGTGGTAGGAACCGCCGAGATTAACCGGGGTGTCCTTGGTGATGATGCCTTCGGAGAGCGCGGCAAGGGCGACCGAGACTTTAATGGTGGAGCAGGGCTCGGCGCCGCTGGAGAGCGCAAGTTTCTGGTTGACCATGGCAAGGATGCGGCCGTTGCTGGGGTCGATGGCGACGACAGTGCCGTACATGTTACCGAGCGCGGCGATGGCTGCCTGGCGGACGACCGGGTCTTCTCCGGCGGTGACGTCGCCCTGGGTCAGGTCCTGATCGGTGAAGGAGCTGGCATAGAAGCGCTCATAGCTGCGACGGTGCACGGTGAGCGAGGCGCGCCGCAGATGGGCGCCTGAGTAATGACGCACCGAGGTAGTGGCCACGCGGCGGCTGTGCTGCAGATGGGTGATGTGCTTCTGAGCTGTGGCCGACTCCTGCACGTGTGAACGGTGATGCGTGGAGTGATGAGTTGTAGTCCTGGATGCAGTGTCAGCGGCGTGGGCAGCTACGGTAAGCGGCAGCGCGACCAAAACAGCTGCGCATGAGATATGAAAAAGGCGTCTCATCAAGGAATCCCCTACTGCTCCTCTACTCTTTCGAACCCTGGTTCGCGGCCATGAAGCGAAACTATGCTCGAATCTTACACACAGAATGGCGACGGCAGGCCATTAAATTGTCAAAGATCCCGCGAAAGGGTTCCCGACTGGGCACTTGGCCGGGTCTGGAACTACTTCCCAGGAATAACTGCATCCTCGAAAACACGAGAGAACAAGCTTAGTTTTGCGGTCGAGCTGTATTCCGATTCTACGGCATCTGACGGTCCGGTTTGCACCGGACCGTGGTGATTCTTTGATGAACTTACAAGCCTCCCCGGCGCAGAAAAGCCGGGATATCGAGGTTGTCTCCGCCCTGATCATGATTATCGGCAACGACGGTCTCGGGGTGAGCCGGAAGCTCGGCCACGGCTACGGCGGCTTCGTCATGGGACGGAGTGTCGAAGGAGTCGGCGGCCGTCGTGGCGTTGGCGGCGGAGTGGGCCGGCTGATAAATCGGTTCTTCCGCTACCGGCTCGGGGTCAGCTTCTGCGAAAGCAGGCACCTCAACGAAGACACGGCGGGCGGGGGCCGGCTCGTCGAATTCTTCGCTGGCGAAGCGGGGACGGACCGGCTGGGGAGTGATATCGACCCGGGGAACGACCGGCTCGCGCAGGGACGCGGTCAGCATACGCTCACGGCGTTCCGGCATTTCTCTGCGGAAGCCTGTGGCGATGACGGTGATCTTGACGTCGTCTCCCATGTTCTCGTCAAGGACGGCTCCGAAGATGATGTTGGCTTCTTCGTGGGCGGCGTTCTGAATGAGGGTGGAGGCCTCGTTGACCTCGTTGAGCTTGAGCGAGCTGGAGCCGCTGATGTTGATGAGGATGCCGCGAGCTCCGTCGATGGCTCCGTCTTCGAGAAGCGGAGATGCCATGGCTGCCTGCGCGGCTTCGACGGCGCGGCTTGCGCCTCCGCGGACGGCCGTGCCCATGACGGCGTATCCCATGCCGGCCATAGTGGTTTTCACGTCGGCGAAGTCGCGATTGATGATGCCGGGAATGGTGATGATGTCGGAGATGCCCTGCACGCCCTGGCGGAGAACGTCGTCAGCGATGCGGAAGGACTCGAAGAAGCCGGCATCTTTGGCGACAGCGAGCAGTTTTTCGTTGGGGATGACGATCATGGTGTCGACGCTGTCGAGCAGCTCCTGCATGCCGCGCTCGGCCTGGGCCATGCGGCGCTTGCCTTCGAAGGCGAAGGGCCGGGTAACGACACCGACGGTAAGGGCTCCCATCTCGCTGGCAAGGGAAGCGATGACGGGCGCGGCTCCAGTGCCGGTGCCGCCGCCGAGACCGGCGGTGACGAAGACCATGTCGGCACCTTCGAGGGCCTCGATGATCTTTTCCGAATCTTCGAGGGCGGCCTTGCGGCCGACGTCGGGGTTAGCTCCGGCGCCGAGGCCGGCGGTGAGCTTGGTTCCAAGCTGGAGCTTGACGGGCGCCTGTGAGAGCTGAAGGGCCTGGCGATCGGTATTGGCGACGATGAACTCGACGCCTTCGACACAGGCGCTGATCATGCGATTGACGGCGTTGCCGCCTCCGCCGCCGACGCCGATGACCTTGATCCGCGCGCCGCGCGGGATTTCGTCGTGATATTGAATGCGGATTTCGTCTGGACGGTTCATGGCTTCGGCTCCTATAGGCTTCCGGCAAAGATGGCGCGTAGTTTGGCGCGCAGGCTGTGGTCTTCCGCCGCACGCATGACGCTGGTGCGGTGGGTATAGAGCAGGGTTCCGATCAGGGTGGCGCACTCGGGCTGGGCGAGTTCCGAGGGCATGCGGGAGAGGGGGACGGGTGTTCCGATGCGAGCGGGGACGCGGAGCTGGCTCTCGGCGACGTCGAGCAGGCCGGAGAGGCGGGCACCGCCTCCAGTGATGACGCAACCGGCGCCGAGAGCTTCAAGAACGCCGCCGTGGCGGAGGTTGTCACGCAGCATGTGAAAGAGCTCGCGGGCGCGGGGCTCGAGGATTTCGCAGAGCAGGCGCTGGCGGACGACGCGAGGCTCGAAGCCGGGCATGCCGGTGAGCTCGATCTCGGCGTTCTGTGAGACGGAGGTGACGACGGCGTTGCCGTAGTTGCACTTGATCCATTCGGCCTCAGGCGGCGTGATGTGCAGGCCGACGGCGAGGTCGTTGGTGAAGTGGTCTCCACCGATGGGAATGACGGAGGTATGGGCGACCGAGCCTTCGAAGTAGACGATGAGCTCGGAGCTGCCGCCTCCGATGTCGAGGAGGCAGACGCCAAGCGCGCGCTCATCTGCGGAAAGTGTGGCTTCGGCGGCGGCGATGGATTCGAAGACGGTCTCGGAGACTTCGAGGCCGGCTTTGTTGGCGCAGGTGACGATGCTTTGCTGGGCGCTGGCCGAGCAGGTGGCGATGTGGAGATTGACTTCCAGGCGATTGCCCACCATGCCGATGGGGTCGTGGATGCCGGGCTGCTCGTCGAGGATGAACTGCTGCGGGAGAAGGTGGACGACCTCGCGGTCGGGCGGCAGCGAGATGGAGCGGGCGCGATCGACGGCGGCGCGGACCTCTTCGCGGGTGATCTCGCGCATGCGCGAGCCCAGGCTGATGCCGCCGCGGCTGTTGAGACCGCGGATGTGGGGTCCGCCGATGGAGATGACGCAGCGCTCGATGGTGGATTCGGCGGTGTCTTCGGCGAGAGTGGCGGCCTGGTTGATGGATTCGACGGCGGGACGAATCTCGGCGATGACGCCTTTGCGGATGCCCCTGGAGTCGACGATGCCGTGACCGCGATAGCGGAGGGCTCCATCGTTGATCTCGGCGATGAGGACGCGGGTTTTGGAGCTGCCGGTGTCGAGGACGGCGATGAGATTGTCGGGCTTCTGACTCATCCGGCCACCTTTGCTGTGTGCCTGTGCGCGGCAGCGGAATGCCTCTTGACGGCAGTTGCGGGCGGGGCCGGCTTCTGGGGCGCCGGAACGGCGGCGGGCTGATCGGCGGAGGCGTCAGGAGCTGCGTCGGCGGCGCGGCCGTCGGCCATCTTCAAAACGACCTGGGTGTCGTAGCGAAGGTCGACAGATGCCAGGTGCGGGTACTGCTGCTGCCACTCGGCGAGATGCGAGGTGTAGGTGCGATAGCGGGTGAGGAACTTCTCGTCGCCGAAGTGGAGGACCATGTCGGTTGAGCCGGCGGGGATGGTGGCGCGGACGTCTTCAGTATCGGAGAGGTCGATTTCGCTGAGGTTGGAGGAAATCTTCTCGCTGCCGGAGTCGAGATCGGCGATGAAACGCTGATAAAGGCGCATGCGCGGGGTGCGGACGGAGAGAGGATCGCGGGGATTGATTCCGGTGACCACCGGGAAGGAGAAGTGCCGGGCAGCCATCATTGCGGGCGGCATGTCCAGGATGACTCCCGCGGCGTCGACCAGCTTGATCTGATCGCCGACGCGGACGAAGGCAATGGGCGTGCGCTCACGCACGGCGACGCGAAGCTGGTTGGGGAGGATGCGCATGACGGTGGCGTGCTCGACCCAGGGAATCTGTTCCAGTTCGGAACGGCGCGTGGCCAGGGGGATGAAAAAGACGTTGCGGCCGATGTCCGACCCGAAGACGGAGAGCAGGTCTTCGCGGGTGAGCTGGCTGTTTCCGATGGTCTGGATGGAGGCGGCGGTGTCGATGCGGAAGCGGGGGTCGCGATCGAGGAAGGCACGGACGGCGATAACGGCCCAGACGGCTGCGGCGGCGACGGCAAGCGTGGAGAGAAGAAGGACGAGGCGGCCCCACCGGGTTTTGCTCCAGTCGGGCAGAATGCCTTTGCGGACGGGGATGCGGCGGCGGGTGCGCAGGAAGGCGTCGTCGCCGACGCTGTCGACGGCCTTGGCGGCGATACGGTCGGAAGCGCTGTCTCTATCTCCCCGGCCTGATTGGCGGGCGGAGGAGGCAGGACGCAAAAATGCTTCTTCACGATCGTCGTCTATGAGCGTGGCCCCACGGCTTGTATTTGCTTCAGTTTTCGCCACGGCCGAGCAGGTCGTGAGAGAGTCGCCGTCT
>Ga0335074_10014026_pt1 | contig 11254 bp, 10 predicted proteins | sample Lox_Sample_23_FD_206715 | JGI IMG/M metagenome (GOLD analysis project Ga0335074, IMG submission 206715) | Soil microbial communities from Loxahatchee National Wildlife Refuge, Florida, United States - Lox_Sample_2.3 | ecosystem: Environmental > Terrestrial > Soil > Wetlands | place: USA...
GTGGCCGCGGGCGGTGCCTCGCTTGCGATCGTGGTCGTCGTGCCGGTCGTGAGCGGCCGTTCGCTCGAGTTCGTCGCCGGCGTCCTCCTCCTCATCGCGGGCCTGTTCACCCTGCCACTCGCCTTGGCCCCCGTCGAGGAGCGGGACGGGTCCGAGCTGGCGGACGACGCGGGCTCTGCCTCTGGGGGCTCCGGGGGCCTGGTGCTCATCGGTCCGGTGCCGATCTTCTTCGGCCGCTGGAAGTCCGTCTCGTTCCGCACCCGGCTCGTCGCGGCGGTCGTGGGGGCGCTCGTCCTCGTCGGGGCCGTCGCCGTCTTCGTGCTCGTTCGCGGCTAGCGCCGGGCGCCGGCCGCCTCGAGGAATTTTCGATGGACTCGGAGGTCGGTCGACAGTTCGGGGTGGAACGTCAGCCCCCAGAGCGCGCCGGCGCGCACCCCGACCACCTCGTCCTCGCGCCAGGCGATCGGCGCGGCCTGGGCGCCGACCCCGAGGATGCGGGGGGACCGGATGAACACGCCCGGGAACGGCTTCGACCCCAGGCCGTCGACACGGACGGGGGCCTCGAACGACTCCCGCTGGGCGCCGTAGTCGTTGCGTCGGACCCGAACGTCGAGCGCTCCGAACGTCGGAGGGTCGCGACCGTACTCGCTCGGCGCGAGGTCCCGTGCGAGGAGGATCAGGCCCGCGCACGTGGCCAGGACCGGCAGCCCGTCCCGGATCCGCTCGTCGAGCGGGGTCCAGAGCCCCGCCTCGGCGATCAGCCGTGCGATCGTGGTCGACTCCCCGCCGGGAAGGAAGAGCGCTCCTACGGAGGCGAGGTCGGACGGGGTACGTACCGCGACCGGGTCCGTGCCGACGTTCCGCAGGACCGCGAGGTGCTCCGGGACGTCCCCCTGGAGAGCGAGGACGCCGACCTTCATCCGCCTCCGCCGCGGCGGAGTTCGTCCAGGATCTCCTTCGCCCGGTCGAAGCGGATCTGGTGGTCGCGAACGAGCCGGTCGACTACCCGGTCCACTTCGTCGGGCCGCGCCCCGGCGCTGACTGCGAGGTTCCGGGCGTGTAGCTCCATGTGGCCGCGCTGGATCCCTTCGGTCGCCAGGGCGCGCAGCGCGGAGAAATTCTGTGCCAGGCCCACCGCCGCGAGCACCTCCCCGAGCTCTCGGGCGGACTTGACTCCCAGGACCTTGACGTTCGCCTTCGCGGTCGGGTGGACCGCGGTCGCGCCGCCGATCAGGCCGACCGGCGCGGGCACCTCGATCGACCCGACGAGGTTCCCGTCCTTGTCCTTCTCGTAGGTCGTCAGCGGGAGGACGACGGTCCCCGCGTCCGCTTCGCCCGCCCGCCAGGCGGCGTAGGTGTGCGCGCCGCTCTCGATCGCGCGGAAGTCGTTGCCCGTCGCGATCACGACGCTCGAGATCCCGTTCATGATGCCCTTGTTGTGCGTCGCGCAGCGGAACGGGTCCGCCACGGCGAGCGCGTAGGCGTCCAGGATCGCGTCGACGACCTGGGGGCCCGTCGCGGTGTCGGTCTTGAGCGACTCCGCCGGGAACGTGGCGTGGGCGCGCGCGAGCCGGTGGATGGCGAGGTTCGAGATGATCCGCAGTACGACCCGCCCCCCGGACAGCCGGGCGAATTCGGGCGCCAGCGCCTCGCACATCGTGTTGACCGCGTTCATCCCTCCGGCGTCCCGTGCGTCGACGAGGAGATGGACGACGATCATCGTGCCGCGCGGCGACCGGAGAATGCGGACTTCGAGGTCCTTCGCCCCTCCGCCGAACTTCACCAGGACCGGGTCCTTTGCGTTCGCGGCCGCGAGCAGGTCCTCCCGGTGCGCGAGCAGCCGCAGACGGGCTGCGACCGGGTCCGGAACGTCCAGGATCTGGACCTGGCCGATCATCACCGGGGCCGTCGACTGAGCGTAGAACCCTCCGCTGGACCGGGCGACCTTCGCCGCGTTCGAGGCGGCCGCGACCACGCTCGGCTCCTCGATCGCCATCGGCACGAGGTACTCCCGGTCGTTGATCCGGAAGTTCGTCGCAATGCCGAGCGGAAGCGGCATCACTCCAATCACGTTCTCGATCATCCGGTCAAGGGTCCCCGGCTCGACACCGGGCGGGAATTCGAACGTGCGCGCCTCCTCCTCGGTGAGCCCCGCCCACTCCTTGACGAACGCCCGGCGTTCGGCGATGCTCCGGCGATAGAACCCCGGAATCTCGGACGTCCGTTCCATCCGTGCGCCTCCGGCTATCACTCCTCGGCGAGGGCTTCCGTGGGGGGAGACGGGTCGGTCGGGCCGCGCGCGACGATCACCTTGGCCGGGCGCAGGAGTCCTCCGAAGAACCGGTATCCCTGCTGAACGATCTCTACGACCGCGCCGGCGGGCGTCCCGGCGGGGGCCGGCGCTTCTCCGACCGCCTCGGCCTCTTCGGGCTGGAACGGGGCCCCGACCCGCGCGACCGGCTCCACTCCTTCGTGACGGAGGAAGGTCGACCACTCTCGGTCCAGCAGTTCGATGCCCCGCCGGACCGGGTCGTCCGCGGCCAGCCGGGCGGTGGACTCGCGCGCGGCGCGGAACGCTTCCAGGATCGGGAGCAGCTCCCTCAGCATCGCGCCCCTGGCCTGGCGGGTCAGGCTCTCACGGTCCCGCTCGGAGCGGCGCCGGTAGTTCTCGAAATCGGCGAGGAGGTACTTGTACCGCGTCGCCCAATCCTCGGCCGGTGGGGGTGCCGCACCCTCCGGAGCGGGCGGAGGAGCCTCCACCGGGTCCGCTACCACCTTCGGTTCGTCGGCCATGGGCTCGCGGTCGGAGGAAGGCTCGGCTATTAGGGCCTTCGTGCCGCCCTGGGCGCGCGCATCCGAGCGTCGAAATCCGGCCCCGGAAAGCGGGCTCCGGGGCGCTCCCACGACCGTCCGGCCGCGCGGTTTTCGGGCCGTTTTGTCCCCCCATTTTTCGCCCGCAACCCAAGCGTTATAACGACCCCCCGGCTCGGTAGAATACGCCGGTTCCACCGGCGATATTTCCGATGGCGCAGGAGACCATTTCCGCCCCCGCGTACGACGCGAGTTCCATCCAGGTACTGGAGGGGCTTTCTGCGGTGCGGAAGCGGCCCGGGATGTACATCGGCTCGACCGACGCCCGGGGCCTGCATCAGCTGGTCTCCGAAGTGGTCGATAACTCGATCGACGAGGTGCTGGCGGGAGCGTGCACCCAGATCGATGTGGTGCTCCACTCGGACGGCTCGTGCTCGGTCAAGGACAACGGTCGGGGCATTCCCGTCGAGGAGCACCCGAAGTACCATCGCCCCACGCTGGAGATCGTGATGACGGTCCTGCACGCCGGCTCCAAGTTCGACAAGAACGTCTACAAGGTTTCGGGTGGATTGCACGGCGTCGGGGTGCATGTCGTGAACGCCCTCAGCGAGTGGTTCGAGATCCGCGTCCGGCGGGACGGTCACGAGTACTTTCAGCGGTACGAGCGGGGGGCACCGGTCGCGCCGGTCGAGGTGGTCGGCACCTCCGACGCGACCGGCACCGAGACCCGCTTCAAGCCCGACGGGACCGTGATGGAGACGGTCACGTTCGACAAGGCGACCGTCGAGCGGCGGCTCAAGGAGCTGTCGTTCCTCAACGCCGGCGTCACGATCGGTCTGCGGGACGAGCGAGACGGCTCGAGCGTCACCTTCCACCACGCCGGTGGCATCGCGGAGTTCGTCGAGGACCTCAACACCTCCACGAACCCCTTGTTTCGTCCCCCGATCTATCTGCACGCGAAGCGCGATACCACCGACATCGAGCTCGCGCTGCAGTACAACGACGGCTACAACGAGACCACCCTCGCCTTCGTGAACAACATCAACACGATCGACGGCGGGTCGCATGTCGTCGGTCTCCGTGCCGGCCTGACCCGCACCCTCAACGACTACGCGCGGGAGCGCGGTTTCGTCAAGGGCGACAAGGAGAGCCTGACCGGCGAGGACGTCCGGGAAGGGCTCACCGCCGTCCTCTCGGTCAAGGTCCTCGAACCCCAGTTCGAGGGCCAGACGAAGGCCCGTCTCGGGAACTCCGAGGTGAAGGGACAGGTCGAGAGTGCGGTCAACGAGAAGCTCTCCGAATACCTCGAGGAGCATCCGGCCGTGGCCCAGGGGTTGATCTCGAAGGCGGTGCAGGCGGCCCAGGCCCGGGAGGCCGCCCGCAAGGCGCGCGAACTGACCCGGCGAAAAGGACTGCTCGAGGGCGGAGGTCTTCCCGGCAAGCTCGCCGACTGTCACTCCCGGGACCCGGCGGTGTGCGAACTCTTCCTCGTCGAGGGCGACAGCGCCGGGGGGACCGCCAAGCAGGGTCGGGACCGGGAGTTCCAGGCGGTGCTGCCGCTCCGCGGGAAGATCCTGAACGTCGAGAAGGCGCGACTCGACAAGATGCTGCAGAACGAGCACATTCGCGCCCTGATCACGGCGATCGGCATCGGGATCGGCGATGAGACCGACCTCGCTCGGCTGCGCTACCACAAGATCATCCTGATGACCGACGCCGACGTGGACGGCTCCCACATTCGGACGCTCCTGCTGACCCTCTTCTACCGAAAGATGCCGCTCCTGATCACGGAGGGCCACGTCTTCATCGCGCAGGCACCCCTCTATCGGATCCAGAAGGGGGCGAAGTTCCACTGGGCCTACTCCGACGACGAGCGCGACCAGATCCTCCGGGAGTTCGGCGGGATGAAAGGCGTCGTGCTCCAGCGGTACAAGGGTCTCGGCGAGATGAACGCGAGCCAGTTGGCGGAGACGACGATGCGTCCCGGCGCGCGGACCCTCCTGCGGGTCACCGTCGAGGACGCGGCCCGCGCGAACATGCTGTTCCAGGTCCTCATGGGCGAGGAAGTCGAGCCGCGGCGAGAGTACATCCAGGAGCACGCGGTGGAAGTGACCAACCTCGACATCTAGGGGGCGCGTACCGCACGTGGTCGAAGTCACGACCCTCTCCGAAGCGCTCGCCGCGGTCGGTCACCCCGGGCTCGCGTCGTCCCGCCGACCGGTGCTCCGAACCGCCGACGCGACCCTGATCACCCTGGCGACGCTCGACCCGAACGGAACGGCCGTTTGGCACGGTCTTTGGATCGACGCTCGCGGGGCCCGGATGCTCGGTCCGAGCGTTCCCCCGAGCCTGATCGCCGACCGCGCGAAGGTCGCTCCCGCCACGATCGTCCTCGTCGACCTGGTCCAGGCCGCCTATCGCTCGTACATCGAGTGGCTCGAGGCGTTGGGCGAGCGCGTGGATGCGCTCGAGGGGAGACCGGATCCGGCCCCGCTGGCGGAGCTCGGCGCGCTCCTGCACGCCCTCGCCGGGGCGCGCAAGCAGATCGTGCGCCTCGAAGTGCTGGTCGCGGAGCTCGACAGCCCGGTCGGACGGAGTTTCCCCGGGATCGACGCGTTCCTCGCGGAGTTGCGGAGCGAGGTCGCGCACGTCACCGGGGTCGCGGCCGGTCAGGCACAAGCCGTCCGCGACCTCGTGGCGATCCGGAACGCGGTCGAGGCGAACCGGCTCGCGGCCGCGGCGAACCAGCTCGGCTCCGTGTCGAACCAGATCGCGGCCCTCGCGAACACCTCCAACCTTCGGATGCTGGGGGTGGCGTACGTCGCCCTCGTGCTCGCCCTCGTCAGCGTCGTCGTGCTGATCCCGAACACCGCGGCGACGATCCTCGGCATGCCGAGCGCCGCCTGGGTTCCGGGGCTGTGGGTCGACGGGATCCTGATCCTGCTCGCGATCGTGCCGATGGTGGTCGTGTTCACCCGGCCGTGGGTCTGGCGGACGCTCCGCGGCCTCCCGTCGTACGAGCGCCGGACCGCCGAGGGACTCGCCGACCTCCCCGAGGTCCCGGCGCAGGAGATCGACCGCGACGCACCGCTTTTACCCCCCTCCCCGTAGGCCCGGACGTGACGGCCCCCACGGCGACGGCTCCGCTCGTTGTCACCGATGCGCTGGTCGTGAGCCAGGACCCGACGCGTCGGGTCGCCCGGGCGGACGTACGCGTCGAGGACGGGCGGTTCTCCTACGTCGGCCCCCACGCGCCCCGCGAGGGAGCGACCGTCGAAGACGGGCACCGTTTCGCGCTCGTGCCGGGGTTCGTCAACACCCACACCCACGTCGCCATGACCCCGCTCCGCGGCGTCGCGGACGACCGCGACCTCTCCGGTTTTCTCGAGACGCTCTTCGCGGTGGACGCCCACCGAACCGAGGCCGATGTGGAAGCCGGCGCCCGGGCGGGGCTCGCCGAGATGCTCCTCTCGGGGACGACCTCCTATCTCGACCTCTACTACTTCGAGGACGCCATCGCCCGAGCGTCCCGGGACCTCGGGGTCCGGGGGTTCCTGGGCTGGGCCGTCCTCGACCCCGAGATGACGACCCAGCACGGCCGTCCGCTCGACAACGCCGCCGGCTTTCTCGACCGATGGAAGGCGGACCCACTCGTCACGCCCCTCGTCGCGCCCCAGGGGGTCTACGTCTGCGGCCGGGACACCTGGCTCGGCGCGAAGGAGCTCGCCGAGCGCCACCGAACGTTCTGCCACTTCCACCTTTCTGAGACGCGCCGGGAGGTGAACGAGCACGTCGCCAAGACCGGTCGTCGTCCGGCGGAGTGGCTCGACGAGATCGGCTTCCTTGCTCCCGGGATGGTCGCGGCGCACGCCGTCTGGCTGACCGGTCGTGAGATCGACCGCCTCGCTCAGGGCGGGGTCGGGGTCGCCCACTGCGCGAGCTCGAACCTGAAGCTCGCCTCGGGGGGGGTCGCGCCGATCGTCGAGCTCCGGGCCGCCGGCGGGCGGGTCGGCCTCGGAACCGACTCGGTCGCGAGCAACAACTCCCTGTCGATGCTGCGGGAGATGCACGTCGCGGGCCTCGCGCAGAAGAACCACCGCTGGGACGCCGCCGCGCTCTCGGCCCAGGAGCTGCTCGACCTCGCCACCGTCGAGGGGGCCGCGATCCTCGGCCGCGGCGCGGACCTGGGGTCGATCGAGGTCGGGAAGGTCGCGGACTTCTCGCTCGTTCGGCTCGACCACCCCACGCTCCTGCCCGCGCGCCCCGAGGCGATCGTCTCCCATCTCGCGTACTCGGCGAGCGAGGAGGCGATCGACTCCGTCTACCTGGGGGGCGAGCGCGTGGTCCACCACCGTTCCCTCGAGCGCGGGGACTGGGACCGCATCCGAGCCGACGCCGAACGGGCGGCGGACGCGCTGTGGGCGGCGCGGCCCGGTTCGAAGCCGTCGGCCTAGCGCCCCCGGACCGAGAACGACCGCTCCAGCTCGCCGGCGAGTTCGGCGGCGAGCCGAACCGGAGCCTCGAGCACCCCGAGTTCGCGGGTCCCCGCCAGCCGCACGAGCGCGCTCGGGACCTCGATCGCGAAGAGGCGACCCACGGCCTCTCGGTCGACCGCGCTCGAGACCATCCCCTGGTGGAGCAACGCGGTACGGGTGACGTGCTGCGCGGCCCCCCCGAGGATCCGATCCGAGACCGTGAGGACCTGTCCGCGGCCGCTCAGGACGCAGCAGTCCGTGGAGACGTCGGGCGGCGCGCTCCAGGTCCCGTCGAGGTGGTGCCGGCGCAGGAAGCGGACGACGCCGGCGCCCAGGCGAGGGTAGGCGTGGACGTAGTCCACCCCTACGTCGGGGTGACTTCGCGGCAGCACCACCGACCAGGCGAGGTCGCCGGGCTCGTGGAGCACGCCACTGCCGCCGGACGTCCGTCGTGCGAGCGCGAGGCCGGACGCTCGGGCGCGTTCGAGGAAGAGGGCGCCTGGTCGGACGCCGACCCCGTACGAGACGGCCCGGTTCGACAGGACCGTGACCCGTACGGCCGGCCGGCCGATCCGGAGGAGCCGCTCGTCCGCTCGGAACTCGGCGGAGCACTCCTCTTCGCCCACCTCCACGTGGATCGGAGGGTCCGGGGGGCTCGGGGACGAACGGAGATCCCCCATCTCGGACGCGCAGGCCCCCCACGGTAAAGAGGTAAGAGCCCGGCCCGAATCGCGGCCGCATGGCTCAACTGGAAACGTTCCAACTGCGACCCGGCGACCCGGCCCCCGATTTCTCGCTCCCCGGGGTCGACGGCAAGACCTACCGCCTCGCCGACTACGCCGCGGACCCGTTCGTCCTCGTCACGTTCTGGTGCAACCACTGCCCCTACGTCCAAGCGTGGGAAGGGCGGATGATCGCCCTCGGCCAGAAGTACGGGCCCAAGGGGGTGAGGATCTTCCTCATCAATTCCAACGACGCGCGGGCGTACCCGGAAGACCGCTTCGAGTCGATGGTCCTGCGAGCGCGCGAGCACTCCTACCCGTTCCCCTACCTGCACGACGAGTCGCAAGCGGTCGCGCACGCGTACGGGGCGCTCGTGACCCCCCACCCCATGCTGTTCGGTCCCGACCGGAAGCTCCTCTTCCAGGGGCGGATCGACAACGACCATCAGCACCCCGAGCGCGTGACCGAACGGTTCCTCGAGCGGGCGCTCGACCAGGCGCTGCGCGGGGAGAAAGTCGTGCCGGCCGAGCTACCGGTCGCCGGTTGTAGCGTGAAGTGGCTTCCCTGACCGCCGCCGACGGACCGCCGGCGTCGGAGCCCGCGCCGCCTTGACCTGGGCCCGGCGCACCTCGAACGCGCGGCGAAGGTCCGGGTTGAGGGCGGTGCCGGCCCGATCGAGTCGCGCGGCGATCGCGACCTTGCCGGCGAGCGAGCGGGCGAGCTTCCCTCGCTGGTATCGGGACGCCGACTGGATCGCGGGGTGCAGGAACAGGAGACCGTGGCGGGGCGGGGGCGCGTTCCCGCGCAGGTGTTCGAAGAAGGCGCGTTCCGCCCCGAGGACCTGGATCGTGCTGGCGGGCAATCGGGCGAGCCGGTCGAGTCCGCGCGCCTGGGCGAGGATCCGGGCGGCGAGCTCCGGGCCCAGCAGGGCACTGAGGTTCGGCGTCTTCGCCGGCACGGCGGTCCCCACGGCCGCCGAGATCTCCCCGTGCGCGACACCGATCGCGCGATAGAGCTCGGCGAGGCGTCGACGGGCGTCCCGGATCGCCGGGTCGGAAGGCGCGAACGGGGAGGTCGGTCGCTCCTCGAGGACCTGCCGCGCAGCGGAGTCGGCGTCGCCCGGGTCGATCTGCGGCGTGTCGCGCGACACCCAGCTGCCGAGCCGTTCGCCCACGAGGTTGCGGACCCGCTCGAGGTCGGCCGCCGCGCGGACCGCCTCCTCGACATGGATCGACGGGTCCCACGACTCGGCGAGCGCGACCTCGGCCGCCGCGAGCAGCGCGGCCCGTCGGACGTCGGAGGGCAACCGTCGCTCGGGCTCAGGGGGGTACCCCGGCGCGCGAGGGTCCCAGCGCAGACCGTGTTCGGCCAAGCGCCGGTCGCGGGTGCTCCACTCTTCCGAACCCCGCGACCGGAGGATCTCCTCGTCTTCGGCCGTGAGGCGTCCGGCGCGACGCGCCCGAGCCCGAGCCGCGAGCTCGCCCTCGGACGGGGGCGCGAGGGCCGCGCGGACAAGTCGGTCCCCGTCCAACAGGAAGGTTCCGTACCACGTCGAGACCACCGCGCGTGCCATCCGTCGTTCCCTGGGCGAGGGCCGGAAGGCGTGGGCCATAAATAGGGCGGCACGGGTCGCCGCCCCGATGAATCCCCCCGAGGACGTCGTCCGATCCGCCCGGATCGACCACGCGTTCGTCCTCACGATCGACAACCCGCCGGTGAACGTACTCTCGCGGGTCGTGCTCGACGCGCTCTCGGACCGACTGGAGGAGGCGCTCGACGACCCCGAGGTCCGCGCGGTGGTGCTCAACAGTGCCGCGGAGAAGGCCTTCGCCGCCGGGGCGAACATCCGAGAGATGGCGCCGATGGGTCCGGCCGAGGCGTTCGAGCACGGCGGACGGGGCCAGGCACTGACGCGCAAGATCGAGCGGCTCCCGCTGCCCGTCATCGCGGCGGTCCATGGGGTAAGTTACGGAGGCGGGTGCGAGGTCGTCCTCGCCTGCGATTTCGTCATTGCGAGCACCGACGCCCAGTTCGGACAACCCGAAGTCAACCTCGGGATCATGCCCGGATGGGGCGGGACCCGGCGACTACCCCGCCGCATCGGTGCCGCGCGAGCGCGACGCTGGATCCTCGCCGGTCGACCCGTGACCGCCGAAGCCGCCGAAGCGGCCGGCCTCGTCGAGCGGGTCGTGCCCCGGTCGGAGCTGCTCTCGAGCGCGCTCGCGCTCGCCGAGGAGCTGGCCGCCAAACCCGCGCTCGCTCTCGCGGCGGCGAAGTACGCGCTCCTGCACGCGATCGACCCCGACATCGACCGCGGTCTCGCCTACGAGCTCGACCTCTGGTCCCGACTCTTCGGCACCCCGGGACAGAAGGAGGGGATGGAGGCGTTCCTCGCCAAGCGGGCGCTCGTCCCCCGGCCTCGAAGCGACTGGGCCCGCGACTCCACCGGATTCCCGTGGGCCGAGGGAACCGACGGCTCGGGCGCCAGCGGAAAGCGGAAGAAGGCCGGGGTGTCGGGTCGGGACTGACGCCGCGGTGGCTCAGCTGGCAGAGCGGCTCCTTGGTAAGGAGCAGGCCGAGGGTTCAAATCCCTCCCGCGGCTGATTTTCACTCGACCGGGCTCTTCGGGCCGATGGCGGGGGGAAGCGCGGCGCGCGAGCGCCGCGACCGCGGGAGCTCGCAGGGCCGACGTGCCGTGCCCGGCGCCGGGGATAGGGCGGCGCGGGGTCAGGGGGGCTCGGGACGGGGGCGGTGGTTTCAGTGGGACTCGATCCACCGAGCCCCGAAGTCCACGAGATCCCGTGGCTGTCTCAGGCGGGAGGTCGATATGCCTACCGGACCGACGGCCACGGTGCCTGCTCGGGTCTCAAAAACCCTCCTGAGGTCGGCAATCCCCTCCTCGGGCCATACGAAGCCGATCAGCGTGACCTCCTCTACCCCGTCCGCGGCAAACCCATGGTGCCGTACGGGCGGCCATCTTCTCCCAGCCAGGCCACTGAGACCGGGTCCCCGCGAGGCGCAGGCGGTGATGGAGCCGTAATCCACGGTTAGCAGGAGCACCCGTCCGTCGAGCCCGTGCAGGCGAGCTAGCGCGCCGCTCTCTCCGGACCGATTCTCCGGTCGGTGGCCCCCTGCTAGCCGGGGAGCGTGCGGTGGGCGTGCGCTGAAGGACGGGGTGGGGGAGGATCCGTCCTCCCCTTCGGGGCCATCCATTCGAGCTCAGGCCTCCTCGTCCTGCAGTGTCC
>Ga0335074_10014027_pt1 | contig 11254 bp, 5 predicted proteins | sample Lox_Sample_23_FD_206715 | JGI IMG/M metagenome (GOLD analysis project Ga0335074, IMG submission 206715) | Soil microbial communities from Loxahatchee National Wildlife Refuge, Florida, United States - Lox_Sample_2.3 | ecosystem: Environmental > Terrestrial > Soil > Wetlands | place: USA: Florida...
GGTAAACGACGTTGGCGGGCATGGGGCTGCGGAGAGCGGGCCCGGCGGGCCGAGTGCCGGGGCCTCTGGAGAGGGCACCCCCGAAGCGGACGGCATCGCTTACGAGACGCTCGAGACAACTCCCGGGCGGATAATCTTCAACACAGCGCTCCCCGGGGGCTTCCCGTTCGTCAACGACGTCGTCGGCAAGCGTGCCCACAGCATCGGCCAGATCGTCGAGGTGCTCGCAAGCAGCTACCCACGGGTAACGGTGGCGGACAGCCTCGACAAGATCAAGGAGCTCTGCTATCGCTACGCGACCCAGTCAGGCCTCACGATCTCGATGGAGGACGTCAAGGTGCCGGCGAGCAAAGCCACGATCATCGCTCGCCACGAAGCCGACGCTGAAAAAGCCGAGAACCAGTTCAAGCGCGGCATCATCACAGACGACGAACGGCGGCAAAAAGAGATCGAGATCTGGACTACCGCCAACTCCGAGGTTGGCAAGGCGATGGAGGAAAGCCTCCGCAAGATCGCCTTCAACCCCCTCGACATGATGGTGGACTCCGGCGCCCGTGGTAACCCTCAGCAGGTACGCCAGATCGCCGGCATGAAGGGCCTCGTGTCGAACCCCCGGGGTGAAATGATCCCCCGCCCGATCGTGTCCTCCTTCCGGGAAGGCCTTTCGGTTCTCGAGTACTTCATCTCGACCCACGGCGCGCGCAAAGGCCTCGCCGACACCGCTCTTCGCACCGCTGACTCTGGTTACCTGACCCGCCGCCTCGTCGACGTTGCCCAAGAGCTCATCGTCCGCGAGGACGACTGCGGGAGCACGCGCGGGATTTGGGTCCGCCATGTGCGCCCAGACGACGAAAAGGCTCGTTATTACCTGGAAACCCGCCTCGACGGGAGGGTCTTGGCCCGCGACGTGACCCTGGGCGACGGCACCGAGCTCGCGGCGGGGACCGAGATCGACGTCAACTTGATGGAGCTATTGCGGGACGACCCCACGGTTAGCGAAGTCATGGTGCGGTCGGTGCTGACTTGCGAGTCGACGCACGGGATCTGCGCCAACTGCTACGGCCGCTCGCTCGCGGCAGACCAGCACATCGAGCTCGGCGAGGCTGTCGGCGTGATCGCTGCACAGTCGATCGGCGAGCCTGGCACGCAGCTGACGATGCGGACGTTCCATACAGGTGGGATCGCAGGCGAGGACATCACCCACGGCCTCCCGAGGGTTGTCGAGCTTTTCGAAGCTCGCACGCCCAAGGGCGCCGCTGTGCTCGCTCGGACCTCGGGAGTGGTGCGCATCGTGGAGGAAGACAACAGCCGCCGCGTGAGCATCGTCGGCGACGACAGTTCTGAGGACGTTTACACCGTTGCTTTGCGGGCAAAGCTCGCCGAAGGCATCCGCGAGGGCGCCGAGGTGGCTGCGGGCGACGCCATCGTTGAAGGCCCACGCGACCCCAAGCAGCTGCTCGAGATAAAGGGGATCCGGGAAACCCAGCAGTACCTGGTGGAAGAGGTGCAGCAGGTGTACCGGGACCAGGGCGTGTCGATCCACGACAAGCACATCGAGCTCATCGTGCGCCAGATGCTGCGCCGTGTCCTCGTTGCCGAGCAGGGCGAGTCTCCCTTCCTCCCCGGCGAACGAGTGGACGCTCGCTTCTTCGCTGAGGTCAACCGAGAGCTCGTCCAGCAAGCCAAGCGCCCCGCCGAGGGCCGCCCGGAGCTTATGGGCATAACAAAGGCGTCGCTGGCTACTGATAGCTGGTTGTCAGCCGCTTCGTTCCAGGAGACGACCCGGGTGCTCACGGAAGCGGCCATCGAAGGTAAGTCCGACCAGCTCTTCGGACTCAAAGAAAACATCATCATCGGCAAGCTCATCCCCGCTGGCACAGGTATGCCGCGCTATCGCGACGTGCTTGTGGACGCCCCTGAGGTCCAGCGTATGACGTTCTGGACTTCCGACGAGGAGCCCGGGACCGAGGACCTTGCCGCGTGGCTGGCTAGCATCGGCAGCAGCAGCGGGACCGAGAGCGGTACAACCTTCGACCCTGCCGGTGACTACCAGGACGGCTACAACTACGGGACCGGTTACGACGATGTCGGCACCTTCGGTTTTGACGAGGGCACGGGAGAGCAAACAACCGGTTAGTGGGACGACAGGCCGCCAGAGCCAGGCCCCCGGGTCATCCACGATGCGATCGCCGCGATGACCCTGGGGTCAACGTGGCTTGGTTTTTGGTAGTCCGCTGGGCTCGGGGGCCCGGTGCCATCGATGAACAAGTGGTCAGCGAGCGGGAACTGCTCGAACACCACGGACTTACGTCCACGGAGCCCGCTTTTCCACACGTCGAAGTCGTTCTTGAGCGTTACCTGATAGTCCCTGCCGCCTTGGAGCACGAGGAGCGGCTGACTGATGGCGCGGGCCGTCGCGACGGGGTTGTACCGGAGGTCGTAGATGTAGTAGGCGGGCCCGACGCCACCAAAAAGTACCGTTGCCGGGCTGTCTTTTTCCAGCGTGGCTACGTTTGAGATCTCAGCCGCGATGGCGGCGACCTGTGGGAGCTCAGCCGCGGCGTTCGCGCCGATCTCGCCGGGGAGTGTTGCCAGGTAGCGCACTTGGCGGAGCAACGCCTCGCCTATGTGCTCGGTGGAAGCGGCGAGCAGGATCACGCCGGCGAGCCCTGGCGCTCGCGCGGCGATGAGGGGGGCCATGGTCCCACCCTGGGAGTGGCCAAGCACGAAAATCCTCTTTGGGCTCACCAACGGCTCGTGCTGGAGAAGGCGGACGGCTGCCAGGGCGTCGGGGACATACTCGTCGTACGGCGTGAAAGTCCGCGGGTTGATGCTCTTGGGGTAGTCAAGTGCCCGTTTGTCGTAGCGCACCGAGGCGATGCCGCGGCTGGCAAGTCCAAGTGCAATGTCCAGGAAGGGCTTGTCGGGACCTACCGTCTCGTCCTCGTCGTTAGGGCCCGAACCAGAGACCAGGACGACGGCGGGGAAAGGCCCTTTGCCCGCGGGCAGGGTCAGCGTCCCCGTCAGCGGCGGCGAACCGACCCCAATGGCGAGCTCGCGTGCGTGGTCAGATGGAGTGCTAGCCGACCGAGCGGCAGCTGCGACCGGAGGGTTCTGGGCCGCGCGCAAGGGTGCCGCCGGGCCGAGCCCCGAGGCCAGCAGCGCGAGTACCGACGCAGCCCCGGCTGAGAGCCTTCGTGCAGAGGGCACAACCCCAGCCTCCTTTGGTGCCACGAAGCCGCCGCCGCCACAGCCCGAAGTCAGTTCCTCGACCTCCCCAGCTTCCTCGGCCCCGCACTGTAACAGGTCGGTGACGGCGGCTGTTAGCCGTCGAGCCCGGAAAACCACAGTTCGGTGACCCCGGGCAGCGGCCCCTGGAGGGCTAACGTTTGGCAAGACCAGGCTGGTCCTGAACCTAGGGAGCGCCAGCGGAACTTGTTAGCCAGCTGTTACCGGCGGTGGCGTAAAAGTAAACGCATGCCTTCCGGGCGGCTGCAAACTGGGCTTTTGTCCCCAGCGCGTGTTCAGTCAACATTTAGTTGGCGTTCAGCGCTGGCTGAGGGCGCAGATTTAGGCTCCTAGCAGCATGTACGGGAGGTTTGAGCCATGACCCTTGCCCCGGAGGAACCGGGAGCTGCCGTAGCCCACCCCAACGACGCCACCACAGGTCCGGCCACCAGCCCTGTCACTTGGGAGTACGACCCCAACCTCCCCGGTACCAGCCCCTCAGCGCCCATTGGCCCGGGCGCATCTCCTGCGCGCCAGAAGAGGCGCTGGAGGAAGCCGGCCGCTGTCGTCCTGGTCGCAGCCGTAGTCGGCGGCGGCGCGGCGTACTACTTCCTCGGCCGTTCAAGCGGCACGAGCAGTTACCGCACTGCGACCGTCACCACCGGTGACATCAGGGAAGAAGCAGCGACTACGGGGACGATAGAGCCGGCGACGCAAGCAAACGTCAACTTCGCGGTCGCGGGCACGGTCAGCAACGTCAATATTTCCGCCGGCCAGACGGTCAAAGCCGGGCAGGTGATCGCCACCCTTAACGTCAGCGACCTGCAGTCTGCCTATCAACAGGCAGAGGCGAGCCTCGACAGCGCAAAGGCGAAGCTCGCCTCCGACAGTTCGGGACAAACCCTGACGTCCGCGCAGGGCAGCGTCTCCAGTTCCGAGCTCGCGCTTACTGAAGACAAGGCGAACGTGACCAACACCGAGCAGTCCAACGCGATAGCTCTCTCGCAGGCTCAGGCCGCTGTCACCCAGGCCCAGCAACAGCTCGCGAGCGATAAAGCTACGGCCCAGTCGGCTCTTTCGCAGGCCATTGAGCAGCAGGCCAATGACAAGGTCAACGCACAGGCGGCGGTGACCCAGGCCGTGCAGCAGCTGGCCAACGACAAAGTCAATGCCGAGGCTGCCCTTGCCCAAGCCGGCCAGCAATTGGCCAACGATACGACAACTCAACGAGCTGCGGTCGCCCAGGCCGAGCAGCAGCTGAACGACGACACTGCCACCCAGCAGGCCGCCGTCACCCAGGCCGAGCAGCAGCTGAAGAACGACGCCGCCACCAACCAGGCTGCGGTCGCCCAGGCCGAGCAGCAGCTGAACGACGACACTGCCACCCAGCAGGCCGCCGTCACCCAGGCCGAGCAGCAGCTGGCCAACGACAAGACGACCAACGCGGCAGCGGTGGCTGCGGCGAAGGCTCAGCTCGCCAACGACAGGGCTTCCAACCAGGCCGCCCTGTCCGATGCGCAGGCGCAGCTACAAAGCGACCTAGCCTCCGGGCAGCAATCGGTCAGCGAAGCCAAACAGCAACTGGCTAACGACCAGGCCACCCTCTCAACAGACCAAGCGGACCTCGCCAGTGAACAGTCAACGCTGACCGCCGACGAGCAAAAAGAGTCGATCGACTGTGCCGGCAGCGGGGCGGCATCGGCTGGCATCGGCGTTAGTGGTGCGGCAACCTCGGGAGGGGGCGGGTCGGGCGGGACTGGGTCGACTGGCTCCTCTTCCTCTGCTTGCAGCGCTGACCAGACTGCAGTGAGCGCCGCGCAGTCTCAGGTGACCGCTGACCAGCAGGCAGTTACGGCGGCTCAGCAGACAATTACGAAGGACAGGCAGGCGATATCGACGGCGCAGGCCAACCTTGCCTCTGCGGAGAAAAAGGACCAAGAATCGATCGTTTCTGCCAAGACGCAATTGGCTACGACTGCTCAGAAAGACAACCAGTCGCTCACCAGTGCCGAGCAGCAGCTCGCCACGACGGGGCAGAAAGACGCCGAGGCGGTCGCGAGCGCGAAGTCAGCGCTCGCCACGACGGGGCAGAAAGACGCCGAGGCGGTCGCGAGCGCAAAGTCAGCGCTCACCACGACGGGGCAGAAAGACGCCGAGGCGGTCGCGAGCGCCAAGTCGGCGTTGGCGGTTGCTCAACAAAAAGACGGCGCCTCCCTCAGTTCCGCCAAGGAAACCCTCGCACAGGCCCTGCAAAAAGACGGCGGCTCGGTGACTTCAGCGAAGACGAGCCTCGCTCAGACGGTGGAGAAGGATGAGGCCGCGATAACTTCAGCGAAAATGAGCCTCGCTCAAACGGAGCAGAAGGACGCCCAATCTGTCGCTGCGGCCCGCCAGAGCCTGGCGACGACGGCGCAAAAAGACGAGCAGGCGATAGCGACCGCAGAGGCCGACCTCACCTCGACCGAGCAAAAGGACGCGCAGTCCCTTCTCCAGGCTGAGGACGCGGTGACCAGCGCTCAAGAGCAACTTGTGGAGGCGCAGTCGGGGCTGACTTCCTCGAAGTCCAGCGAGCCCGCCACCCTTGCCTCCGATGACGCATCGCTCTCTTCGGCACAAGCGAGCTTCAACCAAGCCAAGCAAAACTTGTCCGACGCCGTGCTGCGCTCCCCGATCAGCGGGACGATCGTGAGCGTCGACTTGAGCAATGGCCAAGCCGTCGCGGCGAGCAACACCACGGTCGCGACCCCGTCTTCTTCTTCCTCGTCCTCGTCGGGCAGCTCGGGCTCTGGGAGCTCGGGCTCCAGCTCGGAAGTAGTTATCGAGCCTGCCGGTTCGTTCATAGTCGACGCGGAGGTCACGACATCACAGATTGGCGAGGTCGTAGACGGCGAGCAGGCGTTGATAACCCCAGTAGGCGCGACGACTGACTATTTCGGGGTGGTCACGAGCTTCAGTACGAGCGGCACGACCAGTAGCGGGGTCACGAGCTTCCCCGTGACGATCGCCGTTACAGGGAGCCCGTCGGGGCTCTACCCAGGCGCAAGCGCTGATGTCGAGCTCGTGATAAAGCAAGTCAATAACGTGCTCGAGGTCCCGACCAGCGCCGTCCACACCCTCAGTAGCCTCAGCTACGTCGACGTCCTGAAAAACGGGAAAGAGGTCCAGACAGACATCACCACAGGCGTCAGTGGCGACGCCGAGACCCAAGTCGTCTCGGGCCTGAAGTCCGGGGAAGAGGTGGTCATAGCCAGCCTGAGGGCGAGCGTGCCCTCGAGCACGAGCAGTGGTACGCCCTTCGGAGGTGGAGGTGCCTTCCGCGGCCTCGGCGGGGGCGGCCTCGGCGGCGGCGCGCGGGTCTTCGCCGGTGGCTGAGATGAGCGCGCCGGTGCCCGCCTACTCGGGCAACTCGAACTCCCACGGCCCGTCGCAAGTCAGCGCCTCGGGGACCTTGTCGGCCCCCGTTGGCTCAGCTGCCGTCGGCTCACCCAAGGCGGCGCCCCTTGTCGAGTTCGTGGACGTCTGGAAGACGTACATGCCCGGGGCGGAACCGGTGCACGCCCTGCGCGGCGTGTCTATCAAGGTGTACCCGGGCGAGTACCTCTCGATAGTGGGGCCCTCGGGTTCGGGCAAGTCGACCTTCATGAACGTCCTTGGCTGCTTGGACGTGCCGACTTCTGGCCGCTACATACTCGCCGGCACAGACGTGAGCCACATGGACGAAGAGCGGTTGGCCCACGTGCGCAACCGCAGTATCGGCTTCGTCTTCCAGCAGTTCCACCTCTTGCCGAAGCTGAACGCCTGGCGCAACGTGGAGCTCCCGCTCATCTACTCAGGAGTCGACCGCCGCCAGCGAAAGCTGCGAGCGATGGGGGCCCTCGAGCGGGTCGGCCTCACCAACCGGGTGGACCACTACCCCAACCAGCTCTCAGGCGGCCAGCAACAGCGCGTCGCGGTCGCCCGAGCGCTCGTCAACGACCCCGACTTGGTGCTCGCTGACGAGCCAACGGGCAACCTCGACTCGCGCTCGAGCGAAGACGTGCTCGCAATGCTCGACGAGCTCCACGCCCAGGGCCGCACGATCATCCTCATCACCCACGAGCACGATGTGGCAGCGAAAGCGGAGCGGTCGCTGCGCTTCAGAGATGGCCGCTTCGTGGCGCCCGAAGGAGCTGCGGCATGAACTGGGCCGACACAATGCGCTCGGGCCTCGAGGCGATCACAGCCCACCGGCTGCGCTCGGGCCTCACAGTGCTCGGCATCCTCATCGGGATCGCGGCTGTCATCTTGACCGTTGGCCTCGGCGAGGGGGCTTCTGCCTCCGTTGACTCAGCCATCAACGCCCTCGGCACCAACCTTTTGATCGTCAGCCCCGGCAGCAGCACGACGGGCTTGGTAAGAGGGGGCTTTGGTTCTGAGTCCACCCTCACCTACGCCAACGCCGTGGCGCTCGCCGACAAGGTGGACTGCCCCGACATCATCGGCGTCGCCCCCCAAGTGCAGTCTGAACAGAGCCTGGTGAACGGGGACACAAACTGGGACACCTCCGTGTACGGCTCGACGGAGCAGTGGCTGAGCGTCCGGGGACGCTCAGTAGTAGACGGTTCGTTCTTTACAAACCAAGAGGTCTCAACCGACGCCAATGTCGTCGTGCTCGGCCAGACCACCGCCGAGGAGCTCGACCTGTTCGAACCCGTCGGGGCCACCATCAACATCGGCGACATCCCCTTCACCGTCGTCGGGGTCCTCAACTCAGAAGGCAGCTCGGGGTCCTCGAACGAAGATGACATGGCGGTCATCCCGATAACCACCGCCCAAGAGGACTTCACCGGGTCCTCGTCGGTGAACACGATCTACTTGGAAGCAGGGTCGAGCTCCACGATGGGCGCTGCCTACGACGAAGCAGACGACGAGCTGCTCGCCCTCCATAGCATCAACGACCCTGCAGACGCCGACTTCACCATCACCAGCCAAAACTCCATCGAACAGACGGCGAGCTCGGTTAGCAGCACCCTCACCGTCCTCTTGGCGGGCATCGCCGCCATCTCTTTGCTCGTGGGCGGGATCGGGGTCATGAACATCATGCTCGTGTCGGTCACCGAACGAGTGCGTGAGATTGGCCTCCGCAAGGCCCTCGGCGCGACCCCCCATGTCGTCCTGCGCCAGTTCTTGGTGGAAGCCTCCACGCTCGGCTTCGTCGGGGGCCTCATGGGCGCCGCCCTCGGTGTCGTCGGCGCCGAGGTCATCCCCAATTTCATAACCAACAAGATCGAGATCTCGGGCACTGCGATAGCGGTCGCGATCGTGGCATCGGTAGGGATCGGGATCGTCGCCGGCGCCTACCCCGCGTACCGCGCAGCCCGTCTGGCGCCCATTGAGGCGCTCCGCACCGAATAGCCCAAATAGGAGGGCAATTTTGCAAGCAACCAGGTCCACCAAAAAGAGCGTGATCGTAAGCCGAGCCGGGCTCTCTGCTGGAGCGCTCGTCATGATCTCAATGGCCTTGGCGGCCTGTGGAGGAGGCGGGAGCGCCGGCGCGACCAAGTCGACAACGTCCCCGGCCACAAGCGCGACGACCGCCACAACCGCTGTGGCGACCGGGAACAGTGGGGCACCGAGCAGCGCTCAGGGATCCAAGACGGCGACCAGCAACCCGGGCACCCCCCCAGGGGGGGGTGGTGGCGCGGGCGCCGCGTTCGCACCTGCCGCCACAGGCGAGATCGCAAGTATCACCGGCAACATACTCGAGGTCCAAGACACTGAGACCGAGAGCCAGACCACTGTCAACCTGACGACAAAGACGCGCATCAGCGACACCGTGACGGTCAAGCTCGCTGACGTGAAAGTCGGCTCTTGTGTCACGGCCACTGGGACAAAGGGCGCCAGCGGTGCTCTCGATGCGAGCAATATCACCATTTCGGCTGCAGTCAATGGCAAGTGCGGAGGGGCCGGCGGCGTGTTGTTCGGCGGTGGGGGCGGTGGGGCTTTCCCACGAGGCGGTTTCGGTGGGCCCGGTCGGGCTGTCACTTCGGGCTCCGTTCCCAGCACTGCCCGCTCTGGTGCCACCGCGAGGGCAGGCGACTTTGCCTCCGGCAAGGTGACCGCCGTCTCGGGGACAACCATCACGCTTGAGGGGCGCATGCTCACTTTCTCGGGGCAACGGACCACAACCAGCGCCCCAGCCAGCGCGCGCACCTTTACGAGCGTGCCGCTCAAGGCTGTCGACGTAGACGTGAGCGCTTCTACGAAGTACACGAAGACCGAAATAGTGTCGCCCGCGGCATTGAAAGTTGGTGAATGCGCAACGGCGATTGGCTCTACCAACGACATTGGCGCAGTCACAGCCACGCGCCTCACCGTCACGCCGCCCTTGGCGAGCGGAGGGTGTTTTACCTTCACCGCGCGAGGCTTTGGTGGGGGCGGTTTCACACGTGGCAGTGGCGGCGGCGGCTTCCCGGGTAGCGGCGGTAGCGGCGGCTTCCCGGGCGGGGGCGGCCCCGCAGCGACATAGCGCGGTCGATTTTCGGCACAGGGACCAACAGGAACGGAGCAGGAAGGACCCCAATGGGAAAAGGTCGTAAGTTTTTCGCTGTTTTTGTCGCCGCAGCCGCGGTCGGGCCGCTGTCGGCGTTCTCAGCGGCGTCGGTGCTTGCAGGGCCTGCGTCGGCCGCAGCGCAATGCAGCGGTCAGGTCGCCGGCATCTCGGCTTATAGCGGGACTGGGCAGGTAGCAAAGGTTGGGGACGCCTTTTCTTCGCCGTTGGAGGCGGAAGTGGTCGACACAGGCGGCTGCCCGGTTTCCGATGCCCCGGTCACTTTCCTCGCCCCGGCCACTGGAGCGAGCGGCTCGTTCCCTGGCAGCGTGATCACTGTCACCGTTTCCACGGCGAGCAATGGCATTGCCACGGCCCCGGCGCTGACGGCGAACGACGTCATCGGCTCCTTCACGGTTACCGCCAGCGTCGAAGGCTCGGCGAGCGCCACCTACTCAACCGACTTCGATGAGACCAACTCCACTGTCGGTGCCGTCAGCACGATCGGAATCAGTTCGGGCAACAAACAGTCAGCAGAAGTGGGCACAGCCTTCGCCGACCCGTTGGCCGTCAGCGTCCTTGACTCCTACGGCGACCCGGTATCGGGGACGACCGTTGTCTTCACTGCCGTAGCAGACAATGGGGCGAGCGCAACTTTCCAGGGCGGCGGTTCGACAGCGACGGTAGTGACCGATGCCAGCGGGGTGGCGACGAGCCCGACGCTGACCGCCGGCACGACACCTGGCGCCTTCACCGTGACGGCCACCGTCAGCGGCGTGACCGCCCAGGCGACCTTCTCCTTGACGAACACGGCAGGGGTGCCGTACGCAATTACCGCCGGGGTGGGTAGCTCGCAAAGCACAGAGCTCGGCTCGGACTTCGCGGTCCCGTTGGCGGTGACCGTCACCGATACGAACGGCAACGATGTACCCGGGGCCCAGGTCGTCTTCTCCGCGCCGACGAGCGGGGCGAGCGGCGTCTTCGCCGGTTCGGGGACTACGGCGGTTGCCGTTACCAACAGCGATGGGGTTGCCACGGCTCCGGACTTTTCCGCCAACTGGCACACAGGTGGCTACGTGGTCACCGCCACAGTAAGCGGCGTCAGCTCGCCGGCGACGTTCGGGCTGGTCAACGAGCCTCGCTCGGGGGCGAGCGCCCAGGGGCCGGACGGCTCCTACTGGCTCTTGACGAGCACCGGGCAGCTCCTTACCTCGGGGAGCGCGAAAGACTATGGCACGGTACCCGCCAAGCTGACCTCCCCAGCGGTAGCAATTGCCGCGACGCCCAATTTCGGCGGTTACTGGATCGTCACCGCCAACGGCACCGTTTACGCCTTCGGCGATGCCCACAACTATGGGTCGCCGGCGTCACTCCACCTCGCCAAGCCGATCGTCGGGATAGCGGCCACTCCCGACGGTAAGGGCTACTGGCTGGTCGCCTCCGACGGCGGCCTGTTCAACTACGGGGACGCCAAGTACTACGGCTCGCCGGCCAAGC
>Ga0335074_10014029_pt1 | contig 11253 bp, 6 predicted proteins | sample Lox_Sample_23_FD_206715 | JGI IMG/M metagenome (GOLD analysis project Ga0335074, IMG submission 206715) | Soil microbial communities from Loxahatchee National Wildlife Refuge, Florida, United States - Lox_Sample_2.3 | ecosystem: Environmental > Terrestrial > Soil > Wetlands | place: USA: Florida...
AAACCCGCCGGGGAGATCTCCTCGCTGGCTGAGACACCGGTGCTTGAACCCGAGGTGACGTTTTTCACAGCGGGCCCGGATGAGGTGCGGTGCGCGCTGCTGCTGCCGCGCGGGCACCGGCCGGGGTTCGCCCGGCTGCCGGTGCTGTGCGACCCCTACGGCGGCCCGGCCGCCCAGCGGGTGGTATCTGCCCGGAACGCCTATCTCGCCTCGCAGTGGTTCGCCGACCAGGGCTTCGCCGTGCTGATCGCCGACGGCCGGGGAACGCCGGGCCGCGGGCCGGCCTGGGACCGGCTGATCAAGTTCGACGAGGCAACGCCAAACGTCGAGGACCAGGTAGCGGCGCTGCAGGCCGCCGCGGATGCCCACCCGGACCTTGACCTGTCCCGGGTCGGCATCCGCGGCTGGTCACACGGCGGCTACCTGGCCGCGCTGGCTGTGCTGCGCCGGCCTGACATGTTCCACGCCGCCGTCGCGGGCGCCCCGGTAACCGACAAGCGGCTCTACGACACGTTCTACACGGAGCGTTACCTGGACCTTCCCGACAAGTACCCCGACGTCTACGCGCACAACTCGCTGATCGCTGACGCACCCAAGCTGGAACGGCCGCTGATGCTGATCCACGGCCTCGTCGACGACAACGTCGTCGTGGCGCACACGCTGCGGCTGTCCTCAGCTCTGCTGGCTGCCGGGCGGCCGCATACGGTGCTGCCACTGTCCGGCGTCACCCACATGGCCAGGCAGGAGGAGGTCGCTGAGAACCTCATGCTGCTCCAGGTCGACTTTCTCAGGAACGCCTTGGGTATAAGCAGCTAACTCCGGGGGTGCATTAGGGTAGGCCGCCTGGAGCGTTGAGCGGGCCTGCCTCCTTTAGCAGGTGGCAGAATTACTCGTATGATACTTAGTATCGTCGGCATGTGCCGCAGGAGAGTCGGGGATGGTTTCGGACGCGCTGACCTGGCTTGACGGTCAGGAATCCCCGGTCGCCGAGCCTTCGGGGGGGTTCGGGCTCGGCCGCCGGTGGCTGGTGGCTTGTTTCGTGGTGTTCACCGGGTATGCCTTCGCGATGCTCTTCAGCGGGGGCATCGACGCGGCCTGGGCCCGATGGGCGGTGGGCGCATACGCGGCCGCCGCGGTCGCTGCCTGGTGCTGGCGCCGGGTCGCTGCGCCGCTGCTCGTGGCGTTTGCCTTCGGCATCGTGGCCCCGACTATCTGGCTGATAGTGAACGCCCCGGCAACGCCCGATGTGGTGGTGGTCACTCAGTCGGCGAAGCTGCTGCTGCAGCATGGCAGTCCTTACCTGCCTGCCGGGCAGCTCACCAGCGTGCTCTCCTACAACCCGTATCTGCCGGCTATGGCGTTGTTCGGCATACCGCAGGCCCTTGGCCTGCCCGGCCGGTTCGGCGATACCAGGCCGTGGCTGATCGCGGCGACCCTGGTCCTGCTGGCCGCGTCGGTGTGGATCGCGACACCGCACCGCGGTGACGCAGGAGCACGGCGCCGGGCCGCCGCATGGGCCGCGGTGTTCGCGGTGGGCTCGCCGGTGCTCTCGCTCGAACTGGCGGTCGGCATCACCGACGGGCCGGTCATAGCGCTGCTCTGCCTGGCCCTCGCCTGCGTTGCCCGGAGCGCGTCGCGACAGTCACCTCGGCTGCTCACCGGGGCTGGCCTGGCCCTCGGGCTGGCGTGCGCGATGAAGTTCACCGCCTGGCCTGCGCTTCCAGTAATCGGGGCCATGCTCTGGGCCCGTGATGGCAGGCGGGTCGCCGCCCGCTTCGCTGCCGTGTCCGTCGGGACTGCCGTCGTGCTCGTCGCGGCCTTCGCCCCGAGACTGCTCGCGCACCTGGGCACGCTGGTGCAGAACGTTCTGCTGTTCCCGCTGGGGATGACACCGTACAAGACCCCGGCAGCGAGTCCGGTGCCCGGCCACGTCCTGGCCGACCTCGGCCCGGATGGCCACATTGCCGCGATCGCGGTGCTGATCGCTGCGGGCCTGGCGGTAGGGGCATCCCTGGTGCTACGGCCACCGATGGACCTGCAAGCCACCGTCGTGCGGTTGACTGTGGGGCTCGTGCTGCTGTTCGCGCTGGCGCCAGCGAGCCGGTTCGGATACTTCTGCTATCCGATCGCGCTGCTGGGCTGGCTGGTGCTGACCAGGCTGGAGGTGGCCGGGCCGCGCCCGGCTACCGATGGTTTTGAGTCCAGCGCGGACCTACCAGTGCCCACTGTGACTCCCAGCCAGCGAGACGGAGCCGGTTCAGCTGCGACTGGGCGAGCGCGGCCAGGCTGATCAGCAGGGTGGCGACGATCGCCACGGCCAGCAGTTCCGTGCCGACGACCCGCCTGGCTAGTTCGGACGGCGTCAGCGGCGGCCCGGTGGCCTGCCCGGCGGAGCCCACCCAGACCTGCACCTTGGCTCCGGCCACGGTGCCGGCTGCCGCGGCGACCTCACCGGTCCGCCGCTGGCCGCCCGGGCCAGCCCAGGCGGCCAGCACCTGTACGGTGATGTTCACCGGCAACCGGGTATGCGGCAACGGCCCGCCGCGGAGCACGACACCGGGGATCTCGTGCCAGGCCCGCTGAGCGCGCTGTTCATTCAGCCCGCCCGCCTGCACCCACCGCCCCACGCTGAGCCAGGACAACGGCACACCGGCCAGGAACAGGGCGAGCAGCGCCGCCATGATCCAGGTCTCGAGACGGTCCCAGCGGCGCCGCAGCGGATTGCGATCCGGCCGCCACCGGCGGGCAAACCGCATTGTTCTGCCAGTCCGCACCACGCGCCCCGATTCCCCGTCGCGCTGCTCCGGCCGCTGATACGACCGTTCCCGCGCGTGCCTAGTTCCCCTGTTTCCCCTGGACCCGATTCTTACTCCTGCCAGCGTTGGCGCGGCCGCCGGGCTGAGGCCAGGAACGATGCCAGTGCCAGGCCCTGGCCGTCCGGAACTGGCCATGCCGTTTGTCACCATCGTCACGTTCGTGACACTGCGACTGGCGGCCGACTACACCATCGCCGCATTCATCGCCCGCCACCGCCGGGCCATGCCGTCACCCCGCCCAGTGGCAAGGCCAGGGCCGCAGTCGCAGACCTGCCGTCACCCCGCCCAGCGGCAGGCCAGGGCCGCAGTCGCAGACCTGCCGTCACCCCGCCCAGCGGCAGGCCAGGGCCGCAGTCGCAGACCTGCCGTAACCCCCTCCTTAGCTGCTGCCCTTCGCGATCGCTTCCCGCACGGCCGGGACGACCTCGCTGGCCCAGCGGCCGAGGGAGACGATGTCCTGCGCGCCGCCGCCCGGCGCGAACAGGATGAAGCCGCCCGCGCCGTGCTCCAGCACGGCCCCGGTGAGTTCTTCCACCCACTGGCCGGCAGATCCGCCGATCCAGCGGCCATCCTCGTCGCGCGGGGCAGCCAGTGGCCGGTCGGTGATGCGTCCAGGAAAATTGAAGACTGTGCGAATCTCCCGCGGATCCCGGCCGACGGTGGCCGCCGCCTCGTCGATAACGGGCCGCGACGTGCGGTACCGCTCGCTGAGCCAGTCGGCGGCGTGGCCCGGGATCCAGCCGTCGGCCACCCGGCCGGTGGCGGCCAGGGACTTCGCGCCCACCGACCCGGTCCACACCGCCGGCGCCGCCGCCGGCGCCGGCGCGATCTCCCGCACGTGGTAGTAGCGGCCCTGGTAGCTGACCGGTTGCCCCCCGTTGGCCCCACCGGCCCCGTCAGCCCCACCAGTCCCACCAGTCCCACCGACCCCGCTAGCCTCACCGACCTCGCCAGTTCTGTTGGCCCCGCCAGTCCTGCCTGTCTCACTGGTCCCGCCGGTCCCGCCGGACAGCAGCCTGACCAGGACGATCGCCTCCTCGAAGGCGTCCACGGCGGCGCCGGGCGCGAGGGGTTGCACTCCCATGTCGGCGATCCGGTCCCACAGGCCGCCGGCGCCCATGCCGAGCACGATGCGGCCGCCGGAGAGGGTCGACAGCGACGTCACCGTCCGCGCGAGCATCGGAGCAGGGCGCGTCGGCAGGTTGGTGACGTTGGCGAGCCCGGAGATGCGGCTCGTACGCCCGAGGATGAAGCCGATGGAGGCGTAGGCGTCGAGGCGTTCCCCGAAATAGGGGTGATCCGAGAGCGAGAAGATGTCGAGCCCGTCCCTGTCGGCCTGCTCCACCGTGCGAAGCATTCCCGGTGTCTGGGCGATGTCCGAATGTGCGCCGAAGCCGAAGATCACGTCTGGTATAGGCAATGGCTTGCCCTTCAGGGTCCGTTAGCGCTGAGTTCGTAGTACGAACTATATTAGCGCTCGTCGGCAGCCGGCGATTCGTCGGCCAGCTCCACGAAAACCACCGGAACCTGATTGTCCATGACCACCCGCCCGAGCAGCGCGGCGAGAGCATCGCGCTCGGCATCACTGAGCCCGGCCGGCAGTCTTTCGATCCGGCGACAGGTCTCGTCATAAAACTCAGCAGCGAGCTCGCTGCCGCGTGGGGTGAGCGCCACCCGGACAGCCCGCGAGTCCTGCGGGTCTGGCACCCGCCTGACCAGGCCGTTGCGCTCGGTTCGATCGACCAGGCCGGTGAGACTCGACTTGGCCAGCCCGAGTACCGCGCCCAGGTCGCTCATGCCATAGGGCCGCGCCATCAGCACGCAGAGCAACTGCCCCTGCTGCGGGGTCAGCCCGTGCTTGCGGGCCGACTCGGCGTACACGGCATTGACAAGGAAGGACGACCTGACCAGTGCGGCCACCACACCAATGGGGCCTTCTTCCCGCTTGCTCACTTAGCCAGGCTACCTTCGTGGCTACGTAATTCGTTATACGAATTACTTTGACTGAGAACCGGAACCGGGTCAGAGCGTGAGCACAGCGGCCCCGGTGAACCGGTCGGCTTCCAGGTCGGCCAGGGCCTGCTGGGCGCGGTCCAGCGGATAGAGGTGCGTGGTGACCTTCAGCCTGAGCCGCTCAGCCACCCGCAGGAACTCCTCGGCGTCCCCGCGGGTGTTGGAGGTGACGCTGCGCAGCGTGCGCTCCTGGAATAGGTGCTTTTCGTAGTTCAGCGCCGGGATGTCGGTGAGGTAGATCCCGGCCACCGCCAGTGTCCCGCCGCGGTCAAGCGCTGCCAGCCCGGGCGGGACCAGCGTCCCGACCGGCGCGAACAGGATCGCCGAGTCCAGCGGCTCAGGCGCGGGATCAAAGGAGTCCTGCGCGGACGCCGCACCCAGACCGAGCGCCAGCTCACGGGCCTGTTCCTCGCGGGTAAACACGTGGACGGCGGCACCTTCGGCGATCGCCACCTGCGCGACAAGGTGCGCTGAGCCGCCGAATCCCCAGATGCCCAGCCGGCCGCCAGGAGGCAGTTCCGCTCGGCGCAGCGCCCGGTAGCCGATGATGCCGGCGCACAGCAGCGGCGCCAGTTCGGCGTCGGTGAACCCCGCAGGCAGCGGGTGGACGTAGGCGTCGGCGGCGACGAGATACTCGGCGTACCCGCCATGGATGTCCCAGCCGGTGTACACCGAGTTCGGGCAGAGGTTCTCCAGCCCGCGGCGGCAGTACCGGCAGGCACCGTCGGTGCCCGCGAGCCAGGCCACACCGACCCGGTCGCCGACGGCGAACCTGACAGTTCCCGGCCCGGCCGCGACCACCTCCCCCACGACCTCGTGGCCGGGCGTGATGTCGGGCGCCTTCGGCTCCAGGTCTCCCTCGGCCAGGTGCAGGTCGGTACGGCAGACGCCGCAGCACACGACCCGGATCAGCAGCTGGCCCGGCCCGGGCTCGGGCACCGGCCGGTCGACAAGCCGCATCGGCCCGCTAGTGACAGGCCCCGGCTTGTGCACCACCCACGCCCGCATGCATCCCACACTATGCCGCTGACCACCGAAGATCATCGCGAGGGCTGCGCCGCATAGTGCTGCTGGCCGACGGATGCCAGCCACCGGCCGTCTCACCTACGCGGCGGATTTTTCGCGTATGGGAGTTATGCCTGATCCGAAGAGGGGCGGCTGGCCGACGGCCAGCTCATCCTTCCGGCGCGATCCTAGTCGCCGACGCCGCGGCTGCGCCTGAACGGGCCGCCCGCCCGTGAGAGCTGCCCCCAAGGACGTCGTGGTGCCCTTGCTGTTGTGCGCGGCGCGGGCAGGGACGTCGTGGGGCCCTTGCTGTTGTTGCGGGCCGTCGCCCAATAGCGTCGCGGTGCCCTTACGGCGGCTAGGACAACAGCGCGGGCACCACGACGCTATTGGGCGGCGGGCGTGGCGGCAGAGAGCGCCGCGCGAGGCGGGAGCCGCGCCGCACCGCGAAGCGGGAACCGCACCGCAGACCGCGAAGCGGGAACCGCACCGCAGACCGCGAAGCGGGAACCGCACCGCAGACCGCGAAGCGGGAACCGCACCGCAGACCGCGAGGCGGGAACCGCACCGCAGACCGCGAGGCGGGCGAGAGCGCCGCGCGAGGCGACAGCCACGCCGCAGGCCACGAGGCCGCGCGAGGCGGGCGACGCGCCGCAGGAGGTTCGCTGCCAGGCGCGGGGAGTGCCACCGCCCGTCCCAGCACCAGCGGCCAGGGCTTGCCGCCCGGCTGAGCTCCGCTGGCGGCCGCTGGCGGCCACGGGGCGGCGCCTGGTTGGTGGCGCCGCCCCGAACTGCGCCGAGTCAGCCGTTGGCGCAGACGTTGTTGTTGATGTAGAAGACGGTTGGCGCGGGATCCTGGCCGGTGTCAGTGCCGTTGAACCCGATCGACACCGTCCCGCCGTTCGCTCCGATCGTGGCGTTCCAACTCTCGCTGGTGACGGTGACCGCCTGGCCGCTCTGCGTCCAGGTGCCGTCCCAGCCACCCTGGACCGCCTCGCCGGCGGCCGGGAAGCTGAACGTCAGCGTCCAGGGGCTGATCGCGGTGGAGCCGTTGTCGGTCAGCGTGATGTTCGCGCCGAACCCGCCCGACCAGCTGCTGGACACCGTGTAGGTAACGGCACAGGACGCGTTCGCTGGCGGCGGGACCGTGAACGTGACCGGCGGGGACGGCAGCGACGAGTTGCCGTGGGTATCCACCGCCAGCACGTTGTAGGTGTAGCTGTCGCCGATCGTCAGCCCGGTGAGGTTGACCGACGTCGAACTGGTTGTATCGACCAGCGTGGAGGTGCCCCCGCTGTTCTGCTGGTACACCTCGTAGTCAGCGATCGGATAGGTACCCGCCGTTGAAGCGGGCCAGGTCAGCGTCGCGGTGCCCGAGGTGCTGCTCGAGGTACTCGAGGCCAGGCTGGACGCGACCGGCTGGCCGGGCGCGCCCGGCGCGGTAACGCCGGTCCCGCCGGAGCCGGGCAGCTGGACCACCGTCAGCGTGTACGGCGCGACGGTCACCGACGACGTCGAGCTTTGCGTCGCGGACGTGATCGACGTGCCGTTGTTAGCCAGGGTGTAGACGGTCGGCGAGCCGGACGGGGTGAACCCGCTGTAGCTGAGGCTGACCGTGTAGGAGTTGCTGGGATCCTCGTTGTCGATCAGGAGGTTCAGGCCGCCGCCAGGCTGGCGCACCGCGTGCACCCGCACCAGCGCGTTACTCGAGGCTGATGTGACCATCTCATCCCCGGGTGCGCCCAACTTGGAGAGCATCTCGATGCCGTAGTACGGCGCGAACGGCGTCTCCACCGCGGGCTCGGTGGACCCGTCGGCGTTCGACCCGTTGGAGAAGATGCCCTCGTCGCCGTAGTCGGTCTCGCCGTCGACCGTGGTGACGGAACTCGCACCGTTGTGCTCGTCCCACCAGTCAACGTTGCTGACGCCGTTTTCCAGCCAGGTCATGTACATGTCGGCCGCGTACAGGGCACCGGGCTGGGTGTCCATGTCGATGGTGGAGTTGGTCTCGGTGACCAGGATCTTCACGTTGCTCGCGGCGACCCCCGCGTACTCGCTGATCTCCGAGTGCAGCGTGGAGATGATCGTGGAGATGTCCTGCGGGTCGGTGAGCATGCCCGCGGTCGTGCTGCCGCCCGGGTAGTAGTGCACGATCACGCAGCTTGTCTGCGAGCCAAGGATGGACAGCACTGTCTGGTTCCACGAGTCGGGGTACTCGGAGTTCGTCACCCCGTCCGGCCAGAAGCCAGGTGTGGTCAGGATGGCGCAGACCTGGATGTTCGGGTCCGCGGCCTTCATCGCCGAGATGTACTGGAGCACGTTGTCCGCGTACTGGGTGGGTCCGCAGTCATAGGTCTGCGACGGCTCGCTGCCGATCGTGACCGGCGATCCGTTCAGCGACGTATCGCAGTGCGCGTCAGTCTCCCAGTTGGCCCCGTAGGTGCCGTTGCCATAGACCTCGTTGCCGACCTCCCAGTACTGGATCCCGTAGTTGTTGGTGACGTCAGCGTCCTGGACCCAGGCGGCCGCGAGCGCCGGAGTCCCCGTTCCGTAATTCGTCGTGATGATCGGCTGTGCGCCTGCGGCCTGCGCGGTGGCCATGAAGTCGGCGAAGTCGGTGTTGGGGGCGTCGTAGCCGCCCTCGGCGACGTTGGTCTCCCAGTTGTAGATGTCGGAGTAGGAACCTCCCGGGTAACGCAGTGCGTTGATGCCCGCCGCCTTGAGCAGGCTGGGGATCGGGGTGTCGTTCATGTAGCTGTCGTAGACGGCCGTGTTGAGGCCGACCCCGTTGGACGGGATCGTGCCGAGACCGGAGGTGGCGTCGACCGTGACGCTGTCGGACAGCTGGGCTGAAGCGGGCGCGGCCGCGACGGCCGAGGACAAGCCCGCCGCGAGCAGGGTCGCGCCCAGCAGTGCCAGTGCGCGCTTTCGTAACGGCTTCGGTGATGTGCGTGTGAACATGCCAGATCTCCCTCCAGATCGCAGCAAAGGTCGTGCTCCCCGGCCCGGCCCAGCAGGTGGACCAGGCCGGGCCGGGAAGCGGCTGCGCGGTCAGGTGGTGCAGGTGGAGCCGTTTACCGTGAACGATGTTGGTGAGGCGTCGCTGTTGGTCCAGGTGCCCTGGAAGCCCAGCGACACAGAGCCACCCGCGGCGATCGCCGCGTTGTAGCTCTCGTTGGTGATCGTGACGTTCTCCCCGCTCTGGCTCTCCACGCCGTTCCAGGCGTCGGTGATCTTCTGGTCGCCGGGGAAGGTGAAGGCAAGCGTCCAGCCGTTGATGGCCGAGCTGCCGCTGTCAGTGATGGTTACGTCGGCGGTGAACCCGCCCTGCCACTGGTCGGGAACGTAGCTGACGCTGCACGTGCCCGACGAGCTGCTGGAGCTGATCGTCCAGGTGAAGCTGGCCGTCCCGCTCGCCCCGGTGCCGTCAGTGACGGTCACCGTGACGCTCGAACTGCCAGCCGTAGTCGGGGTGCCGGAGATCAGCCCGGTGGACGAGCTGATCGACAGCCCGGCCGGAAGGCCGGTGGCGGCGTAGGTGAGGGTCTGCCCGGTCGCCGAGTCGGTCGCCTGAATCTGCAGGCTGGCCGCCGTGCCCACCGTGCCCGTCTGGGCACCCGGGTTAGTGACCGTGACCTTGTTTCCGGTGCTGCTGGTACCGACCGTCCAGTCGAAGTTGACTGAGGACGCTGAGGTGCCGTCGTTGACGGTGACGGTGGTGGTGAAGCTGCCCGCCATCGTCGGCGAGCCGGTGATCGCTCCGGTGGAGGAGTTGATCGACAGACCGATCGGCAGGTCGGTGGCGCTGTAGGCGAAGGTCTTGCCTGTCGCCGAGTCGGTCGCCTGGATCTGCACGTCATCGGCGGTGCCGACCGTGCCGGTCTGGGTGCCAGGGTTGGTCACCGTGACCGTGGCGGTGGCGCTGGTCGGCGGCGACACGCTCGGGAACAGGTACGCGAACGACTGGAATGCCGTCGCGACTTCCACTTCGGCCCAGAACCTGTGGTAGTTGAACACCGGCGCCGGGCCGCCGTTTAGGTAGTTCTGCACCTCGTCGTAGTCGGAGACGCTCGTGTACCACGGGCGGATGGACAGGAAAGTGTTATCGGCTGAGGTGATGTCACCACTGACCCCGGGGTAGGTCCCGGACCAGCCAGAGGGAATGTACACGCCCTCGTAGTTGGTGGTGTTGAACGCCGAGGTGAAGTTGCTGTAGTCGGTCCGGGTCTCCGGAGCCGAGTAGCCGAGCGTGTCGCCGTAGAACTGATGGACGATGTCGATGATGTTCTGTGCGTCGGTCTCCGCGGTGGTGTTGCCGGACTTGGCCGCGTAGTACGCGTACACCTTGGCCAGCGACGAAGAAACGCCTATGTCCGACGAGCACCCCGACACCGAAACGTCCAGGCTCGGGTTGGCCGGCGGCTCGGCCGAGCTTGACGTGCCTGTGGTGTAACTCTCGGCCGGCTGGCCGGTCCAGGTGAGCACGTTCGGCAGGCAGATGGCACCGGTGGTCGTGTTGAACGAGGTGACCGATTCCGCCCAGGACACCCACTTGCTCAGGATCGCCCCGGCCTGGGCGTTGCCGGTCGCGTAGTAGTACTCGGCCACCCGTTCCATCGGCCAGGTCTGGTAGCCGAACCACTGGTTGCTGGGCGGGTTCTCGTACTCGGGATCCGAGGTGTAGTACATGCCGTCGAAGGTGACGTCACCGGACGGCGGCTTGGACACGTCGCCGTAGTTGCCGCCCCAGTTGTTGGTGATGCCGCCAGCGATCGCGCCCTGGTCCGACTGCAGCCACTGCATCATGTTGAGCTGCGTGGTGAGGCTGGTCGACCAGTCCGACTGGGCCGACGGGGACAGCGGGACCAGGGTCGAGTCCGTGGACAGCGCGTACGCCGCCAGCGGGTTCTGGTACCCCTCGTGGATCGTCGTGCCGCTGATCCGCCACGACCAGGCGCCGGTGGTGGAGCCGCCCCAGGCGTAGTACCAGGACAGCAGGTACGTGTCCTCGTTGGCCTTGGACGTTCCGGCCGGGCAGGCCACCGAGCCGTCCTGGCTGCACGCGGCGCTGATCTGCTTGAAGTACTTGTCGAACATCGAGTAACGCAGGTAGTCACCGAGCTTGGCCGCGTCAGCCAGGGTCGAGGCGATCTGCGACTCATCTCCCTGAGCGGTGGCGTACTGGTCGGCCCAGTACGCGGCCTGGATCATGCGCGCGTCAGCGTCCGGCGCGTCGGTGTACTTGTACTGGGCGGCGAAGCTGCCGCCGCCGTTGTTGAACAGGTCGAGGTAGCCCGATCCGCTCTCGCCCTCGGTCAGGTTGTCCCAGTCGGGCTGCGGGATCGTGTCCCAGACCGACTCCTCGGCACCACGCTGGTAGCTGTTGATCCAGCTTGGCGTGGAGGTGCCGTTCTCCTGC
>Ga0335074_10014030_pt1 | contig 11253 bp, 8 predicted proteins | sample Lox_Sample_23_FD_206715 | JGI IMG/M metagenome (GOLD analysis project Ga0335074, IMG submission 206715) | Soil microbial communities from Loxahatchee National Wildlife Refuge, Florida, United States - Lox_Sample_2.3 | ecosystem: Environmental > Terrestrial > Soil > Wetlands | place: USA: Florida...
CCGCAGTCCCCGTTACAGGAGGACACTATGCAGCCTGAAGTGATCGACAGCCTCGCAATGCACGCGGCTTTCGATTCCGGAACCCTAGCGCACGTCATGGACGCTCTTTCGGGTTGCGAGGAGGCCGTCACCGCGTGCTCGGCCGGGATGCTGGCCGAGCACGACATCGACCGGATGCGCGCAAACGTGATGCGCGACATGGACTGCAGCGAAGTTTGCGCGACCACCCGTCGGCTGCTCATGCGGGCGACAGCGGACGACAGCACGCTGATCACCGCGCAGCTCGAGGCATGCCTTATCGCATGCCAGCTCAGCGAAGAGCAGTGCCGGATGACCGCGGCAGAGCACGAGCACTGCCGACTGTGCATCGCAGCAACGCAGCGGGCCATCGAAGCCTGCCGCCAGGCACTGGCAGTCCTGCGCGCCTGACGGTTCCTCTCGACGCCATCATCGGCGAGACGCCCAGCTAACCTGACGCCGGTTAGCTGGGCTTCTTCGTGTCGGCTCCCGGCCGAGGTCCGCAGCAGTTCGGTGCGGAGAGCAGCGTCGGCTCTAGGCGAGGATTCGATCGCGGTGTGCTTCGTCGGCGAGCACCTTGGCATGCAGCCTGGCATTAGCCCCGAAACCGTACGAACCTACAAAGGCCACCGGCCAGCGGTGCGGCGGCCGATCCGCCGACCGGACGCGATTCGCCCCTTTTGCGCTTTGCCGCGGCGCTCAGGTGGCCCGAACCGGCAGCCACACGCCCGCTTTGCGCGCTGCAGCGCCTTGGTTCGCGACTCGCCCCCTGACTGGAGGCGATTTGCCCCGTTTGCCGCGCGCGCCACGAGCTCGAGGCGCACATTTCACTGTTGCGGTACGTCCATATGCCAATGAACCGAACATTTTGGCGTAACGCGGCCGTGAAATGTCGGTGAGCGACGCGATCCCGCGTCGGCGAGGGCCGAATTCCACCAAAAAATGCGCGGTTAGCCGGGATTATGGCGACCATTCGGCTCCACGCAGACGGCGGGGAGCTCGGCCCGGCAAATCCGGGCGATGCGGGAGGACAGCGAGCTTGCTCGGCTCGGCGTCGGACTATGAGTTAGTGGACCTGAGCAAGCGAGCGATCGCGCGTTCAAGCGAGGATCTGAGCGGGGTGCTCAGCGAGCGCGACAAACGTTCTCATCCACTCCGCGGCGGTAGTTCCGTCCACCGCCCGGTGATCGGCTGAGAGCGTCACGTGCATCACCTGGCCGACGCGCAGCTTCCCGTGCTTCACGATCGGAGCTTCGTGGACCGCGCCAACGGCGAGAATCGAGGATTGCGGCGGGTTGATGATCGCGCTGAACTGCTCGACGCCGAACATGCCCAGGTTAGTGACGCAGGTCGTGCCGCCTTCCAGTTCGCGCTGCTGCAAGCGCCCCGACCTGGCTCGCTCGACAAGGTCGGCGACCGTTGCGGCCAGCGCGGAGATCGCCTGGCGCTCGGCTGAGCGGACTACCGGCGTCACCAGGCCGCGCGGGCTGGCGATGGCGACGCCGATGTCGACCGAGTCGAAGGAGTGCATGGCGTCCGGTGTCCAGATGACGTTCATGGCCGGAACCAGCTGATGCGCGCGGGCAACTGCCTTGATGACGAGGTCGTTCACCGACACCCGAGCCGCGTTTGAGCCATCGTTGAGCTCCGACCGCAATCGCAGAAGCTTGTCTGCCCTGACGCTGCCACTCACGTAGAAATGCGGGACGCTCTGCTTGCTCTCGGTCAGCCTGCTGGCGATTGCCTGGCGGACGCGGGTATGCGGAACAGCGGTATACCGCGCGGCCTCGCCGGCGCTGGCGGGCGGGGGCGCTGGCGCGACCGCTGCCTGCGCTGACGGCACTGGCGCAGCTGACGGCACTGGCGCAGCTGACAGCGCTGGCGCAGCTGACAGCGCTGGCGCTGCGGCTGGCGTAGGTGACGCGTTGCCGGCCTGCGCTACCGGCTCTGTACTGACGGAGCGCAACGTCTCCTCGACGTCACGGCGCATGATGCGCCCACCCGGGCCGGTGCCCGTGATCGCCTGCAGGTCCAGCCCGCCGTCGCGCGCCATCCGCCGCGCCAACGGGCTGATGAAAATTCGCGCCGCCTCCTGCAGCCCGCTCCGTGGGTCTGCTCCGTTGCCCCCGCCCGCGGCAACGCTGGCCGGGTCAGGATCGCCGGACGGGATAAGACTGCCTGCTGAGCCGGGCGCACCCGTGGTGGCCGCGTTGCCAGCAGAGGCGACAACGGCTGGAGGAGCGGGGACACCAGCGGACCGTGCTGCTTCTGCGCCTGTTTGCCTGCCCAGGAGCAGTTCCTCGATGTCCCCGGCCAGCTCGCCCGGCTGTCCGATCACCGCGATGGGCTGGCCGGCTTCGACGTTCGTGCCCTCGCCGACCAGTCGGCGCAGTATCACGCCGTCCTCATCGGCCTCGATATCGACAACCGCCTTGGCCGTCTCCAGGGTGGCGATCACGTCAGCTGCCTGGTAGGGCACGTTCTCCGCCAGCGACCAGGTCGTCAGCACCGCGTCCGTCGACCCGGTCGCGACCTCAGGGATGCGCAGCAGACGCGCCATCGTCAGGCCCTCGCCAGCGCGGTCAGCGCGCTAACCACGTCGCCGGTCTGCGGCATGGCAGCGCGCTCGAGGACTTTGCTGATGGTCGGCGACGCCTCGCCGCCAGTAACCCGCTGTACCGGATGGTCGAGCCAGTCGAACAAGCGCCGCTGTATCTCGTCAGCCAGCCATCCGCCGTACGAGGTCCCGAGCGCGCCTTGCTCGGCGATGAGAACGCGGTTGGTCTTCCTGATGCTCGCACCGATCGTTTCCCAGTCGATGCTGGCGCGGTCAAGCCAGCGCAAATCGATCACTTCCGCATCGATGCCGGTTCCGGCCACCGCGTCCAGCACCCGCGGTGTCATCCCCAGGTAGGTCAGCACCGTCAACTGTGATCCGGTGCGCCGCACCGCAGCCCTGCCGACTGGCAGGCAGAAGTCCCATTCGCCGGCTGGCACTTCGCCGGCCGAGGTATAGAGATCCACATGCTCAAGGACCACGACCGGATCCTGGCAGCGCAGCGCGCTGTTCATCAGCCCGATGTAGTCGAACGGCGTCGACGGCGCAACGATGCGCCAGCCCACTGAGGTAGCGAAGATGCCAGCCGGATCCATCGAATGCTGCGACCCGTAACCAGTGCCGGTCGCTACCTTGCTGCGCAGCACGAGAGGGACCGGATTGCGCCCGCCGTACATGTGCCGGGCCTTGGCGATCTGGTTGAAGAGCTGGTCGGCCGCCACCCACATGAAGTCGGCGTACATGAATTCGACCACCGGGAGGTAACGCCCGTCCAGCGCGACGCCGCCCGCTAGCCCGGCGAACGCGTTTTCGCTGATCGGGGTCCCCAGCACCCGATCGGGATGAGCTTGCTTGAGGCCCTTGGTCGCTCCGTTGGTCCCGCCGTTAAGGCGGTGGACGTCCTCGCCCATGATCACGATGCGGTCGTCGAGACTCATGCGGCGTGCCATCACTCCGGCTACCGCGTCGATGAACTTCATCTCCTGCACCGGGCCGCCGAAGTCGGCGCGGTCTGCCAGCGGCGCGTCAGCGAACTCGCTGAGGTCTCCGCGGATCCCGACGTCGACGAACGCGGGATCCGGCCACTCGGCGGCCTTGATCTGTCGCTGGTCCGGCTTGCCCCCTGGCACCGGCTCAAGCAGCACTGACCCGATCTCGGCCATCAGGTCCGCGGCTTGCCGCAGGGCCGAGCTGACGGCCGGCTCGGTCAGGATGCCGCGGCGAACGAGGTGCCCGCCGAGTTGGTCAATCGGATCGCGGGCGCGCCACTGTGCTTCTTCCTCCCTGGTGCGGTACCGGAAGGCGCTGCCGGGGAACGGGCCGTTCTGGTGGTAGTAGCGGTAGACGTCTGCCTCCACGACCGCCGGTCCCTTCCCGGCCCGGAGATGTGCGACGACCTGCTGCATGGCCAGGTACACCGCCAGGGTGTCCATGCCATCCACTTTCCAGCTGCTGATACCGAAGCCCGGCCCCCGGGCGGACAGCCGTGGCTCGCCGGTCGCTTCCTCGACCGTCGTCGACACCGCGTACCGGTTGTTCTCGATGAAAAAGCACACAGGCAGGCTCCAGGCTGCCGCGAGATTGAGCGTCTCGAGCGTGGAGCCGATGTTGATCGCGCCATCGCCGAAATAAGTGACGGCGACAGCGCCGGTGCCTGATTGCTTGTGCGCCCAGGCCGAGCCTGCCGCCTGCGGCACGCCGCCGCCGACGATGGCGTTGGTACCGATGGCACCGGCCTCCCGCCACTGCAGGTGCATCGAGCCGCCGCGGCCGTGAGTGAAGCCGCGGTCCAGGCCGCAGACCTCGGCGAGGGTCCGCAGCAGGACGCCCCGGACTTCATCGGGATACGGCCGCGAAGGGTCAATTCCCTTGGGCGCCACGTACGCGAGCGCCTTGGCCAGGAACTGGTGATGACCGCGATGTGAGCCATTGACTGTGTCCTCGGGGTTCAGCGCCAGCACCGAGCCAACCGCACCGCCTTCCTGGCCGATGCTGGAGTGCGCCGGACCATGGATGAGCCCGTTTGCAGCCAACTGAAGGACGTACTCCTCGAACGCGCGGATCAGGACGAGCTCAGCAAAGGCGCTCAGCAGGAAGTGCGGGTCCGCTGCGTTCCAGTCGTCAGCAGTGGCAGTGATCTCCATCCACGGCGCGGACATTTGCAGCTGATTCTGCTCCATCGTGCTCCCTAAGCTTGCCGTCGCCTGCCGCGGTTACCGGGGGCTAAACCGACCCCGTTCCCCGCCGGTCGAACGCTTTGCCCCCCGGGTAGGAGACGAGCTCGAACTGCATGCCCCACGGGGCGAGGAAGTACACCCAGCGCTGGCCTTCGCTCGGTCCGCTGCTCGCGGTCGGATCGCCAAGTACCTGCACGCCCTTGACCCGCAGGTACTCCACGGCGCCGTCGATGTCGTCGACATAGAAAGCGACGTGATGACCGCCATAATCGCTGTTGCGAGGCAGGGTCTGGCGCTGGTCGGGCGCCGCGTACTGGAACACCTCGAATATGGCCTGTCCCCCGCAGCGGAAGAAATGCAGCTGCTGCATGACTGCACGGGGATGCACGTTGAGGTGCTCGGACATCCAGTCGTCGTCGTGTACGTAGGGACCGAGCGAGTACATGTACTCGCAGCCGAGCACGTCGATCAGGAACTGCCGAGCCTGTTCGAGATCGGGCACGGTTATCCCGATGTGGTCCACGCGGGTAAGTCCGGGAACGGGCACTTGCGCCTCACCAGTTGACAGCAACGTAACGCGGTTCGGTGTAATCCAGAACGCCCTCGTGCCCGCCCTCACGGCCTATGCCGCTCTGCTTGGCTCCGCCGAACGGAGCAGCAGGATCGCTGACCAGGCCACGGTTCAGCCCGATCATGCCGGACTCGATGCGCTCGCTCACCCGCAGGCCACGGGCAAGGTCGCCGGTGTAGACATAGCCGACCAGGCCGTACTCGGTGTCGTTCGCCAGGGCCACCGCCTCGTCCTCGGTCGTGAAAGTCACGATCGGCGCGACCGGGCCAAAGATCTCCTCACGCAGAATGGCCGAGCCTGGCTGGACGCCGGTCAGCACGGTCGGGTCGTAATAGCAGCCCTCCCGGACGGGCCGCGTGCCGCCGACCAGGACGCTCGCCCCGGCTGTGACGGCGTCCCGGACGAGCGCCTCAACCTTGTCCACGGCCTCGTCGTTGACCAGGGGGCCCACTTCCGTGGACTCCTCTGTACCAGGGCCGACCCGCAGGCCGGCCATCCGCTCAGCGAGCCTGCGGGAGAACTCCTCCGCAACCGTTGCCTCAACGTAAAACCGGTTGGCCGCAGTGCATGCCTCGCCGCCGTTGCGCATCTTGGCGAGCATCGCGCCGTCTAGCGCGGCGTCAAGGTCGGCATCGGCGAAGACAACGAAGGGCGCGTTCCCGCCGAGTTCCATCGACGTATTGACGATGTTGTCCGCGCACTCGCGCAGCAGAATGCGACCGACCTCCGTGGACCCGGTGAAGCTGAGCTTGCGCACTCGGCCGTCGTGCAGCATCGCGGAGACGATCTGCCCGGACCGCCGCCCCGGCAGTACGTTGACCACTCCCGGCGGCACGCCTGCGGCGTCGAGCAGCCGTGCCATGGCTAGTGCGGTCAGCGGGGTGTCGCTGGCTGGCTTGAGCACCATCGTGCACCCGGCGGCGAGCGCCGGGCCGATCTTCCTGGTAGCCATCGCTGCCGGGAAGTTCCAGGGCGTGACCAGCACGCAAATGCCTACCGGCCGGCGGATCACCATGATCCGGTTGTTGCCTGACGGGGCGATACCGAGCGCGCCGTCCAGGCGTACTGCTTCCTCGCTGTACCAGCGGAAGAACTCCGCCGCGTAGGACACCTCGGCACGGGCGTCCGCGAGGGCCTTGCCGTTCTCGAGCGAGATCAGCGTTGCAAGGTCGTCGCGCTGCTCGGTCATCAGTTCAAACGCGGCGCGCAGGATCTCCGCCCGCGCTCGGGGCGCGGTCGCTGCGAAAGATGCCGCCGCCTCCTGCGCGGCACCGACCGCGTCGATGGCGTCCTCGGTGCCAGCGTCAGCCACCGACGCGATGACCGTGCGGGTCGCCGGGTCGAGCACGTCGAACCGTCCGCCCGCCGCGGCCGGAACGGCCTTGCCGCCGATGAACAGTTCGGTCAGCAGACTGCTGACAAACTGGTCCACATTTGTCATGTCGACGCTCCTCCGGCCGTTGCGTCAGTACGGGTTAGCGACGACAAGATCCTGCGCGGGGAAGAGAGTGAGGATCCTTGGGCCGTCTTCGGTTACCACGACCTCCTCCTCGATCCGCGCCGCCGAGAACCCGTCGTCAGCAGGACAGTACGTTTCGAGCGCAAACACCATCCCGGCCTGGATCTCGATCGGGTTGTCCAGGCTGTTGAGGCGGCTGATGATCGGGCGCTCATGGAGCCCCAGGCCGAGGCCGTGGCCGAATTGCAGGCCGAACGCCGCCATCTCGCTGGCGAATCCGAAATCGGTGGCAGCTGGCCACAGCCGGGCAATGTCGTCGGTGCCCACGCCCGGCTTGACCGCGTCGATCGCCGCATCCATCCACTCCCGTGCCTTGACGTAGGCATCGCGCTGCGCAGCCGTCGCGTGACCCACACCGAAGGTCCGGTAGTAGCACGTCCGGTAGCCGTTGTAGCTCTGGATGATGTCGAAAAAGACCTGGTCTCCCGGCCGGATGATGCGATCGGAAAAGTTGTGCGGGTGCGGGTTGCAGCGCTCACCGGACACGGCGTTGATAGCCTCAACCTGCTCCGAGCCCATCTCGTACAAGCGCTTATTCGCCAGCGCCACGATCTCGTTCTCGCGCACCCCCGGCTTGAGGTTCTCAACGATGTCCTGATAGACGCCGTCGACCATCGCGGCCGCCTGGGTAAGCAGCATAATTTCGTCTGCCGACTTGATCTGCCGGGCGTCCAGCATGGGCTGCTGCGCGTCAACAACGGTCAGGCCCTGCCGCTGCATCTCCGCCAGGAACGGCAGCTCGATGATGTCGACTCCCACTGGCTGGCCGGCCAGTCCTTGCTCAGCGAGAATCTGCCTGACCTCGGTGACCGCCGATGCCATCAGCCCGGCCTCCGGCGCGATCGCGCCTCGCAGCCCGAGCATGCCCGCCCTGCAGCTCTCCTCCGGGAGCCACGGGCAGTAGAGCTGGTGATGCCTGGCCGCTGATCCGAAATCCCATAGGACTGGTTCGGCGTCGCGGGTGAGCAGCGCGTAGCGCGTCATCTTGTCGCCGAGCGCGCCGCCGATCCAGGTCTGGGTGGTGTAGCGGATGTTGTAAAAGTCAAACAGCAAGAACGCGCCGCAGTCACTGGCTTCCAGCGCGGCGCGGGCACGGTCGAGTCGGTAGCGGCGCAGCCGGTCGAAGTCGACCCGCTGCTCGAAATCCACTCCGCCGTGTCCTGGTGCCCGGAGCGGGCGAGCGGTCGTCATCAGTCCCCCAGTCCGTCGCCGACTTCGGCATCTTCGGGCTCTAGCGTGATCCCAGCCCGCCTGGCCTGCTCCAGCAGGAGCGTGGCGAAGTCCTCCGTCCGGTAGCCGGCGCCGAGTGCCGAGGCAACAAGAGACGCGGCAGTCGATGCGATGGGCATCGGCGCCTCGAGTTCGCGCGCGGCGGCAAGGCCGAGGTCGAAATCCTTCAGCAGCAGCGGGACGGTGAACGTCGGGGTGAAGTCCAGGTGCACCATCCCAGGCGACTTGTACCGGGTGAACATGGAACCGAGCACCGAGTGGTTGATGAACTCCAGGAATGCCGCGCGGCTGGTGCCGCCCTTCTCGGCCAGCACCGTCACCTCGGCCAGGGTCTGCATGACCACGCCCAGCAGCACGTTGTGGCAGATCTTGACCAAGCGCGCTACCTCGTCCTCGCCGACGTAGGTGACGCGGCTGCCGAACACCTGCAGCAGCGGCTCCGCTTCGTCAAACGTCTCGCGGGCGCCTGACACCGCGAGTGAGAGCTTGCCCGCCCGCACCACCTTCGGATTGCCGCTGACCGGCGCGGCGAGGAAGTCGGTGCCCCGCTTGTCAGCCGCGGCACGAACCGCCGCCGATGCCTGCACCGAGACAGTGGTGAAGTCGACGAGCAAGCCGGGCGCGCGGTCCGGGTCGCTCAGGACGCCGTTCTCACCTGTGGCTACTAGCACCAGGTCATCTGGCCCGGCCACCATGGTGAACACCACGTCGCGGCCGGCCAGGTCCACCGGGCGATCCACGGCCACCGCCCCGCGCTCGACGAGCGGAGCACACTTGGCCATCGTGCGGTTATAGATGGCGACGTCGTACCCGTCGTCCAGAAGCCTGGACGCCATCTGCACGCCCATCCTGCCAGCGCCGATCCAGCCGATCGTGGGTTGCTCAAGCGCTCGGTATGCCATCACGACGTCCTTCCGCATAGCCCTCGAGCAGTGACCACCGCACGAGCGCCGAATCACTCCGGGCACATTACCACAAACGATTGCAGGCAAGAAGAGCGGCTATCTGACCACTAGCATCGGTCTGCGTCAATCAGCCTGGCTCGGTGGCGCGAGCGGCGGCTCGGGCTCCAGAACGTACAAGCCGCCACCGATCCGGTCGGTCACCCACAGCAGCCCGGTGTCATCGACGAAGAGGTCATTGATCTGCGGCACCGGCTGGCCAGCCGGGGATTCAGGAACCCAGTGCGCGACCTCAACGGGATGATCGGGATCGATCAGGTCGTAGACGCGTACCCCCGCACTGAAGTAAGTCGCGAACACTACGCGCTCGCTGCGGTAGGCGCCGGACTGGTTCTCGTGCAGGTTGTGGGCACCAAACCTGAGAGGCAGCTGATCAAAGCCCGCCGGATGCGGGCAGACGGCCCGCACTCGGGGCTCCTCGCCTGCGATATCGATCACCCGCACCGCTCGCCGCGGCGCGCCTGGACCGTCTGTGACCTGCTCGTCGGTGGCGACCACCAGTCCGCGGCCGGGCAGTGGCAGGCACGTGTGGGTCGACCCGCCGTCCCAGCTCAGGTGGCCAGCCTGGCGCGGGTTCGGAAGGTCGGACACATCGAGGATGACCATGCCCGCGTCGTCGTAGCCGAGGTAGGCCCGGTCGCCTGCGAGCAGGGCATGGTGGGCGGCGTAGCGTTCACCGGCGGGCCAGCCGGGCTTCTCGTCATCACGCTGGCCGGGCCACCACCATCGGCCGGCCTCCGCAGGGCGGGCTGGGTCGGACAGGTCCGCGACAACCCAGATCCGATCTCGGAAGCCATCGGGGATCGCGGACATGTGCGCGTACTGTCCCCCGGTCCAGACGATCCTGTGCACGCCGCGCCCCCCGCTAGGCCAGAACCCAACCTGGCGCGGCCGCAACGGGTCGCTCAGCTCGTAGACAGTCAGCCCGGCCGAGAACGGCTCGGAAATCTGCGCGCGGTACGGGAACTTCTCGGCGTTGACCAGCAGCAACCCGTCGGCGACCTGCACCTTGTGCGTGTGCGAGCGCGGCGGCGCGGGCCACTGGGTGACCAGGACCGGTCGCGCCGGATCGGCGACGTTGAGTATCGAAGTGCCCATGCCGGTGGTGCCGGTATGGCCGACGTACAAGGCGTCGCCGTGGCGGATCACCTGCATGCCGTCGCCGTAACCGCCAAGATCGTGGTGCGCGAGCAGCCGCAGGCCGGCTGCGCTGGCAGCCGGCGGGTGGTCGGTGGCCATCAGCCGGCTACCGCGCGGCTCGCCGTCGCGCCAAGCTGGTCGGCGGCCCAGTCCGCGGTGGTTTGCCGGTGGAACGGCGCGAGGTTCGCGCAGCCGTGGTTGCCATGCTCGAGCAGCAGCAGCCTGGCCTCACCGCCTGCCTCGTCCACCAGCCGCTGCGCGTGCTGCCAAGGGATGAGGCGGTCGAGCTTGCCCATGACCGCCAGCAGCGGGCACTTGATGAGTCCCGCGCGGCCGGCCAGTGTCAGCTCCTCTGCCCGGCGTCGCGCTGTCTCCATGTCCGCAGACTTGGACCTGACGCGGAACGCCTCGCGAGTGAGGATCGGGCGGCTGTCCCAGTCGTCGGCGAATGAGTACGGGCCGGCCAGTGCCACGCAAGCCCGCACCCGCTCGTCCCCGCTGGCGACCCGTGGCGCGTAATAGCCGCCCAGACTGACGCCCCAGACACCGACGCGGTCGGGGTCGATTTCGTCCTGGACGCTCAGCCAGTCGATGATGGCCGCGCCCGGCACCTCCCAGTCACCCCGGATGGCCAGGTCATATTCCGCCTCGCCCTGACCGGGCCCGTCGACGCTGAAGGTGGCGATCCCTCGCTCCAGGAACAAGTCCTCGGTGCTGCGAAGCTCCTCCTTGGCCGAGTCCAGGCCGGGGATCATGATCATGACCGGATGCGGTCCGCGTACGGATGGCAGGCGCAGCACGCCGGCCATCCGTGATCCGTCGAACGGGATCTCCACCCGGCGGCCAGGCGGGTCCAGGTAGGGCAGCGCATCGGTCAGGCAGCGGACCGCCTGCTCGTGCGCGGCCCGCATCTGGTCCATGTCGCTGACGAACAGGAACTTGGCGAAATGGAAGTAGACGGCGGCTTGCGACAAGTGCTCGCCAGCGGAGATCGTGCGGCCCGCGGCCAGTGCGGCCCTGCCGAGCTGCTCGTGCTCGGCCGCGACGGCGCTCCAGGCCGCGCACCACTCATCCCACGC
>Ga0335074_10014031_pt1 | contig 11251 bp, 10 predicted proteins | sample Lox_Sample_23_FD_206715 | JGI IMG/M metagenome (GOLD analysis project Ga0335074, IMG submission 206715) | Soil microbial communities from Loxahatchee National Wildlife Refuge, Florida, United States - Lox_Sample_2.3 | ecosystem: Environmental > Terrestrial > Soil > Wetlands | place: USA...
GCGCAGAACGCGCTGCTGGGCGGTGGCCGCTACGACGGTCTTTCGGAGATGATTGGCGGACCGAAGGCGCCGGGGATCGGCTTCGCGATGGGCCTGGACCGGCTGATCCTGACGCTCGAAGAAGCGGCGAAGAAAGCCGGCGCTGCAGCTGCCCCTGTGCCGCTGGCCGATGCGTACATCGCACCGATTGGTGAGGAGCACGCGGCGGCTGGCCTTGCGCTGGCCCGCGAACTGCGCCGCGCGGGGCTGCGCATCGAGCTGGGCGATGGGAGCTTCCGGTTGAAGAAGTCATTCGAGACGGGCAATAAGCTGGCGCGCGCCATCGTGCTGCTGGGCGAAGACGAGCACCGCTCCGGTATCCTGACAATGAAGGACTTCGCCACCGGCGAGCAGGTGAAAATCCCGCGCGGGGAGCTGGTGGAGGCGCTTCGCTAAACCGCAGATGCCTTCGGTGTTGGTCAGGCCAGGCTCTTCGAGTCCGCGGCTTCGCCGCTTCGCTCACGATGACAACTTTTATTGTCGTAAGGAAATGACTTTGCTCGATTTTCTCGGAACCCGCCAACGCACCCACACCTGCGGCCAGCTTCGCGCGGCTGACGCCGGACAGACCGTCACGCTGATGGGCTGGGTGAATCGCCGCCGCGATCACGGCAGCCTCATCTTTCTCGATCTGCGCGACCGCTACGGCATCACGCAGGTGGTTCTGGATAAGGACCTGGCTCCCGAAGGTCACGCCAGGGCCGAGCAGGCGCGCCCGGAATACGTGGTTGCGGCCATCGGCAAGGTGCGCCTGCGCGGGCCCGAGTCCGTGAACCCCAAAATGCCTACCGGTGAAATCGAAATCGCCGCGACTGAGCTGCTGCTGCTCAACGACGCGAAGCTGGCGCCGTTCTCGCCGGCCGAAGAGGCCATCGCCAACGAAGAAGTGCGCCTGAAGTACCGCTATCTCGACCTGCGCCGGCCAGAGATGCAGCGCAACTTCGAGATCCGCCACAAGGTCGCGCTGGCGGTGCGGGAATATCTGAACGCTCAGGGCTTCTTCGAGATCGAAACGCCGTTCATGACGCGCTCGACGCCCGAAGGTGCGCGCGACTACCTTGTGCCCAGCCGCGTGCACCCGGCGCATTTCTACGCGTTGCCGCAGTCGCCGCAGCTCTTCAAGCAGATCCTGATGATCTCGGGCCTCGACCGCTACTTTCAGATCGTGCGCTGCTTCCGCGACGAGGATCTGCGCGCCGATCGCCAGCCGGAGTTCACGCAGATCGATTTGGAGATGACGTTCCCGCAGCAGGAAACGATTTTTGCCGTCGTGGAAGGATTTTTGAAGGCGTCGTACGAGGTGATCGGGGAAGCCATCGCGACGCCGTTTCCGCGCATGACGTACGACGAGGCGATCCGCAGCTACGGCATCGACAAGCCCGATCTGCGCCTGCCGCCGATGACCGACGTCCGCGACGCTTTCACCTCCGAAGAGATTGCGGCGCTCAAGATTGAGCCGGGCCTGCCCATCATCGCCATCGTCATTCCCGGGAAGCGCGCGATGAGCAACACGCAGAAGAAGGCGTTCGCGCAGGAGATCAACGCGGCGGTCGCGGCCGACCTTGCCTTCCTCGACGTGGAGCGCCTCGCCGGCAGCGCGCTGTATGCACCGCTGGCGCAGCGCATCGACGCAGCCGCCGCGAAGAACTGCGGCCTCGCGCGGGTTGAGCCGGAGCATCGCCTGATCGTTCTGTCGCCGCGGGTCAGCGTCACCGCGCCGGCGAAGGACCACCTGTGGCTTTATAAGAAGGCCGGCCAGCTTCGCCTCGATCTCGCGAAACGCTTCGAGGACGATCACAGGGCTTTCGTGAAAAAAGGCAGCGCAGACGATTACAAATTTCTGTGGGTCACCGATTTTCCGTTCTTCGAGTGGGACGAGCAGACGAAGACCTGGACCTTCGCGCATCATCCCTTCACGTCGCCGCACGAAGAGGACCTGATGGCGGGCCGCATGACTTCGGACCCCGAGGCGGTGCGTGCGCTGGCCTACGACATCGTGCTGAACGGCATGGAGCTGGGGTCGGGTTCGATCCGTATTCACCGCCAGGACGTGCAGCAGCAGATCTTCCGCGCGCTTGGCATGAGCGACGAAGAAGCGAAGGAACGCTTTGGCTTTTTTCTGGAGGCGCTGCAGTACGGCACGCCGCCGCACGGGGGCATCGCGCTGGGGCTCGATCGCCTGGTAATGATCCTGGCCGGGGCGTCGAGTTTGCGCGACGTGATCGCGTTCCCGAAGACTGCGAAGGCCATCGACCTGATGGTCGACGCGCCGACGCCGGTGAGCGACGCGCAGCTCAAGGAGCTGCACATCCGGCCGGTGGTGCGCAGCTAAGCAAGTCAGCGTAAAGCGGCTCGCGAGTTCACGCGCGGAGTCCCATATCTGCCGAAGGCGGGCAGATATAGGGCACGACGCAGCGCCGAGATTTCCTCAGGCGCGGGCGGGACTCTGTCCATTTTCGGCAAGTGCGACAACGCAAATTAAAGACAGTGTGCTTGTTGCAGATTTATCTTGACAATCGTCGCGAGTGCAGATTAAAGTGAAGACGGTCACTATCGACTCAACGGAGGTTCCCCATGCGAAGAATCCTCGTTGCAAGCATGCTCTCTTCCTTCGCGCTTGCTGCCGCCGCTGCCACGCCCCAACCCAACAACAACGCCGCTGACGCAACCTCGGCAACCACCAACCGCGTCACCACCGGCATCACCGCTCCCCAGCTCAGCAACTCCGCCGTCGTTCATATCCCCGACGACGCGATCCTCGACACCTGCCCCAACCCCGCCAGAATGATGGTTCGGCTTAACCTCGATGCCAGGGGCAACACGACCGGCGCTGAGGTTCTGCACTCCATCTCCCCGGCCGTCGATGCGCACGTGATCGCGGCTGTCCGGCAGTTCCACTGGCGTCCCGCTTCGCTCGATAATCAGCCCATCCCACTGACGGTCAATCTCACCGTCGAAGTCCAGCACTAAGGCGAACACGAACTCCGGCAATCCTTCGGTATGGCGGCAGCGCTGCTGACAGGTGGGGTGTCTCTGCCACATCCTGTGCCCGATATCTGTCCTCCATTTCGGCTCCCGTCAGGGGAAGCCGGAATGGGGGACATTTTTTGCGGCAGAAATGGAGTCCGCCGGCAAGGCCCATGAGGCTGCAGCCGCCTCATCCATCGGGTGGCCTCAGCGCGCTCTGCTCCGGCCGGAGCTACAGGCGCCGCGCGCCGGAACGAGACACCGATCCGCGCGGCCCCGCTCGGCTAACGAAGGGGCCCGAATGATAGTCTTGAATCTTGCGATCCCTTATCTGAGGTTTCTTGCCGCGTGAAAGCTGTGATGTCTCGTCTTGTGCCCCTGCTGGCTGTGGGCACCCTGTTCAGCCCGCTGCCCCGCCTCCACGCCCAGGTTACGGCCACCGCCCCGGAAGCGGAAGCGCCCGAGTACACGCAGCGCTGGGACATCTATGGCGGCGCGCAGTACATGCATTTCAATCCCGGCACGGGCCGCGGCAACGGCGTTGCGGCGGTCAACCTTCTGGGCTGGAACGGCTCGGCGACGGCCTGGTTCCGACAGCGCTGGGGCATTGAGGGCTCGGTGCGGGGCGTTTATGGCAACCTCACCGTCCCGGCCAACCCGTACGACGTCCCCGCCAACCCGCCCATGTCGGAGCACCTGTTCCTGTTCGGCCCCAGCTTCCGGTTTTATCGCGGAACCCGCGCCACGTTTGGAGCGCACACGCTGATCGGCGCGGCGTACGGCGACTTCGACTCGGGATTTCCCGCGGGCATTCCACCCCAGGACGTGAACATCTACAACGACAAACTGGGCTTCGGCTACGCCATCGGCGCGTTCACGGACTACAACGTCACGCCGCGCTGGTCTGTCCGCCTGATCGGCGACTGGCAGCCGACGCACTACGGCTTCTCGCAGCAAAACGAGTTCGCCGGCTCGGTGGGGCTGGTTTACAAAGTTGGGAAGCTGAACAAGTAGATTCGCGCGCTGGCTTGGGGCTTGCTGCTAGTTGTCCCGGTGCTTCCGCATATAGACTTCGAACTTCCTTGCGGCCCGGCGGCGTTTCCAGCGGTAGTACTGGTTGCGCAGGCCGAAGAGGCTTTCGCTGCCGGCGAAAGCGAAGCCGCGGCGCGGCGCAAATCTGAGATACAGCCAGCCGAACAGTGCGCCGCCCAGTTCCGCAATCGCCGCCAGGTGCATCACCGTAAAAAGCAGGGCCGCGGCTACCAGCATCCACACCCACACGAAGTACTTCGCCTTGATCGTCATGGGCAGCGGGAACAGCATCATGTCCAGATCGCCGTAGCGCACGCCGTAGACGATGAGCAGGCCGAAGATGCCGCCCCAGCAACTGAAGAGCGGCATCATGGGCGGCACAAAGAGCGAGAGCACGAGGCCGCAGAGGCCCGCGCCCACCACCGACACGAAGAAAATCTCCAGCAGCCAGCGCGAGCCGTGATTGGCCTCGAGAAAGCTCGCCGTGAACCACAGCGACAGCAGTTCGAGCAGTGTGCCGATGATGCCGAAGTGGACCAGCGGGTAGGTGGCCAGTTGCCACACGAATCCATGGCGCAGGACCAGGCCGGGGTCGAGGGCGAACAGGGTCGTCAGATCCGCCGCCAGCCCGCGCGCGAACACGCCCAGAATCAGCAGCAGGAAAAACGAGGCGAGGTTCCACAGCACCAGCTGGCGCGTGACCCCGCGAAAATCCGAAAATCCGAAAACTCCACTCGTAAGGCGCGGCACGGGCTTATTGTCTCATTGGCGGTGCAGGAAGCGCCGCCCGGTGTTGGATGCGCGCAGCGGCCGATTCGCGTCAGCGCTGCATTTCCGGCAGCGGCACGACCGCAGGGCTGCAGTGCCCTGCCGCATCCACGGCACGCACGCCGAAGATTACGTTGTCCTTCGAGACGGGCAGGGTCACGGAGTACGTCGCAGGCTGGCCGTTCCGGCCGCCATCCATGCTGAAGGAGGGCCCAGCCTTGTCTGCCATCACCGATCGCTCCCAGTCCGGGGCGTCCGTTGCCCGCCACACGATTTCATACTTCGTGCCCGCGGGCGCGCCCAGCCCGTCCTGCCAGGTGATGGTCGTGTTGTTGAGGGAATTGTTAAACGCAGGCCCGGGCCGCGGAAACTGCACGTTCACGGGCTCCGGCGGCGCGCTGGCCAGCACGGCCAGGGTGGCCGCATTCAATCGCGCCACGCGCGCCACGTAGTTGAAATCGACATACTGGAGGAGGTCGCCGTACTGCACGCCGTTCTCCACGCGCACGTTCTGGTGCTGATGGTTGAAGTCCTCGCGCCACTCGGTAAAGCGCACCGCGGCAAAGCCCTCCTCGTTGAACGACTCGTGATCGCCGCCGCGCAGAAAGCGGTCGTGCCGGAACTCCAGAACCGGCTCGAGGCCGGTGGCAATCGGCTGCGAGGTATTTGCGGGCGATGCAGTGTAGGTGCGCGCCGTGTAAGTGATGGCGCGAGCCAGCTCCCGGGATGGGGAGTCGCTGTCGTAGCCAAGGAAGAGAATTCTGCGGATCTCTTCGGGCGTCGCTGTTGCCGGGATCGGCTCCGAGAAGACGCGCACCGCATGCTTGTCCTGAAACTGATCGCCGGGCGTCGTGTTGCCGCCCACGATGTCGTTGTTCAGCACGCCTTCCAGCTGCCAGCCTTCCTGCTTCGCCAGTTCAGCCAGTTGTTTGCTGCCATAGAGTCCCTGCTCTTCACCGGCCACGGCGACAAACACCAGCGTCGCCGGCAGCTTGAGGTGGCTCAGGGCCCGCGCGCATTCGAGGCTCACCGCCACTCCGCTCGCGTCGTCGTTCGCGCCCGGCGCCTCGGCGTGGGTGTCAAAGTTAGTGCTGTTCCGCGAATCGTAATGGCCGGTCACCAGCAGCATCCGCGCCGCCTGCCGGGGATCGTTGCCGCGCAGCACCGCATAGATATTGGTGATGGTCGTGGGCTTCGTCACGCGCGCGTTCGGCCCCGCACCCGGCGGCTGCGTGAAGGTGTCGCGCTTCACTTCGAGGCACCCGCCGCACTCCGCGGAGATTTCCTTAAACTGCGCCTCAATCCAGTCCGCGGCAGCGTTGATGCCCGTGCCGGGAGGCAGATCGGTTTCCATGCTGGAGAGCGTGCTGCGGTTGCGGAACCCCACCAGCGCCGCAATCGTATGCTGGATACGAGAGGGGGAGATGCGATCGAGGGCCGCAGCGATCTTCTTATCAGCAGGTGCGGCCGGAATCGGCGTACCGATGGCATCCAGATCGCGCCGCCCGGCATCGCCGGTAGTGTGGTTGGCGCCCAGCGCGGGTGCGGCGATGGCGGCGAGAGCGAGCAACAGCGTGGAACGGGAGCGGACGGTTCTCATACCTGTCGAGTATGCACGATCCGCATGCGGCGCACAGCGGCTTGACGCGCGGGGCGCTTCTCTTCAAAACTAACGGAGGCACCATCATTTTTCGGAACGGCTTCCTCCTGTGGAGCCATACATACCTGAGCGGCGGCCGGTTGCCGTGCGCGGCGCACAGAACACGATCGAGGCTTTGAAATTTTCTGAATGTTCAGCCAGACTTTTCCCCTGGGATTGCGTCATCCTGATGGACAATTAAATCCCCCTTCTCCTGGTGGAGGAATGCATGCCAATTTGCCCTGAATGCGAAACCGCTCTCGATTTCGATGAAGAGGAAGTCGAGGAAGGCGACGTCATTGTCTGCGATGAGTGCGGGACCGAGTACGAAGTTGTCGCCACCGATCCCATCGAACTGAGCAAGGTGGAAGAAGACTACGAGGACGAAGAAGAGCCCGGCGAAGAGGAGGAAGAGTGACGCGGACACGGCGGTCTCTTCGCCTCGGCGGTTTCTTCGTTGCTGCGCTGCTTCTGCTGGCCACGGCCGGCGTCGCGTCCAACGCGCGTGCGCAGGACCAGGGTTTTGGCGTCAAGCAGCTTCAGGGGAAAGTCCTCGGCGCGCAGAATGCGATATTGAGCGGCGCCATCGTCTACCTCGAGAACTCGCGCAACAACGACATCAAGTCCTACATCACGGAGACCGACGGCGCCTATCACTTCGCCAATCTCTCCGCCGACACGGACTACACGCTCTGGGCCTCGTTCAAGGGCAGGAAGAGTTCCGTGAAAACCATCAGCTCGTTCGATTCGCGCAAGAACGTCTTTATCGATCTGCACATCAAGCAATAGGGTGCAGGGAAACAAAAACGCCATCCTCGCGGATGGCGTTTCGTTTTCCTGAGCTCTGATCTCTGAGCTCTGCGCCCTGTTCGGCTACCGTTCCCTCTTCCAGTTCACGAGATCGCCCAGGGTCGTGGTCGAGCTCGAAACCGGTTGCTTGTAAGCTTCCACGTCGGCGCGGCTGGCTTCGTCGCCGCTGACGGCCCGTACGCTGAGCGCCACTTTCTTCTCTTCCTGGTTCATGCGGATGATCTTGAAGTCCATTTCCCTGCCCTGTTCCAGCTTCACCGGCACGCCGTGCCCGTCGGTGGCTTCGGAAACGTGGCACAGACCCTCCACGCCCTCGGCGATCTCCACGAAGGCGCCGAACTGCGCGGTCCTGAGCACCTTGCCCTTCACGACATCGCCCACGCGATGCTGCGCGAAGAAGGTCTCCCACACATCGGGCTGGAGCTGCTTGATGCCCAGCGACAGCCGGCGGTTCTCCGGCTCCACGCCCAGCACCACCGCGCGCACCTTCTCGCCCTTCTTCAGGACTTCAGAAGGATGTTTGACGCGCTTGGTCCAGCTCAGATTGCTCACGTGCACCAGGCCGTCGATACCGTCCTCGATCTCGATGAACGCGCCAAAGTCGGTCAGGTTGCGCACCCGGCCCTCCACGGTGGTCCCGGTCGGATACTTATCGCCCAGGTGCTCCCACGGATTCTCGAGCAGTTGCTTCATGCCCAGCGAAATGCGCCGGTCCCCGGGGTTCACCTGCAGGATCACGGTCTCGACCTCGTCGCCCGGCTTCACGATCTTCGACGGGTGCTTCATGCGCTTCGACCAGGTCATCTCCGAGACGTGCACCAGGCCCTCGATGCCCTGCTCCAGCTCCACGAAGGCGCCGTAGTCGGTCACGCTCAGCACGCGTCCGCGCACGTGGGCACCGATGGGATAGCGCTCCGCCGCATCGAGCCACGGATCGGGCGTGAGCTGCTTGAAGCCCAGGGAGACGCGCTGCTTCTCTTTGTCGAACTTGAGCACCTTCACCTGGATCTCGTCGCCGACGTTGACCAGGTCGCGCGGATGCGTGAGGCGGCCCCACGACATGTCGGTGATGTGCAGAAGACCGTCGATCCCGCCCAGGTCCACAAACGCGCCGTAGTCGGTCAGGTTCTTCACGGTGCCGGTCAGCACCGCGCCCTCTTCCAGGTGTTCCAGAGTGTGGGAGCGGCGCTCCTGCTGCTCTTCCTCGAGGATCTCCTTGCGCGAAACCACCACGTTGCCGCGCTTCTTGTTCAGCTTGATCACGCGGACCTGGATCGACTGCCCGATCCACGCGTCGAGGTTCCGCACCGGCCGCAGCTCGAGCTGCGATCCCGGCAGGAATGCCTTGATCCCCACGTCCACCGTCAGGCCGCCCTTCACGCGGCCGACCACGATCCCGGTCAGCGGAATCTTCTCCTGCGAAGCCTTCTCCACCGTATCCCACACGCGCAGCCGCTGGGCCTTCTCGTACCCCAGCAGGTAGCCGCCCTCCGGCTCCTCGCGCTCGATCACCACGTCCACCGCGTCGCCGGGCTTCAGTTTGGGCTGCCCGGTGTGATCCACCACCTGTTCGATCGGGATCAGCCCCTCGGACTTCATGCCCACGTCGACGACTACGTGCTTGTCAGTGAGCTTGATGACCGTTCCGGAGACGATCGCGGAATCGTCGAATGCCTGCGCGGCGGCTTCGGCGGCCTGCTCGCGGTCGAACGACTCGAGGGCGGCGGCGAAGTCCTCCATGCTGAGATCGGGCTCTTCGTGATGATCCTCGGCGTGAGCCTCATCAGCGTGCGCGGTCTGCTCGGCTTCGGAAGCAGCTTCCGGGTTAGGGGTGGTCTCGGTTGACGGCGCGGTTGGCTCCGTCGCGGGTTCAAGCGTTGGGGTTTCCAGTTCGGTGTTCAGAGGAGTGCTCTCGGTTTGTTCAGGATTGAGGACGTCTGCCATGCAGCCAGCTCCGGGACTCGATCGCGGCTCCCGCGGTTCCGCGCCGCAGCGAGAATCCGGCCCCTGCTTCGTGACCCGATTGCTGCTGCGGATTTCTTCGTCTTCAGCGTCCCGGATTCAGTCCGCGGCGCGGTTTCGGCGAAGGTCGGGGATCGCCGCTTCCAATCTCCGCTCCTTACGCGGAGCAACCCTCATGGAGACGGTGCGGTGTGGGAGGCGCAACATCGTTCTCCAAACAGGAGCACCCGGCAGGACAGGGATGAACAGGAGTGGCGATCACGGGCCTGCGCAACGAATCCCGCGCGCGCAAACCCCCTGTAAAAACTATAGTGCTGCCCTATGGGCGTGTCAATTCATTCACGATGAGCATCCGGTAAATCTCCTAACACTTTCGTCATGAATTTTTCGCATCGTTTCCACCGTTTTGCCATCGCGCAAAAGGCAAAAGGAGCGGCCGTGGCCGCTCCTTTCCCTTGAGTAAATCGCCCTGGTTTACAGCTGCGGCGCTGCCGGCGTGGCAGGCGCGCCATCGCCCGGCGCAGGCGGAGGCCCGTCCTGCGCGTCTCCCTGCGGTGCGGCCCCACCCTGCGGCTGCGGCGGCGCTGCGGCCGGCGGAGGACCCTGCGGCCCCTGCCCCGGCTGTCCGTGACGGCGCCATGCGCCCGGGCCGCCTTCTTTGCCGTCGCGACCGTCGCGTCCGCGGAACTGCCCCATACGATCCTCGCGCTCCGCGTGCATCGCCTTCAGCTTCTGCCACTGGTCGGCCGTCAGCGTCTTGCGAATATCAAACAGCATCCGCGCATTCGCCTTTTCCAGTTCCGCGCGCGCCTGGGCGATCTTGTCGATCTGCGCCAGCACCTCATCCTCGTTCGGCTGGTCGGCCCCGATCATCGGCTGCAGCAGCAGTTCCTGCTTTTCCAGGTTCGCGTTCAAATCCACCAGGTTCAGCCGATGCTGCTGGAAGATGTCGTCCATCTTTTTCTTCTGGTCGTCGGTCACGCCGATGGCCTGCGCGAGGTGCGGATCGCGCCACCAGCGCCCGAAGTGTTCGTCATGGAAGGTCCGCTCCATCGGGGGGCGTCCCCATCCGTCGTGTCCCGGCCCACCTGGTCCACCGGGTCCGCCCGGGCCCTGTGCAGCCGCGAAGCCGCTCGAAACCAGGCAGAATGTCAGCGCGAATAAAAATTTATTTTTGAATTGCATGTTCCTTGTTCTCCGTAACCGTCGTAGTCGTGGCCGTCGTGGCCTGGTCGCTCAGATCTTCCAGCGGCTGCAGGGCATCCGGCACATCTTCTGAAACTTCGCTGTCGATCTGGTTCATCAGCTGCGTGTCGTCCACGCTGGCCTGCGCATTAGCAGCGGCCGTCTGCACCAGCGGCTTTACCGGCGTGCCCGCGATCGCCGCGGTGTGGTGCAGATGGATGTACGCGGGCCCGATCACCGCCGCCGCGAGCGCCGCGCCCAGGGCGGGCACCAGCACCAGCCGCATCCGCAGTCCAGCCGCCCGGCGCTCCGCCGGCACAAACGACCGCGAGGGCTGCTTCTCAGCCACGTGCCGCATCGCCGAGCGGTACAGGCTGAGGGTCTGGGCGATTTCTCGCATCTCGTCCCGCGTCTCCGCTCCGCTTTCTCCCGGATTCTCTCTGCGGAATATCATCGTTTTCCTCCCATGCGCTCCCGAAGAATAGCCAGCGCCCGATACAGGTGTGATTTCACCGTGCTCAGGTTCATCCCGATCGTCTCCGCGATCTCCTCCAGCTCCAATTCCTCCACGAACCGCAGCACAAATACCGATCGCTGCTGCGCCGACAATTCGTCGACCGCCTTCCACACCGCGGCCACCTGGTCCCGCGCCAGCGCTGCGCTCTCCGGCGAGCTGCGCCCGTCGGGGATCCAGTCGCTGATGTCCATCACATCCAGCGCCGTCCCCCGCGTCTTCTGCCAGAACCGCAGGCTCCGGCTGCGCAGGTGATCCCGCATCAGGTTCACCGCAATACGGGTGAGCCACGTGCTCAGGCTGGAGTCGCCGCGGAACTGGTGCCGCGCATTCCA
>Ga0335074_10014032_pt1 | contig 11251 bp, 8 predicted proteins | sample Lox_Sample_23_FD_206715 | JGI IMG/M metagenome (GOLD analysis project Ga0335074, IMG submission 206715) | Soil microbial communities from Loxahatchee National Wildlife Refuge, Florida, United States - Lox_Sample_2.3 | ecosystem: Environmental > Terrestrial > Soil > Wetlands | place: USA: Florida...
GCGGATAATGATCGAGCAGTCGACGACGTAGGTCACCGGCGGCCGTCGCTGGCGAACGACCGCAGATCCTCGATGGTGTAACTGACCGGTTCACGGGACGCGATGTCCGCCATCACCTCCTCGATGGGAGGCGCCTGCGCCTCGCGCGCGAGCAGGTCGCGGAGGTAGGCGGCCAGTGACTGCCCACGCGCATCCGCCCTGGCCTTGAGGATGGCGACGACCTCGACGGGCACGTCGCGGACTTGCACCACAGTCGTATCCATGCGCTAAGTATATGTGGTTTTGCATGCATGATGCATGCGAGCTTCTTCTTGAAGATCAGCGTTTGATCTCGGCCAGGAGAGCCCAGGTGTTGACGATTCCCGCCGTGGCCGCTACTCTGCCTGCGGCGCAGGCGAAGGAACAGACGAAGATGGCCGTGCCTCAAGATTCGGCCGCAGCAGACCGTCGAGCCATCCGAATGATCGCGCGTGGTACAGAGTTCTGGCTCCCGCTTCGCAGTGATCGCCCGCGCCTTCTGCCGCGGTGAAGTGGATGTACTGCTTCTCGCACGTCAGCGCCTCGGCCAGCTGCGGGGCGGATGCGCTGATGTCGTCTCCTTCGGCGTCGCAGACCAGCGTCGGACAGGTGATCTGGGCGGCGTGATCCTTGAGCGAGTACTCGCGCAGGGCAAGCAGGTAGTCGATCGGACTGCTGACACCGTGCACGAGCTGACCACGCCGCAGCGCCCAACCAGCCGTCGGCTTGCTGGCCAGTGAACGCAGGACCCGGCGCAACACCGCGGTGGCCAGCGGCTGACCGTCAGTCAGGCCCCGCGCCAGCGGAGCGGGGATCCGCCGTAGCGCGGCGGCGAACAGGTCGTAGGAGCCGCAGTCCGCGATGCACGCGGCAAGCCGATGCTCCACGCTGGCCGCACGGGGAGCGAGGTAGCCGCCCAGGCTCAGGCCGATCAAGGCGATCCTGGCCGGGTCCACGTCAGGCCGGGTCAGCAGGTAGTCCACGACGGGCGTGATCACCGCCCCCCAGTCCGGACGCATCACCAGCCCCTGCTGAACCAGCGCTGCTCCCTGTCCCGGCCCGTCGAAGGCCAGCACGTTGTAACCGCGGGCGAGCGCCGCGGCGCCATTGGAGAAGTAGAGTTCCTCCGCCGTACCGTCATAGCCGCCGGTCAGGATCACCGTCGGGCGCGGCTCGGATTCCGGGCCCGGCCGGAAGAAGTAGCCCGGCAAGGTGGTGCTCTCGTACGGGATCTGCAGGATCTCCGGCGGTTCCGCGAGCAGCGCCGCGCCGGCCCGGAACGCGCTGGCCTGCCGGGCGTAGCTGTCGACCAGGCGCGCGTCAAGCGGCGCTCCCAGCAGCATGACCCCCGCCGTCCTGAAGTAGCTCGAGGCCCGGAAGAAGGCCAGCTGGGCGGTCTCCAGCCGCCCGGCCGCCTGCTCGGTCTCGGCCAGCGCCAGCACCGAATCTGCCGTCGACGTCCACGCCGAATGCCAGCTCGTCAGGTCGGTCCCGTGTACCGCGGTCGCCGTCGTCAGGCACTCTCCGACATCTGCGCCGCCGTAGGGCACCACCCCGACGGCGCGCAGCGTCTGCGCGTCGAGCAACTCGTCCTTCACCGCGAGATGCGTCATGGCCGGAAACCAGGCGCCGCTCAGCTGTGCCGGCCGGTGATGGCCACGGTCACGCCCACGCCGATCATGGCCAGCCCACCGACCCCCCCGACCATCTCGATGCGGCGGGGCGAGCGCGCGAACCAGGCCCGCACGGCGCTGGCCGCGAACCCCCAGGAGCAGTCCGAGACCGCCCCGATGAACACCGAGACCAGCGCCAGCAGCAGCATCTGCTCCGGCACGTGCCCCGCCGCCCGGTTCACGAACTGCGGCAGGATCGCGCCGAACAGGATGTACGCCTTGGGGTTGGTGATGCCCACCACGGCCCCGTCCCGCGCCGCCCGCCACCCCTCCTTCGGCGGGGTCGCCACCGCCATCGCGGAAGCCAGCGACTTGCGGTGACGGATCGCGTGGATGCCCAGCCAGATCAGGTACACCGCGCCCGCGATCTTCACGATCACGAATACCTCGACCGAACGCTCCAGCAGCGTGCCCAGCCCCACGGCCACGCACGCGGCCACGACGTAATTGCCGCAGGCGTGCCCGAGCGCGGTGGCCAGCGCGGTCCGGCGCCCGTGCGCCAGCGCCCGCCCGACCACGAACAGCACACCCGGCCCGGGGATGACGATCAGCACCAGCGAGGCCAGCCCGAAACCCAGCAGCTGCCCGCCGGAGATCATTGCCCGCCCGCCAGCAGCGAGGGACCGAGCGAGCGCAACTCGGCCACCGAACGCACGCCCAGCAGCTGCATGGTCCGCTTGAACTGCTCGGCCAGGATGTCCAGCGCCTTGTTCACGCCCGCCTCGCCCCCCGCCATCAGACCGTACAGGTAGGCGCGGCCGATCGCGCAGGCGTCCGCGCCGAGCGCGAGCGAGACCGCGATATCCGAGCCGTGCCGGACCCCGGAGTCGACCAGCACGGCCACGTCCGGCCCGACCATATCCCGGACGGGGGCGATCGTCTCCACCGGCGGCACCGAACGGTCCAGCTGCCGCCCGCCGTGGTTGGACAGCTGCACGCCGTCGGCCCCGACCGAGACCGCGCGCTGCGCGTCGGCTGGCCCCAATGGCCCCTTGACGATCAGCCGCCCCGGCCACCGGGACCGCAGCTCGGCGATGTCGTCCCAGCTGATCGCCGGGTTGAACAGCGTCCCGGTGTCCTCGATGGTCACCGCGTCGTGCCCGGCGAAGTTCGCGAAGTCGATGGCCGGGCTGCGCAGCATCCGGGTCCAGTAGCCCGGCTTGGCCGCGATGCTGGCCAGCGTGCTGAGCGTCAGCGAGGGCGGGATGACCAGCCCGTTGCGCCGGTCCCGGGTCCGGTGGCCGGTCACGAAGCAGTCCACCGTCACCACGAGCACCCGGTACTTGGCCGCGGCGGCCCGGTCGACCAGCTCCTTGTTCAGCCCTGCGTCCCGCAAAATGTACAGCTGGAACCACAGATCCGGCTGAGCGGCAGAAGCGACGTCCTCGATGGTGGTGGTGGCCATGGTGGACAGCGTGTACGGCAGCCCGTGCTTCTGCGCGGCCCGGGCCGCGGCGATTTCGCCCGCCGGGTGCATCATCCGGGTGTACCCGGTCGGGCACAGGGCCAGCGGCAGCGGCACCACCGAGCCGAGGAACGCGGTGGAGGTGTCGGCTTCGGACACGTTCACCAGCGTCCGCGGCTGGAACCTTATCCGCTGAAACGCCCGGACATTGGCCCGCAGCGACACCTCCTCGTCGGCCCCGCCGTCCACGTAGTCGAAGACCGGGCGCGGGGTCAGCCGACGCCCCATGGCGCGCAGATCGGCGATGTCGTGGCAGGCGGAGAGCCGGCGGCGCGTCGCGTCACGCTCGATCGGCTTGACCCGGATCAGGTCGCGTATCTCCGAAACCCTCATGGAAGGGACGATACGCGGCCGCCCGGCTCAAGCCTATAAAACTAAACCTATCGGAATTATTGCCATAGCGCGATAGGGTCGTATCCATGTCTCTGCGTTTCCACTGGTTCCTCCCGACCAACGGCGACGGCCGCGACATCGTCGGCGGCGGCCACGGCGTGGCGACCGGCGCGGCGGGCACCATCCGCCCCGCCACCCTCGGTTACCTCGGCCAGGTCGCACGCAGCGCCGAGCAGCTCGGGTTCGAGGCCGTGCTCACCCCGACCGGCATCTGGTGCGAGGACGCCTGGCTGGTCACCGCGATGCTCACCGAGGTCACCGAACGCCTGAAGTTCCTGGTCGCGTTCCGGCCCGGCCTCATCTCGCCCACGATGGCCGCGCAGATGGCCGCCACCTTCCAGCGCCACTCCCAGGGCCGCCTGTTGCTCAACGTGGTGACCGGCGGCGAGGCCACCGAGCAGAAGGCCTACGGCGACTTCCTGGACAAGGCGCAGCGCTACGCGCGATGCGGGGAGTTCCTGGACATCGTCACCGGGCTGTGGCGCGGCGAGACCGTCACCTACGACGGCGCTCACCTGCGAGTGGAGGGCGCCCGGCTGGCCCGGCTGCCCGACCCGCGGCCTGAGCTGTACTTCGGCGGTTCCTCGGCCGAGGCCGGCCCGGTCGCGGCCCGGCACACCGACGTCTACCTGACCTGGGGCGAGCCGCCCGCGGCGGTCGACGCCAAGCTGCGCTGGATGGACGGCCAGGCCCACGAGGCCGGCCGCACCCTGCGCTACGGCATCCGCCTGCACGTGATCAGCCGGGACACCTCGCACGAGGCCTGGCTGCAGGCCAACCGGCTGATCGAGGGCGTCGACGAGGCCATGATCGGCAAGGTGCAGGCGCAACTGGCCCGCAGCGAGTCCGAGGGCCTGCGCCGGATGCGCCAACTGCACGGCGGCTCCCGCGACAACCTCGAGGTCTCGCCGAACCTGTGGGCCGGCGTCGGGCTGCTCCGCGGCGGCGCCGGCACCGCGCTGGTCGGCAGCCACGCCGAGGTAGCCGACCGGATCGAGGAGTACGCCCGGCTCGGGATCAGCGAGTTCATCCTGTCCGGCTACCCGCATCTGGAGGAGGCCTACTGGTTCGCCGAGGGCGTGCTCCCGGTCCTGCGAGCCCGCGGCCTGTGGCAGCACCCGGCCGCGGACACCCTGGACGGCACCCCCAACGCGGTCCCCTTCACGCCGACCTCCGGCCCCGCCGTCCCCGCCCACGCCCCCGGCTGACGTCCCGCTCACCGGCCCGCCGCATCGTCTTTTCTTGATGCCGAACGGACGGGTGGTTACACCGCCCCGAACTCCTGCCACGCGAAACGGAGGCCCACGCCGTGCGTATCGCTATCGTCACCGGCAACCCCAAGCCCGCGTCCCGCACCCACCACGCGGCCCTGGCCGTGGCCGACGCGCTCGCCGCGGCGCTGGGACCGGACGAGCCGCAGCTGGAGATCGACCTGGCCGAGCACGCGTCCCGCCTGTTCGACTGGTCCGACCCCGAACTCTCCCGGCTGACCGCCGAGGTCGCCTCGGCCGGCCTGGCCGTGTTCGCGTCGCCCACCTACAAGGCCGCCTACACCGGCATGCTCAAGTCCTTCCTCGACCGGTACGGCAGCAACGGCCTGTCCGGAACCGTCGCGGTGCCCGTCATGACCGGCGGCTGGCCCGGCCACATGCTGGCCGTCGAGGTCCACCTGCGCCCCGTCCTGGTCGAACTCGGCGCCACCGTCCCCGCTCGCGGCCTGTTCGTCGCCGAGCCCGACATCGGCGACCCGGACGCCGTCATCGCCCGCTGGGCGGAAAGCGCCGTACCGCTGATCCGTCGCGCCGTGACCGCCGCCTAGCGCCACAGCCAGCCCGGTTACGATGCCTCGATGACGCCCGAGCGCTGGATGCGGGCCGCGCTCGAACCTGCTCTCACGCTGTTCCGCATGCCGATCAACCTAACTGGTCCTCGCGTGCCCGCGGCTGTGACCCGCTGCGGGAGGATGGCAGGTGCTGCCGAGACCAGAAAGGCGTGAGTCGTGAGCGAGCCCGGACTGCAACTGACCGCGGAGCTCCTGGTGGACGGGGCCGGACTGCTGGACACGGTGATCTCCCCGGACGGCCGCCTGGTCGCCTACGTGGTCAGCACGCCGGACGGGAAGCGGGGCAGGCTCCGCACGTTGTGGGTCGCTTCCGCCGACGCCAGTTCGCCGCCGGCCAGGCTGACCGCCGGACCGGCGCTGACCGGTGCCCCGCGATGGGCCCCGGACTCGGCCTCGCTCGTATTCGTCTCGGCTGGCCAGCTGCACCGGATCGGCCTCGGCGGCGCTGCGGCCGAAGCGCTGACCAGCTGGCGCGGCGAGATCGCCGGTCATCTCCCGTTGGCCGGCGGCCGGCTGATCGCCGTCATCGCCACCGACGAGCCCAACCAGGAGGACGAGCGCCGCCAGGCCGAAGGCGACGACGCGATCGTCTGGGGTCAGGACGTGCCCCCCAATCGGCTGCGCCTGCTCGACCTCGCCCAGCCGGGCCTCACCCTGGTCGGCGGGCTGGGCGACCGCCACGTCGTCGAGGTGGTGCAACAGCCCGGCGGCGGCCCGCTGGCTGTGATCAGCTGGGCCTGCCCGCAGGACGAGCCCGGCGCCTTCACGGCCATGCTGCACGTCGTCGATCTGGACACGGGGAACGTCCACGACCTGGGCCGGATCGGGCTGGACGCGCGCTCGCCCGCGTGGTGGCACAACGGCCGCCACTGGCATCTGGCCCACCTGGCCGTAACCCCTCCCGGCCTGATCGGCGGTATGGCCGTCTTCGACGCGGCCGTGCCCGCCGAAGGCGCCGCGGGGGAGCACCGCAACCTGACCGCGGGCCTGCCCGTCTGCCCGGCCGAACTCGTGCAGGTCGCCGACGGTCCTCCGCTGGCGCTGTTCGCCGACGGGCTCGACACCGCGGTCTACCGGCTCGACCCCGCCGCGCGGCGGTTCCACCGCGAGTCCGCCCGGCCTGGCCATATCGACATGCTCACCGCGAGCGATTCGGGGACGATGATCGCGGTCCGGGCGAGCACCGCCTACCAGCCGAAAGACGTTCACGCCGGGCCGCCTGGCGGACGGCTGGTCCGGCTCAGCGACACGCGGCCGGAGGCTCGCCAGATCCGGTGGGGCACCCAGGAACGCCTGTCCTATCAGGCTTGCGACGGGCTCGAGCTTGACGGGCTGCTCGTCCTGCCGCCGGGCCGCGGCCGCGCCGGCGGCCCGTTCCCGCTGGTCACCTGGGTCCACGGAGGACCCTACGGCCGGTGGGCCGACCAATTCCACGACAGCTGGCGGGCTCCCGGGCAATGGCTCGCCGCCGCCGGATACGCCGTCTTCCTGCCCAATCCGCGCGGCGGCCAGGGACACGGCCATGAACGCGCGGCCATGGTGGCCGGCGCGGTCGGCACCGACGAGTGGACCGACATCCTGAGCGGGATCGACCTGCTGGTCAAAGAGGGCGTAGCGGATCCGGGCCGGCTCGGGATCGGCGGATGGAGCCACGGCGGCTTCATGGCCGCGTGGGCGGTGGGGCAGACCGATCGCTTCCAGGCCGCGCTGATGGGCGCCGGGATCAGCGACTGGGGCATGCAGGTCGGCGTGGGCGAGCTCGGCACCCAGGAGGCCGGGCTCGGCGGCAGCAGCGGCTGGGAGGGCCCCGGCCCGCACCGTCACGACCAGCTCAGCCCGGTCTCCTACGCCTCGAAGGTCCGCACCCCGGTGCTGATCGTGCACGGCCAGGACGACACCAACGTCCCGGTCGGCCAGGCGATCTACTTCCACCGCGCGCTGTCGGCGTTCGGGGTTGAGAACGAGCTCGTCATCTATCCTCGCGAGGGCCATGGGACCACCGAACGCCAGCACCAGATCGACCTGCTCCGCCGCATCCGGACCTGGTTCACCCGCTGGCTCCCCAGTCCGGCCGCGACCTGACCGGCGGCGCTTCGACTATGCGGCTGGGCTGGCAGGTGAAACGATCGTGCCGTGATGCCACCCCAGCCGGGAGCGATCCAGGTCACGGACCGGCTTGAGCGCCGGATCCGCAAGCCGGTCGACCTGCTGCGCTGCATCACCTCGGGCATCGAGATCATCGTGCTGGCCGTGGCCGGCGTGGCGGCGAGCGCCACCACGACCGGCGTGGAGACCGACATCGTCGGCGCGAGCGGGCGGCTGCACACCCTGCTGGTGGTGGCCCGGCCCTTGGTGCTGTTCGCCATCCTCATCGTCCCCGTCGCGCTGGCCGTCCGCCAGCTCGTCCGGCGCCAGATACAGCGGCTCGCCGAGGCGGTGGCCACCGGGATCCTGGCCGCAGTGGTGGCGGCCGTGCTCAACGTCGCGCTGGAGCGCGAGGTCACGGCCCGGCTGTACGACGCGATCATCATGTCCCGCCCGGGCGCCAGCCACGCCGCGGCGCTGGATCCGTACCTGGCCGGCGTGGTGGCCTACGCGACGATCATCGGCCTGTCCGGCCGGCCGGGCTGGCGGAACGCCCTCTGGGTGGCCGTCGGCGTCTACGCGCTTGTCCACCTGGTCGACCTGAACACCACCCTCCTCTCGCTGCTGCTCACGCTGCTCGTCGGGCGCACGATCGGCCTCGGCATCCGGTACGCGGCAGGCAGCCCGTCGCTGCGGCCCAGCGCCACGGAGATCGCGACGGCGCTGAACGGCGCGGACCAGCAGGTGACCGGGATGGCCCGGCTCCGCCCGGCGCCGCGGACCCCTGGCCGGGCCGGATCGCGGCACTACGCCGCGACGACGAACACCGGCGCCCCCCTGGACGTCACGGTCTACGACAAGGACCAGCAGGCCGCCGGGGCCGTCTACCGGCTGTACCGGTCGCTCCTGCTGCGCGGGCCGGTCTCCCGCGGCGCGCCGCTATCGTCGGACCGCACCGTGGAGCGCCGGGCTCTGCTGACCTACGCGGCCGAAGACGCGGGCGCGCCCACGCCCGGGCTGCGTGCCGTGGTCCGGGCCGGTCCGGAGGCCGCCGTGCTCGCCTTCGATCACCACGATGGGACCACGCTGGCCGAACGGAATCCCGGTGTGAGCGACGCGGAGCTGCGGAACATCTGGGACGCCGTGCACGTGCTGCACGAGCACCGGGTCACGCACCGGTCGCTGACCGCCGACCGGATCCTGCTCACCGGTCACGACCAGGTCATGCTGCTCGACCCGGGCGACGGCGACGTGGCCGCCAGCGACCTGCAGATCCGCCTGGACCTGGCCCAGCTCCTGGCCGAGCTCGCCCTCTACGTCGGCCCGAAGCGGGCCGCTGACCTGGCGCTGGAGAAGGCGGGCGCCGACGAGCTGGTCGCCGTGGTCCCGCTGCTGCAGCGCGTGGCTCTGGCCCGCTCCACCCGGGCCGCGCTGCGCCGCCACCGGGACGTCCTGCCCGCCCTGCGCCAGCGGCTGCTCGACGCCGTCCCGGGCGGCGAAGTGGCCCCGGTGCAGCTGGAGCGGATCCGGCTGCGCAGCCTGGTCACGCTGGTCGCGACCGTCGCCGCGGTGTACCTGCTCGCGGGCGAGCTCGCGCGGGCCAGCCTCGGCCACGTCCTGCGGGCCGCGGACTGGCGCTGGGGCCTGATCGCGCTGGGCCTGTCGGCCGCCACCTACGTCGGCGCGACGCTGGAGCTGTCCGGGTTCGTGGCCGAGAAGCTGAGCTTCGCGCGCACGCTGCTGGCCCAGCTGGCCGGGTCCTTCGTCACGCTGGTCACGCCCGCCGCGGTCGGGGGGGTTGCGGTCAACATCCGCTTCCTGCAGCGCCGCAAGATCCCGGCGCCGGTCGCGGCGGCCAGCGTCGGCGTGGTCCAGGTCGTGGCCTTGGTCCTGCACATCCTGATGCTGATCGTGTTCATCGCCATCGCCGGGGCCGCCGACAAGCACCCGTTCCGCCCGCCGACCTGGTCCTACTTCGTGCTGGCCGGCCTGGTCGTGGCGGCCGGGGCCGTGCTGGCGGTGCCCGCCGGAAGACGGCTGCTGCGGGCCCGGCTGGCGCCCACGCTGGGCCAGGTGCTGCCGCGGTTGCTCGAGATCGCGCAGCAGCCGCGCAAGCTGGCCGAGGGCATCGGCGGCGCGCTGCTGCTCACCGTGGCGTACATCTTGTGCCTGGCCGCGTGCGTCAAGGCCTTCCACGGCTCGGCGGCCTTCGCGGGCATCGCCGTGGTCTACCTGACCGGTAGCGCGCTCGGCTCGATCATCCCCACGCCCGGCGGGATCGGCGCGGTCGAGGCGGCCCTGACCGCCGGGCTGGTGGCGACCGGGCTGCACGGCACGGAGGCGGCCAGCGCCGTGCTGCTGTTCCGGCTGCTGACCTTCTGGCTGCCGGTGCCGTTCGGCTGGGCCGCGTTGAGCTACCTGGAGCGCCAGAACGCCATCTGAACGGGTAGCGTGGACGGCGCAGGGGTTTTCGACGCGGGAGCGTGTTATCTCCAAATACCTGCGGCTGACCAGGAACGCTGTCTTCTACCTGCTCGCTTTCCTGATCATCGCGGTCGGCTCGATCTGGGTATCGTTGCAGGTCGCGCCCATGCAGACCGTCTCGGCGGCCGGCCAGACCGCCCAGGTCGGGGCGGTGATCTCGTCCTTGAGCTGGTCAGGCCCGGGCGAGCTCGACCTGTTCGGCCAGACGATACCGACCAAGCCGCAGTTCGAGGGGCCGATCCGCCCGCTGCTGCAGCTCACCCACATCACCATCGACCGCCAGGTGGCCCAGCTGCTCCGCTCGGACAATCCACGCGAGCTCAAGCTGAGCCTCAGCCAGCAGCTGGCCCAGGGCTGGACCCGGTATTTCGTGTGGGAGACGCTGATCGCGGCCGGCTTCGCCACCGTCGCGCTGCTCGCGGTGGCCGGGCTACGCCGGCCATCCCACCGGGCCATGCTGAAGACCGTCGGCGCCGGCCTGGCCGTCGTGGTCGCGGTGAACATCGGCGGCGTGCTGCTCACCGCCTCCAGCACGCCGCGGGTGCTGAGCGGCGTCAAGACGCTCGACGACCTGGTCGGCACCGACCCGCTCCAGGCTTCCGCCGGGTCACTCGCGCGGCCGCTGCCCGGCGTGCAGGCGGTGGTGATCGGCGACTCGACCGCCGCCGCGATCGGTAATCCGGCCGTCGCCGACCCCAGCGCCCTGGATCGAGCCTGCGGGCGCAGCAGCGCGTCCTACGCCGCCGACCTGGCCGCGGTGAACGACTGGAACGTGCTGAACTTGGCCTGCAGCGGCGCGACGATCCAGAACGGCCTGCTCGGCGTGCAGGTGCTCGGCGACGGGCAGGTCGCGCCGGCTCAGTTCACCGAGGCCGAGGCGGCCACCCACGCCAAGGTGATCATTGTCAGCGTCGGCGCGGACGACGTGGAATGGTCGATCATGACCCGGCTGTGCGCGGCCAGCGCCGTGTGCAACGACGCGGTGTCCTCCGCGTACTTCAGCCAGCTGCTCAGCGCGTTCACCACCAGCTACTACCAGCTCCTCGGCGACCTGGCCGCGCTGCCCGGCAGCCCGGCCGTGCTGGTCAACCAGTACTACTCGCCGTTCGGCCAGAACATCGGCTGCCTGACCCGGTACGGCCTCACCCCGGCCAAGGAGGCCGTGCTGCTGGCCCGTCTCGGCCAGCTGAACACCGTGCTGGCTGAAGGCGCGCAGACGTTCGGGTTCGGCGTGGCCGACCCGTCGTGCGCGGGCGCCCAGCGGTGGCCCGCCGCCCCGGGCGTGGGGAG
>Ga0335074_10014034_pt1 | contig 11250 bp, 9 predicted proteins | sample Lox_Sample_23_FD_206715 | JGI IMG/M metagenome (GOLD analysis project Ga0335074, IMG submission 206715) | Soil microbial communities from Loxahatchee National Wildlife Refuge, Florida, United States - Lox_Sample_2.3 | ecosystem: Environmental > Terrestrial > Soil > Wetlands | place: USA: Florida...
GCAAGCGGGCATAGTCGTGGTCATGCCCAGCCATCGACCCCGGCGGATAACCGCCGGTAATCAGATGCGCGTGGCCGGGCTTCTGGTCTGACATCGGATCTCCTCCCCTTGCGGTTGGGCCTGGGCCTACTGCGGCGGCTCGTCCGGCGCGGGCGGCTGCGTCTCGCTCGCGTGGTTCGCACCGAGATTGCGTCGCCACAGCATTCCTGGCAAGCGACGAGTTGGTTCAAGGGCGCGGCCAAGATATGACTTGGCCATCCCCTAGCGCGGGGCTAGAGCAGGTCGGCGACGGCGTTCCAATACCGTTTCATTGCCGCGATGTGGTCGCCGAGAGAGCGGCCGGCGATGCGGTGGAGGTGCCCGCTCTCGTAGTAATTGGCCAAGGTCAGGTGGGTGACGCCGATCGACTTCCAGAACCGCACCTGCTCGCGCCATTCGGTCTCAGCGCCAGCACCCGCCGAGACCCGCGTGTCGATGCCCAGCGCCGACGGGTCGCGGCCCGCCTCCTCGGTATAGCGCTGCAAGGTGGCGATCGCCGACTTTGCTTGATCGCCGGGCGGATAGGCGAGCGGCATCCAGCCGTCACCCCATCTGGCGCAGCGCCGCAAGGTGACGTCGGCATGGCCCCCGTACCATAGCGGGATCTTGCGCCGGATCGGCAGCGGGTTGATCCCGGCGTCGTCAATTCTGTGCCATCTGCCCTTGAAGCTGACATGCGGTTCGGCCCACAGCGCTTTGATAACCTCGACCTGCTCTTCCGAGCGGCGGCCGCGATTGTGAAAATTCTCGTTGAGAGCGACATATTCGACCTCGTTCCAGCCGACGCCGATACCGAGGCGGAAACGGCCGCCCGACAGTACGTCGAGGCAGGCCGCCTGTTTGGCGACCAGGACGGTCTGGCGCTGGGCCAGGATCAGGACCTGGGTGGAGAAATCGGCAATGGTGGTGCAGCCGGCCAGAAAGCCGAACAGCACGAACGGGTCGTGATACAGATCGGTGGAACGGGCGCGGCCCTGTGTCCAATCGGGCCGGCTCGCGACATTGACGCCGAGCACGTGATCGGGGGCGGCGATGCCGTGATAGCCGATCGCTTCCGCCGCCTGCACGAACTCGCGCAATGCCGCCGGTTCACCGCCGATATCGACGATCGGAAGAGCCACGCCGAGCTTCATCTGCACCTCCGTCTAGTCGTTTTTTGCGGCATCAGCCTGCCAGCGCCTGGGCGAGAAAAGGCAGGCTCTCATCCATCCGGTAATCGACGCCGCTGTGATTGTCGGGAAACTCCTCGTAACGATGCGCAATCCCGAGCGCATTCAACCGCCGGACAAACCGGCGGGCGCCATACAGCAAGTTGAACTGGTCCTGCTCGCCGCAATCGATGTAAAGCGCCTTTAGCCGGCGCAGATTGTCGCCCTGAGTCTCGACCGCGACCACCGGATCGTGACGCATCCAGTTGTCCCAGCGTTCGTCGATGACCTCGCAGGTGTCTGAGGTGACCGGCAACCGCATGCCCAAAAACTGCGTCGGATCCGGATCGTAGCTCGCCGCCATCGCCAGCGCGTTGATGACTTTGAACGAGCCGTCGCCGTGCTTTTTGGCGCCTTCCAGCTTTTGCCACCACTGTTCGATCGAATTGCCGGTGCCGGCGAGCGCCCGCAAGACTGCCGGCATGTCCGGCAAATAGCACACCTCAAAGCCCATATCGCCCGAATGGCAAGCCGCCGCCGCCCAGAAGTCCGCATGACGCAGCGCGTGGGTGATCGCGCCATAGCCGCCGGAACTCTTGCCAAAGACGCCGCGATGTCCGGCGCCGCCGCAGCCGAAACGCTGTTCGACCGCCGGCACCATGTCGTGCAGCAGGAAATCCTCCCACGCCCCGATCGCCGCCGAGTTGATGTATTGGTTGCCGCCGAGCCGGGTGAAGCAATCGGGAAAGGCGACGACCACCGGCGCCATCTGATTTTCGCCAATCAGCCGGTCGAGCCGTTCCGGCAGGTTCTCGCGGAAACCGACCCAGTTGGTGTGAGCGAGACCACTGCCGGTGAAACCGACGAGATCGACCAGCAATGGCAGGCTGTGTCCGTCATGACCCGCCGGCACATAGACATCGACGGTCCGCTCGGTCGGATCGCCGAGCATGTTGGTTTTGAGGATTTCGCTCGCGATCGTGATCCGGCTGACGCAACCCGATGGTCCGAAGAATTTGCGCATGGCGTTTCCCTTGGATGCGGTTGACGAGAGCGGGAGCGGAACGGCCCTCACCCCCTAAGATAATCCTTGATCCGCCAGCGACACCAACCCTCGTGAGCGCCATCGAACGGATGCTGCCCGACCCATCGTCGGGCCGCCTCATCTTCCCCGCTCCAGCCTCCCGGCGCGCCTGCGGGCCCTTGTCGGGTGGCTCACCGGCGACGCGCCAGAGGCGGGAACGCGCAGTTCGGGTGCTAGGGAACGGGATTTTTCGATCGCCATCGCGCGATCCGTGTAGAATTCGCCGTGGTTCGCGAAAGAACGGCGATGACCCTTGGCGGCGAAGTTTTTGACGTGGCCTATCTGGTGCTCAGCGGCACCTCGACCGCCGCGCGCGGACCTGAGCTGTTGCGCGCGGTTGTCGGGCTCGGTTTTTCAAGGGTTCTGGCGCTGCCGACGCCGAACGCCGCACGGGTCGTCGCGGCGCGCGAGCTTGCCGATATCGACGGCGTGCAGGTTGTCGAGTCGTATTTCGATCGGGCGATCCGTCCTCGCCCGCCGCGCGGTGTCGTGCTGTTCGCGCCGTGCAGTTTCAACTCGCTCAACAAACTCGCCCACGGCATCGCCGACAATCTGCCGCTGTCGGTCGTCGCCGAGGCGATCGGGCGGCGCACACCGGTGATCGTCGCCCCATCCTTGAATGCGCCGCTGCTCGCGCACCCGCAAGCACAGGCATCACTCGAATTATTGCCGCGCTGGGGTGTAATCATCGTAGCGCCGGTCGATGACGGCCACGGGCCGCGACTGGCCCCGACAGCTGTGTTGATCGACGCCGTGCGCGGTCATGTTCGCCGCTGACCGCCCGATCGTGCTCATGGTGTCAGTGGGCCGATGAAAATCGACGACGATATAGTGAAATTCGGGGTCGGCCAGCCGCTGCCACGCTTCGAAGCCAGCGGCTGGTGATGATGGCAAGAAGATCGGAACCAGGTGTTGGGTTTGTCCCCCGGTCTCGTTGTTTCGATGCTGTGGTGGAGTGAAATCCGCCGGACCAATTTTCTGACAGCGTCCGGTCCATTCCGACGAATTACGCCGGCCATGCTTTACATTTATGTGACGCTGGCCAAACACTTCTGAACTTGACTGCGACCGCGCCGTGTGTTGCGAGTGTCGTGCTTCTCGGGGGGTGCGGGTGCGCGCAAGTTCGATCAGCTATGCCAGTCTGACGGCTCGAGGGCTGATGCCCAACCGCTGGGACCTGATCGCATTTCCGCTGGTGATCGGTCTGTTGCTGCTGGCCAGCAGAGGGGCGCGCGAGACACTGGCGCCGCTCTCGGCCCTCAAAGAACCGGTCGTCTCGCTCGATCCGGTAAATCTGCCCGAATACGCCCTGCGCACGACGTTGCGCATGCTGGCGGCAATGGCCGCCTCGCTGTTTTTCACATTCACCTATGGCACGCTCGCCGCCAAAAGCCGGCGCGCCGAAATGGTGCTGGTCCCGCTCCTCGACATTCTTCAGTCGGTCCCGGTACTGGGCTACATCTCGTTCACCGTCGTCTTTTTCATGTCCTTGTTCCCGGGCCGAGTGGCCGGTGCCGAAATGGCCGCGATCTTTGCGATCTTTACCAGCCAGGCCTGGAACATGACATTCAGCTTTTACCAGTCGCTGCGGAACGCACCCCGCGACCTCGAAGAGGCGACGCGTAGTTTTCGCTTCTCGACATGGCAGCGCTTCTGGCGCCTCGAAGTGCCGTTTGCGATGCCCGGGCTGGTCTGGAACATGATGATGAGCATGTCGGGCGGGTGGTTTTTTGTCGTCGCCAGCGAGGCCATCACGGTCGGCGACAAGACCATTACATTGCCGGGCATCGGCGCCTATCTGGCGCTGGCGACCGAACGACAGAACCTCGCTGCCGTCGGCTGGGTGGTCCTGACCATGGTGGTGGTCATCATCCTTTACGACCAGCTGATGTTCCGGCCGCTGGTTGCCTGGGCGGACAAATTCCGCTTTGAGCAAACCGGCGCGCAGGTGGCGCCGAATTCATGGTTTCTTGGTCTGCTCCAGCGCAGCCGCATGATGCGCGCTTTGGGCAGGCCGGCAGGCCTGATGCTGAGCGGGCTGGCGCGACAGCGCTGCGCCCCGCTGCACCTGCGGGCGAGGAGCAGCCGTCCGTCGCGGTCGATCGCGGTCGATGTCATCTGGTTCGCCATGGTGGCCGGCACCGCCATCTTTGCCGCCTGGAAAGTCATTGAATTCATCGCTTCCGGGGTCGATGGGGCCGACGTCCTGACCGCTTTCAAGCTTGGGCTCTTCACGCTGACCCGCGTCGTCAGCCTGATTGTGATCGCATCGCTGATTTGGGTGCCGATCGGAGTGGGGATCGGGCTGCGACCGCGGCTGGCCGAAAAGATGCAGCCCTTGGCGCAATTTCTCGCCGCCTTTCCAGCAAACCTGCTGTTTCCGGTGTTTGTCGTGGCGATCGTGCGCTTTCATCTGAACCCGGACATCTGGCTCAGCCCGTTGATCATTCTCGGCACCCAATGGTACATCCTGTTCAACGTCATCGCCGGCACGACTGCCTATCCCAACGACTTCCGCGAAGCGGCGACGAATTTCCGGATGAGTGGCTGGCAGTGGTGGCGATCGGTCATGCTGCCCGGGATTTTTCCGTATTTCGTCACCGGCGCGATCACCGCGGCGGGCGGCGCTTGGAACGCCAGTATTGTCGCCGAGGCGGTCTCCTGGGGTAACATCAAACTTACCGCTCAGGGTCTTGGCGCCTATATCGCCGAGAATACGGCCGCTGGAAACTATCCGAAGATTGTGCTGGGGATCGTCATAATGTCACTGTTCGTCACTCTGTTTAATCGCTTCCTGTGGCGGCCGCTCTACAACTATAGCGAGAACCGGCTTCGCCTGGACTGAGAGCCGCCATGGTCGCCCTCGACACGCTGAGCGAAACCGCGCTCAAGGAACCGATACTGACCCTTCGCGGCGTCAATCGCGCCTTTCCAAAGGGCTCGGGCGAGGTGCGGGTCCTGGCCGATGTCGACCTCGATTTGTACAGCGGCGAGATCGTCGGTCTCCTCGGCCGCTCCGGCTCCGGCAAATCGACCCTGTTGCGGATCATCGCGGGGCTGATCCGTCCGAGCAGCGGCGAAGTCGTCTATCGCGGCGAGCCGGTCGACGGACCCGCCGCCGGGATCGCCATGGTGTTTCAGACTTTTGCTCTGTTCCCATGGCTCACGGTGCTGCAGAACGTCGAAGCCGGGCTCGAGGCGCTGGGCATCAGCGCCAAGGACAGCCGGCGGCGCGCGCTGTTCGCGATCGATCTGATCGGTCTCGATGGCTTCGAATCCGCCTACCCGCGCGAATTGTCGGGCGGCATGCGGCAACGCGTCGGTTTTGCCCGCGCGCTCGTCGTTGAGCCAACCATCCTGTTATTGGACGAGCCGTTTTCCGCGCTCGACGTGCTCACTGCCGAGACGATCCGCACCGATCTCCTCGATCTGTGGATCGAAAAGCGGCTGCCGACCCGATCGATGCTGCTGGTCACCCACAATATTGAGGAAGCGGTCTTTATGTGCGACCGCATCCTGTTGTTTTCGTCAAACCCGGGGCGGGTTTCGGCCGAAATCAAGGTGACATTTCCGCATCCGCGCAATCGGCTTGACGCCGCTTTTCGCCAGCTGGTCGACGACATCTACGCCAAAATGACGGCGCGTCCCGCTACCGGAGTTGCCGGGCATCCGGGCAAACTGCATCTTGCCAGCTGGCTCCCGGCGGTCTCACCCAATATGATGGCCGGTCTGATCGAAACCGTTGCCGCACCGCCCTACGACGGCAAGGCCGACCTGCCCGAAATCGCGCGCAATCTGCAACTCGAAGTCGACGATCTGTTTCCGGTCGCCGAAACCCTTCAGCATCTCGGGTTTGCCGAGGTCAGAGAAGGCGACATCCGGCTCAACGCCGACGCGCGGAACTTTGCCGAACTCGATCCGCAATCGCGCAAGATGATGTTTGCCCAGCACCTGCTCGCCAATGTTCCGCTGGCGCAGCACATCCGGCGCGTGCTCGATGAGCGTCCGGGACACCGGGCGCCGCGCGTCCGTTTCGAGCAGGAGCTCGAAGATTATATGAGCGATAGCGCCGCCGAGGAGACGCTCGACGCGGTCATCGATTGGGGCCGCTATGCCGAGATCTTCGCGTACAACGATCAGTCGGAAATGTTCAGCCTTGAAGACCCTCACGGATGACGGCTGCGGCGGCGATTTTTGTGTCAGGCTGACAAAAGCCCTGGTTTCGCGTGACCGATGGTCCGAAGGAAAGCGATGCTTCCCTCGCGCTGCGCGTCATGCCGGCGAGATTGCTTCGCCATGGAGCCAGTCCTCGGGCCGCTGATGTAAAGCATGGGGTGATCAGGCTGGACCGGGGACCACCGACACCCCCAGGACGCGGTCAAAAATTGTCTGCCAGAGCCGCCTCGGCTGAATCTACGATAGTGACGAGGACAGGTTTCCAGAGAGAGGAAGCGATATGGCAGACAAAATTCGCCTGGGCCTGATCGGCGCCAGCGTCCGAGGTACGTGGTCGGTCCGCTCTCACCTGCCGGCGGTGCGAGCGAGTTCGGAGGTCGAATTGACCGCGGTATGCACGACCAAAGCCGACAGCGCCGAGGCGGCGCGCCAGGCCTGGGGCGCTCGATTGGCGTTTGACGATTATCGCAAGATGGCCGCCTCGCGGGAGATCGACGCGGTTGCCGTCGTTGTCCGGGTTCCGTCGCATTACGCGCCGACCAAGGCGGCGCTCGAAGCGGGAAAGCACGTCTATTGCGAATGGCCGCTTGGGCGTACCACCGACGAAGCCGTGGAATTGGCCGCGCTTGCCAAAGCAAAGCGGCTCGTCACCGCGGTCGGTCTGCAGGCGCGGGTCAACCCGACCCTGATGTACATGAAGGAACTGATTGAGGCCGGCTTTGTCGGCGAGGTGATGGCGGTCCGCGTCGGGCTGATCCGCGAGGGGGTTCTGTCGCGTCCCTCACACCGCACTTGGCAGCGCGACGCCGAACTCGGCGCCAACACGCTGACCATCGCCAATGGCCACACGGTCGACGCGATGCGGTTTGTCGTCGGTGACTTTCGCCGGCTCTCCGCGGTGGTCGCAACCCAAGTAAAACAGTGGCTCGACACCGGAACCAATACGCTGCTCGACGTCACCTCGCCGGACAATGTGCTGTTAAGCGGCTGGCTGGCGAATGGTGCCGTCGCCTCGGTCCATGTCGGTGCGGTTCCGTTCGCGGGCAGCGGCTATCGCATGGAGATCTACGGCCGTGACGGCACCCTGGTCGCAGAAGGTGAAGATTCGCCGCAGCTGAGCGCGGTCTCGCTGTCCGGCGCGCAGCACGGCAACCGGCTTGCCCCGATACCGGTGCCCGAGCGCCTGAGCTTGGCATCACCCGCAACCCCCGCCGGCGAAGCCGTCAATGTCGGGCAGATGTACACGCTCTTCGCCCGGGCAATCCGCGACGGCCACGGTCAACAGCCGGATTTTGCGACCGCGGTCGAGCTGCACCGGCTAATCGACACCATGAAGGACGCCGCGAACAATCGTCGGGAAGGCACGGCCGGTTGACCTTGGCGCACGGCGGCGGGCTGCGTTTGCGGGCCCGCCCTCGGTGTTTCGCGCCGCTGACATCCCGCTGATCCACCCGAACAGGAGCGAAATCTCCGCTCGCCCGGCCGCGAGCTGAGGCGCCATCACGAAACAACCGACGACAACGAGCAACCGAAAGCGGGGGAGGAACCCGCCCGGCGCGGATCACTCGGGCAGCAGTTCCGCAAGCCGGCGGATGATGCGGTCGGGGCGAACCGGGCAGTCCGGCGGCAGCCCGGTACCGTAGCCGTCGTGCCAGATCGCGTGGATGCCGAGACGCTGCGGTGCCGCGACCTCCCATTCGAGATTGTCGCCGACCATCCAGGTGTCGCGCGCGGTCACACCTAAGGCGTCCATCGCATGGGTGTAGGCGCGCTCTTCGGGTTTGCCGAAACCGTGCTCACCCTCGATCTGAATATGCTCGAAGCGATGTTCCAGCGCGAAGCGGATCACCTTGGCGCGCTGTGGTTCAGCCGCACCATTGGTGATCAACGCCAGCCTCACCCCCAGTTTCTTGAGCCGGTCGAGGGTGTCGTGGGCATCTGGAAAACATCGCAATTCGGCATCATGCAGCGCGTTGTAGCGCTCGGCGATCTCGTCGCACAGGGTCTGCTCGACAATCGGATGGCCGCTTGCCGCCAATGCCGCAAAGGCATCGGCAACGATCCGTCGCCGGGCCTCACCGATCCGGTGACGCCAATGCTTGTGACGCGCCGGATCGGCCCATAGCTCACGCGAACTCTCCATGATCGCGGCGATCGCTGCGGCCGGGGCGAGCGGCGCCAGATGATCGGCATAGGCGGCGATAATCCGCTGCCATTGCGACTGCGCCGGGCCGAACGCGACCAGGATCGTATCGTCGAGATCAAACAGGATCGCGCGCGGCAGGGCCGGCATCGCGCTATTCGGCCGCCTGTGCGGCGGCCATCGAATGGTGGCCCTTCTGGTGGAAATAATTCGCCCGATAGAAGTCAAGGACGAGATCGCGATACACCGCCGGCGGGTAATGGGCCGGGTTGCCGGGGCCGGTGCATGACGGCAGGCATTCGATGGCCCGGTCCGGGTTTGGGCTGTGGAAATACGCGATCGAATAGCGGTCGATGCCCGAATCGTTGAGTACCCCGTGCGGCGTCGACAAAAACCGGTCGTTCGACCAGCGCCTGAAAATGTTGCCGAGATTGATCAGAAATGTCCCCGGGATGACCGGCGGCGGAAACCACTCGCCCGATGGCAGCCGCACCGCGAGCCCCGGCACCTCGCTGCGAGCCAACGCGGTCATAAAGCTGTTGTCGGTATGCGGGCCCTGACCAAAAACATTGTCCTCGGTCGTTTCCTGCGGCGGATAATGCAGAAACCGCAAGGTCGCGTGCGCCTCGTCGGCGAAATAGGGGGCAAAGAAATCAGCCGGCATGCCGAGTGCGGCGGCAAACGGCGGCAGCATGCGCTGACACATGGCGCCAAGTGCCTTGAAATATTCCATCATGTCGGCACGCAGCCCGGGCATGACCGCCGGCCACTGGTTCTGGCCGCGCAACGCTTTGCCGGCGACGACGTCGGGGTGGTCGGGGCCGCGGTCGTGGCTGACAAAAAAGCTCTCGTTCTGATTGGGCCGGGTCGCCTTGTGAACGGTCGAAGCGCCCTGCACCGATGCATTGATCGGAAGATAGCCGATATTGTTCTGGTTAAGCCGGAGCGCCAACTTCTGCTCGGCCGGCAACGCGAAAAACCGGCGCGACGCGGCAAAGGCGCGATCGATCACCTCGTCCGGAACGCCATGGTTCAACGCGTAGAAAAATCCGACATTTTCACAGGCATGCGCGAGTTCGGCGGCGAGGCGATCCAGCGCCCCGATCTCCCCAGCGAAATACGGTCCGTAATCGATGACCGGGATCGCCCGGGCCGCCGCCGCATAATCTCGAACCGCCTGTTGCTTGAAGAGGTGCATGCCGTCCCTCCATTGCTCGCGCCGCGCGACTATAGCCGGCGTTCGCAGCTCGGTGCCAGCCGGATCGCCGCTCGGCCCCGCCCGCCGCCGATCTCGGCTTTCGCCTTTTGATCGAGCACGGGAGTATTCGGATAATCGAATGCGGCTCAGCCGCGAGCCGGCAACGAGCCGGTCGCAGGAACACCGCCGGGGCGCAGCGCGAACAGCGAGCCGAAAGCGGCCAGGCAGAGCCCGGCCGACAGCCACACCGCCTCGACCCCGACCCGGGTGAGCAACAGGCCGAACAAAAACGGTGCTGCCGCCTGCAGCACCCGGGCTGGCGCCGAGAGCAGCCCGTTGCGCCGCCCGTAGCCTTGCGGGCCAAACAACGCCAGCGGCAAGGTGCCTTTGGCGATGGTGATCATGCCGTTGCCGGCGCCGTGCGACAGCGCGAACAGGATGATGCCGGGAGCCCCCAACGCGATCAGAAACGCAGCCCCGATCGGGTGCAGCACCGCGGCAATCCGCGCCGAGGACACCGGGTGGAACGAGCGCAACAAGCCAAACTCGATCAGGCGGGCGCCGACCTGGGCCGGGCCGACCAAGGCCGCGGCGGCGATCGCCGCCGCGGACGAGGCACCTGCCGCCCTGAGCAAACCCGGCAGATGCGCCGCCATCGCTCCCTGAACAAACCAGGTAGCGGCGAAAAAGAAGATCAGGATCGGCATCGTGCCGCGCGGCGATGCAGCTATCGGTGGTTCGATTGCGGCCCGCGGCTGCGTCGTCGGCGTACCTGCGCGTGGAATCGCCAGCCAGTTGACCGGGGCGGCCAGCAGAATGTTCAGGCCGGCCCAGATCAGGCAAGCGGCGCGCCAGCCGAATTCGTGCAGGAAGAGGGCACTCATCGGCCAGCCGACAGTGCTGGCAAAACCGGCGATCAGGGTGATCCCGGTGATGGCATTGCGGGCCTCGCGGCCATAGAGCCAGGTCAAGGCGGCAAAGGCCGGGTCATAAAGACCCATGCCGATGCCGATGCCGAGCACCGCCCAGGCGCCGGCGAGGCCGGTGATCCCGTGCGCGGCAGCGAGCATCATCAGACCGGCGGCAATCACCAGGTTCGCGGCGGCCAGCATGGGGCGGCCGCCATAGCGGTCGATCAGGCGCCCGACCGATGGGCCGATCGCCGCCGACAGCAGCAACGCCGCCGAGAACATGCCAAAGAACAGGTTGGGCGACAGATGCAGCCCGGTGGCGATCGGCGCCCCGAGTACCGCCGGCATGTAATAGCTTGATGCCCAGGCGATGGTCTGGGTGCTGCCGATCGCGGCAACGACAACCGCCCGACGGGTATTCACTGGCCTCACGCCACTGCGTGCGATCCGCAAGCGCGTTCGGCTGCCGCGAGAGCACGGCGCAACCGCCAAGCCAGCGGAAGGGTCAGCAGAACGACGGCAGCGACGAGCAGCATCGCTGCCGGGATCCC
>Ga0335074_10014035_pt1 | contig 11249 bp, 10 predicted proteins | sample Lox_Sample_23_FD_206715 | JGI IMG/M metagenome (GOLD analysis project Ga0335074, IMG submission 206715) | Soil microbial communities from Loxahatchee National Wildlife Refuge, Florida, United States - Lox_Sample_2.3 | ecosystem: Environmental > Terrestrial > Soil > Wetlands | place: USA...
GGCCCCAGCGATACCACTCGCCGGCCTGCCGCAGGCCGTCCTCCAGCCGGCCGAAGCCCGCCACCCGCTCGCTCTCCGCGCTCACCGATCGCCCCTCGTCCGGGCGCCGGGCCTGCGATCACACTGGCGCTTGCTCACGTGCCGAATGGTACGGAACGTGGCCTGGACGCCCTGACGGCAGTCCGGCTGGTGCCGGGCCGGCGCTGACGGGGACGTGCAGCGGTCCCCGGATGACGGTCGAGTTACGCCGCAGTACCGGGCCGGTCCGATGCAGTCCGGGCATCCGCTCCGCCAGCATGCGCAGGGCGATGGTGGCCTCCAGCCGGGCGAGCGGTGCTCCGGCGCAGTAGTGGATCCCGCTGGAGAAAGCCAGGTGCTCCGTGCTGGTCGTGCGGTGGATGTCGAAGGTATCCGGGTTGTCATACACCTCGGGATCGCGGTTCGCTGCGCCGAGCAGGATGGTCACCTCCTGCCCCTTGCGCACTGGAGTTCCCTCGAGGTCGAGATCCTCAAGCGCGTACCGGCTGGTGCGCTGGGCCGGCGGATCGAAGCGCAGCGTTTCCTCGACGACGCCAGGTGCCAGGCCCTCCGGGTCAGCCTGCAGCTCGCGCCATTGCGCCGGGTGATCGAGCAGCGCGAGCACGCTGTTGCCGATCAGGTTCACCGTCGTCTCGAAACCCGCGATCAGCAGCAATACGCACAGCGGCAGAATCTCGGCGGACTGGATCTGGTCGCCCTCGGCCGCGACCAGACGGCTGACGATGTCGTCGCCCGGGTCGGTGCGGCGCAGCTCGAAGAGGCCGTCGAAGAGGGCAACCGTCCGGGCCTGGCTCTTCATCAGCTGCGCGGCGTGCCGCAGCGAGGAGATGCCGTCCAGCGCGCTGCCGAGCAGCGCGCCGTACTCGGCGAACTCGGCCGAGTCAGCGTCCGGGATGCCGAACAAGTCGGTGATGACCGCGATCGGGAGCGGGGCCGCGAACTGCGAGACGAGGTCGAAGTCGCCGTCGCCGGCCGCCTTGTCCAGCAGGTCAGCGGCCGTCCGGGTGATCCGGCCGGCGTAGCCGGTCACGGCTTTCGGGCTGAACGCGGGCTGCGCAAGTTTGCGGAGCCTGGTGTGATCGGGCGGGTTCATCGTGAGGAAGGATGCCTCGAGCTCATCCTGAGGGCTGCGCGGGTAGCCGTCCGGTGGCCGGGAGCCGAACCGCCGGTCCCGCAGAACCGCGTTGCAGACGCGGTGGCTTCCGGTGGCGAGGCCGCCGTACCGGCCCGGCAGAACAGTTCCCCGGGACCGGAGCTGCGCGTAGATCGGGTAGGGGTTGTCCCGGCCCGGCCGTCGCTGCAGCCGGGCTAGCTTGTCCCGCCGGACGTAGGCGGCAACTGACGTTGCCGCGCGCTCGGCGTACAGCTCGGTGACGAACTTCGCGGTTTCTCTGAGGTCACTCACGAGCTTCTCCGTTCGGTGCGGGGCGTGTGCCAGTGCCGTGCAGGAACATGCCGAGGACGCGACCCGGAGCGTCGAGCGGCGCCATCCGGCCCGCCGTTACCTCGCCGGAGGCCGCGATGAGCAGCGAGATGTAGGACAAGAGCAGCCAGGAGTCCGGCAGGCCGGGCTGCAGGACGCCACGCTCCGTGGCGCGCTTCATCACCGCGATGACGACGTCGTCACCGACGTCCCACCGTTCCGCCAGGCTGGGCACCTTCTCCAGGCCGGGGTTGCGCCACAGGAACATGAGCTGCGGGCATAGCGGGAGCAGCGCGGAGGTCAGCGCGGCCAGACCGCCGTCCGGGCCGTCCTCAGCCTTACTGACAGTCTCTTCCCAGAGATCGAGAACCCGGTGGCCCACAGCCACCAGCAGCTCATCGCGGGTCGCGTAGTGATTGTGCAGCGTGGTCCGGCTTATCCCGGCGGCTTCAGCGACCTCGGCCAGGGACGCGCTGGGATCGGCGACAAGGACCTCAGCGACGACGTCGAGCAGGGGCCGCTTCGCTCTGATCTGAACAATCATGTTCAGAACCATATTATGTTGTTCGCTGTAAAGCAATCCTGCTTATTACCAGACAGCTCTGTTCGGACCGGGGATCTCTGTCCGGCGGTGCGGAATCATGACCGAGTGCTCCCGCAGGCACCCGGAGTAGGCTCGCTTGCCGATGGCAGAGGTGATCACCAGCGCAGCGAACCCGCTGGTCAAGCGAATACGGCTGCTGGCCGACCGCAAGCACCGACGGCGTGAGGGCGCCTATGTCGTGCAGGGCATCCAGCCCGTGTGGCAGGCGGTCGAGGCCGGCGCTCCGCTCGAGGTGCTCGTCGTCGCGCCGGACCTGCTGCGGCATCCGGGCGCCCGGGCAATGGTCGCCGAGCAGGAGGCCGCCGGGACGCGGGTGGCGCGGCTGTCTGCGCAGTTGTTCGGCCGCATTGCCGACCGTGACGGACCGTCCGGCCTCGCAGCGATCGTGGCGGACGTGCCGCTGACGCTGGGCGACCTCGCGGTCGGCGCGGGGGCGCTGTTCGCCGCCGTGCACGCGGCCGGGAACCCCGGCAACGTCGGCACGATCATCCGTACCGCCAGCGCCGTCGGCTGCAGCGGCGTGATCCTTATCGGGCCGTCGGCTGATCCGCACGATCCGGCGGCGGTGAAGGCCAGCATGGGAGCGCTGTTCACGGTGCCGGTGGTTGCGGTGGCGACCGGCGGCGAGTTCCTGTCCTGGGCGCGCGCGGTCGGCGTGCGCGTCGCGGCGACTTCCGCCCGCGGCAGCGTCGGCGTGTGGGAGGCCGACCTCGCGACGCCGCTCGCCGTGCTACTCGGGAGCGAGGGCACCGGCCTGCCGGCCGAGTTGCTGGACGCGGCCGACCTGCGGGTGGCGATCCCGATGACGGGCACCGCCGAGTCGCTGAATCTGGCCGTCGCCGCGGGCGTGCTGCTGTACGAGATCCGCCGCCGTACCGGCCTGGGCCGCTGACGTGCGGACTGAGCTGCCCGTCAGAACCACTTGCTTACGTGCTCACGCCTCAGGGCTCAGCAGGGCTCAGCAGGAAGTCGTGCTTGAGGGAGTACCAGGCGCTGCCGGGCGGAACGCCGTCAGGGACGCGCGCACCGTCCGGTGCTGTCGCCTCGCCCGCCGCCGCGGGCTCGTGCCGGGTGAAGTCGCGCACCAGGCTCGACTTGACCGCGAAGACGGCGTCGGAGTCCAGGTACTTGCTGGCCGCGTCGAAGATGTGCGTGGCGACGCTCTGGTAGCCGGGCGCACTGACGATCACGTGCAGGTGGGCTGGCCGCCACGGGTGCCGGCCGGTGGCGGCGAGTGAGCGCCCGACTGGCCCGTCGTCCGGGATCGGGTAGTCAGTCGGCCGCACGCCGAGGAAGGCGAAGCTGCCGTCCGGGCGAGTGCGGAACTTGCCGCGCAGGTTGGTCGCCGGCGAGTCCGGGTTCTGCACCGCATACAGCATGTCGTCCGCGTTCTGCCAGACATCAAGGGTGGCGCCGCCGATTGGCGTGCCGTCGATGTCGGTGACCCGGCCGCTCACCCACGCGGGCTCGCCCGACGGCTGCTCGGCGATCGAGGCGCCGAATTCGCGGTCGGGGCTGTTCGCGACGTAGAACGGGCCGAGGACCGTCGACTCGGTCGCGAAGCCGGCTACACCTTCGCCGGACGGCCCGGCCAGCAGGTCCACCAGCATCGACACGCCGAGGGTGTCCGACAGCAGGATGAACTCCTGCCGGCGGTCGTCGCAGATCTGGCCGGTCTGGGTGAGGAACCGCACTGCCGCCAGCCACTCATCCTGGGTCAGCCGCACGTCGGCGACGAACCCGTGCAGGTGCCGGACGAGAGAGCTCATGATCAGCCGCAGGCGCGGATCCGGCGTCGCCTGCAGCCGGTCGATCACCACATCGGTGAGCTCGCCTGCCGACATGGGCTGCCCGGCCGTTGACCCGGCCGCGCCGAGGTGGATGTCCGCGGAGTCCCGCTGGTCGTCAGCTGGTGCGGTCACGTGCCTGACCCGTCCCTTTCTGGCCGCGGAATCTCGAGCGAGACTCGCCCGGTGTTCTGCCCATCCTCGAGATACCGGTGTGCTTCAGCCGCGTCTTCGAGAGGAAACGTGGTATCGAGCACAGGACGAAATCCTCGCCTGACCTCGGACCACACAGCGGCGATGCTGGCGGCGTTGCCGGAGCGCACTCCGATAATTCGCTGCGACTGCAGGTACAGCGAGGGCAGATCGACCGTAACGTCCCGGCCGAGGAACGCGCCCGAGGTCACCAGGGCGCCAGTCGGAGCGAGCGCGTCACGTGATGCTTCGAAGATCGTCGCCTCGCCGAGGCTGTCGATGACGATGTCCGCGCCGCGGCCGCCGGTCAGCACCCGGACCTCGGCGGCGAAGCCGGCCGCCAGCGGGTCGAGGATGGCGTCGGCCCCGAGGGCGCCAAGACGTTCGCGCTTGGCTGGGCTGCGGGAGGCGAGGATGACGCGGGCGCCGAGATGCAGCGCCAGGCTCGCAGTGAGCGACCCGAGCGCTGACGACGCGCCCTGCACCAGGATCCACTGGCCGGCAAGGAACCCGGCCCGCTGCAGCTGGTTCATCGCCACGGCGCCAGACAGCGCGAGGCCGGTCGCCTGAGCCGGCGTGACGTCTTCGGGCACGGCACTGAGGTTGCGCGCGGGGACGGTGACGTACTGCGCGTACGCGCCCGGCCGGTGGATGCCGAGGATCTGCAAGTTCTCGCAGACCTCGTCGTAGCCCCGCAGGCAGTAGTAACACGTGCCGTCGGAGATAACGGGGAACGCGGCGACCTGCTGGCCGACGTGCCAGCCGGTGACGCCAGGACCGAGCGCGGCGATCAGGCCGGCGTGCTCGGCGCCGAGTACGTGCGGGAAGCGGAATCCCGGATAGGGATGCCGGCCGGCCCGGGCGGCGAGGTCGAGCACCCGGCCGATGCTGACGGCCGCGACCTGGACGAGTACGTCACCCGGGGCTGGCTCGGGGACAGGGACCACGTCCTCGCGCAGCACCTCGGGTGGCCCGAACTCAGGCAGCACCACCGCGCGCATCGTCTCGCCGGGGGCGGCGAGAGCAGGCCAGCCGCTGCCGTCGCGGATGCTGCCGTGGTGGATGCTGCCCTGAGGGCCGCTCATCCCGATACCACCTGATTCCGCAGGGCGCCGATCCCGTCTATTTCGACGATAACCGTGTCCCCCACTGACAGGAACTCGCCTCGCGGCGCGCCTACGCCAGCGGGGGTGCCCGTCAGGATCACGTCACCGGGCAGGAGCGTGACGGTCCTGCTGGCGCCCGCGACCAGGTGGTCAATGTCGATGACCATCTCGCCGGTCGACGCCTCTTGCTTGACCGCGCCGTCGACGGTGAGCCGCAGCCTCAGGTCCTGCGGATCCGCGACCAGCCAGGCCGGCACGATGCCCGGCCCCAGCGGGCAGAAGCCATCCTGCCCCTTGTGACCAAGCCAGTCGTAGACGAAATGAGCGGACACGGCATCGTCGCGCGCCGTCCGGTCGCGGGCCGACAGGTCGTTCGCGGCCAGGTAGCCGGCGATGTGCTGGCGGGCCACGTGCGGCCCGACATTCTTGGCTGTCCGGCCGATGACCACGGCGAGCTCAGCCTCCCAGTCCAGGCGGACGCTGTCATAGGCCGGGTACGGGATCGGGTCGTACGGGCCGATGACGGTGGTGGCCGGGGGCTTCAGGAAGAAGAACGGCTCGGATTCGGGGTCGGGCGCCGGGATGCCCATCTCGGCTACGTGCCCGTGGTAATTCGCGCCGGCGCCGAGGATCTTGCCGGGGTACGTCAGCGGGGCAGTGAGCCACGCGCCCGGGACGGCGGTCGCCGGCGCGGGGGTCCAGCTCATCAGCAGCGACTCGACGTCGTCCCAGCGGGCCAGCGCCGCCAGCAGCGACTCGCCGATGCCTGGCGGTGCCTCGTAGACCACGTCGCCGGCCAGGATGCCTGGCAGCACGCGCGGGTCGCCCGGCAGCCGGTACTGGACCAGGGCGAGGCGTGGTTCACGCATGGGCGCCGGCTCTCTTCTGGGCGGATGCGGGGTGAGCGCTCTCATTCTTCCGGACCGGCCTCGTCGGCCAGCGACCGGCCGTTCTAACCTGGTGACTGTGAGTGCCAACCACGTTCGCGCAGGTGACGACGCCAAGGGCGAGACCCTTCCGGCACCCGGGGCGGTCCGCGACCGGCAGTCCCGCCAGGGTATCCAGTCGGTCGAGATCGCGATGACGGTCCTGCTGGCCCTGGAGGACGGCGCCGGGCCGATGAGCTTGTCCCAGGTCGCAGCGCGGGCGAACATGCAGCCCAGCAAGGCGCACCGGTACCTGGTGAGCCTGGCCCGGGCGGGCCTGGTCACGCAGGGCGCGACGTCAGGCCAGTATGACCTCGGCCCGGCGCTGCGGCGGATGGGCGCCGAGGCGCTACGCCGGATGGACGAGGTCGGCCTTGCCTCGCAGCACCTGCCGGGTCTGCGAGACCGGACTCAGCATGCGGTCAACCTGGCCGTCTGGGGCGATAACGGGCCGATCGTCGTCCGGTGGGACTACGGCGCGTACGCGCTGCCCGTCACCGTCCGCGTCGGCGCCACGATGCCGTTGCTGTCCTCGGCCATCGGGCGGGTGTTCCTCGCCTACATGCCGGAGTCGCTGACCGCGCCGGTGCTCAAGGTCCAGTACGGCCCCGATGATGCCAGCCCGTTTGACGCGGACGAGATCGAGCAGATCAAGGCGACGGTGCGGGGCGAGGGCATGGCGTTCACCTCGGGCAGTCTCATCCCCGACCTCGCCTCGCTGGCGGCCCCCGTGTTCACCGCCGAGACGTCGCTGCCGTTGGCGGTGGCGATCGCGCTGCCCAAGCGGCAGGCCACTCCGCGGGCGCTGCGAGCGCTGAGTGCGGAGCTTCAGGCTACGACCAGGCGGATCTCCGCCGAGATCGGCTCGGCGATCAGCGGCGACCGGGCGACCAGGCTCGCCTGATCTCGGCCTCACCCGGCCTGATTAGCTCATGGCTCTGGACCGAACCCTGTTCTAGTTGACAGGATCAGGCCTGAAAGCTTGCTATCAGGAAAGCAACGGAGGCTGGGACCCGATGGGCGGACTGCAGACAGAAGTCGAGGCGGCCGAGGTCGGATTCGACGCCGAGCGCCTGGCGCGGATTGACCGGCATTTCGCCCGCTACGTCGACGAGCAGAAGCTCGCGGGCTGGCTGATCACGGTGGCGCGGCGCGGAAAGCTCGCCCACGTGTCGGCTTACGGGCAGCGCGACGCCGAGGCGGGGCTTGCGGTGGAGCCGGACACGCTGTGGCGCATCTACTCGATGACCAAGCCGGTCACCTCAGTCGCGGCGATGATGCTGTACGAGGAGGGCGGCTTCCAGCTCACTGACCCGGTGTCCAAGTACATCCCCTCGTTCGCCGATGTCCGGGTCTTCGCCGGGGGCAGCGACATCAGCTACAAGACGGTGCCCGCGACCGAGCCGATCCGGATCTGGCATCTCCTGAGCCATACCTCCGGCCTCACCTACGGCTTTATGCGCAACCACCCGGTCGACGCGATCTACCGGGCTGGCGGGTTCGAGTGGGGCTCGCCTCGGGGCGAGGACCTCGCAGCGATCTGCGACCGGTTCGCCCGCTTCCCGCTGCTGTTCCAGCCAGGCAGCGAGTGGAGCTACTCGGTCGCCACGGACGTACTCGGCCGCGTGGTCGAGGTGATCTCCGGCCAGCGGCTCGACGAGTTTTTCGCGACGAGGATCTTCGGGCCGCTTGGCATGACCGACTCCGCGTTCTACGCCGGTCCTGACGACCAGTCGCGGCTGGCCGTCCTGTACAGCCGCAGCCCGGAGACCCGCAAGATCGCGCGGCTCGACACGATGGGCAACGCAGCGCTCAAGCCGCCTGCCTACCTCAGCGGCGGCGGCGGGCTCGTCTCGACCGCGGCCGACTACAACCGCTTCACGCAGCTGCTCCTTGCCCGCCCGGACAGCCCGGCGGGCGAGCTGGACGGCGTCCGGCTGCTGTCGCCGCGCACCGTCACGCTGATGACCAGGAATCACCTGCCCGGAAACGCGGATCTTGAGAGCTACGGCCGCCCGCTGTACGCGGAGACGGATTTCACTGGCGTTGGCTTCGGCCTCGGTTTCGCCGTGGTCCTCGATCCGGTGGGTACCAGGTCGCTGGGCTCGGCCGGCGAGTTCAACTGGGGCGGTGCGGCCTCGACGACCTTCTGGGTGGATCCGGCCGAGCAGCTGACGGTGACGTTCTTCACCCAGCTGATGCCCTCGAGCGCCTACCCGATCCGGCCGCAGCTGCGGCAGCTGGTGTACCAGGCGCTCGTCGACTGAGTGCTGCCGCCCGGGTCCGGGTCAGGAGCCGCCGCTTGGCTTCCGGTGGCTGTGCGGCCGGGCCGACGTCGGGCTCGCCGCCGAAGCCGGGGCCTGGCCGTCGGTACTAGCTGCGGCCGCCGTTGCTCGCTCCGCGGGCGGTCCGCCCGCGGTCTCGCCCACGTTCGCGCCCGCTGTCGCGCCCGCGATGTCGCCCGCCAGCTCGGTTGCTGCGCTAGCGGACAGGGCTGCCGCCGCATCGGTCTGGCGCTCCTTGCGGACCTGAAGCCACTTGTGGACGATGAGCACCACGAGCATGAGGATGACCACTGCTGCCAGCAGGTCGCTGGCGTGCGAGAAGCTCTTGGATGCCTTGTCCCAGTCGCTGCCGAGCTCGTAGCCGATAACCGAGAGGACGGTTGCCCAGATCAGCGTGCCGATCAGGTTGAAGCTCTCGAAAGCGAGCGCTGGCACCTCCATGAACCCGGCCACCAGGCCTGCGAAGGCTCGGACCAGCGGGATGACCCGGGCGACCGCCACCGACCAGGACCCCCTGCCGTCAAAGAACCTCTCAACTCGCTCGACGTCTTTCCTGGTCATGAGAAGGTACCGGCGGTACTTCTCCACCGTGCCCCGGCCGCCTAGCCGGCCGAGACCATAGGCGGCGGACGAGCCGGCCAGCTCTGCGAGAGTCCCGATGACGATGACCAGCACGAGGCTGAGGTGGCCCTGGTAGGCCAGCACCCCGGCGAATCCGAACGTGATCTCGGACGAGATCGGGATGCAGCAGGCCTGGACGAACGCAAAGAGGATCAGCGCCCAGTAGCCAAAGTCGGTCAGGAAGCTCGTCATGGTCTCAGTTTCTACAGCATCGGTGTCAGTGGCCGGGCCATTGCGCCCTGTCTAGCGCAGAGAGATGACGCGCCGGTGAATACGGCGCCTGCGCAACGCGACTGCACGTCACTTTCCCCGATGGGCACCGGTGAATGCGTGCCGACAGAGGAGTGCTGCGGCGCGACCCACCATGGCCAGGAGAGCCGGATCGCGCCGGCGGTCACGACTAGCCGGTCACTGCACGGTCATCGCGATCTGGCGCACGAGATTTGCTGCCTGGGTCTCCCACTGCGCGTACGCGAACGGGAAGCCTGACCTCTGGACGGCCTGCGCCGTTGCCCACAGTGGCTGCCCGGCCCAGCCGGGATCAGCCGCCTGGTACTGCCGCAGCGCGGCGAGGAACGCGTCCGCCGAGTGCGCGGGATCCAGGATCTGCGCGGGGCTGCCCCAGCCGAAGCCAGGCCGCTGCTGGAACAAGCCGAGCGAGTTCTCGTCGCCATAGTCGATGTTGAGCAGCCGGGATTCCTGCATCGCGGTCGCCACGGCGATCACTGCTGACCTGATGCCCATCCGTCGGCTGAAGGCCTGGCGCACGATCGTGGTGGCGTTGGCGGCCTGGGCCGAGCCGATCGGCATCCACGCCTGCGGGCCGCTCGTCCCGACCGGCATGAGACGCTCCGACAACGGGAGCCTGCCACGTCGAAGGGCACTGGGGTCCTGCTCGCGGATGATCTCGTTGCGGACCTCCAGCCAGGTGCGGACCACCGGATGGTCGGCCACTGTTGCCCTGCTGGCCTCAGGCTGCGCGGCGGCGGGCGGAGTCGGCGCCGCCGACGGGAGCCAGGACAGCTGGCCGGAGCCAGCGACCGGCAGTATGACCCGAACGGCCGTCTCGACAGCGGCCCGGGCGGGGGTGGCCGGGGCGTGCAGGGCCGAGGTCAGCGAAGCGCCCGCGGTGGCTGCGCCCATGCCAGCTGCGCCCGTAGCTCTGACGCCCGTGCTTCCTACAACCGTGCTTCCTACCACCGCGCCGAGCGCGGAACCGGCGCCGGCCAGGGCCAGGGCGGTGCCGACAAAGGCGAGTGACCTCTTGTGCCGAGCCATCCGTCGGCCGGGGGCAACGGGTCTTTCATGACGGCGCACGTGGGTGGCCGGGCGAGCAGAGCCGAGCAATGGTTTCCCTTCCTGCGTTTCCTCGCCGCCTGCCCGGCACTGAGCCGGTCAGGGGTGAGATCGCCAGGCGGGCGCCGGCTCTCTCCGCACGGGCAGGGCGCGTGCGTCACGGGGTCAGGGCGGGCCGGGCCAGCTTGCGGGGGCAGGGCTGACCGCGACCTACAGACGGAAGCCGCCCGGCGGCTGCGGGGCGGCTTCCCGGTGAGGATCAGCACCTATAACGCGAGGTCAACAAGCGGTCCATCCCGATATGGGGCTTATCACTACCAGTGAGTAACGGGAATAAAACCCTGCGTTCCCGGCAGACGCTGATGCCAGACCGGAGAAGGTCCGGCATCACCAGCAGAATCTGGGCGCGCGCCTGGTCCGCAGCCTGTCCGAGGTGTCAGGCCCGCTTAGCGGCTTTGCGTCAGGATCTCGGCGCGTTCCTGATCTGCTTTCCGGCTGCTGTGACGCCGTCTCAATTCGCCGCGCCCAAGTCCGGCCAGCGCGGCCAGCGCGGCGATACCGACAGCGGTCCACGGCACGTAGTCGCCGAGCGTGTCGAACGGCGTCCGATAGGAGGCAGACGGCAGCTGCAGGCGGACGAGCAGCGTTCCCGAGACGTTCGTGCCGGCCCAGGCAATCCGGCGGCCGCGGAGATCGAACGCGGCAGAGTCACCGGTCAGCGCCGCCTGGACGGTTGGCCTGCCGGTTTCCGCCGCCCGGATCGCGCTGAGGGAGGCGTGCTGCGCCGGTGCCCAGCTTCCCTGGAATGTCGAGTCCGACGTCTGGTAGATGATCAGCCGGGCGCCGTTGTCCGTGTCGACGCGCGACATGTCCGGGAAGGCGGACTCGAAGCAGATCAGCACGCCGATCGTCAGAGGCCTGCCGCCGGGCAGGGTGGCGTGCAGGACATGTGCTCCGGTACCGGGCTCGA
>Ga0335074_10014036_pt1 | contig 11249 bp, 13 predicted proteins | sample Lox_Sample_23_FD_206715 | JGI IMG/M metagenome (GOLD analysis project Ga0335074, IMG submission 206715) | Soil microbial communities from Loxahatchee National Wildlife Refuge, Florida, United States - Lox_Sample_2.3 | ecosystem: Environmental > Terrestrial > Soil > Wetlands | place: USA...
TGGTTGGCTGCGTGATCGTGTCCTGCGCGGATCTTAAAACGTGCTGCGGAGGACCGAGGAATGTCCCGCCGCTTATCGCCCGTTCATTATCTAATGGGGTGAGCCAACCAGCATCACCACAATGATCGGCACAGATAACTCTGTGAGGTTAATCGTTGATAAGCACATACAGACCAATCCACTGAGGTCCATCACTCAGTGCACCGTCGATGGAATATTCTAAATATCACTTTCATGCTGGCGATGCAAACAATACGCAGACACTTTCACTTATCACTCAGACACAGAAGCAGTTATTGCAATTAATAGGGAAACATTTTGGTTCAAGTCCGTGAAATTCATGTCTGTTCACAGCCATCTTGAAATGGACCTTACTCGCAATCGCAATACATCTTCCATTGATCGAGACCGTCACCATGATCATTGCGTTAGTTTCAATGCCTCAGAAGAGCCACCTCAAAAATAAGGTTTTCGACCGGCATTTCCTACCGTCGATATCCAAATCACACCCGGCCACCTTTCTCCTCTCGACAAATGGCCATCAAAAGTCTACTATTCGTCACAGCACTGTATTTCATCCATCTCTTATCCACGCCATACGTTTCAGGAACACCACGGTCCTGGGAAGATGCCTATCAATTGGCGACAACCTTCATACAAGACCTTTCGGAAGAGGAAAAACTTGCCATCATGACGGGTACACATCCATCGAAGCACAATTGATTAGGGACTGGAATTGAATTCGTTGCTACTGGGCCTTGTAGTGGCAATACTGGCTCCGTTCCTCGAAAAGGATATCGCACACTCTGTCTCCAAGACGGTCCTGTATCTCCCATCCTCACTTGAACCCACATCCCCATCCACATCCACAAGAGTGACCGCCGTTACTCATTTTCACTCATGTACGTAAAGTGCTGATGCTAGGTTGGTGTCAGAAATGTGAATAACGCATCAGTGTTCCCAGCAGGACTCACAACAGGCGCAACATTCAATCGAGAATTGATGTACTCGCGCGCTTACGCACTAGGCACAGAATTTAAAAAGAAAGGTGTTAATGTTGCACTAGCACCTGTTGCAGGACCTCTAGGACGTGCTCCGGCTGCTGGACGGAATTGGGAAGGGTTCAGTGTTGATCCGTATTTAGCAGGTACCACAACTCCTCCCCGAGTGTCCTCGAGTGTCGAAGTTTCGGTGTTGCTGCGATGTTTCGTGATTGTGGTGCACTGCTTAACGTGAAGGTATTGGTGTCGCGGAATCAGTAAGGGGACTTCAAGATGCGGGTGTCATAGCCACAGCAAAACACTACATCGCCAACGAACAAGTCTCTCCCATCACTCACTCTGACAGCACAAAATCCACCAACGCAAGACTAATAGTAGGAACACTTTCGACTTGTAGAGACGTCTGATTCTCTACTTATCGCATCCGATCCAAGTCAACCGTCCTTTTCCAGTTGGCAGTGGCCGATAACTGAAAGTCTTTCAGAGAATCTAGATAATCGGACTCTTCACGAGGTGTATTTATGGCCTTTTATACAAGCTGTTAACGCAGGTACTCTCCATTCTCCTACGTTCTTAAGCTCTTGTCCTAACTTACAGGAGTCGGTGCCGTAATGTGTTCATATAATCGGGTATCTCGCCTTCTCTCCTCACCCAATTGGTCGTACTTCCTTACTTTCCTTGCCTCACTTCGTAACTTGTTGTGTGTTTTGTGTTTGTGTTTGTGGACGTTGCTTAGGGCAGGTAAACCAAGAGTATTCCTGCGAATCCTCTTTTCTGGGATCCATTCTTCGTGACGAGCTTGGCTTTAAGGGTTTCCTGATGACTGATTGGGGAGCAAATGCTTCGCCTCATCTCGCTTTAAAAGCAGGAGTCGATATCGTGATGCCAGGCGACCTAGGCGCTTTAGGAGACGTCGCCAAAGATATTCCAGAAAACAATACACACAATACACAATCCCCGATGTTGAACGGTGCACCCTCCTCGTTGAAGCCTGGGCCCTCATCGACAAATACAAAATTAGATGAGATGGTCTTACATATCATTGCAACATGGTACAAAATGCGACAAGACGAGGATTATCCATCTATCAACCTTTCCCACGACGCTCAAGGGGACCATAAACATTTAATCCGTTCAATCGCAGCAGAAGGAATCGTTCTCCTCAAAAATGTTAATCGCATATTACCCCTTCCGACCCTAAAGTCGCTAGGCGTGTTTGGTAGTGATGCCGGTGCAAATCCATCAGGTCTGAATTCCTGTGGCGAATTCAATGCTTGTGATAAAGGTACTTTGGCAATAGGCTGGGGCTCCGGATCCGGTAAATTCGTCTACTTAAGTACTACCCCTCTCTCGAGTTCCCTTGAGTCTTAATTGTGGTTTGGGAGGTAACGGTAGATACACCGTTAGATGCATTGAGTGCCAAGGCGAATGCTTCAGGAACACAATTAAATGTAGTTCTTGACGACTACAATTTGCGATTAATTGCTGAAAAGGCAGGTCTCTCACAAGTCTGTCTTGTCTTTGTAAATTCAGATTCAGGAGAAGCTACCTCTGAAGTCTCCGGAAACTACGGTGATCGTAATAACCTCACGGTACTTCCAAACTTGGACGATTGACAAGTTTAATGGATTATGGTTAATTACTGTAGTTATGGCACGACGGCGATGCATTAGTTTTGGCGGTCGCAAGAAACTGTTCAAATACAATTGTCATTATACATTCTGTCGGACCGGTATTAATGGAATCTTGGATTACGCATGACAATGTCACGGCAGTGTTAATGGCTCACCTTCCTGGCCAAGAAAGTGGAAATGCAATTGTCGATGTTCTTTTTGGAGATGTTAATCCAAGTGGGAAATTACCATATACTATTGGCAAGAAAGAAGTCGATTATCCAGCAAAAGTATTGTACGAGAATGAACCATTTGACTTTACTCCTCAGGTACTTGTCTAGTCCCACCGAGAAGTGTCTCGTTCGAATGGAGTGCTGATGTATAGCAAAGTTTCACTGAGGGACTTTTTATCGATTACCGTCATTTCGATAAGAATGGCATTACTCCTCGTTTCGAATTTGGTTTCGGTCTTTGTACTACCCTTACAGTCTTCCAAAGTCTAATTGTTGCCGTAGCATACACCACATTCGCATTCACCAATCTCCAAATTACAAAACTGGCAAATGCATCGACATCATCTCCATTCGATCAAGTCTTCATGGCAAGTCTCCATCCGACAACTCTAATGTACATAGATATCCGTCGACATTACCAACACGGGGACTATACAAGGAAAAGCAGTAGCTCAGCTATATTTGTCGTTTCCCGCCTATGCTCAGTCGCCCACAAAGCAACTCCGTGGCTTTGATAAAGTGAGCGTATTACCTGGTGCAATGCAAATGGCCAGTTGTAACTTGACTTCACGGGACTTGAGCTATTGGGATGGTGAGTGGAAATTGGTAGATGGAGTGATTGGAGTGTTGGTCGGGGCGAGTTCACGAGATATTCTTTTGGCATCCAGCATTATCGTGTAATCTCATAAACCGCACCTCTGAAGTGTGAAATTCTGTTTAGATAAGTCTTAGCCACTTGAACACGGGACTTTCATACAGAGAGCGATAAAAGATCATTCTAATTCTAGAGATTGTTGAGATTGGGGTGTTTGAGCGAGAATATATGTATGTATTGATAAATTAATGTCTAGAAATGACGAATTAACAGTTGCGGAAACGCTTCCCAATAGATGTAGAGACAGACAAAGAAAGACCGGGTTCAAATGCTATTTGTTGAGTTGGCGAGCAGCAGATTTACTACCTCCACATGCCCCCTCTCCGTTGCATATCTCAATGCGTCCCAACCAAAGATGTCTTTCACGTCCACCATCGCATTGGCCCCCAACAGTAGTTTGACCATGGCCACGTTCCCTGAGTACGCAGCGCAGCTCAATGCTGTCTTGCCCCGCTGAGGCCTTTGATTTACATCTGCGTTGGCATCGATCAGCAGTTGGACGATCTCACAGTATCCCTCCTTTACAGCACGTATCAACGGAGTATTGCCGTGTGTGTCTTCCACCTCTACGGATGCGTTGGCCCTCACAAGCAGCTTGACCATCTCCACCTCTCCCTTCCGCACAGCGACTAGCAACGCAGTCTCACCCAATTCGTCTTGCAGGTCCACAGATGCATTAGCATCCAGCAGCAGCCTGACCACCTCTACGTCCCCGTGCCATACAGCCACCCGCAACGGTGTCCAATTCCCCGCTGCATCCACACGAACTCTCTGTGGAGAAGACGAGGCGTACGGTCCTATAGACGATCTCACATCCACCACGGCGTTAGCTTCCAGAAGCAGCTTGACCACCTCTGCGTTTCCCTGCTCTGCAGCCCAGAATAATGACGTCCAGTCGTTCTTGGCCCTTATATCCACAGCTGCATTGGCGCCCAGAAGCAGCTTCACCACATTCACATGCCCCAACCGTGCCGCCGCCATCAATGGGGTCTTACCACTTCCGTCTTGCACGTCCACAGATGCATTTGCATCCAGAAGCAGCTTGACCACCTTCACGTGCCCACGAGATGCAGCTGTGCCCAACGGTGTCCGGTCCACGGATGCATTAGCATCCAGCAGCAGCTTGACCACCTCCACGTGCCCACCAAATGCAGCATGGATCAACGGTGTCCAATTATCGTTATCTCTCCCATCCACAGCTGCATTTGCATCCAGAAGCAGCTTGACCACCTCCACGTGCCCCTTTCCAGCAGCCAAACCCAATGGAGTCATGCCCTGCCCATCCTTAGCATCAACAAACCCACGTCTGTTCGGTCAGAATAACCATGCGAAAAGAGGTAGAACCTCCTCCAATTGAATTTTCTCCTCAGGATGTTCCCTCGCTTCCAATTGCTCAGGAGCGCTTTACAAAGTTTTGACAACCCTTGGGAACCGGCCAAGTGAAGAAGTGAATAGTTGTACGGCGGGGATGGATAATAATAGCGACCCTGAAGTTGCAACATCGAATGACGCTTGCCCTCACTTTCAAAAGTCGCCAAGACTAAAGGGTGAAGATGGTCTTCTGCTCCTTCACGAACGTGGTCTGCCCAGTAAACTCCGGCATACGAGCTGAACTTGTATTTCTTGACACGTTCTTCAAAGGACGGTACATCCTCGCAGAACATCGAAAATGCATCGAAGGCCAGATACCCGAGGCACGTTCTCGCAATTTCTGTATTGGCCTGGACTTGTGGAAACTGCTTCTCCAGATATTTCTGAACTGTATAATGTACAAGTCGAATTATACCACTTTCAGGATCGACTGTTACTATTCCTACGCAAAAGGAAACCAACGAGCCAATATCCACAAAGTCTTTCTCATTTATATCTGTGGACTCTGGTGTAACTGCAAGGGCGTGTTGAAGTTGTCCTGCCTTAAGCGGTTCCTTGGCATACGTAATCCACTTTAATGCAGTCATGGCGATATGTCGCTGCTTTTCTTTTTGAACTGAAATGCGTTTCATTACGCTGCCATACGCCTCACTGAGATCTTCAGGGAGGCTTTCCAAAGCTGAATTAACCTCTCGGTCCGTCAGTTGCTCGGCGAGGAGATCGATGTGAAGCTTGGCCATGAGAAACCTTAAGGTTAGTCTTAGGTATTTAAGAAACGCTTACATTCCGCCTGCTTTACTTACAACTGTCTGTCGGATCGTTTCCTCGAGGCCTTCAGATCTTAGACAATGACGGTGTAGGTTCTCGTTGAGATGAAGTCTCTCCTCAGTGTACTTGTCGATATCCTCATCTCTGGCACGAATTTGCACTTCACCGACTTCCCCAAAACTGGACAGCATTACAGCGGTCACATGAGGACGACCCGTCATCATTACCCTTACTGTTGACAACTTTGACAATTCCTTGAGTATCTTTGTACGGGTATCGTTTTGCACGGGACATTCGTCAAGGGCATCGATCACAACAAAGACTTTTGAGAACTGACGAGCTTCCGTTTCCAAAATCTTTGAGAGTTCCAAGTAAGTTGGACGGGTTCCCCTTTTTGTATGTTGAGAACACAGATCCGTTAGGTCTTTTGATGGGTTTCCCCTTCGATTTACCAGGTGCTTAACGAGACTTCCGATAATGTCTTCCGCGGTCACTGTCCTCGCATGATCAAAGTAGACAAACGCAATGCCAATGTCATCAACGTTCGACACTTCCTCGTGTAAGAAATCGATTGCAATCGAGCTATTGCTTATTAATTAAAGATTTCGGGGTGTCTGTACGAGAGGATGGTTTTGCCCACGCCAGCTAACACAAGTCAGTAACTTCATTCAGTAAGAGAGTTACGGTCACCGGGACACCACAAATACTTTGTCTCCCCACTTATCCAGGATTGAAACCTTTCATCAACGAGAAGCCATTCCCCTGTCCCTGGTTGTCGTCGTCCAAATGTATCAGAGTGCATAGCCCAAAAGGTCAACGGCGACAACCAATTCAAGAGTTTCTGGTCCTCCCCTCCAGACTCCGACTGATCTAGAAACACAATGTCAGTGATAATGTACAAAGTCCGGGCGTGATGATGTACCTTTCTGATCGGTTTGAAATGCGGCGAAATCCTTTGCGACATTTTCGAGATCGTTCTTCACCGTTTGGAGATCGCTCTTGATACTCTCACTCAGGGCACTAAAATTAGCAGCTCAAACTAAGAAAACAATACAGATGTTCATTTTGTAGAACAGACGTGAAAAGCGCATTAAAGCGGCTTATCTTGGAGACCATATTATTGATTTTGTGTTTCGAAAAGTACCATGTCGTCGATCCAACTATCCTCCCAGCTGTGGTATGAGCAGGACGTAATTCCCTCTTCAAACTTTCGAATACGACTCTGATTTGATCAAGTGGCTCCTGGAGAGCTTTCAGTGCGTTCGTACTGGGCTTGCAATCATCTCGCTTCGCTCTATCTTCGAAGGAGCGCAATACTTCATTTGTTGCGATGATTTCACGGAGTAGACTTTGGCGTTCGGCAAGAGCGACAGTTGTATCCTCGATGTATTTGATCACTTCTCCTGAGAGTTGAAGGATGGTTCCTATGGCGGCGACAAACCCGACCCAGAGAGCTGCGGCTTCCATGAGGAGCGATCGAATGATCAGGACTGAGTCCAGCCGAGTCCACGGGCCAACCACGTCAATGCTCAATCAGACCGATTCACGTGCCGGAATTCAGTTTTCACCATGAAATCGCTTCAGTGCGATGGGGCTCTGGAGGGGAGTGAGGCTCTCGTTTTGACATTGCCTAAATATGGCGATTGAATGATGCTATCAAAGCCTTCGTTTAACGTCGTGACGACTGCTTCTTTCCGTCATGAACGTTTGTTTCATTTGCCCGCGGAGTTCGGCGATTTGCCTCTCAAATGCAGCCGCAAGTCTGGCAATTCAAGCAAATACAGCCCTCTGTTTTACAGCGTGACATTCATAGTAACTTTCCTCCTGCCACAATTGCGGCTTCAATGATTGCTAGTTCCGGTTAATGCCTAATACCAATTACTATGGAAAACTCAACCCAAACGATTGACTGACTGCCAAATCAACATATTAATAGGCTAGTTATTTAATTTACTAAAGATTGACTGAGGTCCGGACAGCGGTATTATTACGCATGTGGACCTATACGGTGAGCCGTCGTAGCCTCTCACAGAACGTCGACAACATCATTCCCGCATTGGACTACCATTAGCAGAGCACCAAAACACCGATCTTACGTCCCATATTCCTCCTTCAATATCTTTCTGGGTTCTTGTCCCCACCAATTTGCGCTGTATTCCGGCGCGCTGAATGAAAGCCGAAATGAGATTTCTCCCACAGAGTATAATACACTTCTGTCCAATCTTCTTCTCCGCGCTCCTTCGATGAGACGACCGACCAATCCGAATTTTCAACGAATTCCTCTGAATCTCGATAAGCGTCCAAGCCCCGTTCGATCACGCCAAACAAAACTTCCAAAATATCGACGCCGCCCTCCAACAGTGCCTCTAGAAATGGACCATTCCTCTCGATCTGCCACACTGATCCTTACCCGTTTTAGCGCTCGTCTTAAAAAGGCACTGTTTTATCTATGTGGTTACCTATCGAAATAGAACCAGATCCCTAATTTATGCAACCACAACACAAAACACGAAACCCAATCTCCAAACTTTGAAAATCACCGTAGCTCTAGGTCAGAGAAGGGAGGTGGGAGGGTACCCGAAATAGTTAACTGCTGTTCAGAAATGCTTGAGATATTTGAAGAGTCGTCTAGCCTATTCAACGTATGACTCCAAAGAAGTTCCTCAGCAGTGCTTCTTCGCTTGCCGTCACATTGGATCAGAAGCCTTTTTCAATTGTCTCAGTTCTGCCAAAATGTGCATGGTACGTTGAGTGTTCGGGTGCTCCTCTCCCAACTTTCTCGTATTGATCTCCACGCATGCCTCGCCTAAATTGATTGCTTCATTGAATCGCCCAAGCGTCTTATAATGTATGGCAACATTCGTCATGGCGTTCACTGTATGGGGATGCTCGTCCCCGAGCACTTTCTTCTGGCCCTCCAAGCATGCTTCAGCCAGGCTAGCCGCTTCATTTAATCGTCCCAGCCCGTGGTACGTCACTGTCAGATTTTGCATGCTCACCAGCGTGTCAGGATGCTCCTCCCCCAGTACTTTCTTTCTGATCTCCAAGCATGTCTCACAGAGTTCAACTGCTTCATTCCATCGCCGCTGATTGCAATAGTCTGCCACCACACCGTTCATGCTCCATAGTGTGTCAGGGTGCTCGTCTCCCAGGACTCTCCTCTGGATCTCCAAGCATGCTTCAGCTACTATGACTGCTTCATTAAATCGCCCAAGCCCAGAGTAAATCGCCGCCAGGCTGCTCATGCTGAGCAGTGTCTCAGCGTGCTCTTCCCCAAGCACTCTCTTCCGGATCTCAAGGCATGTCTTTTGTATGCTGACCGCTCTGTCTGCTTGCCCCAGATGGTAATATATAGCGGCCAGACCATGCATGCTTGACAGTGTTTCGGGGTGCTCCTCTCCAAACACTCTCTTTCGAATTGTCAAACATGCTTCACCTACTTTGGCAGCTTCACGATTTCGCCCCAGCTTGAAGTATGCAGCCGCCACACTGTCCATGCTCCGCAGCGTCTCGGGATGCTCCTGACCTAACAGTCTTTTGCTTATTTCGAAATATATTTCATAATATTTTGCCGCATCTGAATAAAATCCATCATAGTTCAGATAGAACGCCAATCTGGCATATAAATAAGAGTGTTCTATATCCCTAATGGTAGTATCCGTAGCTGGGTGTTTTTTGACGTTAGTCAAGATTGCCGTTATTTGTGGATAGAAGGTCCTGCGTTTCTCATGGTTCCACTCCTGCATTGACAATCGGAGAGTCGCCAGGGCTAATTTCACAACCTGTGCCGAAATGGAAGTTTGAGACGAGACGTCAAGATCATTTCTGATGACATCCTGAACGAGACGATGAATAGTAATTTTCCGTCCTGCATCCCAAATCCGAATCAGAGAATACTCCTCGAGGGCACACAGACTTTGGCGAAATACGAAATTATTCTGGAAAATGCGATGCAATCCTGGCTGAAGCCCGGCTTTTCCGTGTTGTAGAAACTCCACAAGCGTCTCATCCGGATTCATAAATGCCAAAATCTGGCTTAGCGGAATCGAATCTGGACTAGTCTGCTCGAGCTGGCGAAATGAAATCTTCCAAGTTGTAAAGACCGATTCTCCATATGGATGATTCCCAATGGGCTTGGTTAGAAGCATTTCCTTTTGATTTTGATGGTATGTCTCCAGGTACTCGAAGATATTGTGCGTTCTCTTGATATACGAAGCGGCCTGTTCAATGGCAAGTGGCAAATATCCTAATACCTCAACAATCTTTCTCGCCTCGACTTTGACTTGTTCTCTTTCATCGTTTGCCAAACCAGCTCTCTGAAGGAGCATAGAGATGGAATCCTCCGCATTAAACAGATTAATTTCGACGCCTTCAGCAGGTATCCCATCGCAATTCTTGTTCCGAGTCGTAATCAACACATGACCTCCCGACATCTGTGTACGAGGAAGATACCCATCTGCGACACGAATATCATCGAGATTGTCATATACCAAAAGCCATTTCTTTTTCCTTTCCAACTTTCGTAGAACTGCATTTGCAATATCATCGGCCGTTCCATCAGATACTTTCTCGCCATGTTCAGTGAAAAGATTCGCTACTTTACGAAAACTCGAAAGCAAGCGCGTTCGATTATCCGCACTCAGCCAAAAGATGTAATCGTAGTCACGTTGGTAGCGATAACAATATTCCAACGAAATTTGGGTTTTGCCGATTCCACCGAGACCGTAGAGTGCTATTTTGTGTTTGTAACCTTGTTGGTCATCATGTAATTTACGCCGTATCTCTTCGAATAACTCTTTGCGACCGGTGAAAAACGGATTTCTGTCGTAGCGAACATGGAAGATATGAGTTTTCCTAGTGAACATGAGCTCTTTTAATGAAATTGATTGTCTACGTTTCGGTTGTGCTGTCTTGTTTGATACGAGCTGCACGAACTAATCCTGCAATATTCCTTGATACTCTTCGGAAATTGTTGTCTTCTTCAGAAGAGTATTTGACAATCGCCAAATGATCCCCATCAAGCGCAACTCGAATCTCTCCAGGCAATCCCAAGGTAGCCGAAAACTCAGGGACCACAATCTACCGAATTAGACGGAGAAAGCATAAAGGTTTACCCCCAAGAGAGTCATCGCGGTGCTTTCTGAGAAGGATGCCAACTGCAAGGTTTGTGCACGTTCGGGAAAAGCGTCATTGATTTCTTTGATGATTTGGCTGTTGGGGAGCAAGTCTTTGACAAATCTACTCTCGGAAAAGCTGGCGTCAAGGAGTCTCTTCAACATCTTTGCGAGATCTGCGCCGCGATGAGGAGTTCCCAGAAATGCGATGCCGATGGTATTTTTCGTGATTTGATGATATCTCGTGGCATTATTATGCGCAATTATCAATGCCTACAAGTTAGTACTTCAAGAAACTTAAGCGGACTGACCTGTTTGACAACGAGACCTCCCATGCTGTGCGCCATAAAGAGGGTTTCCGTCTGGTCCGATTAGCGAACATTCAACGTTCAAATTTGACATACATCTCCATGATCTGCGTAATGTAGCCAAAGCTCGTTAACAAGCTGCCTTGCAAAGTCAGGAACATCGAGTACGTTATTTGGTTTCCAAAT
>Ga0335074_10014037_pt1 | contig 11249 bp, 9 predicted proteins | sample Lox_Sample_23_FD_206715 | JGI IMG/M metagenome (GOLD analysis project Ga0335074, IMG submission 206715) | Soil microbial communities from Loxahatchee National Wildlife Refuge, Florida, United States - Lox_Sample_2.3 | ecosystem: Environmental > Terrestrial > Soil > Wetlands | place: USA: Florida...
ACCAGCATCAGCAAGCTGAGCACCCGGGCCAGCTCGGTCCCCTCGTACAGGTCGCGGACGATCGTGAGGCTGAGCACCACGCCGACCGCCCCGGCCATGCCCTGCAGGAACCGGAACACGATCAGCGACCAGATGTCCGGCGCCGCGGCGCACGCCACGGACAGCACCACGAACGCGACGAGGCCGATGAGCAGCGGCCGCCGCCGCCCGATCCCGTCGCTGACCGGCCCGGCCACCAGCTGGCCGACCGCTAGCCCGGCCAGGCACCCGGACAGCGTGAGCTGCACCAGCGACTGCCCGGCGTGCAGCGCCGCCGCGATCGTCGGCGTGGACGGCAGGTACATGTCCATCGCCAGCGGCCCGAACGCGGAAAGGCCACCAAGCACAATCAGCATGCCCAGCCGGCTCTTAGGCCGCTGGCGGACGACGGTATCCGTGGCTACGTCGCCGGGATCGGCTTGGTGCCGGCCAGCAGGATGCGGTGCATCACCCGGCGCTGGCCCTGGTAGTCGTTGACCGCGAAGTGCCACGTCTGCCTGTTGTCCCACATCGCGACCGACCCGGGCGCCCAGTGGAACCTGGTCACGAACTCCGGCCTGATGCCGAACTCGAACAAGTACCGCAGCAGCGGCAGCGACTCGCGCCGCGTCCAGCCCTCGAACCGCATGGTGAACTCGGGGTTCACGTACAGCACGCGCCGCCCGGTCTCCGGGATCAGCCGGACGACCGGGTGCACCGGCCCCTCCGCCGCGTCGTATTCCGCGATCGACGGCTCCGGCGGGTCGGTCTGCGCGTAGCTCAGCCCGAGCTTGCGCACGTTCGAATGGACCGCCCGCAGCCCGAGCAGTGTGGCCTGCAGGCCAGCAGACAGCGCCTCGAACGCCGGGCCCATCCCCGCCCACTGGGTGTCGCCGCCCCACGTCGGGATGTCCTGCGCGAACAGCATCGTGGCCACGGGCGGCTCGTCGAAGCAGGTCATGTCCGTGTGCCAGCCCTCGCCGATCGCGCGGGTCTGCTCGGGTTCCTTGCGCAGCTCCTGCTTCACCCGGATCGTGCCGAGCTTGGTCGCGAACCGCTCGCGCTGCTCCTCGGTCAGGTGCTGGTCCCGGAAGAAGATGACGCCGTGCTCGGCCCATACCTGCCGGACCGCCTCATACGTCTCATCCGGGTACTCCCTGGTCAGGTCGAGGCCGCGGATTTCCGCGCCGATCAGCCCGCCTGCCTTGTGCACCTCAGGCAGCGTCGCAGTCTCCATGAGGCCATCATCGGCCGGAAGCCGCCATGGCGGAAGCGGCGCAGCACACAGCGGCCTCGCGCACGAACGCGCGCCCAGCCACAAAGCAGCCACAGACCGGGCTCGGCGTAGGCCGTCGCACTCGTGGGTACATTGAAGCTGACCTGCCCAGGGGGGAACGATTTCTGTAGTTTTGCGACGAGCTAGAACAGTCTCCTTCTACGTACTCACATTTCTCATCATCACCGCGGGAGCCATCTGGCTCGCGCTGCGCGTTACCCCGCTGCAGACGGTCTCGGCCGCCGGGCAGACGGCCCAGGTCGGCGCCACCTTGCCGAACGCGAGCGTGCAGGGTCCCGGCGAGCTCGACCTGTTCGGCCAGGCGATGGCCACAAAGCCGCAGTTCACCGGCCCGATCCGGCCCCGGCTGGCGCTCGATCACATCACGATCGACCCGCAGGTGGTGCAGATGCTGCGCAGCGACGGGCCGCAGAAGGTAGAGCTCACGCTCAGCCAGCAGCTGGCGGCCGGCTGGGAGCGGTACTTCCTGTGGGAGACGCTGATCGCGGCCGGATTCGCGGTGATACCGCTGGTCGCAGTGGCCGCGGTCCGCAAGCGGCCGAAGATCTGGAAGATGCTGGCGGGCGGCCTGGCAGTGGTGTGCGCCGTGAACGTCGGCGGCATCCTGCTGACCGCGTCCAGCACGCCGAAGGAGCTGCGCAGCGTCAAGACACTCGACGACCTGGTGGGCGCCGACCCGCTCGTCGAGCCAGCGCCGGTCGGCAAGCCGCAGCCCGGCGTGCAGGCGGTCGTCATCGGCGACTCGACCGCGGCCGGCTACGGCCTGCCGTGGGGCCCCAACCCGACCGCCGAAGACAAGATCTGCGGCCGGTCGCCCGACGCTTACGCCAGCGACCTGGCGACCGCGAACAACTGGAACGTGCTCAACCTCGCCTGCGGCAGCGCCACGATCATGGACGGGCTGCTCGGGCCAGAGGTGCTGTCGGACGGGCAGCTCGCGGCGCCGCAGCTGCCCAGGGCCGAGGCCGCCACGCACGCCAAGCTGATCATCGTCAGCGTCGGGGCGGACGACCTGTCCTGGTCGGTGATGACCCGGCTGTGCGCGGCCGCCACCGTCTGCAACGACAAGGTATCCACCGCCTACTTCAATCAGCTGCTCGACCAGTTCACCAGGAACTACTACGACCTGCTCAGCGACCTGGACCAGCTGCCGGGGCATCCGGCGGTGCTCATCAACCAGTACTACGTGCCGTTCGGGTCGTCGATCGGCTGCCTGGGCGGGTTCGGGATGACCCCCGCCAAGGAGAAGGTGCTGCTGTCCCGGCTCGGGCAGCTGAATAAGGTGCTGGCGCAGGGCGCGGGACTGTTCGGGTTCGGCGTCGCGGTGCCGCAGTTCGCCGGGCACGAGCTGTGCACGTCCGACCCGTACGTCCAGGGACCTGACGACCCGGCGCCGCTGCACCCGAACGCGGCGGGAGAGCTGGCGATCGCGCTGGCGGACGAGCAGGCGATGCCCTCGCTGAGCCCGGCGCCGGTGGTGGTGCCGACTCCCACGACGAGCACGACCAGTTCGCCCGCGCTGGGATAGCATTCGGGCCGTGGCTGAGCCGCGTTAATTGCGGCGGCGCACTGACCGCCAATGACATCTTCTGCTCTCGATGCGGCACTCGGGTGGATACCGAACGATAACGGTTTAGCGCATCTTTACGAATCGAACATTTTGGCGCGAAGGCCTTCCCCTACGATCGCCCGGACGGCATCTGACTGTGGGGAGGCGCCAGTGCCGACTTGCGTCAACGGTCATCGGCTGCCCGCTGGAGCGGCTTTCTGTGGTATCTGCGGTGTCAGCACGAGACAGCTGTGCCCGCAGGGACATGAGAACGCGGCGGACGCCCGGTTCTGCCGCACGTGCGGGACACCGGTCGGGGATGCCGCCGCTGCGGCTAATGGCGTGTTTTCCGCCAACGGAATGGGAACTCCACTGCTGGCATCGGGTCCCGGTGCGCCCCCATTCCCTGATGCCCCGCCTCCTTTTGAGGTCAAATCTCCTTTCGAGACCCAGTCTCCTTTCGGGGCCCGCTCTCCTTTCGAATCGCAATCTCCTTTCGAAGATTCCCCGTCCTATTTCCAGGGCCCGGCCCCGGCGTCGCCATCCGCTTTCCATGACCTGCCGACGGCGCTTCAGGGCGCCCCTTACCGTGAGCCGTCCGCGCCGCCGTCGCCCGATCCGGTAGCGAGCCTGCCGCCGGACTGGCTGACCGCGCCGGCGGCGTTTGACCAGCCGCAACAGGCTCCGGACCTGACCAGGCTGGACAACCCGACCCCGACCAGGCTGGACAACGCCTGGGGCCCATGGGGCGATGCCCCGCCGCCACCGCCCTCGGTGGCCCCGTGGGAGATGGCGGGCCCCGCGACCGCGGCTGGCGGGGCGACCACCGTGCTGCCTCCCGTCCAGCCGGACCCCGCGACCGGCGGCCGCCCGCGCCGCAAGGGCCTGATGTGGGCCGCGATCGCGGCCGCGATCCTGGTCGTCGCGGGCGGCGGCACCGCGGCGGGGCTCACGCTCATGCACCACAACACGACGCCGCAGGCGGCGGCCACGACGCACCCGCCTACGACGAGCGCCGCGGTGTCCACGCCGGCCTCGACGCCGAGCGCGTCGGCGGCGACCACCCAGGCCAGCCCCAAGGCATCGGCCGGCATCTCGATCGGGCCCGGCGGCTGGACATACCCCAAGCCGATCGACCAGTCGGCGTACTCGAACAACCAGGCGACGATCAACGGCGTATCGTGCGTCTCCGCCGCGACCTGCTTCGCCGTCGACGGTGACGGTAACGTCCTGTCTTCCACGGCGATGAACTCGTGGCATGTCGCGGACAGCGAGAGCGCGTCGAGCCTGACCGGCATCTCGTGTGCTTCGGTCACCTTCTGCGCTGCGACCACCGAGTCGGGAGAGGTGGTCCTGCTCAACGGGGGCACATGGACCTCTCCGATAAGCATCGACTCGGGCAACCAGCTCGACAGCGTCTCCTGCCCCACGTCGAGCTTCTGCGTCGCGGTGGACAACACCGGCCAGGGCTTCACCTACACCGGATCGGCGACGAACTGGTCGCGGACCACGATCGATCCCAGCCAGGATCAGCTGAATTCGGTCTCGTGCCCGACCACGAGCTTCTGCGTGGCGGTGGACAACAGCGGCAACGAGTACACCTACAGCGGGAGCGGCTGGGCGGCTGCCCAGAACATCAATAACAACAACTCGCTGAGCCAGGTCTCGTGCTCCAGCGCCTCGTTCTGCGCGGCGATCGACAACAACGGAGACGTGGTGGTGCTGACCGGCAGCAGCTGGTCGAGCGGGACCCTCCCGCAGAACGCGACGAGCGTCTCCTGCCCGTCCAACGGGTACTGCGTCGCGGTCGACCAGAGCGGCGGCGCGTTCGTCTACCAGCAGGGCGGCTGGTCCAGCGAAACCAAGGTCGACGGCAACAACTCGTTCCAGTCGGTCAGCTGCACGGGGCTGAACCAGTGCGCGGCCACCGATCAGTACGACAACGTCATGTATTACACGAGCGGGGGATAAGCAGTGAACTGTCCGCAGTGCCAGTCGCCGAACTCGCCGGATTCCGCCTTCTGCACCAGGTGCGGAGGCCGTCTCGCGGCGCCCGCGCCGTCAGCCGCTGGCGCCCCGCCGTGGGGCACTGACCAGCAGCCCGCCGGCGTTTTCCAGCCCGCCGGCGCGCCGCCGCCGCGCGGGCCTTTCCAGCCCGCGGGGGCGCCGCCCCAGCCGCCCGGGGCACCAGGGCCGATGGGCGGTTACAACGCGCCCGGCGGTTACGGCGCGCCTGGCGGTTACAACCCGTCCGGTGGCTACAACGCGCCTGGCGGCTACAACCCGTCGGGTGGTTACGGCCCGCCAGGCCAGCCGCGCCCGGCCGGCGCAGGCCCGGCGTTCCAGCTTGACCTGCGACGGCTCACCCGCGTGGACCAGATCGTCGCCGGCGCGAGCCTGATCGCGATGATCTCCATCTGGCTGCCGTGGTACTCGGTCTCCTGGGGCTCCGGCGCCTTCGAGTCGCAGGGCAGCGCGAGCTTCAGCGGCACGAGCATGCACGGCTGGCTGTGGCTCGAGTTCGTGGTGGCGCTGGCGCTTATCGGCTACCTGGTACTGCGCGCGGGCTTCCCGGAGTCCAAGGTCAGCCTGCCGATCGCACACGCGCCGCTGCTGATCATCGGGACCGGCGTGCAGCTGCTGCTGATCCTGATCGCGTTCTTCGACATCCCCTACGGGAACCTGGGCATGGGCTGGGGCTGGGCCGCCTTCATCGGGCTGCTCGCGGCGCTCGCCGCCGCCGCCCCGGTCATGGTGCCCGCGGCCCGCTCCTACCTGGAGAGCCGCAACGCGAACACCGGCCCGCGCGGCTAGCCTCGTTCGTCAGCCGGGGTCCGGGCGTCAGGGACGGCCGGGGGGCCGGGGGTAGTTTCCCCGCCATCGCGGGTGCGCAGCAGCACGACCAGCGTGCCCAGGCAAGCGGCCGCGAGCAGCAGGTAGGGGACCAGGTCCGACGTGGCCTGGGCCAGCGCTCCGCTCGCCGACGCGGCTGTCGCCTGCCCGGCCGCCCAGGTGAGGTTGGACAGCGCGAAGCCGATGCCCTGGTGCAGTCCCAGGCCCTGCGAGCCCTCGCTGACGAGCGCGGAAGCCGGGGTGAACAGCGTGCCGAAGAACGGCGTGCCCACGATCAGGACGGCGATCAGCCACGCCTCGGTGGTCGTCAGCGGGATCACGATGCTGACCACGATGCCGGCGGCGAGCGCCACCGTGAGCGGCCTGGCCGGGCCGAACCGGTCGGACATCCGGCCGGCCACCGGAGACAGCGCGGACTCGACCAGCGCCGCGCACAGGAACGTGGCCGCGATGACCGTCCCCGAGGTGCCGAGCCGCGCGAGCCGCAGCGGCGCCAGCACGTCGATGACGCCGAACGCGATGCCCGCCAGGGCCATCAGCCACATGCCGGTCACCACCTGGCGGTCGCGGAGCGCGGGCAGTGCCGCCCGCAGCGACTGCGGAGCCTCCGGGCGCGGCGCGGGAACGGTGAACGCGATCGCTATCAGCAGGCCCGCCGCGACCGAGGCGGCCGAGAACGCGGGACCCGGGCCGACGGTGTTCGCGACCGCACCCACGACAGGCCCGAACAGGGCGCCGACCACCGCCGCGCCGAGCGCGTAACCGAGCAGCTCCCCGCGCCGCTCCCGCGGCGCAGCCGTGGCGAGCCACGACAGCGCCGCCGTCCAGGTGCACGCCCCCGCGATGCCTTGCACGAACCGGGCGGTGTCGAGCACGGCGGCGGCGTGCAGCCAGCCGAACGCCAGCGTCGACAGGCTCATCAGCGCCAGGCCCAGTACGGCCACCCTGCGGTCGCCGAACCGGGCCACCAGCGCCCCGCTGGGCAGCGAGCCGATCAGCGTCCCCGCCGGGTACGCGCCGATGAGGACGCCCGCGCCCGCCTTGGACAGGCCGGCCACCGCGGCGTAATGCGGGAGCAGCGGCGTGAGGGCCGAGTAGAAGACGGTATCCACCCCGACGATCGCGCAGGTGAATGCCACCAGCCGCCGCAGCGCCGGATCTAGTCTCGGCCGACTCCGCTGGCGGTTAAGGAAAGTCCTGCTCAGCCTCTTTCTCCCTGCAGCGCGCGCTTGGTGAGCACGCGCGCCAGGTGCTTGCGGTACTCCGAGTCGGCGTGGAAGTCGTAGCCGGGGGAGGTGCCGTCCGCGGCGTGCGCGGCCGCCTCCGCGGCGGACGCGCCGCCCCGTAGCGCTTCCTCGACGGCGGTCGCACGCAGTGGGGTGCCGCCCATGCTGGCGAGCGCCACCCGGCCGTCGTAGGCCGCGACCCCGACGATGGCCCAGTCGTTGGCCCGGCGGACGAACTTCTGGTACCCCCACGGCACCTCACCGCCGCGCGGCACGCGGACCGCCGACAGCAGCTCGTCGGGTGACAGCGCCGTCTCGAAGGGCCCGACGAAGAAGTCGTCGGCGGCCACCGTCCGCACCCCGCCGGGCCCGCTGATCTCGACAGACCCGCCGAGCGCGAGCAGCGTCATCGGCAGGTCGGCCGACGGGTCGGCGTGCGCGAGCGAGCCGCCGATCGTGCCGCGGTGCCTGATCTGCGGGTCGCCGACCTGGGCGGCCGCGTACGCGAGCAGCGGCACCTCGGCCCGCACCAGGTCCGATCCCGCGACGTCCGCGTGCCGCGTGGTCGCCCCGATGACCAGCTCGTCCCCGTCGCTGCGGATGCCGGCCAGCTCACCGACCCGCGCGATGTCCACCAGCACGGCGGGCTGGGCCAGCCGCACCTTCATCATCGGCAGCAGCGAGTGGCCGCCGGCCAGCAGCTTCGCGTCATCCCCGTGCTCGGCGAGCAGCGCGAGCGCGTGCGCCGCGGAGTCCGCGACCTCGTAGTCGAACGTGGCCGGGATCATGCGTCCACCTCGGTAGAAGCGCCCGGCAGCGTGCCCGCCGCGGCGAGCACGGCCCGGACGATGTTGTGGTATCCGGTGCAGCGGCAGAAGTTTCCTTCTAGCCCCTCGCGCACCTCCTGCTCGGTCGGGCTCGGGTTCTCCGCGAGCAGGCTGGTCGCCGCCATCACCATGCCTGGCGTGCAGAATCCGCACTGCAGGCCGTGATTCTCGCGGAACGCCTGCTGGACGGCGCTCATCGTGCCGTCCTCGGCGACGAGGCCCTCGGCGGTCGTCACCGACCGGCCGTTGGCCTGCACGGCAAGCACCGTGCAGGACTTCACCGACTCGCCGTCGAGCAGCACGGTGCACGCCCCGCAGGACGTGGTGTCGCAGCCGACGTTCGCGGCGCGCAGGCCGCAGACCTCGCGCAGGTAGTGGACGAGCAGCAGCCGTGGCTCGACCTCGTCGCTGTGCGCGGTTCCGTTGACCGTGAGCTTGATCTCCATGCCAGGATCAGGCCTCCTTCGAGCCATTGGCTGCTTGAATGGCGCGCCACACCCGCTGCGGGGACGTGGGCATGTCGATGTGCCTGACGCCGAGGTGCGACACCGCGTCGATCACCGCGTTCTGCACGGCCGGCGTCGAGCCGATCGAGCCGGCCTCGCCGATGCCCTTGGCGCCGAGCGGGTTGTACGACGTCGGGGTCTCCATGGCCACCAGCTCGAAGCTCGGCACCTCGGTGGCGGACAGGAACGGGTAGTCCGCGAACGTCGCGGTCACCGGGTTGCCGTCATCGTCGTAGACGACCTCCTCGAGGAACGCCTGCGCGGCGCCCTGGGCGATGCCGCCGTGCCGCTGGCCTTCGGCGAGCAGCGGGTTCATCACGGTGCCCGCGTCGTCGACGGTCACGACCCGGCGCAGGAACACCTTGCCAGTCTCGGTATCGACGTCCACGACGGCCACGTGCGAGCCGAACGGGAACGTCGGGCCCGGCGCGGTGAACACGGTGTGCACAAACAGCCGCTCCGACTCGGCGAGCAGGCTGAGCGGCACCGAGATATCCGGGTCGCCCTTGACGGCGAACGCGCTCGCCTCGATGTCGAAGACCAGGTCCGCCGGGCTGGCCTCCAGCGACGCCGCGGCGCGTTCGCGCGCTACGTCGATCAGCTCGCGGGACGCCTGCTGGACCGCCGCGCCGCCGAGCTGCAGCGAGCGGGAGCCGCCGGTGCCGCCGCCGCGCGGCACCAGATCGGTGTCGCCCCACTTCACGGTGATCTTCTCGATCGGGATGCCGAGCTCCGCGCTGGCGAGCGTCGCCCACACGGTCTGGTGGCCTTGGCCGTGCGGGGAGGTGCCAGTGAGGATGGTGGCGGTGCCGTCCGGGTGCACCTCGACGGTGCTGTTCTCGTTCGGGCCGCCGGCCTCGCCGCCCGGGCCGGTGATCTCCACATAGGAGGACAGGCCGATGCCGAGCTGGAACGTGTCGCCGGCCGCGCGCCGCCGCGCCTGTTCGGCCCGCAGCTCGTCGTAGCCGGCGGCCGCGAGGGCCTTCTCCAGCGCGGTCACGTAGTCGCCGGAGTCGTACACGGCGCCGAACGCGGTCTTGTGCGGCTCGGTGAACTTCGGCAGCAGGTTCTTGCGCCGCACCTCGGCAGGGTCGACCCCGGCCGCGGCGGCGAACAGGTCCATGGCCCTGTCGATCGCGGCGGCGGCCTCGGGACGTCCCGCGCCCCGGTAGGCGCCGACCGGCGTGGTGTTGGTCACTACCGAGGTGGTGAACGTCTCCGCGCGCGGGATCTCGTAGGGGCCAGGGGTCATCAGCCTGGTCAGCATCGGCAAGAACGCGCCGGCCTTCGGGTAGGCGCCGCTGTCCTGCACGACCTCCAGCCGGTAAGCGAGCACCGTGCCGTCCCGCATGCCGCCGATCGTGACCTTCTGCTCCTGGGCCCGCCCGTGCGGCATCACCAGCAGGTTCTCGTTCCTGGTCTCCGACCAGCGCACCGGGCGGCCGAGCTGCTTCGCGATCCAGCAGATGACCGCGTGCTCGGAGTCCGCGCCGAACTTCGCGCCGAACGCGCCGCCGACGTCGGGGGTGATGACCCGCACGTCTTCCGGCTCGAGGCCGAGCATGCCAACGAGGGCGCCCTTGGTGCCCTGCGCGCCCTGGTTCGGGATCCAGGCGATCAGCCGCCCGCCGTCGCCCCAGACCGCCGCGCCGGACCGGCTCTCCATCGGCGCGGGCGCGACGCGCTGGTTCTGGATGACCTCGGAGACGACGACCTCGCAGCCGTCGAAGAGGCCGGGGTTGGTCTCGCCCTCGTCGCCGAACTTGACCACGACGTTCGTCCCGGCATCGGGGAAGAGCAGGCCGCGCTCGCCGCTCAGCGCCTGGTGCATGGTCGCGACCGCCGGCAGGGTGCCGTAGTCGACGTCCACCAGCTCGATGGCGTCCTCACCCTGGTACATCTCCTCGGTGACCACGGCGGCGACCGGCTCGCCGACGAACCGCACGACGTCGGTGGCGAGCAGCGGCTGGACCATCTTCTGGTTCATGTTCGGCATCATCGGCTTGACGGGGGCGAGCCCGGCTTCCGCGAGGTCTTTGCCGGTGTAGACGGCGATGACCCCGTCGCCGTCCCGCGCCGCGCTGACGTCGACGCTGAGGATGCTCGCGTGCGCGACCGTCGAGCGAACGAAATGCACGTAGCAGGCACCAGCGAGCCGCTCGTCCTGGACGTCTTCTGTATAGACGGCTCCCGTGGTGAGGAAGCCGGGATCTTCGGTCCGCAGGACCCGGGTGCCAAGTATGCTCACGCCGCCATAACTCCTCTGCAGCCTCCGTGCTTCCCCCGACTGGTGATTTTCCGAGACGATCTTTTCCCGCCCAAGGTCACCAGGTCAAACCGGAGGAACCAGCCCCGTTCGCTCCCGACCGCCGCCGTGACCTTCCGTTTGTGCCCCGCCACAATGGCCATTGACAGGCCAGCTATCAAAGTGATATCACATTAGTAGCCGGCCGGGTAGCCGACATCACGCCCGCAGGAGGCGATCCCGATGAATGCACCCAACGACAACCCCGCTGCGAGTGGCCTGCGTGGATGGTGGGCACGTCCCGCGCGATCAGGCATGCAGCGCTTCATCAACCCGTGGGAGTACCGCCACCTCCGCGTCTACGGGGTCACGCGCGTCGTCGGCGGCAGCGTCGCGGGCGCCGCGGGGATCATCTGCCTCTCGTACCACGTATACGGATGGGCAGCCTTCTTCCTGGTCCTCGGGGCGCTGAACCTCGGCGGCGGCTACTGGTACCTCACCATCGACCGGGACATCAGGGCAGGATAAACCGCTCTACCGCGTTGGCGAAGCCCTCGTCCTCGTTGGACGTGGTGACGCGGCGGGCGGCTTTCTGGACCTCGTGGCTCGCGTTGCCCATGGCGATGCTGAGCCCGGAGTGGGCGAACATGAGCACGTCGTTGGGCTGGTCGCCGATCGTGGCGATCTGCTCGGGGGGTATCTGGTAGGTCCGGGACAGGTACTGGGCC
>Ga0335074_10014038_pt1 | contig 11249 bp, 9 predicted proteins | sample Lox_Sample_23_FD_206715 | JGI IMG/M metagenome (GOLD analysis project Ga0335074, IMG submission 206715) | Soil microbial communities from Loxahatchee National Wildlife Refuge, Florida, United States - Lox_Sample_2.3 | ecosystem: Environmental > Terrestrial > Soil > Wetlands | place: USA: Florida...
TATTGAGAATTACATGGCTACGTCTTGGACGGCAATCAGGGGGTGAGTCGAGTCTTTCCAAGGGCTTGGCAGTATTCGACTGTAGGAAGCTCGGGTTAGCAGCGAAAGGCGCGAGTTTTCCAGGATCGTGGGTTTGCTGGAGGATGTTTCAAGAGGTCCGCACTGCGCGGTGGGCCGCTTTAACGGCTTACGTGACGCTGTGCCGGCGCCACCGCACGGCCGCGCCAAGCCCGAGCAAGGCCGGCACCAGCAACGCCAGGCTCTGCGGTTCCGGCATCGCGGCGGCGAACAGCGACCCGTTCGAAGGGATGGTGGTGCCGTTCGGCACGTTCGGTAACGGCTGCCACTGCGGATCGTTCGACGGGTAGTAGTTCTCGTTCAGGTTGTCGAGCGGGATCTGCGTGGGGCTGACGAAGTAACTGGCGTCGGATAGCTGGACCCCGCCGTCCGACGCGAGAAATGACAGGCTGTAGCTGCCCTGATAGGGCAGCTCGAACCAGTTTTCCGTGGCCGGGCCACCGCCGATAGGTTCCACGTCCACCAGCACCATGAGGAACTGCAGGACTCCAGCGTTACCGGAAATGAAGTCGATGCCGAGGCCAGGCACCACTGTCGTCGACGCGCCGACCGACCATTCCATGGTCACCGGCGGCAACCTCTCGCCGCCCGTGGTGGCGCCCGGAACGACGCCCGTGAAGCCGAAATGCGGCACCGGGCTCAGGCCGGGACCATATGGGCCGGTGCCGGCGAGGCCGCTGCCGGAGAATGCGATGGTGGTGTTCGTGCCATCATACGTCACGCTGCTGGTCGGGCTCATGAACGAGTTGTAGTTGGCGGTGACGATGCCCGTTTGATCGCCGGGGAGGATCACCTCGAAATTGTTGGCCCCGGCGGGAGCGGTGGGAGGATTGAAGTTCCAGCCGGTCGCACAGGCGGCAACGGTGGTCCCGCCGTTGAGGCACACTGTTGCCCAGGCGGGCGCGGCGGCGAGGCCGACAATTGCGCCAACCGCGGCCAATAGCCCGACGATGCGACTTGCCTTGCCAGCCATGTTGCTGCCTCCCGATTGCGCGTTTCCCTGAGCTGTCGTTCCGGCGCTAGCGGAAGCAAGGTCGAACGATACCGTGTGGCGCGATATGGCGCGACGCGTCCCCGTTCCGCCGACTCGGGGTATGACGCATCATAAATCTGAACAAAGTCAATAAAAATCATTTTTTGGACGTTGGCGCTGCTGGCGTCGTGGCACCGGAAGTCGGACGTGCCATCCCGCGCTCCGGTGCGAGTGGCCATGCGGGTGGCGGTGGGGCGGTGCCGCTATCCTGACATTCTTGCCCGCGCTGCGACGGGCGCATGGTGGTCATCGCTCGCAATCGTTACTGTCTCGACGGCGAGCGGATTGCGCGGCCTTCGCATCATTTCGCGTGTTGCGGCAACAACGTCGGCTACGCTGATGTCATTCATGCACTGGCGCTCCAGCTCACAATTGTTGGATCGCCAGCATGGGGCGCACGAGATCGTTGAGTGGATATTGATGTTGCAGACATAACCTAACTGCCAGGGTGCCGAGCGACCTCCAAAGACGATTACAGCCGGACATTCGACAGCTCGCGCCAGGTGCATCAGGAAACCCTCGAGCCCGATGTACAGACGGGCCTGATGCAAGATTGCCGCAGACTCCCGTAGGCTCGTGGACCCGCGCAAGTCCCTGGTGTTTTGAAGCGGCGGGTCTTCCCTGGAGCCTAGCTGGACAAACGAGAATTCCTTCTGAAGGGCCTCTATAACGTGCTGAAAGCGCGCTGGATACCATTCCTTCAATCTGGCAGGGTGACGAGCATTTAATCCGCTGCTTTGAATTACGATGCAGTCCCGTGCCCAACTTGCCGAGGCTTTCTCTCCGTCGCTCAAATTCAAATAGGGCCTGATACTCGCTGGTCCGGTAATGCCGACTTTTGCGCACATCTCGGCGATTACATGGCGCGAGGGCGGCCTCCGCCGATCCTTGCCGCTGGGTGGGGCGTATTCCGGCCGTATGAACCTGCCGCCCCAAATCCGCACGAATCGCCGGCAGATGGCGACGGTCGAACCATCCCGATAGTAGCGATTCCAGAGGGGGCGGAGATAAGTGAAATCCTGGTTTCCCACAAATAGATCGCGATGGTCCGAGACCATTAGAATGCGGTCGTGGCCTCGGTTGCGGAGTTCCCGCAGAACCGCAGTACAAAGCAGATCGTCGCCAAGGGCGAATCCAAAATACAACAGGATCTTCGGCAGCGGAGCGCGCATCGCCATGAAACGCGCGGCGAAAGCGAATACACCCAGCCAATCCCGCACATCCTCCCAAAGATTGCGTGCCGAGAGACGCAGGGACGGCGGCAAAACAGATTTGGCAAGCGTTCGTGCAATGTCCATGCTGGCGATGAATCCGAACCGGGGCTGCGCAAGCCATCCTTTACCATAGTGTGCCGACAGACTGGTACTGAAACTCAGAGCGGACGCCCCGCTCACGGCTGGACCGGGGTTATAGCCGATCGCTTCACAGTCGACTGGCACGCTGGGGGGTCACCCTGCGGTCAACGATGCATTCTGGTTCAGGTGCCGTTACCGCCCTATTGCCAACCCTTGCAGCCATAGCGCGAAGCTCTGTACAGAGAAGCGTGGCGCGGCGTCCAGCCAATAGAGCGGTGTCGCCGCGCGCGCCAAACTGTTCTTGTATCGATCCGGTCCGGCCAGGAAATCGTAGGACACGGCCCCTTCGGCCTGGGCGCGCAGAATAGCCGTGTAATGACATGTCAGGCCCGGCTTCGCGTGCGGACCGGCGAGCGTGGCCGCGGCGGCATAGTCGAACCCCGACTGGTAGGTGAACACGCGGCCGCGCAGGCGGAAATTATAGAGATACCCAAGGATATGCCCGCCGGCGGAAACGCGCAGCAACGCCAGCTCGTCGCGCGGCAGGGCGCGTGCGATCAAGGCGCGGTGAAAGCGCAGGAAGTGCGGGTTGGCGAAGGCGCCACGCTGACCGCGCGCGGCCCAGGTGCTCTGGTGCAGGTTGGCGAGGGCGTCGAGGAACGCCAGCGCCTCCGGCTCGGTCTCCGCCTGACGTACCTCAATGGGGCCCAGACGGGCGAAGCAGCGGTTGGAACGGCGGAGCTGATAGCGGGTATTGGCGGACAGCGTGGCCAGGTAGCCATCCGGCCCTGGCGGCAACGTGGCGAGACTGACGAATGGGGCGGCGCTCTTTTCCACCAGGCGGACGGTTCCGACCTTTTGTCCGGCGGCCAGATGCGCGCTGTCGACGCCGGCGAGCCGCAGTCGCCGGCCCCATGTACCTCTGCTCTGCATGCCAGGCTGAACAGGAGCGCGCAGCATGTTCCATAGGCATGCCGGCAACAGGTCGGTCGCATCGCGTGCCAGCAACAATCCGTTATGCTCGGTGTACACGGCATCCAGGGCGGGATCGCCGCTCTCATTCAACCACAGCCGTTCGCTGCCAAGCGGGCCCGGCGTACAATTGAGCAGGGCCAGTCCAACCGTGCGCTTGTCCCGCGTGGCGGTCAGCAGCACCGGACGCGGAAACCGCTCCTCGGCAAGGCAGCCGACCCATGTCCAACTCTGGAAGAACGAGGGATCCGCGGCGGCCTCCAGTGCGCGCCACGCGGCTTCTACCTCCGCCATGGAGCGGACCGCCGACAAAGTCACGCGTGCGCTGCTGGCAGGGACCATTGTGGTGAAGTGCACGCAATCTCTACCAAGTGCAATCCTGAAATCCCCGGGGTCTATTACATTGCGGAGCTTCTTCCCAAGGAAACTACCGAAGACTGGCATGTTCCGGACATCGTTCTCTGCGCCGCCGACTGTGCCGGAGGACTGTGAAGCGGGACGGCCGGCGTGATGGCGAAACGTGCGCATCGCATGGAACGACGCTGATCGCGGAGGGCGGCCGCGCCATGGGGACGAGCCGCAGGGGATACGGAATTGTTGCCGCCGTCCGTCTGTCGGGACTTTCCATCATTGCAAACCAAACGGTAGTCGCTCAAAACCTCCATCATGAACGCCCCGGTCGGGGGACTGCTGCTTCGCATGGACGCCAATTCGGGTTTTGTCATGTCTCCTCCGGTGCGAATGCTGGTGACCCCACCCGCATCTTGGCCGCCGACTCTGGTCGTGGTCATCGATACGGAAGAGGAGTTCGACTGGAACGGCGCTTTTGACCCGAGCAGTACCTCGGTCGTGAACATAGGGCTTCAGCCATTGGCGCAAGAGATATTCGACCGGCACGGGGTCGTACCCACCTATGTCGTCGATTATCCTGTCGCGAGCACACCGGCCGCCGCGGACGTGCTGTGCCAAATTGCCGCGGAGGGGCGGTGCGAGATTGGCGCGCATCTGCATCCCTGGGTGAATCCGCCCATCGATGACCTGGTGCATGGCCGCTATTCCTATCCGGGAAACCTGCCGCCGCCAGTCGAGCGGCAGAAATTGCGGGTGCTGACGGAGACCATCACCGCGGTCTTCGGCACCAGGCCAGGGGTGTACAAGGCGGGTCGATACGGAATTGGCGCGGCCACGCCGGGCATCCTGCGCGAATTGGGCTACGCGGTGGATGCCAGCGTGGTGCCGCATACCGACTTTTCGGCCGATGGCGGACCCGACTTCCGCGACGCACCGGCCGACCCCTTTATGATTGACGATCAAATTTGCGAATTGCCACTGTCCGTGCACTTCGTGGGCCGCCTGGCGGTTTACGGGCCGCGCCTGTTCCCGCGCCTTTCGGGCGCTGGCGCACAGTGGCTGCATTTGATCGGCTGTTTCAGCCGGCTGGGTTTGCTGAGCCGGCTTCGCCTGACGCCGGAAGGCCACAGCCTGGCGGATCTGATGCGGCAGACGCGATCGGCGATTGCCGCCGGGACCAGGCTGTTCATGCTGACCTATCACAGCTCTTCCCTGCTGCCCGAGGCGACCCAGTATGTAAGAACAGTGGCCGATCAGCGCGCCTTTCTTGCAACGCTCGACGGCTACCTGCGGTTTTTCGTGGCGGAACTCGGCGGTCGTCCGGATACTGTGGCCCGGGTGGCGGCAACGCTGCGACCGAGATAGGAACGTTGGCACTGTCATGGCATCGCACGTCATTGCCTCAAATCATGTCTGTTGCCACGGAGTGGCTTGTCGGCGGAGCCGTGGGGAAAAGGTGTGATCGCAGGCAAGGTCCTGGTTCTTGGTGATGATACGCGGAGCTTCCTGGCAACCGTCCGCTCCCTCGGTCGCCAGGCGATCGCGGTGCACGTTGCACCCGCCAATTTCCGTGCGCCCGCGTTGCGATCGCGTTACATCGCCGCGGTGCACGAATTGCCGCCCTGGATGGGGGACGGCACGGAGTGGTTGCGCGCGATGGAAGCGCTTCTGCGTGCCGAGCGCTTCGACCTGGTGATCCCCTGCAACGAGACCACGTTGCTGCCGCTGCAGCATTTGCGCTCGCAGCTCGAGCAACTCACCCGCCTGGCCATCCCGGATGACCACGCCATAGCGGTATTGTTCGACAAGTTCGCCACGCGCGAACTGGCGCGGCAGGTCGGCGTGCCGGTCGCCGCGGGACGGCTGCTGCGGCAGGATGATACCGCGGCCGGCGTGCTCGCCGAATTCGGTGCTCCGGTGGTGGTGAAACCGCGGCGCTCCTATGCGCTGGACTCGCTCGGCGCGCGCGGCAAGGCGCAGATCGCCGGGCATTTGGACAGCCTGGCCCGCATTCTGCGCGAAGTGGAGCCTGGAGAAACCCTGGTGGAGCAATACTTTCCCGGTCAGGGCCAGGGCGTGTCGCTGGTGGCCAGCCAGGGCAGGGTGCTGCAGGCGTTTGAGCATCACCGTGTGCACGAGCGCTCCGGCGCCAGCTTCTATCGTATCTCGGCGCCGCTTTCGCCGGACCTGCTGCGCGGCTGCGAGGCGATCGTCGCCGGGGTGCCCTACACCGGCGTGGCAATGTTCGAATTCAAGCGCAACGAGCGCGGCGACTGGATCCTGCTGGAGGTGAACGCCAGGCCCTGGGGTTCCATGCCGCTGCCGCTGGCTTTGGGGGTCGACTTCCCCTACCGCTGGTACCGGCTGCTGGTCGCCGGCGACGAGATGCCCGCGGTGAGTTACCGCACCGGCGTCTATGGCCGTAACCTGCTGCCGGACCTGATGGCGTCGCGCGATGAAGCGGCGTCGCTGCGGCTGGGACCGATCGCGAAAAGCTGGTTCATGGCAAGACGCGGACTGGAGCTGCTGCGCGGGCTGACCGGGCGGGAAGTGCAGGACGTGCTGGTGCGGGACGATCCCCGTCCTGGCCTGGACGAGCTGTGGACGGCTGTGGCAGGGGTGCGGCAGCGGCTGGCGCGGGATCTGCCGGGCGCTGCGGCGCTGCGGCGCGCGAGGGCTCGCGCGGCAGTGGCGCAAGCCTTGCGCAATGCCGGCGGCCGGCCACGCGTATTGTTCGTATGCCAGGGCAATATCTGCCGCAGCCCCTTTGCGGCCGCCTTGCTGCGCGCGCGATTGGGCGCGGAAAGCCCTGTGGTGGTGCAGTCGGCGGGCGTGATTCCACAGCCGGGGCGGGCGACCCCGCCGTTTGGGCAGCAGGCGGCGGCGGGATTGGGGGTGGATTTGTCGGAGCACCGCTCGGTGTGGCTGACCCGGGAGATGGTGGAGGCGGCCTCGCTGGTGGTGGGGTTCGATGAGGCGACGCGGGCAGCGGTGCTGGACCGCTATCCGGACCTGCGGTCGCCGATGGTGCTGCTGGGCGAGTTGCTGGATGGGAAGGACATTGCCGATCCGGTGGATGGCGGGTTGGCGGTGTTCGAGCGTTGCTATGGGCAGATTGCGGATGGCGTGGGTGGGCTGGTAGTGATGCTGCGGTGAGGTTGGATCGCGGTGCCAAGGTGCGGGGTTTGGGGACGTTTGCGGGCAGCGGGTACCCTTTGGCGGTCTGGATCGCTACGGTCCGCCAACCATCGGCGAGCCGGCACAGCACATCTGAGGACAACTCGGCCTCACTAACCACCAAGACAGTCCTTACCTACCTCGGTTAGTCCAGTCAAGGCGGTCATGCCCCAGCAGGTCAACGGAAACACCATGATGCAGCTAAAGCGTCTGTCCTCGAACCGTGACGGCTGAGGCGTCGCGCAGCCGCCGCTCTATCAATCCAAGGTCGCGCAGGTAGAGCGTATTTAGCCCAGATGTGTTGAAAGTTGGTTCCTTGTACAAGGATCGATCAACGCCGTCGTAGCGATAGGGTGCAAAGTCGTACCTCAGCAGGGTTTCGTGGACGGATTCGTTGCTGTGTCCGTACCGCAAGCCTGCACCGTTCAATTCGACAATCAGCCCAATCAATTCGGGGTTCTGCAAAGTCTTGGTAGCCCCGGAAAGTATTTCAGCTTCATATCCCTCAGCGTCGATCTTGATCAGCCGACAGCCTCCGTCTTGCAAGACATCATCAAGCCGCACGACTTCGGTTTCTAGTAATTTTCCTGTATCGCCTTGGGTCGCGACGTGGTCGAGTGCACCCCGTCCGATCGTCATGTGAATCTTCCCATTGGTCGAACCCAAACAAAGCCTGTGACCCACCGCTTTGTCTAAGATATTGTTTAGCCGCAGGTTTTGCATGAGTTCATCGTGGGTGGTCGGTATCGGCTCAAAAGCTATCGAGGAAGCACCGGCGACCTTGCTAGCCAGTACACTATACGTACCGACATTTGCGCCAATGTCGATGAATTTATCTGTAGGACGCAATGCATGCAACAGAAACATCATCTCTGAAAAGTCCCAGAGTGCGCAGGTATAGGCGAGTGTGGCGTAATTCTGGCGTCGTGAGAGAATCACCCTGGCGTCACCGGCCAACGGCAAGACGTGATCCCGGTCAAGAAGCCGTTGACCGAGGTTCCATCGCAGGTAATCGATAACGGCCGAAGCCTTTCGCTTACGATTGAGTGGATGTGCGGTGATCTGCCTGAGCGTATCGAGGTAGGAACCAATAGACACCATTGGTAGTCTCCTTGTGCAGGTCTTCCTCACGTTGCCGCACACTTTGACTGTGTCTACAGCACGAGCAAGTCCGTTGCAAATCCATTCCTCGCGCGACGGAGACGGGTGCGTCGAGCAATCTGATCGGTTATGCGGGGCTGGTTGACGGCACTAGCAATACGATATGGCAATATGCTCGGTAACGTCGTCTTTACCCAGACTCACGCGGCATTGTTAAGTTGTATCCTATCTCACGCTCGATACGCGATAACCGGATCGCCGACAGCCGAGACTGTACTCCTTGTCGTCACGCTTCAAGAACCAGATCGGCCTTGCTGGGCGGCGGTGGCGGGGTATCGAGTTGTCTCAATGCCTGAGCAAGCTTGAACCGCCCCCATGGCGATCGCGGCTGCGGTCTGTGCGCTGACAGCCAATCCTTGACCATATCGTGGGCATCCAGCGGCAGCGCTGAATATCCACGCTGGTAGATGATCGCTTTGATGGCCTCATTCTGCAATCGCCCCATCGTCTGCCGGATCTCTCGCCGGTATTGGCGCCGGATATCGTCCCAGTGCCAGACTGTAAGCGGCTTGATCTCGAATCCTGCTTCCGGGATACCGATGACGCGGTCGTTGTCCCAAGGCTTGCCCATTGCATCGAGATCGTGGGCCGCCATGGACCCGAGCAAGCCGTCACCCCAGTAAAGCCGCAAGGGAAGTCGCAGTCCGGCCGAGACAAAGCGATCCATAAAGGACGGCCGCACCGCGTGGAACTGGCCGGTGCATTTCCCCCCCGCCAATGTACGGCGCGTCTCGGCCTCCGCCGACCGGCCGCTGGTCTGGCACGTAGACACGATGTTTATGTTTTCTGACCGGAACAATGCCTGTCGCACCGCGGCCAGCGAGCCCGCAGAGATTCGGACATAGCCATCAATCTGGACATAGACCCCTGCCGGTCGCCGTAGATCGTAGAAGAAGGTGTTGATCGCGTTCGATTTGTCGGCGAATGGGAGCATGAAGGCGCGCAATCCCGCGTGCTCCAGCCGAAGCGAGCCAAGAACTTCCAGGCTGTTGTCCTTGGTCCCGTTCAAGATGACGGTAATACCGACACGATGCTCGGCACTGGCGCGGTCGATCGACCGGATGCACTCCTTCAGTGTGAGAGCTTCGTTGACCGCGTAAACCCCGATTTCAAAATCAAGCATGGTACGTTCTCGGCCGGTACTGCTCGATTATCACCCGACCAACACTGGTGAGGCGGTAACGATACCTACCAATTTGGCTTTATCCGACCGGCTTGGGCGCCTCTCAGCGCTCATCGTGATTTGCCTGGCCGGAGATTATGGGCCGCAGGAACACCTCGCATCAGCTTTTCTGCCGCCGTTCGACCGCCGCGTTCGGGCAGCTTCCATGTACCTTGCCAGGGGCGAAGCGCGCGCGGATGATCAGCGGCCCGGCTGTAGGCGGGATTGGTGATCTCGCGCAAGGAGGAGGTCAGAGCGACCAGCAAAAGATAGCCATCGTAATAGGCCATGCTGAGCACCGCACCGCCAACGCAGTATGCGACGAGGCCAACGAAGATCATGTTGGCGAGGTCATGCGCCCAGGCCAGTTCCGGACGGTCGCGGGTCTGCCGAATAACCACCCTGACGTTCCAGAAGCTCAGCAGGATGACTGTCAGATAGAGTGCCAGACCGATAAAACCCTGGTCGCCTAGCACCTCGAAATAGATGCTGTGGGCCACGTGCAACACCTTACCGGGCTCGTAATAGTTGAAGATCACGGCGAGTGCCGGGGCGTTGTAGCCGGCGCCGAACGGGAAATGATCTTTGGCGTAACCGAAGGCGACGTGCCAGGCCTGGACGCGCCCCTCGAATGAACTATCTGCGTCGACGTTGTGGAGCGACTGCATGCGCTCCCAAAACGCGGCCGGCATCAGGCTTAAGGCACCGCCGACAACGCCTGATCCCAGGAGTGCATAAAGCACCTTGTTTTTGCTGCGCCACCAGAACATCGCCAGCATTGCGGCCAGCGCCACGAAGGCGCCACGCGAATATGATCCGAGGACGCCGATGATCTCCATGATCAGGGCAATCCACAAGCCGACCCTTAGCGCCTTCTGCTGGGTATGACGCGCGAGGTAGAAAACCAGCGGCAACTGCATCAGGATCGCCAGGGCAAGCATGTTATTGTCGCTGATCTGGGTATCAGGCGGCCCATAGACCCGGGCGACGCCTCCGGCATGGAGGATGGTGAACAATCCGCCTTTGGCGCCGTAGAACCCCAAGGAAATTACGATGGCCCAGACCAGGCCCTGAATCCTGACCTTTCGCGTCATCAGCACAAAAACCAGGAACACCGGGACGAACGATCGCATCGCCTCGTCCCAATACTTCCACGAATAATCCGGATATGGCGCAAATGCCATATTGACGGTGGACCATGCAAAAAACGCCAGCAAGAACCAAGGAAGCGCGTCCGGCGTGAACCGCTTGCGCTCTCGCGAAATGAGCCAACCTGCCAGTGTGGCGGCGGCAATAACACCGTTGAGCGGTTTGCCCGAGGCAAAGCCATAGACCAGCCGGTGCGGGCTCAGCAGGGAGAACCATTCCCAGACGGCGAGTCCGGCCGCCGGCGAAATCACGGAAATCGGCGTGTAGAAGAGCATGCCTATAATGAGAACCAGATCCCGCATGTCAGGCTTGACCTCGCTGGCGGAAGCTGATTTCTTGTGGACGCTTGTCCTGGCTGGGCCAAGAGGGTGGCATCGTGGAAGGTCTGCTTTTTCTGGTGGAGTGCATCGGCATCGGCTTGATCCTGCTTTGGATCGTGCAGAATGAGTCGGCTGGTCCGGGTGAACGGACAGGTGGGCTCTTCGCGATGCGGTCGGACCTGCCGGATCGCAAGGTCAAGGCTGGTCGCCGGCCCTGGGTACCGGCGGCCCAGCGCCCGCGAGACTTGGCGAAGCGCAGGTAAGACTCGCCGGAACAGCAGCAGGCACGGGGGTTGCAGACGCTTGCAGGCCATCGCATGTCCGTAGCGCCCGGCAGCGCAGATCGATGCGTCGATTGGCCGGCCAGTATCGGGAAGCGCTTGCACCTAGTCAGCATCGGCGATGTACCTGGTCCGGGTTTGGATGCTTTATCACCCGCAGCCGGCCCGAACGACCAGCGCGCCAGGCTCTGCCCACACAGAGGCGCGGCGTTCAGCCAATAAAGAGGGGTCGCTGCGCGAGTCAAGCTATTCCTGCATCAGTCTGTCCTG
>Ga0335074_10014039_pt1 | contig 11249 bp, 9 predicted proteins | sample Lox_Sample_23_FD_206715 | JGI IMG/M metagenome (GOLD analysis project Ga0335074, IMG submission 206715) | Soil microbial communities from Loxahatchee National Wildlife Refuge, Florida, United States - Lox_Sample_2.3 | ecosystem: Environmental > Terrestrial > Soil > Wetlands | place: USA: Florida...
TCAGCGAGGACGCGCTCGATAAGGCGCCTGTTGCCGATGCGGGTGAGCGCGTCTTCCTCGGCTGAGCGCATCGCCGCCGCCCTCTGGGCCTCGAGGGCTTTTCTTTCTTGCTCGAGGGCGGCGCGCGCCCACACCTGCTCTACCAGCTGGGCGGTTTGGCGAGAGTGGATCAGCCACATGTACTTCTTCAGTTCGACCGCGTCCCGTGCCGCCTCCTCGAACCGCCCAGCCTCGAGCTCAGCAGCCACAAGCTCGTCGAGGATCAACATGGTCTCGAGGTGGTCGTCGCTTTGAACTGCCAGCTCTTTGGCGCGTGCCGCCGCCACCACGGCGTCGGCCGGGCGCGCGAGGGCTCTCAGGCAGCGAGCTTCGACCAAGGCGACCGCCGATTGGCCCGCTGCCCAAACGATGGCGCCCGACTCGCTCAGGGCCCCCTCGAGAAGCTCGAGCGCTTCCGCTGGGCACCCCCGTTCGAAGAGGAGCGTCGCCTGGAGGTGTTGGACGCCGAGCTGGCGCATGATGTCCTCGGGGCACTCCTCTTCGAGCCTTCGCATTGCGTCGGCGGCGACCGCCAGCCGGTCCATGCCCAACCGGTCATAACGGCCGCTCAGACCGAGCGCTTGGTCGTGGCGGATGGCCAAAAGCGCCGCGTCTGCCACGTTATGAAGCTGCCGGAACACCTTTCGCCAGTCACCACACCGCTCAAGAGCGTGCAAGGAAATAGTCATTTGCTCGAGCGCCCGGTCGTAGTCGAGGAACGAGTAGCAAAAGATCCCCAACCGGTTAGCGACGTCACCGAGAAGGCGGTCATCCAGGCCCGGCAGTGCAACGATGCACTTTGTCGCCAGCTCCGCGGCCAAGGAGAGCTCACCCCGGCGAGAAGCGTGCGCTGCGGCGAGGCTTGCCGCCTCGAGGGCGCGATCGTGCTCTTCCGCCTCTTCGAACAAGCTCATGGCGGCCAGCGCGTCCGCCATCACCTGCTTACTGCGCCATTGGTTGGAACGCACACGGGCACGGCACATCAACAGAGCGGCGCGTGTGGAGGGCTCGGAGCCCTCAGCGAGGGCGACCTGTATCTCCTCCAGGCACGCTTGCCGTTCCTCGGCAGACTTCGCCACCTCGGCCCGCGCGGCCAACCGCTCGAGGTCGTCTTTGGCCCCTCTGGACGGCGCGCTCACGAAGTCTTATCGGCTTGGTAAAGATGCCTGGTTGAGCACGGCTTCGCGTGCTTCCGGCGGGGGTGGGAGCGCCCTGTGGTGCTCGGCGCCGTCAGGAGCCGCCCTATGACTTCGCATCGGCCCAGCTCGAGCCCCACGAAAGGTTGATCTCGAGGGGCACGCTGAGCTGGGCGGCCCCGGTCATTGCTTCGAGGGTCACCTCCGCCGCCGCGAGCTCCTCTTCGGGCGGGACCTCCAAGATCACCTCGTCGTGGACCTGGAGGATCAACCTGCTGGAAAGTTTGCGCTCGCTCAAAGCGGAGTCGAGGCGCACGAGAGCCACCTTGAAGATGTCGGCAGCGAGGCCTTGGATCCCGGCGTTCATCGCTTGGCGCTCCCCCGCCATACGCACCTGGTAGCTCTGGGAAGCCAGCTCTGGGATCATGCGCCTCCGGCCAAAGAGCGTTTCCGTATAACCCTTGTCGCGCGCCGCCGCCACCACTCCGTCCATATAGGACCGCACACGGGGAAAGCTCTCGAAGTAGGACTTGAGGATCTGACCGGCTTCTTCGACCTCGATCCCGAGGCGTTGAGCGAGACCATAAGCCTCCATCCCGTAGGCAAGGCCGTAGGAAACCATCTTCGCCTTGGAACGCATCGCTATCGTGACGTCCTCCGGCCCCACCCCGAAGATGCGGGCCGCCGTCATACGGTGGATGTCAGCACCGTTCTGGAAAGCCCCGATCAGCCCGGGGTCCTCAGCAAGGTGGGCAATTACCCGGAGCTCGATCTGGTTGTAGTCCGCGACCAGGAACCGCATTCCTTCGGCTGGCACGAAGACACGCCGCAGTTGCCTGCCCTCCTCGCTCCTGATAGGGATGTTGTGGAGGTTGGGGGCATCCGATGAGAGGCGCCCGGTCCGGGCGACGGTCTGGTTGAAAGTTGCGTGGATCCGGCCGTCCGGCCCGATCTCGGCGAGGAGCGCATCGGTGTACGTCGAGCGCAACTTCTCCACCTCTCGGTAGCGCAGGATGGCGGGGACGATGGGGTGCTCGTCGCGCAGCTTCTCCAATGCCTGGTTGTCGGTGGAGGGGCCGGTCTTTGTTTTCTTCACCGGTGTCAGCCCGAGCTTGCCGTAGAGGACCTCCCGCAGCTGGGGGACCGAGTTGACAAGGAACTGGGTGCCCGCGAGCTCGTGGACCTTGTGCTCGAGCTCCCTGGCTTCATCGGCCAGGGCCCGGCCCAGACGAGCCAGCTCGACGGCGTCCACGCGCACCCCAATGAGCTCCATCCGGGCGAGGGCCCGGATAAGCGGGCGTTCGACTTCGTCGTAGAGCCTCGACATGCTCCTGGAGGCGAGCGCCTGCGACAGCGGGGCCACCAGAGCGGCCACCGTGGCCGCCCTCTCAGCCGCGATAGTGGCTGAGCCAGCTCCCCCGCTCAGGTCCAATTGCCCGCTGGGAGTGGTGCCCGGAGGAGCTAGCGCCACACCCGCATAGCGGGTTGCCAGGTCTTCGAGCAGGTACTTGTCACCGGCCGGGTCGACGAGGTAGGCCGCGATCGCTGTATCGAGGTCGACGTTGGAGAAGTCGATGCCCCCAGACGCAAGGCTCCGCACGAGCGCTTTGGCGTCATGTGAGGAAACCGGTGCACCCCCGGGGCCGAGGAGCTGCGAGAGCGAAAGGCGTACCTCCGTGCTCTCGAGCCCTTTACCGTCCAACCACCAGACTTCGGTAGCGGCCCCGGCCGGCACCGATGAGCTCTGGGAAGGTTGTGGGGAGGTCAGCGGTGAGAATGCCAAGCCATGGAGCTCAGATCGCCCTTCGGGACCTTCCCAGGACCCAGCCATTGCGAGCCCCGTCTTGCTCTGCGCCCATCGGGCAAGAACGTCCGCTGCCTCAGTTGGGGTTTGGAAGCGGTGAAGCGACACGTCCAACGCGCGGCCCGGCCCCGCTACTCCCCTTGCTTGCTCCCCGGGCTGCCCCACGGCCTCTGCCAAGCGGTCCCAAAGAGTCTTGAACTCGAGGAAGTCGAACAGCCGGCGTAGCTCGGCGCTGTCCCAGCCCCCGAACGCGGCCTGTTCGGAGCCAACCAACAGCGGGAGGTCGCGGACCAGCCTGGTCGCGGCGGCGTTGCTGCGGACAGCTTCTTCCCCGGCAACGAGGCTCTCCCGGAGCCTGGGGGTCAGGTCGTCCAAGTGCGCGTAAAGGTTGTCGAGGTCGCCGTAGGTGCTTATGAGCTTTGCGGCGGTCTTTTCGCCTATTCCCGGGACGCCTGGGAGGTTGTCCGACGGGTCGCCGCGAAGGGCGGCAAAATCTGGGTACTGGCGCGGCGTGACACCGGTCCTCGCAAGGATCCCTGCCTCGTCGTACAACACATAGTCCGACACGCCCCTGCGGTTGTACAGCACCCGGATGTGCGGGTCCTCAACGAGCTGGTAGGTATCGCGGTCCCCGGTAACGACTATTACATCGTCACCTTGAGCGGCGGCTTTGGTGGCGAGCGTCGCGAGGGCGTCGTCGGCCTCGTAGCCCGGCGCCTCGGCAACTGGGATACGCATCGTCTCGACGAGCTTGTGGACAAGTCCCATCTGTTGGCGCAAGATGTCGGGCGCTTGAGAACGGGTCGCCTTGTACCCGGCCACAAGGTCGTGGCGGAAGGTCCGCTCGGGCCGGTCGAACGCGGCGACCAAGAGGTCCGGCTTGTGGTCCTTTACGAGGTTGACCAGCATCGAGGTAAACCCATAAACAGCGTTGGTGACCTGCCCTGATGCGGTGGCCATATCCGTCGGGAGCGCGAAGAAGGCTCGATAGGTAAGCGAGTTGCCATCGAGCAGCATGAGCCGCGCCACCCCTAGAGTCTGCCACCGGTGAGCGCCCGAGACGTCAGGGACTTGTGGCCCCCTGCTGTGCGCGCTGTTGCGCGAAAGGGAAAATTTCGCTCTCTAGAAGGCTTACCTCTCGTCGTTAGTTAGGTCCTTAGTCCCTGCTCAGGGAGCCCTGGGCCCCGGGGTTGGCGAGGCTCGCCGCACATACTCTCGGGGACATGGCCACAAACGGAGACCGTCCAGGAGTTCACCCCCCCAACGAGCAGTACTTAGAGGTGATCCTCATCCTCGAGGAAGAGGGTAACCAGGTGATTCAGGCGCGCTTGGCAGAGCGAGTTGGCCACTCCGCGCCGACAGTTTCGGAAATGGTGCACAGGCTGAAAGAGGCCGGCTACATCAACGTCCACGGCCGCGCCCTCAGCCTGACACAATCAGGACGAGAGCTCGCCACCAGCGTCATCCGCAAGCACAGGTTGGCCGAGCGGCTGCTCATCGACGTCATCGGGCTCGAGTGGCACAAGGTCCACGCCGAAGCCGACCGCTGGGAGCACGTCATCTCTGACGACGTCGAGGCACGCTTGTCCATGGTCCTCGGCAACCCGTCGATCTGCCCGCACGGAAATGTGATCCCTGGTTCGGGGGCGGTGCGCACACCCGCGAGCGTCTTGACCGAGGCTCAAATTGGCGACCGGGTCACCCTTGTGCGCGTCGCAGAAGCTCTCGAGTTCGATAGCGAAGCCTTGCTCTACCTTGAGCGGAACGGCTTCATACCCGGGCGCAGCGCGACCGTGGTCGCTAAGGGCCCCGATGAAAGCTTGGTCCTCGAGACAGATGAGACGAGCCTGGTCTTGGGGGAGCACCTCGCCCGGCTCTTGTACTACGTGCCCTGCGCGGAGGACAACGGTGCGGGTTCAGCCACGGGACCTCGGTCACTTCAAGTGACCCGGTAAGAGCCCAGCGCCGCTCCGCTGGACAAGGCCCCCCAGCTCAAAGCACGCAGGACGCGCGCAGTCAGGTCGCGTCTGGCCGTAACTCGCCGCTAAGGACCCTCTGGGCGATCTCCTTCATCGTGGCACGCTGGTCCATCGCCTGGCGCTGTACCCAGCGAAAAGCTTCGCTTTCTTTCATGTCGAGCTCGTCCATGAGCGTTCCCTTCGCTCGCTCGACGAGCTTTTGGGTGTTGAGCCGCTCTTCCAAGTCCTTGTTCTCTGCTTCGAGGGCCTTCATCTCCTCAAAGCGCCCGAGAGCGAGCTCCATCGCCGGGACAAGGTCGTTGCGCTGAAAGGGCTTTACCAAGTAGGCGAGGGCACCGGCCTCTCGTGCCCGGTCCACCAGCTCGCGTTGGGAAAAAGCGGTCAATATGAGGACCGCTGCCAGGCGTTCCGCAGTTATCGCGGCCGCAGCCGCGAGCCCGTCCTCGCCGGGCATCTTGATATCGAGGATCGCCAGGTCGGGGCGGTGCACACGGACCAGCTCGACCACCTCGTCGCCTCGTCCCGTCTCGGCCACGACCTCGTAGCCTTCTTCTTGGAGGGTTTCCCGCAGGTCGAGACGTATGAGGGCCTCGTCCTCAGCGATCACGACTCGCGCGCTCACGGCCGAAACACTACACAGCTTGTGGGCTCCCCCAAGAACGCTTTTTGCGCTCCTTGCCTCGTTGCGCGCCGCGGCCCCGGGCCGAGCCCTTGTCGAGGCGGTCCCCGGCGCCGGCGTTCAGCCGCCGCCTGCAGGCAGGAGCTTGTCCAAGAGCTCGTCGAGCTCTGACTCGAGACGCTTTACCTGCGCCGCCAAGCTGTCTCGTGCCGAGGACATCGCGTCGGCGTGGCGCTGTGCCTCCTGCGCTTCCTTGGCAGCGAGCGGGGTCTCGGACACCAAAGAACGCAAACGCGCTTCATCGGCAGCGTCCTTCAGCGCGCTCCATTGCTCTTCGGCGACGGCGAGCTCCTCCCGAGCTTTGCGCAACCGCTTGGAAACCTCCACCAGGCGGCGCTCGACGAGGTACTGAGCCATTTGGCAAGGTTACAGGGCCAACCGGGAACTTTCGACAAGCGTTCAGCACGCTCTCAGGCGGGAGCGGCAAACTGGGGGGTACGGCAACAAACGGAGCACGCGTGCTGGTCGTCGACGACGAACCGGCGGTCCGCCAAGCGCTCGAGCGCGCACTGCGGTTCGAAGGCTATACCGCTGAGCTCGCCGAAGACGGCATGGCCGGGCTGGCGGCCCACGCTGAAAGACCAGCGGACGCGATTGTCCTCGACATCGCAATGCCGCGGCTCGACGGCCTCGAGATGTGCCGACGCCTTCGTGCAGCAGGCGACAGGACACCGGTGCTCATGCTGACGGCTCGGGCATCGGTCAACGAGCGGGTCGACGGCCTCGACGCCGGCGCCGACGATTACCTGGTCAAGCCATTCGCGCTCGAGGAGCTTCTCGCCCGGCTGAGAGCGCTCTTGAGGCGTACCGCACCGACGGCAGAAAACGAAGTGCTCCGCTTCGGCGACCTTTCCCTCGACCCGGGCACCCGCGAGGTGAGGCGCGGCTCGAGGCTGATCGAGCTCACGCGCACAGAGTTCCTGCTGCTCGAACTGTTCCTCAGGAACCCCAAGCAAGTCCTCCCGCGTGAGGTGATCTTTGACCGGGTCTGGGGCTACGATTTCGGGCTCAACTCGAACAGCCTCGAGGTGTACATCGGGTACCTGCGGCGCAAGACTGAGGCTGAGGGGGACGCTCGCCTCATCCATACCGTCCGTGGCGTCGGCTACGTCATGCGCCAGCCGGCGGAGATGAGGGGGTGAAAGGGGCGGCCGGCTCTCCGCAATGGAACTGAGCTGGAGCTCCCTCTACCGGCGCGGCAGCGCTTCCCAAGGTGCTGCTCCACTGTCTTCCTGGCCTCCAGGAGGCGGCCCCGCACCTCAGGACGCCCAGGGCATGGCTGACGCGACCGAAGGCCGGACCGGTGGCCCTGGCGCAGAGAGCAGCAACGTCCAGCAACCCCGACGAGCCGAGCGATGGCTTCGCAGGGTGAGCTTCAGGAGCAGGGTGACGGTCCTCGTGGCGGCCGCAGTTGGTGTTGCCGTCGCGATGGCGGCGCTTTCCTCCTATCTCGCGGTCAGCCGCCAATTAGAGGGGCAAGCCAACAGCGACCTCCAGTCAGCCATCAACTACCTGAACACCTATGGCCCCGCAAGGTTGGTTGGCCTTTACGAGCACACTGGCGACCAGGTACAGGTGTTCACCGTCAACGGGCTGACCGAGTCCGTCCAGTACGTCCAGGGACCGCTCGGGTCCGGCGGGGTCGACGCAGTACAGACCGTCAGCGTTTTTCCTTTGACCAAAGCGGCCAAAAAGACGCTCGCTTCAGGCACGCAAAAGGTCTTGGTGCAAAACCTCACGGGCACCGATAACAAACCGTACCTCGTTGCAACTGTCCCGGTGATGCCCGGGCAAGTGGCGGTGCAGATCGGCTACCGGGTCACGAACATGGACAACACGCTCTCGTTCCTGCGGTTGATCCTGATACTTCTCGCCCTTTGCGGCGTCGCCCTGGCCGCCACCCTTGGTTGGGCTGTGGGTAAAGCGACAATGGCGCCAGTTGAAGACCTGACGCTCGCGGCAGAGCACGTGACCGAGACGCAGGATCTCACGGCGACAATTGACGATGAAGGCAATGACGAGCTCGGACGGCTGGCAAGAAGCTTCAATTCCATGCTCACTGCGCTCGCGGCCTCGCAGCGCCAGCAGGCTCAGCTGGTGAGCGACGCCGGCCACGAGCTGCGCACGCCTCTCACGAGCCTGCGCACGAACATCGAAGTCCTCATGCGGGCAAAAGAACTTCCGCCCTCAGACCGAGACGAGCTCTTGGCAGATATCGGTGCACAACTGGGGGAGCTCACCAATCTCGTAGGCGACCTTGTAGACCTCGCGAGAGAAGACGAAAGACCTCAGGGGCCGCCCGAGCGCGTGCCTTTCCACGAGATCGTCGAGCGAGCCGTCGAGCGAGCACAGCGGCGCGCCATGTCCGTGAATTTTGAAGTGTCTTTGCAGCCGGGCGAGATCCTGGCACAGCCCGCTCTCTTGGAGCGCGCCGTTATGAACGTCCTCGACAACGCTGCCAAGTGGAGCCCGCCCGGGGGGCACGTGAGCGTCAACTTGAGCGCGAATGGAGCATGGCACCTTACGGTCACGGACCAAGGCCCAGGTATCGCTCCTGAGGATCTGCCCCACATCTTTGACCGTTTTTACCGTGCCCCTTCCGCGCGGTCCATGCCGGGGTCAGGGCTCGGGCTTGCGATCGTGAAGCGCGTCGTCAGCTCCCACTCAGGCACCGTCCACATCGGGCCACGCCCAGGCGGGGGCACGCGAGTGGACATTATCCTTCCCTTCACGCCCGACTTCTCAGCAACCAACGGCAAGCCTTAGAAGGCCACAGGGCGAGCCCTTCCGAGGTGTGAGGACCTGCTTGCTTACGGCTGGGACGGGCGAGGGGGCGAGAGCTTCCACGCGGCGAGGTCGCTCAGCTCATCGACATCGGCAAAGTCCTCCACCGTCACACCCCTGGGCCACTTTTCCGCGGTGGCAACATCAGGTACCGAGCGCGCTAGCAAGGCCCTCATAGAACGCTCGCCCGCCGCCACCAATTGCACCGCCAGGCGCAGGTCGCCTGCCGACCAGCGGGCACAGAGGGGCTGGAGCCGGCCGCCAACCAAGGGCACGACCGAAGCCTCGCCTGGCCAAGCGGCCAAGTACTCAAGGACGGTGGAGCCCAAATTGGGCATATCGCCGGCCACGACCAGGACCGGCCCGAGAAACCCTTGTCCGTCGAGCGCCAGCGCTCCCGCAGAGACGGCGGCCAGCGGGCCCGAACCAGGAGGCTCTTCTCTCACCGCTGGCAGGCCGGAACACCCAGAGCCGACTTCGACGGCAGTGGCAACAAGGCCCCGCAGCAAAGCCGCCAAACGGGCGGTGTTCGGGGCACCTCCGACCTCGAGGGTCATCTTGTCGAAACCCATGCGCTTGGAAGCTCCGCCAGTGAGCAAGATCCCCGCGACCCGAGCGGCTTTGTCCATCTTCGATGCAACCTATCCTGAATGGCTCAACTGGAACAGACGTTCGCCGGGGGCAGCGGGCCCCACGGCCTCATCGGCACGAATGTCCTTCGCGGTTGCCGGCTTACGCCGCTGCCCGGGTCTGCGGGCTAACCTGCGCCACATGAAATCAGCTCTTACGCGGGTTCGAAACGCCAGCGCGGGTTGTCCTCCCGGGCTGCGCTCCGCCGGAGCTTGTGAATGACGCCGTTCTACGTTGCAGGAGCATTGCTCATCGTTGCACAGATCCTCGGTATTTATGCCCTTGTCACCCGCAAGGCCGATTTTCTTTTTGCCCTCATCATGCTCGTCCTCGTCCTAGCCGCCCTGGCCTCTGGCGCCGACGGCGCTTACACCCAACTGCGCTAAGAGACCCTGTTCGACTGGAGAGTAACTGACTTGAACTTCCCAACCGGGGCCAGCCCTCGACGCGCGGGCGGGACGCTGCTGGCTCTCGGCTTGTTGCTTTGGCCGGCACCGCCAAACGCGATCGCCGCCAACAGGCCCGTACCAGCAACCGGTGCGCGCCCGCCGGCAGTTGCCGAGTGCCAGTCCAACCGCGCTGCTGGGACCATCAAGTTCGTCTCGCCCTTTGGCTATGACGCCTCAGCCGGCATCATCGACGTCTACGCCGCCCTCAAGTTGGGCTACTTCAAGGACCTCTGCTTGGACGTCGATTTCATCGACGCCCCACCCGGCACGGCCTACACGCTCGTCTCAGCCGGCACAGCTCAGGTCACCGGGGAAGGCAGTGCTGCCGACGCAATGGTGGCAGAGGCACACGGGGCGAACTTCGTCGGGGTGTCGACGTTCGGCGACACTTCTGACTACGTGCTCCTTACGAGGAAGAGCATCACAAACTTAAAGCAACTACAAGGCAAAGTCCTCGGCTACCACACGGTCCTACCCGTCGTGCTCCATGAGATGCTCGTCAAGGCGGGCGTCAAGTTGAGCAAGGTCATCTTGGTGAACGACACGGCCTACAACCCGCTCCTGCTCGTGGACGGGCACTACGACGCTCTCCAGGCGTACGAGTCCAACGAGCCCATCACCCTGCGAGCGGACCACGAACCTTTCAATATGTGGGCACCGGCGCAGTTCGGCGTTTCAGGGACCTTCAACGTCCAGGTGGTGAACCGGGTTTTCCTTACGGACCACAGGACGGCAGCCGCCGACTTTCTCCGGGCGGAGCTCCATGCGTTTTACTTCTGCCTCGACCATGCGAGCACCTGCGTCGGCTACCTCGCCAAGGCTTCCCCAACGTCTTTCGACGTCGCACACGCCGAGCAGGAATGGCAAATCGAGAGCTCCCTTGCCGAGCACCACCACCTCCCAGGCAAAGGTATCGGGGTTCAAACGGCCACTGAGTGGCAGCCAGAGGCGGCTGCACTCCTCGAGTACAAGTTGGTGGCACGGCCCGTCGACCTGCTGGACGCGCAGGACACGGCCCTGGCAGCGTCGCTCTATAGGGGCACCCAATTGACCTGGCCCTAGAGGCCGCCAACGCGCCCCATAGACCCGGGCCGAGAGGCAGGGCGCCTAGGCTATTGCGCCACCGATGGGTGCCAGGCGAGCACCCTCCGCTCGACGAGGACAACCAGGAGCGTAACAAGAAGGCCGAGCACAGATAGGCAGAACACCCCCGAGTACATCCCAGCCAGGTAGTTGTTCTCGTCCGAGATGTAGATGAGGGACCCGAGCCCGTTTTCGTTCCCCGCCGCGGTGAACTCAGCAACTACTGCACCGATGAGAGAAAGTGGGAAACATATCCGGGCGGCCGCAAAGAGGAACGGTAAGCTCGACGGCAGCCGGAGCCGGTAGAGGATGTCCCACCTCGAAGCGTTGAGAGTTACGAAGTAGCGAAGGGCTTCTGGGTCGGCCGAGCGCAGCCCCGCAAGCGAATTTATCAGCAGCGGGAAAAAAACGATGATCCCGGTGACGATGTACCTCGGCGTGTAACCAAAACCCAACGCCGTTGCGAGGCCCGGTGCGAGGGCGACCACGGGCGTGACGTTGATCACAACGGCTAGCGGCATCACGGCCCGTTCCACGACCTTGAAGTGCCCCATGGCGACGGCGAGCCCAAATGCAACAACAAAGCTGACGCCCAGCCCGACCCCCGTCTCTTGCAAGGTGGTTGCTGCCGCGTCGAGGTACTCCCGAGGGTGCGAAGTGAGCTCA
>Ga0335074_10014040_pt1 | contig 11249 bp, 9 predicted proteins | sample Lox_Sample_23_FD_206715 | JGI IMG/M metagenome (GOLD analysis project Ga0335074, IMG submission 206715) | Soil microbial communities from Loxahatchee National Wildlife Refuge, Florida, United States - Lox_Sample_2.3 | ecosystem: Environmental > Terrestrial > Soil > Wetlands | place: USA: Florida...
GCTGGCCGGGCACTGCGGCCGGAACTGCTCGGCAGCGAGGTGATGGGCGCGGTCTCGGCTTACCAGGCGGGCGGAACGCACCGGCATACGCCAGAGATCGAGCAGGCACTCGGCGAAGCCGCCGCCTCCTCCGCCGCCCCCTCCCGCGGCGGCGCGCCTCCGCCGGCCGTGTCGGTCTCGTTCACCCCGCTGCTGGCACCCATGCCGCGCGGGATACTCGCCACCTGCACGGGGCGGGCCACACCCGCCGGCAGCAGCCAGCCAGGCACCGCGCAGGTCCGCGCCGCTCTGGCCGAGGCCTATGCCGGGGAGCCATTCATCTGCCTGCTGCCCGAGGGCAGCTGGCCGACCACAGCGTCGGTCGCCGGCTCGAACGGCGTGCACCTGCAGGCCGCCGCCGACGCCCGCACCGGACGGGTCACCGTGGTCGCGGCCATCGACAACCTGGGCAAGGGTGCCGCAGGCCAGGCCGTGCAGAACGCCAACCTGATGCTCGGGCTCCCCGAAACTGCCGGCCTCACCCCAGCCGGAGTAGCGCCATGACCCGGCCGAGCGAGACAAAGGGCGCGCCGTTGTCCTGTACTGAGGAGCGAGGGGAGCCGCAGGCGACCCGAGCGACCGAGGGAAGGACAACGGATACAGCGCCCGGAGGCGAGCCGAGGCACAGAAAATGACCGTCACAGCAGCGGCGGGGTTCCGGGCGGCGGGGGTGGCCGCTGGGCTCAAGGCATCCGGGCAGCCTGACGTGGCCGTGGTCATCAACGACGGCCCGTCCAATGCCGCAGCCGCCGTGTTCACGGCGAACCGGGTCAAGGCCGCACCGGTGCTGTGGACCCAGCAGGTGGTCAGCGGCGGCCGGGTTCACGCTGTGGTGCTGAACTCCGGTGGCGCGAACGCCTGCACCGGGCCTGCCGGGTTCGCCGACACCCACCACACCGCTGAACGGATGGCCAAGGCGCTGTCCGCCTCGGCCGGCGAGATCGCGGTCTGCTCCACCGGTCTTATCGGCGAGCGGCTGCCGATGGACCTGCTGCTTCCGGGCGTGGACGCCGCTGTCGCCGCGGCCTCGGCCGACGGCGGCGGCGCCGCCGCCGACGCGATAAGGACCACCGACACGGTCCCGAAGACGTGCTGCGTGCGTGGAGCCGGGTACACGATCGGCGGCATGGCCAAGGGCGCTGGCATGCTCGCCCCGGCGCTGGCGACCATGCTCGTGGTGCTCACCACCGACGCGGACCTGCCCGCCGCCGGCCTGGACGCCGCGCTGCGCCAGGCGACAGCGGTCACATTCGACCGGCTTGACACCGACGGCTGCATGTCGACCAACGACACGGTGCTGCTGCTGGCCAGCGGCGCGTCCGGGCAACGGCCGGAAGCGGCTGAGTTCGCCGGCCTGCTGACGCAGGGATGCGACGACCTGGCGCGCAGCCTGCAGGCAGACGCCGAGGGCGCGACAAAGGCAATCGCGGTCACGGTGATCGGAGCGGCCAGCGAGGACGACGCGGTGACCGTCGGGCGCGCTGTCGCCCGCAGCGACCTTCTCAAGTGCGCGATCTCTGGTGAGGACCCGAACTGGGGCCGGGTCCTCGCGGCCGTGGGGACCACGGACGCGGTCTTCGAGCCGGACCAGCTGTCTGTCGCGATCAACGGCGTCTGGGTATGCCGGAACGGGGCCGCGGCGCAGGACCGCTCCCACGTCAGCCTGAGCCCCAGGGACGTGACGATAACCGTCGACCTCGCGGCGGGCTCACGGTCGGCCACCATCCGCACCACCGACCTGACGGCGGCGTATGTTCACGAGAACTCGGCGTACTCGACATGACAGTGTCAGCGGACGCGGTGGCGGAGGCGGCAGTGACCACACCCTCGGGCGCGGCGCACGCAGCGACGGCCGCGCTGGGCAAGGCGGCGACCCTGATCGAGGCGCTGCCGTGGCTGGAGCGGTTCCACGGCCAGACCGTCGTGATCAAGTTCGGCGGGCACGCGATGACCGACGAGGCACTGGGCTTCGCGTTCGCGCAGGATGTCGTGTTCCTGCGGTACGCAGGGCTGCGGCCGGTGATCGTGCACGGCGGAGGCCCGCAGATCAGCGAGCACCTCGACCGGCTTGGCATCGAGAGCGCGTTCGCCGCCGGACTGCGGGTTACAACACCGGAAACAATGAACGTTGTCCGGATGGTGCTCACCGGACAGGTGAACCGTGAAGTGGTCGGGCAGATCAACCAGCACGGCCCGTTCGCTGTCGGGATGTCTGGCGAGGACGCGAACCTGCTCACGGCCACCCGCGCCGAGCAGGTCACCGTTGACGGCGCCCCAGTGGACCTCGGCCAGGTCGGCGAGATCCGCACCGTCAACCCAGGGGCGGTCCACGCCCTCCTAGCCGACGGGCGCATACCGGTGATCTCGAGCGTGGCCCGCGGCGAGGGCACCGAGGTCTACAACGTGAACGCCGACACGGCCGCGGCTGCCGTCGCGGTAGCCCTGGGCGCGGCCAAGCTCATCCTGCTGACCGACGTAGCTGGCCTTTATGCGAAGTGGCCCCCGCGCCAACGGGGCGCGGTGCCGCGTTGTACTGAGGAGCGAGGGAGCCTGCTCCCGAGCGACGAGGGAAACGCGGCGCCCCAAAGCGCCCCGGAGGCGCAATCCAACACAGTAATAAGTCGGCTGGACACCCGCGAGCTTGCCGCCATGCTGCCGGGACTGGACGGTGGCATGATCCCGAAGATGCAGGCGTGCCTGGCCGCGGTCAGCGGCGGCGTGGCGCAGGCCCACGTGATCGACGGGCGGCTCCCGCACGCGATCCTGCTGGAGATCTTCACCGACTCGGGTGTCGGCACCATGGTTGTGCCGGAGGAGGACCACTGATGACCGCGACGGAGCAGCTACAGGACCGCTACGCGGCCGCGATCATGCTGACCTACGGCATGCCGCCGGTCGCGCTGGCCCGCGGCCAGGGGTGCACAGTCTGGGATCTGGACGGGAACTCCTACCTGGACCTGGTCGCCGGCATCGCGGTCAGCGCGGTCGGGCATGCGCATCCAGCGATTGTCGCGGCAGTGACCGAGCAGGCTGGCCGGCTCATCCACACCTCGAACCTCTACCTGCACGAGCCGGAGGTCAGGCTGGCTGAACGGATCATCGGCCTGCTCGGTGTCGATGGGCGGGTGTTCTTCGCGAACTCCGGCGCGGAGGCCAACGAGGCAGCGATCAAGCTGGTCCGGCGCAGGCAGGGCGCGGGACGGCCGGTCTTCGTCGCCGCCGAGCACTCCTTCCACGGCCGGACGATGGGCGCGCTCAGCCTGACCGGCAAGAGCTCGATCCGGGACCCGTTCGCGCCCTTCGGGCTTGACGTCAGGTTCGTCGCGTACGGCGACGCGGAGGCGCTGCGCACAGCAGTGGGCGAGGACTGCGCCGCCGTCTTCCTGGAGACGTGCCAGGGTGAGGCCGGGGTCGTCCCGGCCCCGGACGGCTACCTGAGCGCCGCTCGCGCGGCCTGCGACGACGCCGGGGCACTGCTGGTTCTTGACGAGGTGCAGAGCGCGATCGGGCGCACCGGCGCCTGGTTCGCCCACCAGAGGGATGGCGTCATCCCCGACGTGATCACTCTGGCGAAGGGGCTCGGTGGCGGCCTGCCGATCGGTGCCTGCGTCGGCATCGGCGGGTGCGGCTCGGCGCTGGGCAAAGGTGACCACGGAAGCACATTCGGCGGCAACCCGGTAGCCTGCGCCGCCGCGCTCGCGGTGCTCGACACGATCGAGCGCGAGGGCCTGCTGAGCAACGCGACTGAGGTGGGAAAGCGGCTGGCAGCCGGGATCGAGGGTACCGAACACCCGCTGGTCGCAGGCGTGCGCGGAATCGCGCTGTGGCGCGCGATCGCGCTGACGGCGCCGGCCGCGGCGGCGGTGGAGGCGGCGGCACGGCGCGCTGGCTTTCTGGTCAACGCGGTCCAGCCGGACGCGATCAGGCTGGCGCCGCCGCTGCTGCTGTCCGCGGCGCAGGCAGACTCGTTCACGGCCGCGCTGCCGGGGATCCTTGATTCGGCCAGCCTGCTGACCGGGCAAGGGACGCGATGAGCAGCAGCCCAGGCCCCAGCCAGCCGCGCCACTTCCTGCGCGATGATGACCTGTCGCCGGCCGAGCAGGCCGATGTGCTTGACCTCGCCGCCGCGATGAAGGCTGACAGGTTCGGCTACCGCCCGCTGGCAGGCCCCCGGGCTGTCGCCGTGCTGTTCGACAAGCCGTCGCTGCGGACCCGGGTGTCCTTCGCGGTCGGCATCGCCGAGATGGGCGGGTACCCGCTGGTCATCGACGCGCAGGGGACGCATTTCGGCCGGGGCGAGACCGTGGGCGACGCCACCCGGGTGCTCGGGCGCCAAGTGGCGGCCATCGTCTGGCGCACGTCCGGTCAGGAGCGCATCGAGGCCATGGCCGAGGTCAGCCCGGTTCCGGTGGTCAACGCGCTCACCGACTCGTTCCATCCGTGCCAGGTGCTCGCCGATCTGCAGACGGTCCGGGAGGCTCACGGCAAGCTGGCCGGGTTGACGCTGGCGTTCCTGGGCGACGGGTCAAGCAACATGGCGCACTCCTACCTGCTGGGCGGGGCCACCGCCGGGATGCATGTGCGGATCGGCTCCCCCGAGAGCTGCCGGCCTGACCCATCGGTCGCGCAGGCGGCCGCCACCATCGCCAGCGAGACTGGCGGCAGCGTCAGTTTCCTGGCCGATCCCAGGGCCGCCTGCGACGGCGCCGACGTGCTCGCCACCGACGTCTGGGCCTCGATGGGCCAGGAAGACCGGCGGGCGGAGCGGCTGGCCGTGCTCGGCAGCTTCGGCGCCGATGACTCCTACCGCCTTGACCAGGCCAAACTGCACCTTGCTGCGCCCGGCTGCGTAGTGCTGCACTGCCTGCCGGCCCACCGGGGTGAGGAAATCACCGGCGACGTCCTCGACGGGCCAGCCAGCGTCGTCTGGGACGAGGCCGAGAACCGGCTGCATGCCCAGAAGGCACTGCTGGCGTGGCTGCTGGAGCGGGCAGCACAGTGACAACCGTCAGCCCGGCAACCAAGGCCGCGCGGCACGCGCAGATCGCGGCGATCCTTGCCCGCGCCGACCCGCCTGTGCGGTCTCAGGAGGAGCTGGCCGAGCGGCTGGCCCAGCGCGGCATCCGGGTCACCCAGACGACGCTGTCGCGCGATCTCGAGGAACTCGGCGCCGTGCGGTTGCGCGGGGCTGGCGGAGCGCTGGTCTACGCCCTGCCCGGGGAGGCAGGCGGCCCGGGCTCCCTGCCTGGGGGCCTGGCCGACGCGGGCGCGCCGGCCACTGAACCAACCGCGCTGCCGGAGGCCGGGCCCGCACTGCCCGACCCGTCGGGCCGGCTGGCGCGGGTCGCCGCTGAGCTGCTGGTCGCGGCGGAAGCCAGCGCGAACCTCGTGGTGCTGCGGACGCCGGCCGGCGCCGCGCAGTTCCTCGCCTCGTCCATCGACCACGCCGCGTGGCCGTCGATTCTCGGCACGGTGGCCGGCGACGACACTGTCCTGGTCGTCGCGCGGGACCCGGTTGGCGGCGCAGAACTTGCCCGTACCCTGCTGCGGCTCGCTGACCGGCGCGGTCATCAGGAAAGGACTCAGGAAACATGAAAGAACGCGTAGTGCTCGCTTACTCGGGCGGCCTGGACACCTCCGTAGCCATCGGCTGGATGGCCGAGCGGACCGACGCCGAGGTCATCGCGCTGGCCGTCGACGTCGGGCAGGGCGGCGAGGACCTGGACACGATCCGCGAGCGGGCGCTGGCGTGCGGCGCCGCTGACGCGGTGGTGGCCGACGTGCGCGCTGAGTTCGCCGCCGAGTACTGCCTGCCCGCGATGCGGGCGAACGCGCTGTACATGGACCGGTATCCGCTGGTGTCCGCGCTGTCCCGGCCGCTGATCGTCAAGTACCTGGCCCAGGTCGCGCGCGAGTACGGCGCCAGCATGGTGGCGCACGGCTGTACCGGCAAGGGCAACGACCAGGTGCGGTTTGAGGCTGGCCTGGCTGCCCTGGCCCCTGAGGTGAAAGTCATGGCACCGGTCCGGGACTCCGGCATGACCCGGGACAAGGCGATCGCGTTCGCGGCCGAGAAGGGGCTGCCGATCAACGTCACCTCACGCTCGCCGTACTCGATCGACCAGAACCTGTGGGGCCGCAGCTGCGAGACCGGCCATCTGGAGGACATCTGGGAAGCGCCGCACGACGATGTCTGGGGCTACACCAGTGACCCGGGGGATGGGCGCGAGCCCACCGAGGTCACGATCTCCTTCGCCGACGGCCTCCCGGTGGCCCTCGACGGCCGGGCGATGGAGCCGCTGCGGATCATCGACAGCCTGAACACGCTCGCCGGAGCGCACGGCGTCGGCCGGATCGACATGGTCGAAGACCGGCTCGTCGGGATCAAGAGCCGGGAGATCTACGAGGCGCCAGGCGCCATCGCGCTGATCACGGCGCACGCCGAGCTCGAGAGCGTGTGCATGGAGCGGGACCTGGCCAGGTTCAAGCGGCAAGCCGGGCAGCGCTGGACCGAGCTGGTGTACGACGGGCTGTGGTTCTCCCCGCTGCTCCGCTCGCTCGAGGCGTTCATGCAGGCGGCTTCGCAGAACGTCACCGGCGACATCAGGCTGCGGCTGGCCGGAGGGCAGGCCGTGGTCACCGGGCGCCGCAGCCCCGCTGCGCTCTACGACTACTCGCTGGCCACTTACGACACGGGAGATACCTTCGACCAGCAGCTGGCCCGGGGGTTCGTGGAGCTGTTCGGCCTGCCGAGCAAGATCGCCGCGGACCGGGACAGGAAGGTCGCCGGCTAGATTCTCGCCATCCGGCACCGCCCGTCCAACGAGAGGAGTGCCGTGGGCGACCCCGATACCGCGCCGCCGGTCCGGCTGTGGGGGGGCAGGTTCGAGTCCGGCCCTTCTGAGGCCCTGGCCCGGCTATCGGTCAGCGTCCAGTTCGACTGGCGGCTGGCCGGTTACGACCTGCTCGCTTCGCGCGCGCATGCCCGTGTGCTGCACCAGGCGGGGCTGCTGGACGACGCCGAGCTGACGAAGATGCTGTCAGCGCTGGGTGACCTGGCCCAGGCATGCCAGTCCGGCCGGTTCCGGCCGCTGGCCAGCGACGAGGACGTGCACACCGCGCTTGAGCGCGGCCTGCTCGAGCGGGTCGGCTCGCTGGCAGGCAAACTCCGGGCCGGCCGCAGCCGCAACGACCAGATAGCCACCGACCTGCGGCTGTACCTGCGCGACCAGGCCCGGCTTGTGACGAGCCGGCTGGCTGAGCTGCAGACCGCGCTGATCGACCAGGCCGAGCGGCATCTGGCCACGCCAGCGCCAGGCATGACCCATATGCAGCACGCACAGCCAGTTCTGCTCGCGCACTGGCTGCTGGCTCACGTTCAGGCATTCTCAAGAGACTGGGGGCGGCTGCGGGACTGGGACCGCCGGGCAGCGGTGTCGCCGCTTGGCTCGGGGGCGCTGGCCGGGTCGTCGCTCCCTCTTGATCCGGAGGCGGTGGCGGCCGAACTTGGCTTCGACTCCGCCGCCGGCAACTCGATCGACGCGGTGAGCGACCGGGATTTCGCTGCCGAGTTCTGCTTCGCCGCGGCGCTGACCGGTGTGCACCTGTCGCGGCTCGGCGAGGAGATCGTGCTCTGGTCGTCGCACGAGTTCGGCTGGGCCGAGATCGACGACACCTACGCGACCGGGTCGTCGATCATGCCGCAGAAGAAGAACCCGGACGTAGCCGAGCTGGCCCGGGCCAAGGCGGGCCGGCTCATCGGCGACCTGACCGGCCTGCTGACCACGCTCAAGGGGCTGCCGCTGGCCTACGACCGTGACCTGCAGGAGGACAAGGAGCCGGCCTTCGACGCCGTGGACACGCTGCTGCTCGTGCTGCCGGCCATGGCCGGCCTGGTGGCGACGCTGCGATTCAACTCCGAGCGCATCGCAGCGGGTGCGGCTGCCGGGCACGCGCTGGCCACGGACCTGGCCGAGTACCTGGTGCGCCGGGGCGTGCCGTTCCGGGAGGCGCACGAACTGGTCGGGCACCTGGTGGTCTGGTGCCAGGTACACGACTGCGAGCTCGCCGACGTCAGCGACGCTGACCTGGCGCGGATCTCGCCGCACCTCACCCCGGACGTCCGCGAGGTGCTCACCGTGCCTGGCGCCCTGGCTGCCCGGCAGAGTCGCGGCGGCACCGCCCCGCCACGGGTGGCCGAGCAGCTGAAGGAGCTGCGTGCGGCAGTGGCCGAGCAGGCAGCCTGGGCAGGCAACACGGGCCCAGCGTGACCCCGGACCCCGCCCCCAAGCCCGCGCCCGGCCCCGGTCCGGCCCACACCCCTCGCGCCACACCAGCCCCACCTACCCCGCCGGCAGCACCAGCCCCCGGTGCCACAGCCGCCTCCGGCGAACGTGGAGACCTTTCGGACCGTGGAGACTACTCAGCGAATAGCGCCGGCAAGTCTCCACGGTCTTCCAAGTCTCCGTCGTCCGGGCGTGCCGCCGGGCTGCCGAGAGGGTTCTTCGGGCGCCCGGCCGTTGAGGTGGCGCCGGACGTGCTGGGGTGCGTGCTCGAACATGAGACGGCGGACGGGCTCGTCGCTGTGAGGCTGACCGAGGTCGAGGCGTACATGGGGGAGATCGACCCCGCCTCCCACTCCTACCGCGGCCGGACCGCGCGCAACGCGGTGATGTTCGGCCCGCCCGGTCACGCCTACGTGTATTTCACCTACGGCATGCATTACTGCGTGAACCTGGTCTGCTCCCCGCCCGGCGTGCCGACGGCGGTCCTGCTGCGGGCCGGGCAGGTTATCGACGGTGTGCCGCTGGCCCGCGTCCGGCGCAGTGGCCCGGGCGAGCGCAGTGACGCCATACGCGATCGAGACCTGGCGCGTGGGCCAGCCAGGCTCTGCCAGGCGCTCGGGATCGACCTCTCGCACGATGGCATCGATGTGTGCGATCCCGGCTCGCCGCTGCGGGTCTTCGGCCCGGACGCTGCAGTGCCAGCGGCCAGTATCAGCACTGGCCCCCGAGTTGGGATCAGCCAGGCGGCTGAGGTTCCCTGGCGGTACTGGATCACGGGCGACAAGACTGTCTCGGCGTACCGTCCGGCCGTCCCGCGGCGCGCCCGGGCGAAACCGGTTACCGGTCCGGCGCCTGCAGGTGGCACTATGCCCGAGTGACCGACATCATCGATGACCTGAGCTGGCGTGGCCTGATCGCTGTGCATACCGACATGGAGGACCTCCGCAAGGCACTGGACACCGGGATCGTCACGTTCTACTGCGGTTTCGACCCGACAGCTGCCGGGCTTCATATCGGGAATCTGGTGCAACTGCTGACCATGCGGCGGCTGCAGCTGGCCGGGCACCGGCCGATCGCCATCGTCGGCGGCGCTACCGGGCTGATCGGCGATCCTAGCGGCAAGTCGGTCGAGCGTGTGCTGAACGAGCGCGAGGTCGTGGTCGGCTGGGTCGAGCGGATCCGGGCCGAGGTCGGCCGCTTCCTGGACTTCACGCCGGGCCCGACGGCGGCGCTGGTGGTCAGCAACCTGGACTGGACGGGGCAGCTGACAGCTATCGACTTGCTGCGCGACATCGGGAAGCACTTCCCGGTGAACCAGATGCTGTCGCGTGAGGTGGTCCGGACCCGGATGGAGGCTGGCGGGATCAGCTACACCGAGTTCAGCTACCAGGTCCTGCAGGCTAACGACTTCCTCGAGCTGCACAACCGGCACGGCGTCACGCTCCAGACCGGCGGCAGCGATCAGTGGGGGAACCTGGTGGCGGGCGTCGACCTGATCAGGCGGGCAACCGGCGACGTGGTACATGCCCTGGCCACGCCACTGATCACCAAGGCTGACGGGACCAAGTACGGGAAGACCGAGGGTGGGGCGATCTGGCTGAGCCCGGAGCTGATGAGCCCGTACGCGTTCTACCAGTTCTGGCTCAACCGCGCCGACGACGAGATGCCCAACCTGCTGCGGGTCTTCACGTTCCGCAGCCGCGAGGAGATTGAGGACCTGGAGCGTCAGACCGTCGAGCGCCCGGCCGCGCGCGCAGCGCAGCGGACGCTGGCCGAAGACGTCACGATCCTGGTCCACGGCGAACAGGAGCACGCACGGGTAGTCGCGGCCAGCCAGGCGCTGTTCGGCCAGGGAGACCTGGGCGCGCTGGACGAGAACACGCTGACGGCCGCGCTGGCGGAGGTCCCCTCGGTCACGCTCAGCGCTGCTGAGGTCGCGGCTGGGCTGCCGCCAGTTGCCGATCTGATGGACGCCGCGGGCATCGTGCCGAGCAAATCGGCGGCTCGCCGGGCGATCACCGAAGGGGGCGCGTACCTGAACAACGAGAAGGTGACCGCGCCCGACGCGGTGCCGTCAGCTGCTGACCTGCTGCATGGCCGGTTTTTGGTGCTGCGCAGGGGCAAGCGGACGGTCGGCGGCGTCGAGGTGACCCCCGGCTAGGACTTCCCGGGAGATCGCATTCAACTTGACGTGATCGCGATTGGTGCCTAAGGTTACTTCTTGCCCGGGCAGTAACGATCAGCCAGTAGGCAGCGGTCTCCCGGGACAGTGTTACACCCCTCCCAACCAGTTCGTCCCGGATAACGGGACGGCAGCTTGGGGGTACCCTTGATATACCCTGAGTAATGAGCCAGTCAATCTTCGTGAACTAGGTTGACAACGTCCATCGAGACGGGTAAGTTAGCAGGGTTGCCCCGAACGAGGCTCCACGGAGCCCTGGACGGTGTGCGTCCGCTCCTTGAGAACTCAACAGCGTGCTAAAAGCCAGTGCACATGCACAAACCCTGTCAATTGGGGCCCGGTCGGCATGGCCGGACCCGCATGACGGATGCCAAGATCGCCTCTATGGCTGGTCTCCAGCCGGACGAGGCACCTCTGATGTCAGCAGCCCGCACGCGGAATTCCGCTGCGGTTGCATATAGACATTCAATGGAGAGTTTGATCCTGGCTCAGGACGAACGCTGGCGGCGTGCTTAACACATGCAAGTCGAGCGGAAAGGCCCTTCGGGGTACTCGAGCGGCGAACGGGTGAGTAACACGTGAGCAATCTGCCCTTAGCTCTGGGATAGCTCCGGGAAACCGGAATTAATACCGGATATGACTGTGGCTGACATCGACCATGGTGGAAAGTTTTTCGGCTAGGGATGAGCTCGCGGCCTATCAGCTAGTTGGTGGGGCAACGGCCCACCAAGGCGACGACGGGT
>Ga0335074_10014041_pt1 | contig 11248 bp, 7 predicted proteins | sample Lox_Sample_23_FD_206715 | JGI IMG/M metagenome (GOLD analysis project Ga0335074, IMG submission 206715) | Soil microbial communities from Loxahatchee National Wildlife Refuge, Florida, United States - Lox_Sample_2.3 | ecosystem: Environmental > Terrestrial > Soil > Wetlands | place: USA: Florida...
CCATGGGCCGCACTCGCCCAAATTGTCTGGCGATTCTTTTTGGCTTGGCTTCGCTGGTAACGGCCCTCCGGGCTCAGCAGGCGCCTAGTTCCAGCCCCGGTGCCGCACCGCGCGCTTTGGTGCAGCCGGAACCGCAGCAGAAAGCCACGTCGTCTTTGCAGTCCGGGAAGACCTATGCGTTGCTCATTGGCATATCCCGCTACAAGGATGACCCTCCCGTTACCTCTCTCCAGTTCGCCGATAAGGATGCTGAAACATTCGCCACTCTACTTCGGACGCCCATCGCGGGCCAGCTCGATAATCCGGATCAAATCCGTCTGCTGACCAATGAAAACGCCACCCGGTCTGCGATTGACGACGCAGTAAGAGAATTCGCCAATGTGCATGGAACGGCCGAAAACACTCTCATGATCTTTGTCGCGGCGCACGGCGTCTACCTCAAGACGGAAGAGGATCCCGAAACCCACAAAGTGATCCAGCGCGAACCCTATATCCTCACGTTTGAGAGCAATCCCCAGGATGCCAAGACCACCGGCTATCCGATGGATGAGTTCCGCCGGATGGTTGCCGAACAAGCATTGCATTTCGGCAGGGTGCTGGTGTTTCTGGATGTGTGCCATGCGGGAAACGTTGCGGGCATTGGCGGAGGCAACGAGCTGGAAGGAACGGTGCGAAAGGTGTGGGAAGGCCGGGCCGGTGAATTTGCTCTCATGCTGGCCAGTCATGCCAAAAAGTTCGCCTTGGAATCCGCCAATTTCGGAGGCGGCCATGGCGCGTTCAGCTATTTCGTGATATCCGGCTTGAACGGTGACGCCGCCCCGCCGGGCGAAACCTCCATTACTTTTTCGGACCTGGCCGTCTACGTAGTCAAAAACGTCAATGAGTTCACCCGTAGTCAGCAGACGCCCGACTACGTCGCCACCGACGACGACATGGTGCTGGTAGGCGATACCCGCAAAGGAAAGCTCCGACTGCCGCCCGCTGAGCCTTTGACCGAACAAGAGGTCCGGAGTTTGCGATCGCGTGATTTCCAAAAGAAGCTCCCGACGCAGCCATCGGCTACATCTCCATCCCCGACGGACGCGTTCGATATGGCGATTCAGGATGGCCGGCTGCTGCCGGAGGATTCGAGCAACGCGTCCGATCTCCTGCGGGCCTTGCGGGGCGACCCCAATCAAACTCCCGCTTCAATTCGAGAGCGCGAGCGACGCCTGGAGGTGGCGCTCGAAGACCGTGGCGAGGACGTGTTATCGCGCTACCTGGAAGGCGAGGAGATTCCGCAGACTGCGGCGGATTTTGAGCGCTGCGGAAGGCTGTTTGAAGCGGCTTTCCGCTTGCGCCCCGATGCGCAGTTTGACGAAAGCCGGGCCCTCTTTTGTCAGGGCCGGGCCCGCATCTTCGCCGGCCAGTTGGACGATGCCGAACGCCTTCTCACGAATTCCATCCAGCTGGACTCCCAGCGGGCCTACGCATATAACGCGCTTGGCATCGCTTACCTGGAGAGTATCGCGCGTACGGGTCAAGGATTCGATGAGGCCTCCAACGCATTCCGCACCGCTTCCCGCTACGCGCCTTATTGGGCCTACCCGCTTCACAATCTCGCGCTGGTCGATTCCGAGCGCGGCGACTACGACGGCGCCATCCGGCTCTATGAATACGCCATGGCCATAGCGCCGCGTTATTCCTACTTGCCCTACAACCTCGGCTTGCTGTATTCACGCGTCGGCGATTTCGATAATGCCGCGCGCTGGTTTCAAAGGGCGTTGGAAGTACTGGAAAGCAACGGCCCTCCGCGCAACGCCGCGTGGCCCGAGCGCGCCCGCGTCTGGAATGCGCTTGGCACGATCGCCAGTTCCCAGAAGCGCGAGTCGAAAGCCCTGGAGTTGTTTCAGAAGGCCCTGGCTGACGACCCGGCCGATAAAAACGCGCGCCACAATCTCGCGTTGCTGCTGGCCAAGCGCCGCGATTTCGCCAAAGCCGATGAACTCTGGAAGGCGAACATTCTCGCTGCTCCGGATTTTCTGCCTTCGCGAATTGCCTATGCCGAGTCGCTCGCGCAAAGGGGGCAGGCGGCTGCTGCCATTGTCGAGTATGAGCGGATCGCTGGGGATAAGCCCGAGTACGTCGGCGCACGCGAGGCGCTGGCCAGGCTTTACCTGCTCCAGGGACAGCCCGCTCTGGCCCTCGGGCACCTCAACCGCGCTTTGGATCAGTCGCCGGCTAACGTCGCGTTGCTCGAATTGCGCGGAGATGCTCGGGCGCGCATGGGCGACAATACCGCCGCACGGGCGGATTGGACCAAGGCGCTGGGTTCCGCTCCGGACCGCGCGGTCCGGGGCGCCATCGAACGAAAATTGCGCGCCCTGAAATGAATGCGCTAGCGCCCGATTTTCAGCTTTAATTCCACGGCCGCTGCTTGGCCTAACGCGGCGTCTACTTCATACATGGTCTGCGGCGCGGGGTCTTTCTGTGTGAGAAGCTTGCGCCCGCTGCCTGCCTCTTTTTCGGCCAGTGTGTAGGCTTTGCCTTCCTGCGCCGGCGCTTCCAGATGCGAACTCTTCGTCCGCCAGGTCCGTTCCCACACCTCCAGCTGACTCTCCGTAAGCTTGAGGCGTTGGCGGCCGATTTCAAGCCCTGAGATCGGCTTCGCCGTGACCACAATCGTAAGCGCCTCCGCAGCCTGATCGGGCCGGCTGCGCTGCAGCTTAAAATACGGCGGATTGTCGTCCGACGCTGGAATTTCCACTACCAGTCCCGGTGCGATTCGGTTGTCGCCGCCACGGGTGCGCTGCGTCGGAAAAATCAGGTAGGGATCGCCCTTGGCGCCGTCCACATATTCATCCCGGTCGATGACATACAAATACCCGGTCCGGCCCGCCTCCACGCTGAGACGCACTCTATTTCCTTCCACCAAAGTTGTATCAGAGGCGATCCGCTCCGGCACCCATCGTTCATTTGTGGCCTCTTCTTGAATCAGTGCGCGCGTTCCAGCCATATCGGCTGGCTTGCTCGGCCGCAGCCGCCAAAGCGTGACGCCAACCAACGTCCCTTTTACCTCGCTCGATCGGGGTGGGCGAATGGGCGTCTCAGAAGGCTTCTGGGTAGAAGCTGGGCGCTGGCTCAGCAGCGTCGTATCCCACAATTGCCGGGTACGAAGGGTGGAATCGGCGGATTGCTGGGCGTTTCCGGTATCCGAGACGGCTAGCATCGCAGCTACCCAGAGAGCATTCTTAATCATGGTCGAGATCTATACGTCGCGCGAGTAACTCCCCTGGGGCGGTCAGAACGGTCGTCTGATTTTGTTGATCCACGGTGGCGCCGGCCTGATGAATTGCGTACCTATTGAGCAGCGCGGATATTTCGCGGGCCTGCGCGGCGTCCCGGACCGTACCGCGGTCCGTGGGATTCGCCCATTTTTTCAAATCCTCGAGCTCGGGAATATCGGCCTTGGACCAAATCAACCAAAGCTTCTCAGTGCCACTTTGCTGGTCGAACTTGAAATATCCACCTTGGGGGATATCGATTTGCTGCCCTGGTTCGAGCAGCGATGAGTCCCCTTGGGTGGTGGGCGAAGGAAATAATGTGTTCAGATCGGGCTGCTCGGATGTGGATTTCGGCCCTTCGTTCAGCACGTAGAGATGCCCGGATTCAGAAGTCGTCAACGCCAGGCGGATTCGATAGTCGGCCTCGAAAACCCGCTCGCCGCTCAATCGAAACGCCTGCTGGTAGGGCTTCCCGTCGCGATATTTCTGCACCATGACGTAATAGCGGATGGTCCGCTGCGCAGGTTGCTGAGCCGTGCGAGTGTTGGGTGCCGGCGGTTTGTAGCGCTGGTAGCCTGCGTACGAGGCCGCCAAGAGTACGGCTACACCTCCCGCCGTCGCTACCCACCTCGGCAAATGCGGCCGCGTTGTTCGGGCCGGCTTTCTCAGTTTGGCCGGAAGTTCCGGATTTCCCGCCGCATCGTTATAGACGTTATATAAATGAATGCGGACGCCATGTTTGACCTCGCATTCGCCCAGATCGTGCAGGTAAGGCGGCCATTCGCTCAGCTGTAGTAAGACCTCCGCCACGGAACTCGAAATCAGAATATGGCCGGCATCGCCGCAGTCCATGACACGCTGGGCCATGTTGATTCCGCCACCGACCACGTTGATGTCGTCCTTTATATCCGCACGCCGGAAGATCGGCCCTATGTGAACTCCAGCCCGTATCCGCAGCTCGGGCTTCACTCGCAAGGCGCTCTGGATCTCCAGGGCGCAACGAACCGAAATCACCGGATCTTGGAAAAACACAAGCGCCATCCCGTCACCGGTTGGAAGGGAAATCAACTTGCCGGCCGCGCGGGCCTCCTGGAACTGCCTGGTTTGGCGGACAATATCCTGCAGCTCCGCCAACAGCTCGCCTTGCTTTTCCATGGAGTTGAGCGAATAACTGACAATATCCATGAAGAGCACCGAGGCCATCTCCAGTGAGGGCTGCGGTGAAAAAGCTCCAGAGGTTGTTGCCACCTGGGTCATTTTCGATCCAGTATTCTACCACCTTGAGCCAGCCTATCGCCGATCTGCGGCTACGCAGGTCCACGTGTGCGGGGCACCGGCGATGCTCGTGCAAGCTTAGCGAAATATTTACAAAACCAGCAACATTACCAGCGTCCGGGGAGTCCATTAGCGGGGAAAGGACGATCCGAAGCGTTCACTCCGTTTTCGCCTCGTCGAAACGTGAAAGCGCTAGTTTGCGTTCTTCCTCCTTACTTTGCGCTTATTCGCGTCGGCGACCCGGCCGCCTGTAATTCGGCGGTGGGTTTAGAGGCTTGGTTGTCCGGTGATCGCTTCGCAGAGCGGTAGAGAGAGTTCGATTTCCGTTCCAGCCCCTGGCCGGCTCCAGATTTGCAGTTTCGCCCCGATGCTTCCGGCTCGCTCGCGCATCCCGAGCAGGCCCCAATGAGCCTCCCGCCCCGAGCATATGAACTGAGGATCTATTCCGCATCCGTTGTCGCGCACCAGCATGCGGAGGCGCCGAGGCAGGTACTGAATCTCCGCTTCGACGTTCGTCGCCTGGGCGTGGCGCAGAGCGTTGACGAGCGCTTCCCGCCCGATCAGATACAGTTGCTCCTGCATCACCGGTCTTAGCGCCTTGGATTTCCCCGTCACGAATACACGGAACAAGGTGCCCTTCGTTGAAAGTTCATCCCCGAGGCTCGAAAGCGCCTCTTCCAGGGTCTGCGTCTGGCCACCCGAAGAGCGCAGCCCTTCGAGAACGAGGCGCCCTTCGTCCAAGGCCCTCTGCATCAAATGGAGACCCCGGTTCAGCGGGGGTTTGTTGGGTGAATCCGAAGGCATTTGTTCTACCGCTCCATGGAGCTGCATGGAAGCGCCCGCAAAGCCTTGGAACAACGTGTCGTGCAACTCCCGGGCGATCCGCATACGCTCTCGATAACGCTCCTCCAGACGGAGCTCCAGTTCGAAATTCAATTGCTCCCGCCGGGAGCGACGAAACCGTTTTTGAATCCATTCGGTCGCCCGCGTGGCCACATCATGGATAGACACGGTTCCTCCTGCGATCGCATTCGGGAACTGCAGGACATTATTGGTCATGGCTGGTGTCGCTCCCTTTTTCTATCCAGTTGCGGATAGGTCCGGCACTTCCCTCTCCCCACTCGGGCCTGCGCACCTTATTGGCAAGCCGTCGGCCATCTCCAAGTCATTGAAGACATGAAGGTTTTCACAAAAGATCGCGTCACGATTATCGTGAATTCACGATTATCGGGAATTTACTGAGGGGCCTGTACGGTTTTGTAGAGGTGTTTGTTGATTCTGAGGGCTTTAATCTTCGAGTCGAGGGTCGATGCAGGAATTCCCAGCCTGGCGGCGGCACCCGCCGGCCCCGAAACCCGGCCTTGGGCTTCTGCCAGGGCTGCTTCAATGGTTTGCCGCTCTTGCTCGGGGGGCAATCTCAGAAGCGAGCGGACGGGCTGTTCAGCTTCGTCCGGTTTGCCCGAAAGCCAGCTCTCATCTACGGTGAAGTTATCGGTCTCACACACGATGATCGATCGCTCGATCACATTTTGAAGCTCGCGGACATTCCCCGGCCAGGCGTAGGATTGGAGCCTTTGGAGCGTCGCTTTTTGAATGGTGCTAATCCTTTTTCCAGCTTTGCTTGCATAGCGATCGATGAAATATTCCACCAGCAGCGGGATATCCTGTCTTCGTTCGCGCAGGGACGGCATCTCAATCGGGAAGACGTTGAGCCGGTAATATAGATCGCTCCGAAACGTGCCGTCGTCGATAGACTCCTTGAGGTCCCGATTGGTAGCGGCGATCACCCGCACATTGGCCCGAATCGGTCGGGAGCCGCCCACGCGTTCGAACTCGCGCTCCTGCAACACCCGCAGCAGAGCGATCTGAGTCTCCGGCAGGAGCTCACCCACCTCATCCAGGAAAAGGGTGCCCCCTTCGGCCAGCTCGAATCGGCCGATGCGGCGCTGCACGGCTCCGGTGAAGGCCCCCTTCTCATGGCCGAAAAGTTCCGAGGCGATCAGCGAAGGCGGAACCGCCGCGCAGTTGACACTCACGAACGGACGGGAAACGCGCCTGGACCGTTTGTGGATGGCGCGAGCGATCAGTTCCTTGCCCGTTCCCGTCTCGCCGGTCACTAGAACGGTGGAATCGGTCGGCGCGACCTTTGCCACGCGCGAGAGTACGGCTTGCAACGCGGCCGACTCGCCGACGATCTCCTCAAACATCGATACCTTATCGATTTCTTCCTTCAGCGCGACGTTCTCTTCGTAAAGCTTGTCTTTCAGGCTCTCGATTTCGAGGAGAGCATTTTGAAGATCGCCTTCGGCCCGCTTGCGATCGGTGATGTCCGCCGAGATACCGTTTATCCGGAAAGGGCGCCCGGCCGCGTCCAAAGAGAGAACACCGCGATCGTGAACCCACCGAGTAGTGCCGTCGGGCCGCAGGATGCGATATTCGACGTCGTAGTAACCTGTGCCCTGGCCCGAAAGCCACTGGGCGAATTTGGAGCGGACACGTTCCCGATCCTCGGGATAAATGACACTCTCCCAAACATGCGGGTCGCCATACAGATCCTCTAATGCCAAGCCCCAGATTCGCTCAAAGCTCGGACTCACATACAGGACCTTCCGGGGTTCGATGGTTCCGATCCAGATTCCTTCCGGCAGGGTATCCGCCATGGTGCGGAAGCGTTCTTCGCTCTCCCGCAGAGCCTGATCGGCGCGCCTCAGCTCGGTGATATCGGTGATCGCACCCGTAAACACCTGCGCGCCCGATTCATCGGCGCTGGAAGGATGAGCCACAACGCGAATGAATTTGATGGATCCATCGGGCATCTGCAAGCGATGTTCATTATCGAAATCACTCTGGTCGGCCGCGGCGCGATCGATCTCCCGGCGGACGGCGTCCCGGTCCTCCGGATGAGTTCGTTCGAGTACAAGTTCCGACGAGGGTTTGGTGGTTGCCGGATCGCAATCGAAAATTCGGAAGGTTTCATCGGACCAATAAATCTCGCCGGTCGCAACGTTCCAGCCGAAGCTACCCGTATGACTCAGCCGCTGCGCCTCGGTGAGAAAGTTCTCGCTGCGCCGCAACGCCTGTTCGGCTCCCTTGCGTTCGGCTCTCTCCCGGGCTTCCCGCAAGGCGCGATGCACCGAGGGAACCAGCCGGGATAGGCGCGTCTTCAGAACATAATCCGTGGCTCCAATTTTGAGAGCTTCAATCGCCACTTCTTCTCCCAGCGTCCCGGATACGAAGATGAACGGCACATCAGGACAGACTGCTAGCGCCAGTTTCAACGCCGAAAGGCCATCAAACGAGGGCAGGGAGAAATCCGCAAGAATCAGATCGATGCCGCCTCGCTCCAGGGCCGCCACGAACTCGGCTCGAGCATCCACACGCGTCGTTTCAAAGGCAAAATTGTCCGCTTCGAGCAATTCCTGAATAAGCTCCGCGTCTCTCGCATCGTCTTCCAGCAACAGAATCCGTAAGGGAGAGCCGGCCGTCACTTTTTGACGCTCCCCGGCGGCGGTTCATTAATGATGGCCCAGAACACGCCGAGTTCCCGGATGGCATTCACGAATTCGTGGAAGTCGACCGGTTTCACCACATATCCGTTGACTCCCAACTTGTAGCTCGCCACCATGTCCTTCTCCTCGCGGGAAGACGTGAGCACCACCACCGGGATCAGCTTCAACTTGTCATCGGATTTGATGGCCTGCAGAACCTCTAATCCATCCACCTTCGGCAGTTTCAGATCCAGCAGCATGACTGCGGGATTGTCGCCGGTTCGCAGCTTAAAGGCGCCCCGGCAGTAGAGATAATCCAGCGCCTCTTCGCCGTCGCCGACCACCACCACCTCGTTGGCGAGATTGTACTCCTCGAGAGCCGTCAAAGTCAGCTCCACGTCCTTCGGGTCGTCCTCCACCATCAAAATACGTCCAAGCCTGTCCATAATCTCCTCTGTTACGGTTTGGGAGCCGAAAAATAAAAAGTTGCGCCTTCATCCACCAGACCTTCGGCCCAGACCTTGCCGCCATGTCGTTGCACGATGCGCTGAACCGTGGCAAGTCCGATCCCGGTGCCTTCAAATGTCTGTGAGGCATGCAAACGCTGAAATACCCCAAAGAGTTTATTCACGTACTTCATGTCGAAGCCCACGCCGTTGTCCCTCACAAACACCACCACTTCATCGTGGCGCGCTTCATCGCATCCGATCTCTATTTTGGCCTCCGAGCGGGTGCGCGTAAATTTGACGGCGTTGGAGAGTAGATTAACGAATACCAGCCTCAACATGGAACGATCTCCATAGAAATCCGGCAGAGCGCCGATGTTCCAAACAATGTTCCGGCCTTCGGTTTCCTGGCGCACCTCGCTGAGGGCTTCCTTGACCAGTTGTTCGAGATTCACCAGAGATTTTTGCGTTTCCGTCCGCCCAATTCTCGAAAACGCCAGCAGATCGTCAATCAGGTTGCCCATGCGCTTGGCCGATTCCTGGATCATCAGCATGTATCGCTGGCTCTTCTCATCCAGCGCGGCGGAGGCCCTCTTTTGAAGCAGTTCTGCATACCCGGACATGTGGCGCAGCGGAGCCCTGAGGTCGTGCGATATGGAATAGGCGAAGGCTTCCAGCTCTTTGTTCTTGGCTTCCAGCTCCGTCGACCGGTGCGCCAGTTGCTGGTTCAGACCTCGAATTTCATCCTCGCGGCGTTTGCGGTCCGTGATGTCGTTGTTGGTCTCCATGACGACCGCGGGCTGATTCAGCTCGTTCCGCCGCAAGGACCAGCGGCTGGCAACTACGACCTCCGAGCCATCGGACCTGGTGTGTTTCAGCTCGCCTTCCCAGCGATTCGTCCCGAGCAACGCGGCGCGAATGCTATCGAGCGGCGCCGGGAACACGGTTCGCAGCAGATCGTGCGACCGTTTCCCGATCGCTTGCTCGGGCGACCATCCGTACAGCTCCTCAGCGCCCCGATTCCAATAGGTGATGGTGTCGGTCATGTCGCGCACGAAGATGGTGTCGTGGGTGAGGTTGAGCAGACTCGCCTGCTGGGTTCGTTCCTCGACTTCGATTTGGAGCTGGTCGCGTGCGTGGCGAAGCTGCGCTTCCACCCGCCGCCGGACCGAGCTAAACCATGCCACCAGCACTGCAAAGGCGACGAATATGACGAAGTAAGGCACATCATCGCTTCTGACCAGGAAACTGTAACGCGGCTCTGTGAAGAGAAAGTCGAAAAAAGCGATCGAGAGCACCAGCGCCACGGCTACCGGACCCGACCCTCCGTACCAGGCCGTGACCGCGACTGCAAACAACAGTAGAGGCAGCTCCACGTTGTGCAGCCCAAAGCCGTGCAGGAAGACCGCCAACCCCAGTGCGGCCGCGACACTCGCCACTCCGAGGACATAGCGCAAAATGAGCGGCGGGGCCTGCGACAGATTAGAATCCGGCTGCGCCATGGCTCGTCTCGCGTCCCTCATTAGACATACTACTGCGACATAACCAGGGCGCGGCTGGGGCCATCGTAGAACTGAAACTTGGTAACTCTGCCGGCGCTAAGCTGGTGACCGATATAATGCCTGAATGTATACGCCTCAGGCTGGAATCTTCGCTCTGGGAACATCTTCTCATACGTACCTCGAATTTGACGTTCTGGACGCGAAGAAACGCCGCGAGTTCGCCTCTATCATCTCGGCGATCCGTGAACCCCGAACCACCACCGGAGGAGTGAATTTCGTCATTGGTTTCCGGCCTGAACTCTGGCGCGATATTGTTCCGGACGACGCCCCTTCCGGCGTGGAGGGCTTTAACAACGAGATTCGGGGCACGGAAGGATTCGTTATGCCCGGCACGCAACATGATGCGCTGGTGTGGCTGTCCGGCAGCGCTTATGACGTGATCTTCGATATGGCGCGCTCGGTCATCCGGGATCTCGCAGGCCGCGCCACACTTGGAGAAGAAACCTCGAGCTGGCCCTACCGGCACGATCGCGATCTTACCGGCTTCATCGATGGCTCGGAGAATCCGACGCTGCTTGACGCTCCCATCGCGGCGCTCTTGCCGGAAGGAGTTCCCGGCGCCGCCGGCACAGTCCTGCTGCTTCAGAAGTGGAAGCACAAGGTATCTGAGTGGGAAGCTCTGCCGGTCGATCAGCAGGAGCGCGTCATGGGACGCACCAAGCGCGACAGCGTCGAGCTGGAGAACAAGCCACCGGACTCGCATGTCGCTCGCACCGATCAGGACGAGTTCGGGAACATCTTTCGACGCAACATGCCCTACGGAAACGTCGACGACCACGGCACCATGTTTGTCGGATTCAGCGCGGACCAGAAGCGGCTCTCCAAAATGCTCGAGAGCATGGCCGGCCTCACCACCGGCACGCGCGATGCGCTTACGCGCTTTACTCAGCCGTTAACCGGCTCCTATTATTTCGTGCCTTCCGTCGAGAGTCTGCGGCGTCTGCGGTAAGTCGGCAGCTGAAGTCCGGGGGTTTTCCAATTTAGCGCGTATTTTTTTAGAAACTTTTTATGCCTCGCCGCGTCGCCCCCGCATATACTTTCTGCTGAGACCGACCCTCCGCGTCTGAGGCCTGCGAAAATTCCCCGAACTGAATAACTCAATTCACACAGGCTACGTGTGCCCACGTAGCCGCCGAAAGGGCCTTACATGAGCTCGCTAGCAAAAAGAAGCACCATCCTGACGCTACTGGCAATCGCGGTAGTAAGTTCGGGGA
>Ga0335074_10014042_pt1 | contig 11247 bp, 10 predicted proteins | sample Lox_Sample_23_FD_206715 | JGI IMG/M metagenome (GOLD analysis project Ga0335074, IMG submission 206715) | Soil microbial communities from Loxahatchee National Wildlife Refuge, Florida, United States - Lox_Sample_2.3 | ecosystem: Environmental > Terrestrial > Soil > Wetlands | place: USA...
CGTTCAAGCTCGCTATCCGAGCGGAATGCCAAAACCTGGGTCAGCAGTCTGCCCATGGTGTAGAGGCCGCCGCGCCGTTATGGATGCTCAGTGGGTACCCGATTACAGCTAGCTCACCAAGTACGAGCAGCGGGGCAGCGCGAGGCGGCGCCAGTTAGGAGCCGTCAGCAAGCGCTTTGCCAAGCGCCGACAGATGCAGTGGACGAAGTGTGGTGCGCACCTCTCGCTGCAGACACGGACTCGCACCCTCGACGGCACGTTGAGGCCGCTTTTCGAGAAATGGTACCCGGGACTGGCGAACGACAATTCCGCCGATCAAGCCGCCGCCGCGTCATTGCCCCAGAGATCGTGATGCTCTCCCAGCCTGCGTTCAACGGCGATTCCCACTCGTGCGACTGGCCGCCTGAGCACGCGACGCTCTGCATTGTCAGCTAATTTGGGCAGGAAATCGGCTCCGTTTGCGAGCACAAGCCCCGATGATTGCGAGCGGCTACAGTTAGCCTCTTCGCCATAGTTTGATTGTTCTCGCCTGAGCGATCGCCATAACGTCGCGCGGCCGATAACAAAAAAGGAGGGACGCACAATGAACAGACGCGCCTTTCTTCACTCCGCCGCTGCGACCACGGCCGCATCGCTGCTTGTCACACCGGGGTTGGCGCAGGCTGCGGGCGATCCGCCGGGCACCACGCCGCCGCCGCGCCATTGGAACAACCCGGCTTCGGTGATCTACCCCGACCCGGCGTTCGAGTCCTTCGACCCGCGTTTTGACAAATACAATGCGGGTACCACGGAAATCCGGCGCCTCTGGAGCGGCGCCGAATGGACCGAGGGACCGGTCTATTTCGGCGATATGCATTGTGTCATTTTCTCCGACATCCCGAACAACCGGTTGCTGCGTTATGATGAATTGACCGGTCAAACCACGGAATTCCGCAACCCGTCGAACATGGCCAACGGCAACACCCGCGACTGGCAGGGACGGCTGATTTCCTGCGAGCAACTCAGCCGCAGGTTGACACGTACTGAATACACGGGAGACATCACTGTTCTGGCCGACAATTACCAGGGCAAGAAACTCAACTCGCCCAACGGAGTGGTGGCCAAGAAGGACGGCACGATCTGGTTCACCGATCCGAGCTATGGCATCCTGGGCGATCACGAAGGCCATCGGGCGACCGCGGAATTGCCCGGACAGGCTTATATGTTCGATCCCAAAAGCGGGCAGTTGACGGTGGTTGCGACTGATTTCAGCCAGCCGAACGGCCTCTGCTTCTCGCCTGACGAGAAGAAATTCTACATCTCCGATACCGGCGCCCTCGGCGGACCGAACCCGACGCACACCTGGATCCGCGTGTTCGACGTGAGCGACGACAACAAGCTCACCAACGATAAGGTCTTCCACGACTTCTCGCCCCTGGGGACCTATATTGCCGACGACATGCGCGTGGACATGGACGGCAATCTCTGGTGCGCCGGCGGTTGGGCAAAGGATCCGCGCTACAATGGGGTCACGGTTCTGGCACCCGATGGCACCGACATCGGTCGCATCATCCTGCCGGAAGTCGCGGCCAATCTGTGCTTCGGCGGCATGGATCACGAGCATAGCCGGCTCTACATCACCGCCAGCACGTCGCTCTATGCCGTCTATACCGGCGCTCGCGGCGTCGAGTTGTAGCGGCACGCCCGGTCGGGTCAAAATCGCTCGTTCATCCCGACCGGGCCGGATCCGGTCCCGCCCGATCGCCTGCGCTATCGAATCGCCTGCCGCCTCACCACGCTTGACCTGAATCAAGGCGCCCGCGCGCCGCGCCCCCAATAACTGGCCATCGCGGCACAGAGGCCAGGCCATGATCGGCGTCGACTGGGGCACCAGCAATTTCCGCGCATTCCTGATCGATACCGCCGGCAACGTCCGGGACCGGCGCAAGGCACCGCGCGGCGTGCTGCACGTGCCCGCCGGCGGTTTCGCCGACATACTTCGCGCCGAGATCGGCGACTGGCTGGACCATGGCGAACGACGCATCCTGCTCTGTGGTGCGATCGGCAGCCGCGAGGGCTGGCAGCAGATGCCGTATCTGCCATGTCCGATCGGCATCCCGGAGCTGGCGCACGCGACCGTTTCGGTGCCGTTCGCCGGCGCCAAGGCGCGGCTGGTGCCCGGCGTCGGCTGCCTCGATGCGCAAGGCGTGCCGAACACGATGCGCGGCGAGGAGACGCAGATCGCCGGCATCATCGGGGCCCTGGGCGAATCGGCGCTGGTGTGCCTGCCCGGCACGCACAGCAAGTGGGCCCGGGTACAGAGTGGCCGCATCGTCGACTACAGCTCTCACATGACCGGCGAGGTGTTCGGCGCGCTGCGCCGGCACACGATCTTCGCCTGCACCATGCGCGACGCGCCGATCGACTGGGATGCGTTCGGGCAGGGTGTGGCGCGTTCCGGCGAGACTGGGGGGTGGCTGCACCATTTGTTCGGTGTCCGCGCGCTGTGCGTCACCGGCGGGCTGAATGACACCGCGGCACCGTGGTACCTGTCCGGCCTGGTCATCGGCCACGAAGTGCGGGCAGCGCTGCCGCCGGGCGCCCTCGTGCATTTGGTCGGCGAGCCAGGACTGACGCTGCTGTATCTGCGGGCGATCGAACTGCTGGGTGGCGTCGCGCGTATCCAGGAACCGGATGCCGCGGCCTATGGCCTCGCCGCGATCGCCGCCGCAGTGGCGTGGGCCTGATCAGGGATTCGAGCGCAGGCGACAGCGTATCGATTCGAACCGCTGGATTTGCCACCGGGATTTCGCACTGACGCTCATGCGGACGCAGTTCCAGGCGCCTCGGGCGTGCCAGCAATCAGCGAAGCTCAGCCGGCGACGCAACGGCGTCCGATGGCATCGCTCCCCAAGGCTTCCTGCCGCACCTGTTATCTCACGGTCACGCTGATTTCCACCAGGCGGTGCCCGATTCTTTCCGCGTGGTGGTGCCCATGGTGGCGCCCATGCGTACCTGGCACGGGAAACTCCCACGTCACAGTGAAAGTATCGCCGCCAACAAAACCCTCGGCCGGGACATAAGCAAACGTGTTGTCCTTGATGATAACCCGACCATGGTGCGGCTCCTCCTCCAGCGTGATGATGGCCGGAACGTGAGGAGTCAAAGTAGCGTACTTTTGCATCCCGCACGCTACCCCGTCCTGATTCACGATGATGAATCCGGAGACATCATGTTGCGACACTCTTCTATATCCCGTGCTACAGTAGAAATTCGCCGCCAGGGTGGGGGGATCGAATACCAAGGGCACCCCGTTGAAGGCATGAAGCGCCGCACCGCCTGGTCCCGAGACGGAGCCGGAAGAAGCAGCCGGCCTTGACCTGGTGGGCATCCGCGGTATCGGGAGCCGTACCCCATCACTTCGACTGGAATCAAACAACGACATTGCGGGTATCGACCTGGCTTCCCAGGTCGGGACCTGCGCCCCGTCTGTCGAGTCTGCAACGGACAGCTTTACCAACGACAGGAACTGCTCCAGATTGATCGCGTTGGTAGGAAAATTCTGTAATAGTGCACTGGTAAAGGGGCTGTAGCTGCCTGCACCGTCATAGGCTACGTCACCCGGTTCGGTGGCGTAAACTATCGCCGACGCATATTGTGCCCGTTCAGCCAGGAGACCGCTTTTCGGCAGTTGCTCCGGCGTCGTCGCTTGTGCTCCGCGCGACTGCTCGCCCGCATGCTGACCGGCGTCCTCCGCCAGAGGATCGCTTCGGCACGCGTCGAGAAAGATCAGGGCAGGCCCAGAACGCCCGGCCAGGGACGCATCCAGGTCAGCCAGCGGAAGCGCGTTTTGCAGAAATGAGCCGGGACTTTGACCGGCAACAAAGTCGACCGGCAATAGCATGTTCCTGCCATTGATCTCTACCGCATGGCCGGAATAGAAGATGATCGCCAGATCGGCTCCTGCCGCGGCCTCGCGAAAAGCGCGGATCGCGGCCTGCATCTCGTCGTGGTTGGCGTCCAGCAACAGGAGCGTGTCATAGCCAAGTCGGCGCGTCATGCTTGCTAACGCGGCGGCGTCGTTCGGCGGATTTGACAGCTTTGGAATGGCACCCTGGTAGTTGCCATTGCCAATCACCAGAGCCACTCGGTGGCGTTGCTGGCCATTGTCGGGCGCCGGAGCCGCCCTGTGGCGTTCCGGCCCGTTGCCAATCGCCAGCGCCACCCCGTGGCGTTGCGGGCCCGATGGCGCAGCGCAGCCAGCAACCAGGGCGGCGGCCAGCACGAGAAGGACAGCGGCACGCTTCAGGATCATTCGGCCCGTTCCGCTACTTCAGCAAGAGAAGCGCAGTCGTGCTGCACAGGCGGTCCACAGATTCAAACGTATTACAATAGTCTCGATAAGAGATTGGCGATCGGTGACGCCGCATTCTTGAGGACTTCGCCTCGGTACCACGCTGTGATCTCCGCGTTGCCAAGAATGCGTCCGAGCCGGCGGGTTTGCTTTGATCGAGATCAAGCACGCCAAATCAAGCACGCCAATATCGCCCGCGCCAAACTCGAAGTGGCCGGTCTTGCCGCGTTCGACTGCGCACGATTTGCTCCATTTCGTATGCTTTGCTCCATGCGGTACTGCTCTGCTTCTCGCCGGCTGCGCCCCAACGGGCTGCCTGGCGGCTCAGCCGCTGGGGCCACGGATCACCGCGCGATCGCGCCGACCCTACGCCGCCGGCGCCCGCGGCTGGACGGTCGGTGCTGGACGGTCGGTGCTGGACGGTCGGTGCTGGACGGTCGGCGCTGCCCGCGGCCATCATCGGCCCATGCTCGGTCATGTTTCCTTCGGCGTCGTCGACCTCGACCGCGCCATCGCGTTCTACGACGCCGCGCTGGCGCCGATTGGTCTCACGCGTGTCTGGAGCCATGCCAGGGGCGCCGGTTACGGCCCGCCGGGGCGCGGCGATCTGTTGGCGCTGAAGCTGCAACCCGGCCCGGTGGCCGTGCCCGGCCCCGGATTCCACCTCGCCTTCAACGCCGCCACGCACCAAGCGGTGGACGCTTTCCACGAAGCTGCCCTGCGCGCCGGCGGATCCGATAACGGACCTCCGGGGCTACGCCCGCATTACGGGCCAACCTACTACGCTGCCTTCGTCATCGATCCCGAAGGCTATCGGCTCGAAGCCGTCTGCCAGTAACGGGTCACGCCGCTCTGCCCTGCCCGCTTTGCCCTGCCCTGCCCGCTTTGCCCTGCCCTTCCTGCCCTGCCCTTCCTGCCCTGCCCTTCCTGCCCTGTCCTTCCTGCCCTGCTCTGCCCTGGCCTGCCCCCGATGGCGTCGCCACATTGACCGAGCGGCCCGATCGCCGGCGCACGAGCGCCCCGGCAACGCCACAGGTCGGCCCCATAACAACGAGGAAAGCGCCAGGAGATAGTGCATGACCATCTATACCGGGCCGGTGTTCGACATGGCCCGCCAGCAGTTCCAGGTGATCGCCGACTATCTGGAAGTTCCGTTGGACGAACGCGACCGCCTGCTGTTCCCCAAGCGCGGCATCACCGTCTCCTGCCCCATTCACATGGAGGATGGGCGCACCGCCGTGTTCCATGGCTATCGCGTGCAGCACCATCTGACGCTCGGCCCGACCAAGGGCGGCACGCGCTTCTCGCCCAATCTCGACATCGGCGAAGTGGCGGCGCTGGCCATCTGGATGAGCTGGAAATGTGCGCTGACCAACCTGCCCTATGGCGGCGCCAAAGGCGGCATCACCGTGGACCCGCGCGCGCTGACCCGCCGCGAGCTGGAGAGCCTGTCGCGCCGCTACATGCAGGAGATGATCCCCTTCGTCGGCCCGCACACCGACGTCATGGCCCCCGACATGGGCACCAATGAGCAAATCATGGCGTGGTTCATGGACACCTATTCCATGTACCAGGGCCGCACGGTGACCGAGATCGTGACTGGCAAGCCGGTCGCCTCCGGCGGCACGCTCGGGCGGCGCGAGGCCACCGGCCGCGGCGTCGCCTATCTGGCCAACCGTGCGCTGGAGAAGCTCGGGATCGCGCCCGCCGGCGCCACCGCCATCGTGCAGGGCTTCGGCAATGTCGGCAGCTACGCCGCGCAGACCCTGCACGAGCGCGGCCTCACGCTGATCGGCGTCGCCGACCACACCGCCTGCTACTACGATCCGCGCGGCCTCGACGTGCCCGCGCTGCTGCGCCACGCGGCCGACAAGGGCGAACTCGCCGGCTTCTCCAACCAGCTCTCGTTCGATCCGCGCGCCCTGCTGGCACAGAAATGCGACGTGCTGGTGCCGGCGGCGCTGGAGCGGGTGATCGACGCCGATCTCGCCGCGAAGCTGCAATGCCGCGTGCTGGCCGAGGGTGCCAACGGCCCCACCATGCCCGAGGCCGATACGGTCCTCGAGCAACGCCGCAACGAAATATTCGTGATCCCCGACATCCTGTGCAATGCCGGCGGCGTGGTGGTGAGCTATTTCGAATGGGTGCAGGACTTGCAGCAGTTCTTCTGGGATGAAGCCGAGGTGATGAGCAAGCTCTACCACGTGCTCGACCGCGCCTTCGCGCAAGTGCTCGGGCGGGCGGAACGGGACAACGTGGCACACCGGACGGCCGCCATGGCGATCGGGGTCGCCAAGGTGCGCGGGGCGAAAAACACGCGCGGCCTGTTTCCCTGAAAATCTTACCCTGAATTGTGAGCTGGTTCACAGATGCCTGCGCCGGGCAGTGCAACAAACGCACCTGCCGCGTGGCGCTGCCCCAACACCCGCGCTGCTCGGTTGGGTCTCCATGGCCCAGGTCAACCCGGACCTTCCTTCACGGCCCGACCGTTCGGTCGGGCCGCCTTTTTTCTGCGATGCGCGTCGCCCCCTGTGCAGGCTCCCCTGTGCAGGCTCCCCTGTGCAGGCTGGCCCAGCAGTCCCGGCAGAGCGAAAGTCCGGACCGATCGGCGGATCAGGCGGCGCGGGCGGGTTCGTTGCTGCCGCGCGCGATGGCGAGGAAATTGGCCAGCAGCGTACGGCCATGCTCCGAGGCAATGCTCTCGGGATGGAACTGCACGCCGTAGACCGGCAGGCTGCGGTGGCGCAGGCCCATGACGATGCCGTCCTCGGTCCAGGCGGTGGCCAGAAGCGCCGCCGGCAGCGTCGCGCGGTCGACGATCAGGCTGTGGTAGCGGGTCGCCGTGAAGGGCGACGGCACGCCCGCGAAGATGTCGGACGCGGCATGGAAGATGCGGCTGGTCTTGCCGTGCATCGGCGCGGGTGCGCGGACCACGGTGCCGCCGAACGCCTGGCCAATCGCCTGATGGCCCAGGCAGACGCCCAGCACCGGCACCTTGCCGGCCGCGGCCGCGATCAGATCCACGCAGATGCCCGCCTCATTCGGTGTGCAAGGGCCGGGCGAGAGCACAATCGCCTCCGGCTGGCGGGCCAGCGCCTCAGCGACCGTCAGCCTGTCGTTGCGCACGACCTCGCAACGCCCGCCCACCTCGCCGAGGAAGTGGTACAGATTGAACGTGAAACTGTCATAATTGTCGATCAGCAGGATCATGGCGCTGCATACTCCCCTGACCTGGGCGGCGGGTCAACGCGGCGGACGATCCGCGGCGGACGATCCGATGGATCACCCCTTTGCCTTCTTTTCCCGCTTGTTTTTCCCGCCCGGCGACGCGGACGTGACCGGCAGGCCAGCGAAAAATCCACTGCGAACACCGGCCCCCATGGTCAGGTAGCTGTGGTCCGACCCGGTCAGCACGAAGCGCGCGCCCATGGCGACATAGCGCGAGGCGTGCTCCTCGTCGTAGACGCCGCCCATGCCCAGCACCTTGCCGTGCCTGCGGCACGCGGCACCAACCGCTTCATAGGCTTCGATGACCTTCGGATGGCCCATCTGGCCGGCCACCCCCAGCTCCGATGACAAATCCGATGTGCCGATCAGCAGCACGTCCACGCCGTCCACCGCAGCGATTTCGCCGGCGTTCTTCACTGCCTCGGGACTTTCGATCATCACCACGGTCAGGATCTCGGCGTTGATCGCCTTCTGCGCTTCCGCCATCGCCGGCGCGCGATACCCGTAGATGGCCGGCGGGCCGCCCCAACTGCGATGGCCCTGCGGCGGATAATGGAACGCATCGGCAATCCGGCGCGCCTCCTTCGCGGTGTCGACATGCGGCATCACGATGCCCTGCGCGCCGTTGTCCAATGCGCGCGTCGCCTCGTCGATCGCGTTGGCGCAGGCACGCACGATCGGCGTCACGCCGGTGGGCAGCGCGGCGATGCAAAGCTGCGCCACTTCGTGCGCCGAGAAGGCGCCATGCTCGTTGTCGACGAACAACCAGTGGTGCCCGGTGGCGGCGGCCAGAGTGGGAGCAGCCGCGGTGCGCAGGTGATGCACACCGAAGCCGAGCGCGAGCTTGCCATCCGCCATCCGGCGTTTCGTCGCGTTCGGCACCAGCATCGTTATCGCCTCCCCTGATCGTTAGGGCGAGCGTAGCATGTGATTTCCGGCCGAGGCCAGAATGTGCATAGTCGATCCCTGCTGACGAGACACGGCCAGTTGATGGCCGCTGCGGTTGCCCCCCGGCCGCACGTGGCGACACTGCCGGCCCCGCCACGCAAGCGGAGCATGGTATGAGTCAGGCCTTGGCCGCCACCATCCTGCTGGTGGACGACGATGCCGCGGTGCGCGATGTCACCGCCGCGATGCTCGAGGATCTCGGTTACCGGGTCCTCGAGGCGGTCAGCGGCACCGACGCGCTCGCGCTGCTGTCGCGGGACAGCCGGGTCGAACTGGTACTGGCGGATTATGCCATGCCCGGCATGAATGGGCGGGAACTGATGGCCGCCGTTGCGGAGCGCCGGCCTGGGCTGCCGGTGTTGCTCGTAACAGGGTATGCCGACGATCGCACCCTGGCGGCGCTCGGGCATGAGCGGCTGGTGCTGAAGCCGTTCCGTCACGAGGAGCTGGCGCGGAAGGTGCGCATGGCTCTGAACGGCCCCGACAGCGGCACGGTGGCGACGCTGCGCCGATAGCGGCAGAACAGCATGCCGCAGCGGCATTGGTCGCAGAGCATGCGGCGGCGGCATCAGCGGCAGCGCATGCCACAGCGGCATTCGTCGCAGACCATGCCGCAGCGGCATTGGTCGCAGAGCATGCGGCAGCGGCATCAGCGGCAGCGCATGCCGCAGCGGCATTCCCCTGTTCGCGAACGGGACTCTCGCCGCCGCTTCGTGGCGCGATGCAACCCGCTTGGCGGACCGTTTCGCATCGCATGGTTCACGTCATCGTGCCGTCGCCGCGCGCCCGAAATGGCACATGATCTGTACGCGGGCGCATCAGGGGTGGTGCCATGAGATCCGTCATGCTGGCGATTGCGGCATTGGGTTTGCTGGCGGGAGCGGCGCAGGCGCACCCACCACCCGACGCGGACATGTCGCTGGCGCCCTGGTTCCAAAGCCTGAAGCAGCCGGGCACCGGCATGTCCTGTTGCTCGGTCGCCGATTGCAGACAAGCGGAGTTCCGCATCCGCGACGGCAGGTACCAGGTCATCCTCGACGGCCAATGGCGGCCGGTGCCGCCCGAGGTGGTGCTGCGCCGCACCGACAACCCGACCGGGCGCGCCGTGGTGTGCTACACGCCATATTTCGGCATCATGTGCTTCATCAAGGGGCCGGAGACCTGATCGCGCCCGCTACAGCGGGTGGCGGCCGCTTGCTACGGCGCGGTTAGGCGGGGACCTCTACCCGCGCCTCCCGTAAATGCGGCTTCACGTGCCGGGTGAACAAATCGATCGAATGCAGTGCCTCGTCCGCGCCGATATCGCCGAACGCGAAGCGGCACAGCAGGTAATTGAGGCCGCCATCATCGATCGTGCGTTGCAGGACATCGCCGACCTTGTCGGGCTTGCCGGCGATGGCGCGGCCTTCTGCTTCCGCTTCCTCGAACGTTTCCGGGAACAGGGCGTTGGGGTTGGGAAGCTGCATGTTGTGCTTGCGCCAGAGCTTGAGGAAACTGTCGCGCCACTTGCCGTAGCCGCGGCGCGCGACCTCCAGCGCCTCGCGTTCGCTGTCGGCGACCACGACGTGGCGGCCGAGGCCGATCAGCGGCATGTCCTCTGGTGCGTTGCCGGCGGCGGCCCATTCCTCGCGATAGCGGTCGGATAGCGGACGCATCTTCGGGCCGGTGACATTGCCCACCACGTTGACGCGATGCTGCACCGCCCAGGGCACCGCATCCAGCCGCCCGATGCCGTACCACAGCGGCGGATGCGGCTTCTGATACGGCTCCATCTCGATTGGAACCTCGCGGTACTGGTAGTATTTGCCTTCGAACGTCAGTTCCTTGCAGGCCATGCCGCGCAGGATGACTTCCAGCGCCTCTTGGTACATCGGCGCGGTCGCGGCCGGATCGATGCCGTAATAACGCATTTCGATCGGCGAGATGCCGCGGCCGACGCCGAGCAATAGCCGGCCCTTGCTCATCTGATCGAGCATGCAGAGCTCTTCCAGCAATTTCAGCGGGTGGTAGAGCGGCAGCAGATAGACCAGCGCGCCGAAGCGCAGTTGCGTGGTACGCTCGGCGATCGCGGCGAGCCAGATGCCCGGGCAGGCGGCGACGCCCAGCGGTGTCGCGTGGTGCTCTGCCACATGGTAGCCGTAGAAGCCGGCGCGATCGTAGGCCTCGATCAGCCGCATGCGGTCGGCGAAGAACTGGTCGAGCGGACCGGGGCCGCGATCCATGTGGTCGAAGATGCCGAGCCGCATTGCTGTTTCCTCCGTGGCGTTGGCGGATGGGACAATACGGGCCGATGTGGGCTTCGCCAACCAGTCAGGCGGATGGCGCGGCCGCCGGAGAGCTGTCGTCCGGTTCATTGCCGAAGCAGACGGCGGCGCCGCAGCCGGTCGGGAGCGCTTGGGCCGCCACCTCCCGCCGCAGGGCAATCGCACTTCAGAACAGGGCGAGCAAGCTGGCGAGGTATCGGTCATTCCAGGCGGCTCGTTTGAACTTGCCTCGCAGCGATCCGTTTGAGGTGTCCTTGTGCATGACGTTGAGCGCCATGTGGCGCAGGACGGCGAGATTTTGCGGGCCATTGCCCAGACGGGTTCTGTCCTGATCCTCATTCATCACGACATCAAGCCGCCAGTACAGGCGGTTCTCGACGCCCCAGTGCGAGCGCGCAACCTGATTGAGGCGTTCTGCCGACACTTCGCAGCTGAGCAGATAGTAGGCTGTCGCGGTGGTGGTCCTGCCGGCGG
>Ga0335074_10014044_pt1 | contig 11246 bp, 17 predicted proteins | sample Lox_Sample_23_FD_206715 | JGI IMG/M metagenome (GOLD analysis project Ga0335074, IMG submission 206715) | Soil microbial communities from Loxahatchee National Wildlife Refuge, Florida, United States - Lox_Sample_2.3 | ecosystem: Environmental > Terrestrial > Soil > Wetlands | place: USA...
AAGTCATACACATTCTTGAGACCACCTATTCGGCCCATCGACCGGCAACATCCATTCAACCAAATGTAATTTCAAATTTTTCTAAGACTGACGAGCTGAAATTTTTTGCCAAACTCAACGCTAAAACGGGAAGCATGGCGGTGAGTATCATAACCTCGGTCTGGTTCAGACATATGAACGGGAACTACGTTTGCTCGGCAACAAAGGCGACAGCACGGGTGAGGAATGATCCGCTATCCAAACGAAGGGAGAGAGGGCTGACCTGGAGACGGATCTGTGAGGTTCCAGGGGATTTTGGAAATATTTTAAGCCAGGGAAAGAAAATTTGAAACCGGGGATCTGAAAGCTGTCGAGGCGGTTTTGTGGATGAGGATCGAGCGGTAGCAAATGCCCCGCCGCCATGGCCCCCCGCCAGAAACGTGGAAATCCAGGATTGAGCATTAGCCGGGGAACGGGCCCGGAGATGAGGTTTGTGCCCATCTTGAGACGTGTCCTATGCCTTACGAAGAGAAACCGGAACTGACGATATTCCGGTAAAATGGTAAAGGAAAACCAGGTGTTAGGTCGAAATAAAGGCATCTGGCGAGGATAATATCTGGGGGAGAGTGAGGCGCAGCGCAATGGTGCGACCCGACAAATTTATTTCTGTACTGCGTGTACTTACTCTGTTCGACTAGACGACATATTAATAAAATCGCTTCTGTATTTAAGTATGTAATAGGTACAGTATTTATGTACTCGTAGGGTAAGGGGTCCTGGAGTGACAGCATTCGACGCCAACTTTATGCTGCGTATGTTCGGCTCCGCTCCGGTAGTGTGGCACGTTTTGTGGTTGGGAATATTGTCGTTGCTATTGGCAGGATGCGGACCTGCTAAACGCTGGCCAGGGTATCATAGCTTCATGCATTCGGATAAGAGCCAGAGCACTAACTAACACAACGTCCTGCCTTTTTAAAGCATTAGAGCTTTTTGTATGAGCGAGGTCGGTGAGGGCTGTGAACAGCAGTACAGCAACCCAACGTGTGCTGTGTGACTGTTTTCTCCCTCTCTCACACACCACGCATGACTGTCTCCGTGCTCTATTTCGTCTCCAGTTACTACTACTACTATTACTACCATGCTGTCGTCACTTCTTCGGGACGCCGGAGAATGACGGCAGCTTCAGTCCGTGATAAGGTTGAGAGTTGTTTGGTTTTGCTGAGTGATAACGATGGTACTTGCTTGCTCAGCAGGCGGCAGAATAAACAAATACCGGATCGCCCCGAGCGTTGGTAGAAAGCGTTCTGAGTCAGGCATGAGTGGCGTACGGCGTGTGTGCAATCAGGGATTGGCGGATGTGTGGCCGACCTGTTGACGCAGGAGGCACATGCAAGAGTGCTATGCAGGATTAAGGATTACATGTACGAGCGACAGACGGCGGCGCGGAAGCGGTGAGGCAGAGCGGCCGGGACATGGGTGGACGGACGGTCCGAATGAGGAATAGAATGGGTGCTGTGGGAAATGTTCTGAGGAAACGGTTCGGTAGCGAGGTTGTCCTGGGTAGTGCAACTTATTTCAAAAAAGATGCTAAGTTACTTGGCTGGGCTATAATCCATTATATGCTCTCCTCCCCCTTCCCCTCATTTTTTTTGGTAGTCCAGTCTTCGTGACTTTTGCTTTGCTTCCATTGACCATTTTGTGCCGTACCCAGCAAAGGCACCATTACGTACGGGGCGTACTCTATCCAAGCTTTTATCGGCAATTGGTGGGGCCCAGATGGATCGAGATCTAAATTCCCACTAGTATATTGCCGTATACGAAGAAAACTCAGGACGAATTCCCCCTCCCAATCCTCCTTCATAGACGGAGGTCTCTCTTGAGACTGCGTGGGAACCACCACGTGTGGAGGGTATCATAGGAATTCAGGCGGGGAAGGGAAAAAGGAGGGAAAGGTTATTAAATCATGGCAAATATTGTAAGTGATAAGCTTTGAACCTATGTCGCGTCTCAGTCGCGACAGACGTCATACTGAACCCGCAACAATTTCGTACATTAGTCGTTGAGGACTTGCCAGATAATATCCCGAGAGTATTTACTAACATGCGCGCCATATTTAGTTATGCCTGGCTCATTATTGCGACACTCACGGTCCAACTCCTTTGATGGTCACCGAAGGTCTACCTGCCAGTTGCACCACTTGCATTGAAGATAAGGAGGAGAGAGAGCGGTCTAAATCCGGTCGCAGATCTCTAAGCTCTCCAGAAGAATTAGAAAATATTAGGAGGGTAGTCAATCGGAAAGCATCTTCATCATCAGAGAGGGAGATTGAAGCCCAACAGCAGACACAAGGACATCGAATATCCTTCTCATCCGTAATCTCAACCCCACCTCAAAGTCCGAGACTAGCAGCGTTACCAATACGAAATGGAAGCCGTCATCGGCGGGACTCCAGCTTCCGCAAAACATATGACGAGAATGATAGGAAGAGGGCGATACCGTGTGAGAATTGCGCCTTGACTCTCCCTAAGAAAACAAACGATGAGACGCTCCAGGGGAGTTCAGGGAGCCCTACGAAGAGCGGAAAGTTTGATAGTGCTGGTCCGATACTGCGAACAAGGAAAGCATACGAACGTATCTCGAATTATTCGGACGAGACCTCTGCAAAATCTACACCGTCTGATTCCGATGAGTCTGAGCGGGAACCTTCTCGATCCAGTAGAAGCCTGAAGCGCACAGCAACCAGCACATCAGTCTCTTCTTTTGCTTCCAACGCTTCCCAGTCACACAAACACTACATCGACTACACATCATCCCACGATCCCATGTCTTCAGCGTCCTTTTCAATGCTACGCGCTAGCTGTCTCCGCACCCTCTCCTGCGAGACCCTTCCCCCCAGTACCACCGTTGCCTCACCCAGCACACCCACCTCTCCCCTTTCCTGGAACGCCAGCAACCGAGCCTTCCCTACAAACTCTGCCCAAGTCCCATCTACCTCTGGTGGGCCCATCTTCTTCGGCGACCCCAAAGCAGGTTACACAACGGCCTATATCTTCCGCATCCCCGACCCCTACGCCCGCGGCCGCCGCCGCGTCTACGCCTTCATCTGCCTCTCCTCGGCCAACGAACGTACTGCCATGCGCGCCTTCTCTTTCCTCAGCGCCACCTTCCGCGACCTCGCCTCGTGGATCCAGTCCCTTGCCGAGGCCGAGGCCGAGGCCGACCGCGAAGAGCAAGGCTCCTCCTCTCCCAACCCCTCCTCTGACACAGCTCACAGCCCGCGCTCCATGTCCACCTCGATAGCCAGCCCCTCTCTCCCCCAAGGTTCGGCATCTCTCCGATCCCCGGATCCGCGCGACGAAGCGTCTACTTCTACCTCTGCGTCCCCAGATGAAGACGCCAAGGGCAAGAAACCCTCCATCACTCCTCCGCCGCGCACGTCGGTCTTCCTGTCTGGCCGCGCCTTCGACGCAGATGGGTTTGGCGCGCGCGGCCGCGGCGCCATGGCCCAGATCCGGTCGCGGGGCCTGGCTGAGCTGGTTGGGCGGCCGGATTTCTTCATCGAGTTGCATGCCCGGTTTGTGGCGCTGTTGGCTCAGTTGTCTGTTTTGTTCGCTGGCGGTGGTGGCTCGCTGTCGGCATGAAGAACGTGTTCATTAAATAGCATTCTTTTCGTGATGACGATCTGATATGGGATGGGGGTGAACTTTGGGGGCATGGAATGCATTTTTGCGATTGATTTAGAGCTGTCAAGAGCTGACGGACTCATTATGTGCAATGGTGGCTTTTACTTGCATTTTGGGACTTTGGTTTTGCAGCAAGCGTTGAGCAGTGCGGGCACTTGCTTTGGCATGGCGTTGTTTATAATGGTTTTCTCGATACCCATTAAACATAGACTAGGGCTCCAAGGGCTAGGAGGCAGAATTTAAATTATTGCAATGTTTCTCTTCTATGGTACAGATGATTCTCTTATGCTATACATGTCTAGATCGATTGCATGCGTGGCCTTTTAAGATGATTGCTACAACTTGTTGCGTTGTACTCTCTTCAGGGGTAAGAAGTTTTCGATTCATCCCTTACCGACTTTCGCCTTTTCTCCTCTAACCAGCTGATCTTCAACGATTCCCTCGTAGCTCGGCTTGATGAAACTACCGGTAGAAATCCAATTTGTCAGACTCTGTTGCTCCACGGACCTGAGCCGAATACGCATCCTCGAGATCAGACTGGATGATATTATATCTGTTTTTCCTGACTGCTCTCAAACCAGCCTCCTGCATGATCGCCGCGATGATAGCCCCAGATAAAGGATCATTTCGAATAATCAAAGAATCAAGATCAACTTCCGGACTCAAGCTCATTTTGCTTGCAATGGTCGTGAAGATCAATCTTCGTTCCCTTCTGTCCCTCAAATTTGGAAACTCAATCTTTCTATCCAATCTTCCAGGTCTAAGGAGCGCAGGGTCAAGAGTATCAGCACGATTTGTGGCCATGATGACTTTCACGTTGCTTGTTTGATCAAAGCCGTCCATTTGATTCAGGAGCTCGAGGAGAATACGTTGAACTTCACGATCAGCACCGGTCTGTGCGTCGAATCGCTTTGTCGCAATAGCATCGATTTCATCAATGAAGATGATGGCGGGAGAGTTCTCACGAGCCATGCGAAAGACATCGCGGACCATACGAGGTCCTTCGCCCAGATATTTTTGTACGAATTCAGACCCAACCACTCGGATGAAGTTGGCGGTAGTGGAATTGGCGACAGCTTTGACAAGCATAGTTTTGCCTGTCCCTGGAGGACCGTAGAGAAGGACACCACGCGGCGGATCGATACCTGATATATGTCAACATCATAAGTTCGAACGAGCAACATGTGGTAACCGACCAATTTGCTTGTAGAGATCGAAATGCGTTAATGGTAATTCAACTGCTTCTCTTATTTCTTGCTTTTGCATGTCTAGCCCTCCCACGTCGGCATAGGTAACATCTGGCTTCTCATGTGCACCTAACATGGCGATCGAGGAATCTGCTTCGGGAGGTAGGATATCAACTAGGGCATTAGAGTGGCGATGAAGCGCCACAGATGAGGAAGGCTTGAGCTTCTCTCGATCAAGGGTTGACAAGATCCGGACAACATAATTTGAACCTGTGGATGACTGTACGATTCCAGTGCTGTTTGAAAAGGGTCTTAGTGATGACCAAATAATATGCGGAGAACATGTCCCTTACTTTTGATCTATAGCTTCCATGAATTGTCCGATGACAAGAGGGACACTTTGGATTCGTTTGATCTCTTCTTGTGCTCGTACTAACTCTCTCTTAAGACTCCTGTAGGACATGAGCATCTTTTTAGCAATTTATTGCATCCCTGTTCTTACCGTTGCTCATCCTTGATGTATTCCTCCTGAAGCTGGATATACCTAGGATTTGTAAGCCTCATGCCCGAGCACTCGGTTTCATCCGGCAAACATACTCGAGATGTCGTTGCAACTTCTTCAGTGTGGAGTATTCATCACTGCCATCCGTTCCTAGACCTTCGAGGGAGTCTATGTTCGGTATTGACGATGGCATCTGCTTCCTATGAGGCAATGCCTGGTTGGCAGGACTGTCTACCAATACGTCGCCCATATCCACTTATTGTGTCGCGGCGGACCCTTGGTGGGAAGAAAACGTTATCGCTTGCAGAGAGTAGTGGTGAGGTTGTTGGAGAAGTTGAGGCTGATGGAAATCGATGATGTTTGTATGGCAGGCACAGATCTTACGCGCCCTGTAGCTCTGAATTTTAGCGTCTTTCAGCAGCGAGGCTGATTGGTTGAGATGTGGGTAGCCTTTAAAGGTCTCCGGTTCTAGGCGACATCATGCAGTTCCTTCTTTCATGCTAACACTGCTATCCGACTCATCGCCAAACTTGCGTGACTATATCTTGCGTGCTACTTGCCCTCTTTTGAGTCTGCCCAGGAGTTCTGTTTAGATCTGCTAGAGCTCATCATGTCTTCATCCATCAGCATTCCCACAAGGGCCGCTTACGCCGAAAGCAGCAAGGCTGGATCAAGCTCCAGTTCCTCATCTTCATATTCAAGTTCTCCTCAAACTCCTGAACAGCAGACAAAGACAAGCCCGCCGACTTCTGCAACAAAATCTGGTCATGATCGGAGACCTAGCCTACTGAGTGAGTTTTGATTTTTATTATTACCATTTCCTGCCAAGTTCCTACTAGAATTTGGGCATACAATCGAGGCAGCCTTGTAGCTTCCACCCATCATATAGTACTATAGTTGAAGAACAACTACTAACATCACGCTAGGTTCATCTCTCATGAAGCAAGAACACACTGTAGTTAACATCGGCGACCCCGATGGACCTCCTCGCTTGGTAAGTCATGGGACCGAGCTCATCCCTTAAGACTTGAGTCACCATGCTAACATGCCCAGATCACCTGCGTCCGATCATCTCAGGGCTTCGACTGGAACCCAGGTAAGTTTTCTGACTCATAACGACCCATAGATGTATCTCTCTAATCAACCATCCTCCAGAAATCTTCTTGCCATCCTACGTTGAATGCGACTTTGAAAGCCTAGAACGAAAGCGAGACCCAGTACACGAGATACGACTGAGTGACGAAGAGATTGAGAACATGTTTCCGCAATAGAGCATCATTATCAACCTATACGCCACGACAATCATGCTGACTTCGTATTAAGTGGCGTGGCATCTTGGCATTGGATGGGGAGGAGTTCGGATGAAATTTAAGTTTGAGCGATTTTGAATTATGGAGTGAATAAGGACTGTCCACGATATCGCGGATGATGAGACAAAGGTATGAAAATGGCTAAGAGGAGGTTACTTGGAGTTGGCTTGCACGTTTGTCAATCCATCAACATGATTATAGGAAATGGCGTCACTGCCTCGCTGTGTCTGCTCCTCTCTGGGGTTAGGCACATATGCATATAGAAGATGCCTTAATATATTGTATTCATCACTTATGCAGCAATCATGCACTCAATCAACCTTATTGATATTATAGTCCAAGTATTGAGACATCAGGTTTGGGTTACGACGATGACGATCCCGAGTTGAGCTTTCCCCAACCCCCACGTTTGACAAATGCAGACATGACAGCCTTGAAACCCTCGACTACGCGATAAGGCTACATTGAGACACAGGGGTTCCGATGATCTGCTAATACTTGCCGCTTAGAGTTTAGCGTATCTTTAAACTCGCATCTGTCGGCCCTGTAAACAAATTGCTCGATACGGCAGTCTGTATCACTACACGCAATTGCAACAGATCCTCACAATGGCAGACGTACATCGAAAAATTGAGCTGCAAGAACAGGATGATCTTCGCTACCTTATTAACAACGCGCGATGTCGTGCATCTGAGAAGATCGATGAAGCGCTGCCACCTATCCAAGGCGAAGATGCGCTGCGTCAACGCGTCGAAGAGCTTGTGCATGAAGTGAGCTTCTTCATTCTCATCAAACGTCCTCTTCATGATGCTTGAGTCCATGAATTTGAGACTAACAACCCGTGATCTGAAAGTACATAACAGCGACCTACACAATCGCGTCCGAGAACATCGTCATCAACGGCCTCCCGCCTTCACCCACGTTCCTCGCATCTCTGCTTGACTCATCCCTCACAAGCGCTGTGCACCAAAACGAAGAATACGAACCTTTAGATAGCAAACTGCATTCGCGCGCCGCAGAGCTCTATCGGAAGGAAGAAGACCTGCTGGAAGAAATCGCCGCGCTCAAGCGCGAAGTGCCTCTTCAAGCCGCGGCGAACTGGAGAGAGGCGCTCAAAGGTGGGATTGAGCTGGATGAAGGGAATTTAAGGAATGCCGAGAGGATCAATGATGGGCAAGACGTGAAGCTAGATGTTGGGAAAAGGGAGCGGCAGTCGGAGGTTGAGAGGACTTGGGGCAAGGGCATTGAGGGTTTGGGGAGGTTGAAACGGGAGATGCCGGGGACGACGGCGAGGATGGAGAGGGCTAAGAAGGCGGCTGATTATGTGCTTGCCGAGGGTAAGGGCGCGAAGGTTTGAGCGACTGGCGGATGGAATCGGGCATGTGCGAATACTGTCATACTGTAAAAGGTATTAAAAGCCAAAGGAGCCATTGAGGTGGTCCATGGGTGACCACAACAACTCTCGATGGATTGGTCCGAAAGAACTGAAACTTGAACCGTACGAGGAGCCTCGGAATCGTGAGAGCAAGGCCTCTAGGTGCTGAACGAGCTCAACTAAGAGGACTATATTGGGCAGTTGGCTAAAAAGTTGGAGTAGCAGGGTGAAGCGAATGTGAGGCCGGGAAGAACTTTGTATTATGCAGTCTAGCTACCAGAAAAGTCACATTTAAAGAGTTTTGATAAACCGAAATGCAATAATGTTTGCATTAGAAGGGGGAACACATTCTTCCAATTGCTTGGAAGTAATAAATCTACATTCCATCATGCACGCCACATCTTACCCACACCTATGAGACGCCGTTATCTTCTCTAAAAGTCCATTCACATCATGCGTATTCTTTCGAGGTCTCCCCTAGAGCTGGCACAGCGCCTGTTGTGCCAGTTGCCGGTATTGGTTCTCCAGCAGCATAGTCTTCCTCCTCACCCTTTTCGAAGGCCGAAACAACGTCTGTCGCTCCCTGGCCGACCTCCTCAATGTCTCCCGGCTTATTAATGATGGCATCCTGAGCATTATCATCCTGCTGCATCCACTTCGGTGGCCTAGCCCATCGCGGATCCGTCCATGGTCCCTCATCACTAAGAGCACATCCACCCTCACATTCACAGGTACCACCAAAGATCACAGGAAGGTTCTCAGCTGGCACCTGAGAAAGGAGCTCACTATGGTAGTTGGTGCCAAGCACATGAATCTTCTGGACGGTCACGGGATCGAGGAAGCTTTTGACAACACTGAAGACACCCGCAAATCCCCAAGGGGCGTTGATGAGGTATAGACGGCCAAGGCGCTCGGGGTAATAGTTCTGCGACATGGCGGAGGCTTGCTTGAGGTAGCCATAGACGGCGCTAACTCTGCTGATACCTACACCCTTGAGATCTAATATGGTGCAGCATGTCTCGAGTAATTGGCCGGCTTTGCGCGAACATGCTGGTAGTCGAGGGTCGGCTACCTTTTCGTATTCTACGGCGAGATTTTGAAGCATTCGTTCCCCGGTTGTGATTTTGTACAAGGCTGCGAGGTCGATATTGCCCAACTGCTCGATATAAACTGGTCGTCCATCCTATGGAATAGTCAGTAAAGGCTATGATTGAGTTGAAGTGTTGAGTAGCTCACTTTATCAGTCTTGTGATAGTATTGTGGATAGTACTGGAAGACTAGGGGTTTCTCCTTGTAATCAAAATTGCGAACAAGGTCATCGAGTCCAAATTCCTCCCGCCACTTCTCACAATCAATGAACCTTCGTGAAAGATGTCAGCGCCATATGAGAATATGGACAAGGTGGTTTCTATGACCACCGTGTACATACATTTGCTCAGAAAGTTGAACGTTGAATTTTCGCGCCCTCAGGAACCGTAGCTGTCATAGCTGTTAGCAAGCCTTTGTACTTGCAGACGCGGCCCCAAATCTCTTACCAAAGTCAAAGTATCCAGTCGTTCAGTATATCCCTTTTGCTCAAGCATCATCCGCAATTGGAACACTTGAGCTTCTTGTTCCGGAGTGAGATGGCCAGGGTGGCCGCTCTGTTTCGTGGGGGATATTGTAGGGTAGTCATAGTGATCATACTTGGGATCGAGGGTCATTTGGGGGCTCTCGGACTCCATGGTTGTTGTAGATAGTGTCTGCAAGGAAATTGAGGAGGCTTCAAGTGGTTCTGCTGTCTTATTGTCCCTGTTTAAATAAAGTTGAATGTATTTCGGAGGGGCAACGCTATGATGGAATGTGCGGTCCATTTAGCGACGTCTAATATGGCCAATGAGAACTGCAGAATATCAGGTAACATACACGGCTGTCGCACGTGGAGCTTATATTTCCAAGTTCAAGTCGTGGGTATTACAAGAATCCTCCCCCTTTCCCCCCTCCCGTGATTCTTTACAGATTATGCTTGCAATATGTTTCTATATTTAATCCTCAGCCATTAGGTGGACCTTTCTTGGCTTTGTCTGCAACAGCCTCTTGCTCTGCTTTCTCTTTTCGCTTCATCATTACATCCCAATTATACACTCGCGCGGTGGCTACCTCCATCGTCTACAAAAGACATGAGCCATGGTCAGTAGGTATGGCGACTACCACATACCGTTATTTGTTCCCGTAAAAAGTCCATATCTTCCTCACAATTTGCCAAATTCTCCTTTGCCGCCGAGAGCTTCGAAGTCAACAGCTCCTCCGCCTCATCTATTGGATATGATAACATGACATTCGCCTATTATCAAAATAAGTAAACTGTCGCTCCTTGGGAAAGAAAGTGCAAGCATACACCAAGCCATAAGTATACCTCATCTGTGGGCGGAATATGTGCTTTGGCATAAAGTGTGTCATTGAGCTCGAACGTGGCTTCTATCGGGTCTGAACCTGGCTGTAATCCAAGATGTCAGCTCTAACTACTAGTCCAGCAGGGTAGAGACCAACCTTTCTTGTTTTTAAGAAGCGTACAGTATCTAGCGTTTTCTGTATGTCTGGCATCTTGTCCTTAAGTCCCGCAGCTCGTCTTTGCTGGTTAACTTCCATAAATTGATATTTCCTACCACAGGAAATCAATTTTGAGCTTGCTACACGAATGTATCACATACGATATCATCTCTTGGAAACTTTTCAGTGTATTTTCAACATCGGCTCGTGATGTAACATAGTCTTCCACTTTGTCTACAAAAGGTGCGTAGGGTATGCCCCGGGGGTTGGTAGCGGCAGCGTCTTTTCTGCTCAGATATGTTAACCATCGCGAGGAAATAGTCTCTAGGTATTTGTGGTCACATACAGTCCGCTGGGGTCCATCATTATAGCCCGTGAGAGTGGAGGCTGAGTGTCGCGAGATCAGCGTTTAAATGTGCCTGAAGTTTCGAAAGTCGTGCAGACCGCGGCGTTTTAGGCTTCACGCTAGGGGCCTCGCTTCTTCCCGGCAGCTCTTATCTTACCGAGATAGCGGCCTACACATCCGTATTTGCACCACCATTAAATGTCTTTCTTTTCATTTTGCTGACCCGCTTCTCCCTCATATGCAAACTTCCTTCTGATGCTAAAGTGAACATCCTCAACACAGTCGGCAAGACTGTGTATGATGGACGCCATTATTGAGTCGAAATGGCTATGTAG
>Ga0335074_10014045_pt1 | contig 11246 bp, 13 predicted proteins | sample Lox_Sample_23_FD_206715 | JGI IMG/M metagenome (GOLD analysis project Ga0335074, IMG submission 206715) | Soil microbial communities from Loxahatchee National Wildlife Refuge, Florida, United States - Lox_Sample_2.3 | ecosystem: Environmental > Terrestrial > Soil > Wetlands | place: USA...
GAGGTATTTGAATAACTATGGACCCCGAAGTTCCCCTAGACGGAACGCCAGTCGAAGAAGATTTCTCGGACATTGCTAGTAAATATAGTCCGGGGGAACTTTTTGGGACTTGGGGCCAGCCTGACAAAGACTGGGGTCCGCGGCGCGAGCGGATACCAGAGAAGTATCAGAATACGTTTCGTTCCCTCGTTACAAAATTCCAACTCACCGATATGTTCGCGCGTATCGAAGAGGTGAAACGTGCGGCCGATGGCGGATTCTACTGGCGAAACATTTTTGACGCATATTGGTCGGATCTGCAATTCACCTGGCTTCAGGGCGGAGGTCCGGGTTCGACTGGCGTGGATAATAACTCGACTGGGTTGTCTTATCCGCTGAATATCTATCAGGCGCAAGGCCGCGCCTACATGAAAATCGTTGGACATGTGCCGCAGTTGCACTTTTGCGCGACTGGCGACGGTCCCGAGGCGTTTCGTATCTCCGAAGGCGCGAACTGCCTGAAAGAAGAAATCGAGGCTCAAAACGATGTCAAAGAGCTGGCGCAGGATTTTGCGCGAATCGCCTGGACGAGTGGCCGTTACGGTATTTATACGCGCTGGGTCGCAGATGGCGCCCGTTTCGGATACTACGACGAAGAAGAAGTTGACGAAGCTACTGAGGGAGTTGGCAACGGTGGAAAACCGCCCGCGAAGAAACCGCGGCGGCCCAAAGGCGGCGTAGTAATGACGATTGTGGACGTGCCTTGGCTGAAGCCGCCGATCGAGGCACGAAACCAGCATGAGTTTGCGTTTCTGATCTATTCAGACGAGATTCAGTTGGAAGCCGCGAAGGCTCTATATCCCGACAAAGCGCGCGAGATTCAGGCTGGCGAACCGGGTCCGGCGGAGTTTATTTTTGACCGCACGACACGTATCGCGCTGACGCAAGGGTTACATCTCATCTCCCAGATGGCCGAAGCGGTACATGAACTGCCGACTATCCAGTGTGTCTGGATTCGTCCCTGCATGTTTGCCACCATTGCCGACAAAGACGAACGGGAATGGTTTGAGGATAATTACCCCGATGGTGCCAAAGTTGTATTCTGTGGTCCTGCGTATTGCGAGTCTGCTAACGAGTCTATGGATGATCATTGGTCGATTGGACACGCAGTACGGGGTCACGGCCAAGCTACTCCTGCTTATGGATATTCTATGCTGACCATGCAGGATGCGTTTAATGACGCGTTCGACTTGGAAATGGAAACGCATATGCGCGCCATCCCCGCAATCTGGTTCGACCCCGCCGTGTTTGACCTCCCGGCCTACTCGCGCGAACAGGCGCGTCCCGGCGCGGCATATCCGATGAAACACGACATCGACCCACAGGTTAACCCTCAGCAACACGCCTTTGTCGAACCGCAAGTCTCTGTCTCCGCCCAACTCATGGGCCTGCGTCAATGGATGACCAGCGATGGCTCCGCAGCCGTTACCGGCATCGCGCCGGCCGCGTTAGGACAAGCCGATGAATCGAACACTACCCTTGGGGGAATCTCTATTCTGCGAGCTGCGTCCCGCGGAGAGGCAGGTACTTCTTTCCTGGGCTTTATCCAAGCCTATTCACGCGCCATCGAACAGGGAGTACGGCTGGCGGCAAGATACAAAATGGCCGAAGCGGATCATAACGGAATGCTCAATGTCTCACGTCAGGGCAAACCAGACACGATGGTTGATCTTGTGGCGTTACGTATGGGCAGATTCTGGGCTGAGATGGACGCAGATCAGACTTTCCCCGCTACCTTCGAGGAACAGCAGATGTCGCTTACGACATTGGTTCTCTCGGCTGCGCAGGGCGATAAGCTGGCGCAGGAGCAGTTAGCGAATCCGGAGAATGCCGCTGTGCTGAACAAACTGCGTGGGATTCCGTTTCTACGTTCCACTACCGCCGAAATTGGCGCGAAGGTAATGCAGAATATTGACCGATTGCTGACCGAGGAACCCCAACCAAATGTTTCTGTCGTGCAACAATATCGACAGGCGGCGCTCATGGCAATGGCGCAGGGCCAACCAGCCCCGCCAGAGCCGACGCCGTATCAGTTGTATGTGTCGAGCCGGAAGCCGTCACCGTTGGATAATGCGGTGCAGGAGACACAGTTTTATGCGTCGTGGGTTTCAAGTCCGAAGGGTCAGTATATCAAAGAGACTAATCCGGTTGGTTTTCTGAACGTGGAACTCTACACGCTGGCGCTTCAAACGATTGCACAGCAGTTGGCCGAAAAGGCTACCATGAGTGCGATTCAGCCGCAGTTGCTCTTGGAGAAGGTCAAGAAAACTTCGATGCCCAAGAGTCCGACGGAGAGTATCGCATTCAAAGATTTGGGCCCGTCCGGTAAGGTACAGTTGGGGGCCCAAGCGGGGCTTGACCTGCGCGCTGACTCTGCCGTAGAATCTTTAGAGGAATCGGTGGCCCCCATTGAGCCAAGAAAACTCAAAAGATAAAAAGCCAATCGCGTTTGTGATCCGGCACGGGACGACTGTGCTCAACTCTCGGAATGCCTTTAGAGGAATGCTCGACCCCGAGTTGGACGAGGCTGGAATCCGAGATGCCCACCGAGCCGCAGAATTTCTCAGTCGGCAACCGATTGAGCGCATTATCTCTTCGCCTATGCGTCGCACAGTACAGACTGCCGAAGTTCTGAGCGGAAAGCTGGGCGGACGCTGCGTTGAGCAATGCCGGTGTCTCTTTCCGTGGCAGATGGGTACGGAATTCTACGGTGCCGACAAGGAAGAGAAGAAAGACGATTTATTGCATTACGTCAAAAATATTCACAAAACGCCGCCGAATGGTGAGAGTCTGGCGGACTTTATCGAACGCGTCGGAGACTTCTTCGAGGATAAGCTACAACAACCGATTCTGACGGCGTTTGTCACGCACTCGTCTGACATTATTGCACTTAACGACCTCATCAACGGCACCGCGCCCCAGCATCCCGAAGACGCCGCAGTAGTCAAGCCCGGCGGAGTCTGCGCTATCTATGAGACCGAGGATGGGTACGAACTGGAGCCAGTCCTACGCGCGGAAACGAAAGCGGAGTACGGCTCTTAGCCCACTTTAGGGATGGAGTTGGTTTTTACGACGAAGATTGATTGTGCATAGAAGCGCCCTGAAAAGTTTGCGCTTGTGTGAGTCTTTTCCGTTTTCCAGCAAACCAATTAAATCTTGAATTCGCTCCTCCAAGGTTTTCGGTATGCCTTTCTTTTTCTTAACCCGCACAGTCAATGCAACCGGATTTTGAAAGTCCACATCAATTTGTACCTGCGGCTCAGGGCGACTGAGAAGTTCCCGAATTTTCGTGGGATTGAATTCAAACCATTCGCCATTAATCTGCTGATCTCGATATTTTTCGTGTAAGAAGGATTCTAATTGGCGACAATCAGAAGTGCGCCAAACACAAATTACTTCAATCGGAAATGGCAACAAGATGCCGATATTTTTGATTCTGATATTAGGCTTAATCGAGAGACCGATCTTATACCAGCGCAATGAACGGTTTCCGATGAGGTAGACGTATCCCGAAGTTGCCATTCAGATACATTATCTCATGAACAACCTTTTCTGTCAAGGGCGAGAGGCGGCCCCATAACAGCATCCTCTGCCGGAGCCATACCGGCGGCTTAGGGCGACCAAGGCATGAATGAGACGAAAAGGACAACCAAAAATTCATTCATGGAGCAATCTTAATCATGGCAGACCTTAACCAAGCCGCCGCCATAGGGGTAGAAATCGAGAAACTCAACGCAAGTGTATACCCTCAGTTTAACCAGGACGCGAAATTCTACGGCAGGCTTCAGAACCTCGAAAACTACAAAGTCTCTGAACGCCTTGTGCGTATTCCAATCCTCGCCCAGCCGGGCTCCACGTTTGCTCAGTTCGTGCCGGACGGCACCACTGACAGCATGGGCACGGGCGGAGGCGAACAGTACGACGTGGGCGTGGCCTCGCCGGTGTTCTTCAACCAGGCGTGCCAAGTCACCAAGGGCGCCGAGTGGAGCACCGACGGCAAGGAGAAATCCGTCGTCGATGTGTACAAGGATTCTTTCCGCATCAATCTGAAGGCTTTCCGGACCAATCTGGAAGCTCTGATGGCGGTGTCGGACGGGTCCGGCGTGCTGGGCACCGTGTCTATTACCCCGGTCAGCAATCAGAACTATATCCAAGTCTCCAACGCGAACGACTTCCAGGCGGGCGTGACCTATCAGGTTATTCCGGCCGGGTTTGGTTCGACGCGCGGAAACATTGTGGTCCTGACCTGCGACCTCATCAACAACATTCTGTATCTGGTGGAGATTTCTGGCGCGTACTACCCGAGCGGAACCGAAGCGACCGACATGCTTCTGCCCACGGGCGCGCCCGGAACGCAGACCACCACTTACGCGCCCGACCGCTACACCAGCGCGACCGTCTCGGCCTCGCTGAACGGCTGCCCGGCGATTAACTATCAGTCGTCCAGCGGTGATTGGTTCGGTATTCCGCGGTCCACGTGGCCCGGCGTCCTGAACAGCGCCTATGTCAACGGCTCTAGCGATGCACTGGTTCCCCAACAGTTCCAGTTGCTCGAATCCTTGCTCCAGCGCGCCAACGGCTCCGATGCCGACGAGCTGACCGATTTCGTCGTTCAGGCGAACACCGATCAGGTTACGGCGTGGGAGAACTTGGGCCTGTATAGCCAGTCGAACGCTGGCGGAACCTTTGCCATGAACTCCACCGAGTTCGTCGAAGGCACCAACGGGTCGAGTCGCAAAGACTACCTCCCCAAAGGCCGCGTGAAGACGATGGCCGGTCACGAGCTGATTGTCAACATCAAGGCACGTCAGCAACGAATCGACTGCATCAACTTCAAGTACTGGTTCAAGACGGAAGTCAAGCCGCCTTCTCTGTTCGACGTGGGCGGAATGACGACCTTCCCGCTGTATGGCGCGGATGGCGGAGTGGCCCCGACCACGGCGTTTTATTTCGTGTTCGGCGGACAGATTGCGAACTGCAAGCCTCGCGCGGGGGCTTACATAGACTCCCTCGCATTGCCGCTCGGGTGGTCAAATTGAGCGTTTTCAACAACTTAGGTTGCTGAAAATTAGCTTGACAAGATAAGCCTCTTGAGATAGTATTCTATTTCAGGAGGCTTTTTATTTATGTTAGAACCGAGTTGGAAGAAAGGTGTCGAAGCGGCACGAATTGCGAATGTCGGAAACACTTTTGGAAAGGCCCTGAAAGGGGTTCCCAAATCTGAGGAATGGAAAGCAAAAGCCCGAGCCTCATGGACTCCAGAAAGACGTGCTGCCGCAGCCGCGCGCATGGCGAACAACAATCGCAATCCCAAGGGGCGCGAGCCGGGATTCAAACAGACCAATGAAACACGACAGAAACTCAGCGAGGCGAGAATTGGTCGAGTATTTAATGCTACGGGGCATCATTGGAGTTCTGCTGAGTATCGACAAATTTTGAGGCTTCGGTTTCGATACAAGATGACTCCAGAAGAGTATGCTGCAAAGTTGCAAAAGCAGGGTGGACACTGTGCTCTTTGCCCGGCAACATTGGGAGCCGCCAATCGACCGCTGTGTGTAGACCATAAACATAAATGTTGTCCCGGAGATAAATCGTGTGGTCGATGTGTGCGTGGTCTGCTATGTAATGACTGCAACTCCGCAATCGAGCGACCAGATACTTTAGGTATTGAATGGCTTGACAGAGCCCGGCAATATCTGCTACAGTATTCGTAGGAGGTGCAATGGATTTTCTGACAATCATCATCGTAGGCGGTGCATTTGTGGCCGGCTATGCTTTCCGCGGTGCAATCGGGAAAGAACTCAAGACAATTGGCGCCGATATTAAGGCCGAGTTGGCTAAGATTGAAGCGAAGTTGCCGAAACTCTAAACGAGCAGTACAGTAGTTGTACCGGGCCCCAGCCTTGTAAACTGGGGCCTTTCCTTCCACAACTAACCCAAAGGAGAAAACATGGCAATTCAACCGGTAGTTAATGTGTCTCTGTATTGTGTAGGAGACGGCAGTTCAACGACGTTCACTTTCGATTTGCTCAACACTCCTCTCATCCCTAACGTGGAAGCGCCTAATGGCGGATACTTACGTGCAGCCGATTGGCTTCCATTTACACCGGCAGGCATAGTATCGAATGCCGCATATTTCACGAGTACCAATGTAGCGGGAACTGCAACAATTTCCGGCACTGTTGTCACAGTAACTTGGCCCACCGGACATACTTTAGGCGCCGGTGCAACGGACGAAGTGGGTTTTGCAATCTACTTCTAACGTGAAAATCCTTCTGACCATCATGTCAGGACGTGCGTGGCGGTGGGAATCCCCCTTCGGGGGCGCTGACGGACAGGCGCAGTTTCGCTGTACGGATATGGAGCTGCGCCGAGCCGTTATTCGTGATACGTGGCTACGAAATTCTTCAATCGATTATCGCTTCATCTTTGGTCGTACAACAGATTCGCTGCTTTCTGACGAACTCTCTTTAGATTGCGACGACCGCTATTATTACCTGCAACATAAGGTTCAGGCGGCGATGCGATATGCATACGATCAAGGCTACGATTTCGCAATTCGTTGTGATGACGATACTTATATCGATTTGCCCCGACTGCTCAAAACCGACTTCGCAGTGCATGACTATTCAGGATATAAAATGCTCGGATCGCCGAGAGCAGGATACGCGCATGGCGGATGTTACATAGTCTCACGTCGCGCCATGCAAGCCCTATTTGAAGCAAAACCGCAGCTCACCGACTGGGAAGATCAGTGGGCGGGACGAGAATTAGAAAAACGCTCCATTTATCTGCATCACATGCCCGAATTCAAAATTGTCAAATTTGAACTGACCCCCGCCGATTACGGTTTAATTGCCCTACATTCCTGCTCGCCTGAGATGATGCGCGAAATTTACGCGCTTGACAAATCTCTCTAGATATGCCAAATTGACATATGCGCGAAATCGAACGCATCCGGCTGTGGGTCAATTTAAACTACTCAGCAACAGCGAAACTTTACGGCATGGTTGTGAGTACAAACGGATTGCTGGACTCGTCCGGAGTGCCGTTGAGCGATATTCGTATCCGCATTGAGTGGCCTGCGTTGGATAAACCGATCTTGGCGAGGGGCGTATGAAGATAATGATCGTTGGTGGTGCCGGTTACGTAGGGCAACGTCTTTGCCCCCATTTAATCTCGCGCGGTCACGAAGTCAAAGCATGGGATGCGATGTTGCTGGATAATCCCGTACCCGATTACCCCCTCGTCTGGGACGACCTGTTTAACATCAAACCGGAACATCTTGCTGGATACGATCGCGTTATCTTCCTCGCCGGACTGTCTAACGATCCGATGGCCGATTTCTCGCCATCAAAGAATTTCATCCAGAACACTGCCGCGCCGCTGCATGTGGCGTATATGGCGAAACAGGCCGGAGTGCCACGATTTATCTATGCCAGCTCGGCGAGTGTATATGGAAACGTTGTAGGAAAGCTAATGAGCAAGTATGATCCAGTTGCTCCCGCGTATCCATATGGCATCTCGAAGCTGGCCGGAGAGCGAGCGGTGTTGCAACTTGCCGATAGTTCCTTTCAAGTAATTGCGTTTCGTAAAGGCACAGTTTGTGGATGGAGCCCGCGTATGCGCTTCGACCTGTGCGTCAATGCGATGTACAAGGATGCGAAGACGAAAGGCGTGGTAACGGTGAATGCGGGACAGGTGCATAGGCCGATTTTGTCGATGCGCGACTGCATCAATGTCTACTTGAGTGCCGTTGAGTGTGTCGGATTTAGTCATCCGGTTCCGGTAATGAATGTTTTCTCTAACAATTATCGCATGTCGGAAATAGGCGAGATAATTGCCGGACAAACCTGTGCCAAACTGGAGATCCATTCCAAAGATGAAAAACGCGATTATCAACTAGCGGGAATGGGCTGCGGAGATACCATACCCGATATCATTGATGAAATTCTTTTACGGTGCGGCACTTGGACCCTCGAGCAATTTGAAGACGATCGTTGGTATAACATCAGACTTTTCCGGAGGCAGAAATGAGGGTGGCAATCATCGGCGGGTCAGGTATGCTCGGCACGGAACTGATGAAGGTGTTTCCGAACGCTGTGAATATTTCACACAAAGTGTGGGCAGTAGAGAACGATGAATTTCCCATCGGTCTAGAACCCATTGATCTTGTCGTCAACACTGCCGCGTTTCACGAAGTCAGCGAATGCGAGAAGTTCCCCAATCGCGCCTTCGAGGTTAACTATATTGGTGCAAGAAATCTCGCTCGTGCGTGTGCCTTGCGTCGCATCCAGCTAATTCACATCTCCACCAACATGGTCTTCAATGGTCGCAAGTGGAACGCCTACGACCCGACCGACGGATGTGACCCGCTGAATGTCTACGGTTACAGCAAATGGTTGGGAGAGTGTGCGATTCGAGACGAGATTGAGCGGGGGTTGAAAGCAACGATTGTGCGCCTAGGGCCTATATATGGTCATGCGACATGCCGAGGCAAGAATGGCCGACAGTTTGTGTCGGATCTGCTTGCCAAGGCGCGAGATGGAATAAGACTGGCCTATCCATGTGACCAGACTGTGAATCCGATTTCCTGCGCCGATGCCGCGGAGGCGATTCGAGCGCTGGTTGATATGGAAGACCGACCGGTGGCGCATGTCGGAAGTGAGAACAACTGTTCTTGGTTTGAGTTCGCTCGCGAGATACTGCAACAGGCCGGAATTGAACGAGATATTGAAGCCACGCTGACCTCCGATCCCAAGCGCCCCCTTATGGGCGCTCTCCGACCGAGCCTGAAAACGCCCACCTGGCAACAAAGCCTCGAACGATACTTTAGTGTTAAGGGCTAGTCCCACATTGCCCGAAAGCGCAAGCGGCGGGCTGGAGGTTCCTATGGAACGCCAGACTGACACGATGGACCCGCTTTCGTATTCCCAAACGGAGATGCTTTTCGGCGATGACACCCTCTGCTGGCCTGAAGCACGTCGCGCGTTTCTTTCTCGTCACCTACCTGTGGATTCTGTTGTTACCTCACGCCGTCACGTTTACCGGCGCAGCGAGTAATCAGTTCGTGCTGATTGCCAACGGTGGCTCCATGCCAGTACAATTGAACGATATCTCGACGCAAGCATTCCTCTCGCCCGATGACCCAATCCATGTTCGTATGACACATAAATCGCATTTGAAAGCGCTGGCGGACATTTTCAACTTTCACGACGAGATAGACTCTGTAGGCGATTTGTTGCTAAACTTCGGCACCTGGCTCGACGGTTTCTGCCTTTACGTCTGGATCGCACTCATTGTACGCAAGGTATGGCGAAGCTCATTGGCATCATAAGCTGCCACAAAGAAGCCGCGCATCGGCAGGCAATACGGGAGACTTGGGCCACCGAGATTCCGACTGGATGGGAGTTGAAGTTTTTTCTCGGCGGTTCCGCGTGGGCACCCGAGACCGATCCCGAAGTGCTAGAATTCATCGGCCCGCCCGGTACGTTGGCGTCCATGCATCCGACCAAAGCGGCTCCCCCTCCATCCGATAAAGTGGGCCCTGCGGACGACGAAGTTATACTTGATGTGCCCGATAGTTACCTTGGCACGGCGTGGAAAGGTCGCGCTATCCAGCGTTACGCTTTTGAGCATAATTACGACGGTCTCTTTCTGGGCATGTGCGATACGTTCGTATTTCCGCGACAGTTGAAAATGGTCTGCACAGGCGACTGCGCGGCGCAGGTTTTTAAAGCGGCCCCGGCCAAGGCGTATCCTATCGCTGGCGTAGATTGCCCGCATGGCGGGTTTGGATACTGGCTTTCCAAGCGCGCGTTGGAAGCGCTGAGCCGGGAGCCGGTCTATCACTACTCGGAGGATCAGTCTACTGCCTTCGCCCTCCATCACGCCGGAATCAAGATTAACGCCAGCCGCCTTTTTAGCAACAATCGTATCCTTGGCGGATACATGATTGTCGGCAATGTCTCCCAGCATCTCTCGACTAAGCATGACGAGTTTACGCCACAACAGATACGAGATATGTGGCGACGGTCGAAAGAAGTGTTTAAGCAGTGGCCCGATTGGAACGGTGTGTGTAAGAAATGCGGCTGTGCGCAGTTTCGGTCAGATATTTATGGGCCGCGATGTTTGAAGTGTGGAGACCGATGGCCAATGAAACCCAAATGAATCTCGTTTGCGGCGTCACATGGGGTTACGACTGGAATCAGATACGGGTCTGGGCACATTCTGTTCATCGCGCCAAGATAGACGCGCGTAAGATTTGTTTTGTACGCGATACGTTCCCTGCCGTGAAACAATCTCTACACGAACTAGGAATTGAGACCGTCGAATGGAAAGTCCGCCAACCACACCTGCACCCGATCACGACCCGATGGGAGCCCGTGTTGGATCACCTTGCGGCCAATTCCTACGAATGGGTCATCTGCACCGACATCAAAGATTGCGTCTATCAAGTTGACCCCTTCCCGTGGCTCGAGGCCCACTTTAGGGATGGTGGGGCGCCGATCGTACTCGCTACCGAGAGTATTCTGTCTGCGGACCCCATTTGGAACCAAGAGAACTATCGGCCGTGGATGACGGACTATTTGGGCGCAGCTGCCGGTCCGATGGCGGATAAGGAAGTCGTCTGTGGAGGCACGATTGCCGGCCGTCAAGTTTTTCTGCAACAAATGTTGACAGAGATGTACGATATTCTCGCCTCCCATCCCAATCCACGATTGATAGACCAATGTGTTCTCAATCACTTAGCGCATACGAGCTGGCGAGACCGTGTATCAATCCCCCGACTTTCTAAGGCGTTTGTGCTCTCTGGCAACTTCTGCTGGGCGAGCAAAATGGACCTGGCGCCCGATTGGCGACGTGGGTTAGTGTATCCGCGCGGCAGCGTCGAGCCATTCAAACTCTATCACCTTTATTTTCCTAGACATAAGCGAGAGATACAGATACGCTACTGGGATAAAGTCTGGGACGGCACGTGTCATCGGTGCGGCGGATCGGCATGGTCTCCCCGACGCGAGATTCATGGCCGGCGGTGTCTAAAGTGCGGTGATCGTTACTCTTACCGCGGCGATTCCACCTATCCGCAATAAATATTTCCAAAACTGCGATCTCCATCCCTAGAGTGGGCATACATTAGGGGCATGGAACGCAAATGTAATTGCAATGCTCTTGTCTGGTGTTACATCGACGGATACATCGTCAAA
>Ga0335074_10014046_pt1 | contig 11246 bp, 11 predicted proteins | sample Lox_Sample_23_FD_206715 | JGI IMG/M metagenome (GOLD analysis project Ga0335074, IMG submission 206715) | Soil microbial communities from Loxahatchee National Wildlife Refuge, Florida, United States - Lox_Sample_2.3 | ecosystem: Environmental > Terrestrial > Soil > Wetlands | place: USA...
CACGAGCACCGAGAACGTCTCAAATCCGGAACGTTTAGCGGACGGCCGAGAGGCGGCGTCTGCTGTCGCTGATCGATCCAAGCGACAGTCGTCGGTAGTCTCGGGCCAGATTCAAGATGTGAGCTGACGGACCGATATCCGTCCTGTGCCTGACTCCGGACAAAGCGTGCCGCCCCCCGGAGCTATCCGAACTACCGATTCCAAGCACGGATCCCGCGTGACGACAGGCCCGGGCCCGCGATTGGCGCTGCGCACTTCCTCACTGGTGGTGCTGTCAGCCTTGCTGATCGGGGCGATCGTAGTCGTCGCCGTGTCGCTTGCGTCAGCGTCTACGCAGACCGCTCCCCGTACCAGCGGCCCGCCGGGAGAACGCGTTCGTGGTGCGGATTCGTCAGCTGAAGGGTCTTCGTTCGTCTCGCGTGTGAACCTGATCTGCAGGGCGATAAACGGGCTGATCGTCGGCCTGCCGCGCGAAACGGCGCCGAGTGGCACGTTCTTGCCAGCGGCTTATTTCTACGACACGCGCATGATTCTGAAGCTGGCACCGGGGTGGGCAGACGGTCTCGCGGCCGTTCACCCACCTCTGTGGGCCGCGTCACGCTACGCAATGTTGCTACATGTCAACAATGAGCAGAGCGCTCTGCTGGCGGCCGATCTGATCGCTGAGAGTCATGGACAGGCCACGCTCGTTCGCTCGATCGATCGCCGCTACGCCCCGCTCGTCACGCTTTACAACCGACTCGCTGACTCGCTCGGCTTATCCGTCTGCGCCCAAAACCCCACGCCGAGCAGTTCGACCAACCCGCCGAGGAGCAGCTAGGACACCGCTTCCACCCGTGGCTGCTGCCGGCAGTACTCGCCGTCGATCAAAGCGGCCCGCGGGGCGGTCCTGGGTTCTGCGCGCGGGGGCTCGCGAGTTCGGGGGAGCATGTAGGGCAGCGAAGCCAGGACGAGCCCGATTATCACCAGCTCGGCCAACCGGATCGGATCCGGCGCGTCGGGTGCCTGGTCGTGAGCGCGGACGGGTAGGATCGCTTTGGCGGCAGGCCCCGCTACGGCGTGACCGAGTTTATCCGTCAGGGGTCTGTCGCGGCTTGCTTGCGCGCTGGATGGCGCTGATCGCCCACCGGGCGCGGCGGCGGACCTCCCCGTCGTGGTGTTGTCCTCTGTCGAGGAGCAGTTGGTGAAATCTGGGGGTCTCGAGCTTCGGGGCGAGACCCTCGAACCAGCTCTCATCACCACCGCGGTCGATGACATCGAGCACGAGCACGCACAGCGCATCGCGCTCGGTCTCCTCGAGCGCGATCCGCCCTGCGCGAGCTAGGACGCGCAACGCCGCCGCGCCGTCCTCACCTCCGCCGCACGCGATGTTCACCAGCTCTTGACCCCCCTTTCCCGGGTCCAGAACCGACGCGTCAGCCGGCCACCCGAATGCCGCCAAAACGGATGATCTCGCCGCCGCGCGCCGCCGAGGATGATCCGCCTCGCTCGTGACATCTCACTCGGGTTCAGCCTCGGATGACGCATCGTGAGCAGCATCAGCAAGGCGCCCCGCCTGACGCCCGGCTCATCGCAACACAACCGATCCTTGAGCCCCACGCGCAGTGTCTGGCTCGCGTTCTTGGCCGCGAGGTTGCAATAGAACCGGAACTCGCGACGGTCCCCAGCCTCGACGACGTGCACCAGCACGCACGCGAGCCGATCCCTGTGGTCAGGGGTCAGTCGATGACGGCCCAGCCGACGCACAAGCGTCGCCTTGGCGTACCCCGAGCGAAAACACCACGGGTCGGCCTCCAGGAAAACCAGCGCCGGCTCGACTGCGATTGGGTCGCCCTCCGCGAGACGGCGGGCATCGCTCCAAAACTCCTCCGGGTACATAACGTCAACCGCGACCCGGAACGTTCTCAGCGCCCGGTCCCACGCCGCGCGCTCTCGCTCGCCCTGGCCTGCGCACGCAAACGCCACGTCAACGGCGTCCTTCGCGCGCCTTAGATTCCCGGCGCGGCGCAGCAGCCACTCCACATCGGTCTCGTCCGGACCCCGCAGCAACTCGACAAGCGGCCGCACCACGACACACATCGTCGCGCCAATCGATCCCAGCGGAGCATGAAGTCACCGACACGCGCCGCGGACCGTCACGCAGCGCCGCCGGGCTCGGCCTGCTAATCGCGGTGGCACCACAGCCATCGCACTCCCGTGGCATACGCAGGTCACCACGCACACCCCGCCGACACGAGCACAGAACCAAGCGTGCGACCCGATCGCGATCCCGCTCGTCGCCCAAACGCAGGTTCCCGTGCCCGCCGCTCCCGGCTCGCTCACCGAACGGAGGGCTCGTTGGGTGAAGACTCACCGAAGCGAACGGGATGTGTGTCGCGATGCGCGGGGCGAGACGCGCTTGCGTTCGCGCGGGGCGTCAGGGCCACGACGTGGTGGCTGCTTGTGTCCCGGCAGCGGCAGTCTCAGAGCCGGATTGGTGCTGGGGGCTGGCTCCTGCTCCTAGCCGGGTGAGGATGGGAATGGCTTCGGCAACGCCGACCCGGCGAGCACGTTCATTGAGCGTGTGTTTGCGGGTCGGGCGGGGGTAGGCCGAGCACGCTGGCGACCCAGGGGAGCGCGACCTTCAGCTGCGCGAGTTGGATGCCTCGCACCCGCGGCGCGTGTGGGAGGTCAGTGAGTCCGGCTTCGGAGGCAAAGAACCCGGCCACGATGGCAACGATGCCCGGGGTGCACTGCGCCACGGCCTCCGGGGGCGGACCGCCTTCGAGATGCAGGCTCGGAAGCCAGAAGGCTAGGTCGAACTCTGGGTTGCCGATCGCAGCACAGTCCCAATCGACGAGGACCGCCTCGCCGTTGGCACGGAAGCAGAGGTTGTCGCTGCGGACATCGAGGTGGCATAGCGCGCGCCCTTCCAGCAGGCGCCGGTCTGCGGCGTCAAGCAGCGTGGGAAACGCTTCACTCAGCCAACCGCGCGAGCACAGGCCAAGGCCGAGGAACGGCTCGGGGTCTCGGGCCACCTCTTCCCAGCCATCCTCGGCAATACCACGCGAGGTGGCAGGCGCAAGCCCGGGCGGCGGTGGGTGCGTACCGACAGCGTGCAGCGCGGCCCGAACCGCCTCGACACGGTCGGGGTCCCAGGGTGGGGGCCAGGCACACGCGCTGAGGTCCTCGATGACCAGCATCGGCTGCTCACCGTCGTCGAATCCGAGCAGCTTCGGACACCACGCGCCGTCGATGTGGCGGTAGACGAAGTGCTCACGACGCAGCCGCGCCACGACGGGCTCGACCACCGCGTGCTTGACAAATACGCTTCGACCGTCAGCGAGGTGGGCGACCCAGCGAACCGCCGGGGTATAACCCCCGCGGACCGCCCGCGCCCCCGTCACACGGCTTCCGAGAAGCCGCTGTACCCGGTCGCGCGTACCCGCGGGTATAGGTGGCTCTGCATTTCGGGGCGGCTCTAGCGCCAACTTGGTTCCGTTCGTTCGCAGGCCATTGCAAAGCAATTGAACAGGGTGTCCGCCCGCAGCGAGTCGCCGCGGACTATCGTAAGGATCGAGTCGCGCGAACGCCGAGCCGTGCCATGCTCCGAGCCATGGCCTTGAGCTCACTTGAGCGGATCGACGAGGCGATTCGCGCCTGCTGGTCACCGGACACCTGCGATCCGGTCGACCGTGCGGACTGGTCTGATGCCAACCCGGCCCGGGGGCAGTGCGCCGTCACCGCGCTCGTCGTTCAAGACATTCTCGGTGGCGAGCTACTCGCGGCAGACGTACACCATGCGGATGGTGCGCGCCAAGGAGTCCATTACTGGAACCGACTCTCCGGCGGGGTAGAGGTCGACCTAACTCGCAATCAATTCGCGCACGGCGAGGTGATCGGGAGCGCAGACGTGGTGCCCCGGCCGAAGGACCTCAACCGCGGGCGACTCGCGGACCAGTACCGCCGGCTATCGGATCGGGTGGCCCGCAACCTGCTGCCTTGATCGAGATCCAGCACTCTGGCCGACTCGGTACCCGCGCTCGGCGAGCGACCGTCCGAGAGGGTTCCTCATCGGTAATGCAGGAGCCAGGTGAGTGCTCGTCTTTCGGATGCGGGTAAACCAACTCAGCTTGTCGATCCGCCCGGGCCGGTACGGCCGTTGCGGATCCCAGGGAGCGGAACACGGTCGAGGGGTAACAGCCAAGTTGTCCTTTGCTCGACCGTGAACCCGGCTCGCGTGATGGCATCAATGACGAGAGGAACGTTGTCACGGTACGGGGAAACAAACGCGATCCTCCCGTCTTCGCTGACGAGCGTGATGGTCGTGCCGTACGACTCGCGACGAAGCCGGTGTCGGGTCACAGTGACGGTGTCGCTCCTATCGAGGATCTGCACACCCGAGCGTTTGATCATGCCGGCGGTCTCGCAAAGGATCTGCCCGACGGAGATCGTGATGCGAGCGGCCCGTGCGATGTGGTGGTAGATCGCGACGGCTTCCAACTCGAGCAGGACTGCGGGTCGTGGCCCGTCGAGGATCGATTGGTTGGCCGTGCCCGAGGGAGGCGATGGGTCCGCGCCGGGGATCTCCCTGACCGGGCTACTGCTTGAGATCAGCCGCCAGGGCACTCGACCATCGTGCGCTGGTTCGAGGTTCCAAGCCAGCCGCATATCGTGGGGCCAATCGCGGTTGCCGCTGACGTACTCGCGCGTCTCCGCGTCTACGAGGTAGCGCACCCCGCGAGCGTGCACCGTCAGCTCCAGCCGAGCGGGCTCGCTGGACAGGGCGGGATGAGTCGCACTCCACCTCACTAGCGTCGCGTCCCGCAGGACGATCGATACCGGATTGCCAAACGCGTGAGCCTCGAGCAACGAAACACGAGCGTCGGCTGACGCGAGATCGATCAGCGGCTCTGGCGAACCGGTCGTCGCCTGCTCCCATGCCTCAATCAGTCGGTGTAGCTCTGCCTCGATGACTGCTGGCGCGTAGCGCCCGTCGATGACCGACAGGTCCCGCAACGCGGCCACCGGGTCATCATCGCGATCGCTCAGTTCCCCCAGCTGCGCCGTCGCGGCGGCCCCATCGCTAGCGGCAAGCTCGGTCAAGCTCTCGTCGCGCAGACCGTCCTCGTCGGCCCAGCCACCCGGGATCAGGGCCGCGGCGAGCACGGGCTCGGCCAGCGGGTCGCTGCTGACCTCCCTGAGCACCCACTTTCCACCGCTACGACCAATCACCCAACGCTCATCGCTCGCGACCGCATGCTTCGTGGCCGCTGATGCGAAGTGACACCGCTCGCGGACGTCCACTCGGTCCTCAAGCCCTCCAGCCCGGTTGGCGACGCGCATCACATCAACGCCCGGCACGCCAACGAGCCGGTAACCCGACCACAAACCGTGCGAGCGCGCCCAATCCGCGACCACGGCCTCATCCTCGCGGTCCGCGTCCCCCAACTCACCGCCGACGGCCACGTTGACGATCGCAATCACGGCGGCGCGGATGCTCTCCGGCGCGAACATCTCGTCCTCTACCGACGCCTCCACCGCGACCATCTCGGCTCGCTCGACCCGCGTTCGCGCGCGCTGCCATAGCCGCAGATGACGCCACTCATCCCGCGCTATCCCAATGTACGCACCACCGACCGCCAACGCCACGCCCGCGGCGATTACCTCACCGACAGGGAACATCACAACCTCTCGGGGTGCTCAGGAGTGGCGTGGCTGTCGAATTTGGACTTGAGGATGATCGAATCGCAGACTGAAGCCGCAGCCGTTGGTGCCGAACTGAGGGCCGGGGAGGCTCCGCGGCCGCTCATCGAGTACGCCGCGGCCAGCCCCCCAAGTGTTCGCGCAACGTGTCTGGCCACAACGGACATATCGGTTCAGCTCCGCACAAACCTGATCCAGACCGGGCTGGCCGGCGGGCGATTCGCAACCCGGGCAGACTGCTCCTTCGGGGGTCTTAACGCAGCAGGCAACATATCGCCGCTCCGCGTTGTGTTCGTTGAGCGTTGGTGAGCGGACGCGCAAAGCGCCGTCCGCTCAGGCCCCCATGTGAGGCAGGTGGAAGATTGGGATCGCCGTGGGCCGCCGAGCGGTCCGAGGACTATCGGATGGCGATCCGGATTCGGACAGACCGGTTTCGGCTCCCGCCAGCACGGGCTCTTGCGTGCGACCCGTTCCGGCTGTGCGGAGCTCCGGACGGCGTAACCGAGAGCCGGGTGCGCTGGCCTGGCGAGCCGGAAGTCTTCTCGCACCTGCCGGCGTCCGGAACGGATCGAGCGCATTGCGCTGAATAGCGTCTCGCTCCTCTGATCGCCGATCTCGTGGATCGCGACCATGATCCCCACTTCGATCGACTAGCAGCTGCCGCCGAGGTGGAAGTCGGGGCGGCTCGGGACAAATGGCAACGGAAAGCGTTGGCCCTGAACATGGTCAGGGCTGTTCCACGGATCGAGAAGTCTGCTCGATCCTTAGATGTGGCTTTGGGGTTGCCGGTCTCTGCGCTGCTTCTCGGTCTCGATGGCTCCGGACAGGAGCGTCGCGACCGTGACGAGCATAACTGTGCTGATGGTGCCGGCGAACCGAAGGACTCGCATATTGAGCTGCTCGTACTCTGCACGGGTTAGAACGCGGACGATCGCTTCATGATCTGTCTCGACATACTGCCCGTGGTCAATCGATGGGTTCCCAGTTGGGAAGAAGACCAGCGGGCCGGCAGCGACGGCTGCAATGACCGCCACGGCGGCTGCACAGGCCGACCATGCCTTGACAGCCGGGGTGGCGAATCGCAAATAACGCTTGAAGTCAGCGCCAGTAACCGCCGCGGTGACCGGGACCCCCCTGACGAGCCTGAGCTGGACGCCTGAAGCGCGCATGCGCGCAAGCAGCATGAACGTCGCCAAGAAGAGGAGGAGCGTCGTGACCACAAATGCAACGAAGTAGCCTCCGCCGCGTCCGAGATAGGCCACGACGGAGGCGGCGCAGAGTACGGCGATCGTGGCGGCTGAACCCAGCGCAAGGCGCGTGAGCCGTCGTCCTCGTCGGAGCGTTCTCTCCCAAGCCAGCGGGCTGAGCGGATTGGACGGGGAATCACCGCGGACGACAGCCATGATTCTCGTCAGAGCGCGCGCCGAAACGGATTCATGGAACTCATATCGGCCGGTGCGCTGCAATAGGAAAGAGCACTCACCTCTGGGTCACCCCAGATCGGTCGTCCTTGCCGATCCGCTCGGCAGAAGTCAGAGTCCTGACGTCAGAGCCCTGACCGGGAAGGGCTACATGGCCTCATTTCAGGCCGGAAGCGTGTCGAGACAGTGTCTGTGTCTGGTTCTGACGCCGGGAATCAAGCTGTAAATAGAGGTGCATTTGTCAGCTCGTCCGGGCTACGCGGTTGGATGGATGCGCTCTCCCGAGAGCGGTCCAGTTGGCGCGGGCTAGCGGCTTCACCGATCCTGCGCGCGGTTGTCGTCTCGCGGCTGGTGGTCTGGTCGGCGGGGTTGATCGCGCTGGCGATGTTCGGGCACAACACCGATACCGTCGCAGCGCTCGATCCGAACGGCGCGAGCGCGCCGTTTCACAGCGCCGCGGCGAACTTGCTGCTTGCACCAGCCGCGCGGTGGGACTCCGTCTGGTATTTGCAGATCGCGCATTCGGGCTACTTCTCACAGCAATCGAGCGGCATGTTTCCCCTCTACCCGCTGCTGATCCGCCTCGGCTCGCTCGCGATCCGGTCAGAGCTGCTCGTCGGACTGGCGATCTCTCTGATCTCGATGGCCCTTGGGCTATATCTGCTTGAGCGGCTGGTCAGGCTCGACTTCGACGAGAAGACCGCCCGCACCACGATTCTGCTGATCGCTTTCTTCCCCGTCGCGTTCTTCCTCTCCTCCGTCTATACAGAGTCGCTGTACCTCCTCGTCTCGGTTGGTGCCATCTACGCGGCGCGACAGGAACGCTGGGCGTTCGCCGGCGTGTGCGGCGGATTGGCGGCCGCTACCCGATCAGACGGGATTCTGCTCCTGATCGCACTCGCGCTCATCTATCTGTACGGCCCGCGAGCCAGCTCAGCGCTCAGGGCCACAGCGCGGTGGTGGCAGCCCCGCTATCCCGTCAGGCGCTCGATCGCATGGCTCGCGCTCGTGCCGGCCGGTCTGACCGCGTACCTAGCCTACCTCGACATCACGCACGGGCAGCCGTTTGCGCCCTTCTACGCCCAGCACATCTACTGGGGCCACGAATTCGCCGGCCCGTTCGGTGGCGTGGCTCGGACGATCATCGGTGTCCCCGACGACATCCGCCGGCTGCTCACCGCAACCGGACGAAGCGTCGGGCCGGGAGACCCGCTCAGCTGGAACACCCACGACCTGATCGACCTCACGTTCCTCACATTCCCGATCGTCGGAATCATCGCGGCATGGCAACGCGTCCCATTCGCCTACCTCGCCTACACCATCGCACTGCTGGCGTTCGACCTCAGCTTCCCCGCCCAAAAAGAGCCCATCCAATCCATCTCCCGCTACACCCTGGTCATCTTCCCGGTATTCGTTGGATGGGCGCTGCTGCTCAAACGGCACCCGCGAGCAACGATCGCCGTCCTCGGCACCTCCATCGCCCTGCTCGCCGCATTCAGTGCGCTCTGGGCTATGTGGCTCTGGGTCGCATAGCCCTCCGCCGGCTCCACACAGCTCCCTGGCGGACAGCCCCGTGGAGCCGTTTGCCTGATGCGGCCGACTTCCGCTTAGGTCCAGAAGCGGCTCAGCAGGCCGAGTGTTCAACGGCGCGTTTGCTGATCGTCGGTCGTGCGAGAACGTCGCACAGACTCGCGGGGTGCGCTGGATGTTCTTCGGTCCGATACATGGGCAGCGGTTCAAGCAAGTCGCGAACGGGCCGATATCGCCGATATGCATGTCCGCGTCTTCTTCATCGGGACGGCGCTTGCTGTTGCGTTGGGAGGATGCGGGGCGACGACCGCTGGCAGCTCGAATGCGGGTACCTCAGGACGATCCGAGGCTGCGCTAGCGAAGGTCGCCATCAACCGCAGCACGTGGGCGACCATCACGTCAAGGAGGATTCTCGAGCCGCCGATCGGGGAGGACCGAATTCCGGTGGGCGTGCTCGACGCTTACAAGCGCTCGGCCGCTGCCGTTATAGAGCGCGCACAGCGGGCACAGCTCGAGCCAGCGGCGGCGGTAGGCCTGCCTGCCCAATGCCGTAATTGGCTCGGCGCTGGTGTCACGGCACTATTTTGCAGTGCGAGCCCGCCCAAATCGCTGCCTTACTCAGGGACGGGGCAGCTCGAGATCTCGGGAGTCGGTATGCGCGGTGGCGCGCAAGGGGCGATCACACAACTCACAGGTCTTCCCCTAGGCCCGGGCGACGCGCTGAACTTGCAGGCCATACAAGACGCACGGGGGTGGCTCGTCGTCGAGTCAGTCCCGAAACAGAACGTGGTGACCTACTCCCGGTTTGACATCGACCTGCCAGCAGGAGCCGCCGCCAAAGTTCAGTACCTCGGCAGCCGCGGCCCGCGGCTCGACCGAAACGCGATGTGGTGGAGACCCGCACACGCGGTGACGATCCACGAGCCAAACCTGCCGCTACCCCCGCTTCCGAATTCCTACGGTCCGTACCAGGAGTGCGGCAAGGTGGGATTGACGGGGTCGGTCAGCGATCCGACTGGCGACGTCACGCTCAACACGGCCAGCATCCCGGCTCCGCGTAGCTACCAAGGGCTCGATATCACCCGCGCCGCGATCGCGCGCTCGGACCGCGATCTGTGCCTAGACATCCAGTTGACCTCACCACCCGTCCCGGGTAACAACTACGACCTGATCATGAGATCGCCGACGGCGACCAACCTCGTCGCCGCGAAGATCTCGATATCGCTCATCACGCCAACCGACCGGGTCCTGAACGTCGGACAGCCGTTCTGGGCACTAGAGCCAACCCACGGCTACGTGACCGTCCCACGTGCGCTGATCGGAGTGAGCGGCAACAAACTCTCTCTCATGATCGACCGCAGCCAGCTGGCCCCAAGTGCACCGTTGACCGCGTTTAGCTGGAGCGTCGACGCCTACACGAACGCGGCCCCCGGAATCGAACCCTACGACTGCGCTCCGACCGGCGGCGATGCGGTGTACCCACCCAGCGCAACCGCGAGCCCACCACCAATCGGACGCTGCATCCTCTAAAGGAGTGGCGACTGCGGCTGCTGCCGCAGCCCCGCCCTCATGCTCGGGCGTCCGGATGGGGATCACCGCGAGAACCCGGGGATCCTTCAGCGAACGGGGTGGAGTGTCGAGACGCCGGCTGCTGGGTTTAGACCCAATGGGACAGTGCGAGCAGGCGGTTTGATGCGGATCTACGCAAGGATGTCTTCGTGACGCTAGCCGAGGCCCTGAAATCCGAGCCCGTCGCGATCGCGGGCTACGCGGTTGTTGGGGAAGTCAGAGGCGGCGAGGTCGGAGCGACTGAGGTCATCGATCGAAACGGCCGTCGTGCGATCGCGAAGTGGGATTGGCCGGTCGACGCCCTTGGCCGCGAGCGCGGCCAGAACGCGGCGGCGATCGTCGGTCGCCTCCGTGCGCGTGGCGCGAAGATCCCGGCTTATCTCGCGGTCGAGCCGATCGAGCAAGGTCAGCTCGTGTTGCAAGAGTTCGTGAGCGGCTCGCCAACCGACAGCGTGGGCGGCAGGCTGCTTGATGAGCTGGTCCGCTTCAATCGCCTGCAGGCGGATGCCGTTCCAGATGGCTCGGGGTGGGGCAACTACATACGCCGCTCCCTGGTGCATGGGCTTGAGGGCTACTGCGAACACGCATCACTAGCGGGGTATGACGCAGCGACCCAAGACCTGTTGGATCAGGTTCAGGCTGCAGGCGCGGCGGTTGAGCGTGTGGCCTTCGAGGAACAAGACGCTGTGCACCTGGACTTCCATCATCGCAATGCGCTGGTTGAGAATGGACAGCTTCGCGCCGTGATCGACTGCGAGGGCTACCGCTCCGGGGATCGCATATTCGACCTCACCACGCTCGCTTTCTGCCTCCATGTAGCCCGTCGGCCCGCGCGTGCGGAGGCTGAACTCTGGCGGTACATCCACTCGCACCGGAACGAAATCATCGTTCGTGCCTATGTCCTACATCAAGCCCTTCGTCAGGTCGACTGGTCGATCCGAAACCGGACACCCGACCAGGTCGAATCCTGGCTCATACGATCACGACAGTTGCTGGACCAGCTTCCGCTTTGATCGAAGAGCAGTAGCGGACGACTCCGCG